>Ga0255338_1002721_pt1 | contig 24113 bp, 20 predicted proteins | sample MeOH1_35cm_T4_19_FD_203715 | JGI IMG/M metagenome (GOLD analysis project Ga0255338, IMG submission 203715) | Sandy soil microbial communities from University of British Columbia, Vancouver, Canada - MeOH1_35cm_T4_195 | ecosystem: Engineered > Artificial ecosystem > Sand microcosm > Unclassified ...
CGAGAAAAAACGTTTTAACGATAATATACTGGCAAAAGAAAAAGCGGAGAAGTCAAACAGAATCAAATCTGAATTTGTAGCGAATCTAAGCCATGAAATAAGAACCCCAATGAACGCTATTTTAGGTTTCGCCGAACTTCTGAAAAATTACACAGCAGGTACCAAATATGATAAATATACAGATGGAATTTTAATTGGAGGCAATAACTTAATGTCGTTAATAAACGACATACTCGATCTTTCCAAGATTGAATCGGGGCAATTAAAAATAAATGCAGTTACAACCAATATCAGAAAAATGATTTGTGATTTAGAAAATGTATTTAGTCCAAAGCTTGCAAAAAACAAAAACAAATTATTTGTATCTGTTCAAAGCGGTTTTCCTAATCAAATATTAATTGATGATATCCGGTTAAAGCAAATTTTATTTAACGTCATAGGTAATGCTGTTAAGTTTACACAACAAGGAAGAATTGACGTTAACGTTCATTACACATTAAACGAAACAAATAATTTATTACAAGAGTTAATTATTGAAATAAAAGATACCGGAATTGGAATTTCAGAAAAAAATCTGGAATCGATTTTTATACCTTTTGAACAGGCAAACAGGGACATTACCAGGAAATATGGCGGAACCGGCCTTGGTCTATCTATCTCAAAAAGACTTATTAATATGATGGGCGGTGAAATTAAGGTAGAAAGTAAATTGAACCAGGGCACTTTATTTAAACTTATTTTTCACAATATCGAAATCTCAAAGCAGTCCAAAGAAATTACGGAAAACAGGAAGGAAAACTCATTTGATTTTAACCAATCAAAAATATTATTGGTGGAAGATACTTTTTCTAACCGGGAAATTATCAAGGGATTTTTAGAGGGCTCTAACGCTGAAATTATCGAAGCTGAAAATGGAGAAATTGCGCTGGAAAAACTTCAGACAATAACCCCTGATTTGATCTTATTGGACATGATGATGCCTTTAAAAGACGGACATGCTACAGCCAAAGAAATTAAAGCAAATGAAAGGCTCAAAAATATTCCAATAATAGCTTTAACTGCCCTTTCAAAAAATGAAATTCCATTAGGAAAAGAAAAATACTTTAATGATTTTCTAAGAAAACCTATCAACAAATCCGATTTATTGGAATCTCTTTCAAAATTTATTAATCACTCAACCCTTAATTCCAATGCTTTGAAAAACAAGATTAAAGCAACCGGTGTTAAGAAACAGGACCAAATAAATTATGGAAATGAGCCTAAACCACCTCACAATAATTCCAAAGGTTATAATATAGATTCAATAAAACAGGTATTAAAAAATGATAAAACAAAAATTGAACTGTGCATTCAGGAGTATTCTGCTGTAGTATCTGAAGCTATAATTTTGGGTAACCAGGAAATTAAAAACAAAAATTTTGAAAACTTAAGATCCGCTCATCATAGTTTACTCAACTTAAATTCATCTTATGGCGCGGATTATCTTTCTGAACTAATAAACAAGTTTAAATCTGAGCATAATCTCCAAATTAAAACTTCCCTGCTTGAAAAAATAAATCACGAATTAACAGATATCTATTCCTATCTGCGATCTAATTTTGAAAATATAAGCGAAAATCATCTTCTTCTATAAGAGATTCGCTTTTTAATATTTTCAAATGCAAATGCTTTCAACCGTAAATAGACATTAGAAGTCATAACGAAACGCCTTGTCTTTTGGCGGATCCTGAGCGGAGTCGAAGGATGACTAAGAAAAAGTGGCAATAAAACAAACTATAAAATTCCTTTTCATCTAAGGAAAAGTAAAAAGAAAATAAAAGACAATTTGAGGTTCAACTAAATAATACTAATGAGATGAAGCGATTCAAATCACCCGAAGAATATTCAAACAGTTATGCTTCTTATTTTCCAGGTCATAGTACACCGAATTGATCTCCTGCAAAAATTCAACATAAATGCAATAAAAATCATATCCACTGTTCAGCGCTGCCGGGTTCATCTGCAAAACAACATTCGAACTCACTTTGCTTTTTAGCAACAACACAACGTCAGTGCTTTCCTGCATTTCTGATTTTTTCTTGTTAAAATCAATTCTTGCGCAAATGCCTTTCAACCGCGCATGCGTCGCACCCTTTGGATATTTAATATCTTTCGAAGGCACAATCTGGCTAATGCTGATGCTTTGGTTGCCTGTATTTATCGTCGCCGATTTCAATATTATTTTGTTGAGCTTTGATTTTTCCTTTATATCAAAGCCTTTCATCAGGTCCTTTCCTGCAGCAGTTGCTAATCCTTTACTCACCGTCCTGTTACCGCGCGTCGAAGTCCCGTCACAATCCTTCACCTGGTTCATCAGTTTATTTACCCTCCAGGTAATGCTGTGTTCCTTCAGCCTCCCTAATTTCAAACAGTCTCTCAAAAGTTTCGCTGCCTTCACAGCCTCTCCAAATTCCCGGTTCTGCTCGCGTACCCTCACCATCCTCGGTGAAGTCTTTATTTTTTTCTTATCAGGGCCACCTTTCCTTCTAACAATCGGGCCAAATACCGAGTCGTAAAAGCTCAAATCACCAATGCTTCCTTCCAGTTTTATCAGGCTTTTATTCCTTGCCATTCCTTGCTGTTAACTTCAGGCTAAATTAGTACATATCCTATACATATCCTATAGATGTCCTATAGATATTCTATACATACTTAAGATTTTAGTGTACTTACACCATGGAATACCATAGTTTTAAGGGATAATAGTTACAAAAAGAACCATACTTAAGCGGAAATATTTTTCCTTTGTAATTAAATTATCCGCGTTTATGAGTGATACAAATGAAAAAGTTAAGGTTAGTAATAGTGAAATAACCAAGCAGTATTGGAAAGAAGCAAGGTGGCCTATATTGGTAGCTCTTCTTTATATCGTTTCGCTAGTTATAGCAGATTTATGGAAAGTAAAAACAGAAAATGAAACGCTGAAGAACATATTGAAGTACATAGCTTTGTTTTTTCCAGCTGTATTCTTTGTCGGTTCATGGACTGGTGCATGGGTAAGAATTAAAAAAGACCTTAGAAACAAGAAGACTGGCGATGAATCACTAGGGCGATTAGAAGAAGTAGCGAATAAGTTAGATATACAGTCGAAAGCATTAGAAGAGAAAACCAACCATCTATTAGGTCATTTAACGGGTGCTGATAGCTATTGTTTTTATGAGGTATTTGATTGTAATGAGAAATATGAATTCTATGTAGAACCAGAATTAAGAGGGGTTTACAATTTAAAATATGTAAGAGTTATATTTATGAATTTCTTTACTAAGAATCATACTAAGGCTATTGATATACCAGAATTACATTCTTTAAATAGCTCTAGTTATGGATTCAGAATGAAAGTAGATTTAGAAGATGAAGGGGTGGATAGAAGTGTAATTATTATGTTTTATGGTAGTAATGGCTATTGGACTCAAAATCTCACCTTTGTAAGAGAGAAAGATAATATTACTGTACACACTGTAGTAGTGCGTAGAGAATATTATCATAATCCAGAGGTTGAAGAAGAGCTTTATAGAGATACCTATACGGTTGGTGTGTCAAGTAATTAATTTTAGATGGACAAGCCTTTCAACCCTTTATCGGGGTTTCTTTCTTGAATGACCTAGCGGTCGTTCTCTCTTCATATTTAATCTAGATGCAAGAATTGTAGTTTTTTCTTTAGATAATCGATTTTAGCTTTTCAATCAGTTCAACAGGGTAATTTCCAATTTTATTGAAATGTTGAAGAAGTTGGCTATTGTTGGGCTGTAAGCCAAAAACTTGATTAAAAATTCCATTGAGCGTTTTACCGCGGTAGTATAAGAGCCATTCAGGAAATTCAAATGTCTTGCCGCCTATAAATTCAAGTTTCACTTTATTTTTAGACTCATTAACATCTGCTATAGGTTTAGCGTATTTAACTGATTTGTTTTTCAAATCTTTCTCAATTTGCTTAATTACTTCCGGTTCAAGGGTTGAGATCATATAGTCTATAACGATCCTAGCCTTTTCATCGGTTAATTCATGCTCCTTGCCCGGAGCCACACCCAAATTCGCTATCTCAGACTTGCGTGTAGCAGCAGTATTTAAAAAAGAGAAAAGCACCAAAGGATCAAAGTAATAGTTTTCGATACTATAACGTTCAAGTAATTTTAAATTCTCAGCTAATTTCTCATTCCCTGAATCGCGGTCTATTAAACCTTCAAATACACCTTGCAAAGCTTCAAATCTTGCAATTAGGTTGTTTACTGCATTTTTGCCACCATTCTGATTCACCTCGGTCTTCCCTCCATCGCGCTTAGTTCTATTTGAGGCTGGCAAAAACACTAGCTTCTTCGAAATGTTGTTTACACTATTAAAATTTGTGTAAAACTCAACATCGTCTTCATCTTCAACAAATATATATTTTGTTTTTTCATTAACAATTACCAGCCCCTCTGTAAGTGTTTTAACGCTTTCATAATAATCTTTAGAGGCATCTTTTATAAGTTTGGTCCCCTCCTCATTTGTCATTTTGTAAACCACACAATCATCATCTTTCGGAGCCAGGGCAATGGTAGAAGGATTATGTGTGGTCATAATTACTTTGGTTCCAAATTGCTTTATAAGAATATCATTTATTACCCTGTAAAAGTTTGGAATAAGGGCCGGATGTAAATGAGCATCGAGTTCATCCATTATCATAACAGATGGTGATCTCTTCATGTAAGAGGCATAATACTCCAGAAAACCTAATGAAACAATAACGCGCTCACCCCAGGAAAAGTTCTGGAAACTGATTAAATCTTTATTATTGTGTTTCTTTGCCAGTAAACTAAATGGCCTGATGACTTTTAAAGATGCTTCAACGCCTTTCGCTTTCTTGTACCGTTCATAATCAAACGGTAAAATATCATATTTTAAACCACAACCCTTTAAAATATCATTAAGTACGCTAATTGGATCTTTTCCCAAAGATTCCGTTTCTATCCCACATTGTTCCCTCATTACCTTTTGCATGTAATAAAAGAAAACATAATAGTCTATTAGCTCACTTGAATTAAAATTTACGGCATTAAAAATATCGTTAATTGGCAAATAGCATAAAAAATGTTCAATCTCTAGATCCTCTTTCTTTTTTTTGACTTTGGTACAAATCAAATCAATTATCTTATTGCCCAAATGCTTGCCATTAATTACATTTTCAAAGCCAGAACCGTTTGAATGAGAAGGTGCGAACTCTGAGCTGTAGTTTATTTTGAGTTTTTGACTAAGTTCAGAAGTATTTGGTTTAGTCCTTATGTATAGCCAATTAATAAATTCTTGATAATAGCAATAATCTATGGGGTAGCTTGGAATATGTTTTCCGTAAGAATTCCAATTGATATATTCTGTGTAATTAAGGGGAACGCCCTCGATCTTCAAATAATAGCTTATAATTTCATTTTCGCCTGTTAAGGGATTAACCGCATTATGCCTGTAAATATTGTCCGTAGGATAATTTGGCGACATTGCGGTTTGCAACAGCTCTAAAAGTTGAGTTTTACCAGAGCCGTTCTGCCCGGTAATAATAACCAGGTTTGCTTTAGTTTCCCATTCGAAAGTGGATAACGATTTATATTTCCCCTCTAAACTAAGTTTCATTGTTTATACGCCTAATTTACCATTATTTTATAATCCTGCTTCCGGCTAATTCAATTATCTATGTCTTCTTTTTTAGATAGTGCGTTGATTAGGTCTTACAACATTTGACTGAATAGGGTTGATTGAAATATACAATTCGTTATTGTTCTTGTAAATTTTATTAGTGAAGGAAGGAAGTAAATCGGCGGAATTTTGTTCATCATCAGGCAGAGAAAGAGGGATTAACTTCGTTGATCCCCGCTACCTGACTGAGTCGAAACGCAAAAGGTCGTTCGCAAAGCGAATCTTATTTTGAATTTTATTCCGCTGTTGAAAGAAAGCTTTCAACGCTCCATAAAACTCAAAAGGCGCCTTTCAGGCGCCTTTTGCATTTATCAGCGGGCTCAAATTTACCCTGTTCGAACCAAATAACCAACGAAAACCCCGAAGAATCGAAAGAAGCCCAAATTCAGCGATTTTTAGCCGATTTACGGGCGATAAGCCACTTCTGCAAGGTATTTAGGGTTGGTCAGAATAAGGTCTGTTAGCGTATTTTACGGTAATTTTACCCTAACTAACAACACTTATCTCCTGCCTGAATAGGTGGGCATGGAACTGACCCATAAGAACAATAAACGCAACAATCGCCCTCCTTTGGTTTCAAAAGGGTTTTGCAATTTTCACATTCATAAAAGAACTGACACGCATCCGTTGGCATTATTTCCTCCTTATTATGCCCACAATTTGGGCAAGTTATTACTGATTTTAGTTCTATTGTCTTTGCCATTATTATTTCCCTTTACTTAAACTCTATTGCTTTGAAGGACATTTGTGGTCTCCATAAGTACAAAAAACACAACAATCTCCTTCTTTTGGATGCAAAACTGCTTGACACTTTTGGCAAGTATATGAAAGTAAACAAACATCGGTAGGCATAGTTTCCGTTTTTTTATTTCCGCATTTCGGACAAGTAATTTCCGATTGTAATGAATTTGCGTTGTGTTGTTTCAGACTATCGGCTTGATTTGGTTTTTTGCAACACGAATCTGTTACCGAGGCACTGTTAGAAATAGATTTGTCCTTCTGCTGAGGACTGTTACATTGCATAAATAACAATGGTAGAAATAGCACTATAGCAATTACATTTATACAAAACAATTTTTTATTTTCCATTTCCTAATTTTTATTAAAATTATAATTTAAACTTTCATTTTTTGCACTCTTACCGCATTCAATATAGCCAATAATGCCACCCCAACGTCAGCAAATACAGCTTCCCAAAGGGTTGCAATGCCACCTGCTCCTAAAGCCATTACAGCCACTTTTACCGACAATGCAAGTATAATGCTCTGCCAAACAATACTTCGTGTAATCTTACCTACTTTAATAGCAGATACAATTTTTGATGGCATATCGTTTTGAATCACAATATCCGCAGTTTCAATTGCGGCATCACTACCTAAGCCACCCATCGCAATTCCTGCATCTGCGAGTGCTATCACAGGCGCATCATTCACTCCATCTCCAACAAAGGCAATTGTTTTATTTTCACTTTTCAAAGCAAGAACTTTGTTAACCTTATCTTCAGGTAATAAATTTCCGAAAGCATTTTTGATATTAAGTTCTTTGGCTACCTTATCAACCACACTTTGCTTATCACCCGAAAGCATCACCACATTCAAGTTTAGTTTATGGAGATCAGCTATGGTTTGTTGTGCGTCATCTTTTAATTCATCGGCAACTGTAATGTAACCTGCGTATTTATTATTGACTGCAATAATAACTATTGACTCAATAATATCTTCTAATGAATTATCATAAGGAATATTATTTTTTTTCAGGAGTTTTAAATTACCGGCTAAAATTTCTTGTCCATTAATTATTCCTGCCAATCCATGACCTGAAACTTCTTCAACTCTTTCTACTATAACACCCTTGGTTAAATCCCCTGCGTGTTTCGTAACGGCAACGGCAATGGGATGTGTAGATTTACTTTCAATTGCTGCTGCTAATTTTAGTAATTCCTTTTCATCAATATCAACTGCAATAATTTGTTGAACTTTGAAAACCCCTTTAGTAAGAGTTCCTGTTTTATCCATTACAATTGTGTCTACCTTGGTCATAACATCCAAGAAATTGGAACCCTTAAACAGAATACCATTTTTGGAAGCTAAACCAATGCCACCGAAATAACCCAATGGAACAGACACTACCAAAGCACAAGGGCAAGAAATAACAAGAAACACCAACGAACGATATAACCAGTCATTAAACACATAATTATTTACGAATAGCAATGGGAGTAAACAAATTCCAACTGCTAAAAACACAACAATTGCGGTATACGTTTTCGCAAACTTTGAAATGAATAATTGTGTTGGGGCTTTCTGTTTAGTTGCCTCCTGAACTAATTCCAGGATTCTTGATAGCTTGCTGTCTTTAAACAAAGCGGATACTTTTATTTCTGAAACAACATTAAGATTTATCATTCCTGCTAATACTTGCTCTTCTTTTCGCTTTGTACTTGGTTTACTTTCTCCGGTTAGTGCCGCTGTGTTGAATGAAGATGATTCGCTTTGTAAAATTCCATCCAACGCCACTTTCTCACCGGGTTTCACTTGTATGATTTCACCAACCAAAACTTTGTTAGGAGAAATTGTAATTGGAATTCCGTTTCTTAAAACAGTTACCATGTCAGGACGAATGTCTAACAAGGCTTTGATATTTCCTTTCGCACGTTTAACTGCTGCCGATTGAAATAACTCACCAACGGCATAAAAAAGCATAACAGAAACTCCTTCGGCATATTCGCCAATATAGAAGGCTCCAATAGTTGCAATGGTCATTAAAAAAAACTCTGAAAAAAGCGAGCCTTTCATTATTGATTTGAATGCATCTTTGATAACAGGAATTCCTACCGGAATGTATGATACTATGTACCATACTAAACGAATGAACCCTTTAAAGAAAGAAGGCGTGATGACATTGTCGAATACAATTCCTGTCATCAAAAGAATGAAACTTATGATTGCAGGGAGATATTCTTTCCAAGGAGATTCATCAGCTATATTTTTTGGCTGATCTGCTTTCTCATATATTTTTTCTTCCAATGTACAGCAGGTTAAATTGCCGTTTTCATCGTAAGTGTGTTTATGATTTGGATCTGTATTGACCATAGTTTAAATATCTAAATTATAATTTAATTTTTATCCCTCCATTTACAATAAAACCATCCAAAGGAGCATAAATATCCTTAAAGGTTGGATTTGTAGGCGCACCAGTATAAATACTTTCAAACCGGGTTTGTCGCACATCAAGGAAGTTCTCAAAGTTTACATAGATTGAAAATTTTTCCCACAGCTTCTCTGCCATGAAACCACATAACCAATAATCTTTTCCGGTAGTACCGTCACCTAATTTCTGTGGACTGAAATAATATCCTTCGACTCCGATTTTCCATTTATCTTCAACTTCATACATTAATACCGCATTAACTCTGTCTTTCGGTGTAAGCGTCTTTTGAGCATAAACATTTCCAACATTCATTTTTGCATCAGTAAATGTGTATCCTAAAAACAATTTAAAATCTTTATATCCTATTTTAATGTTTGTTTCTCCTCCTTTGCTTATAAGGTGTCCCGGACTATTAACTAACTGATATAATCCGTTACTTGCGTTTTGAAGCGTTAACGGATTATCCAAAAATGTGTAAAAGAAGAGTTGGTTGATACTGAATGTGACTTTATTGTCAAATAACCCTGTTCTATAATTTACATCACCATTTGCACCGTAGCTCTTTTCTAAAATATTAGTTGAGTTTATTGGAAGTAAATGTTGGTATTGGATTCTCTCTGTTTCTTCTGTAAAAATCGTAGGGGCTTTGTAACCAAACCCTCCACCGATTCGAGAGGTTAATTTGGGATTTATTTTAAACAATAGCGAAGCACGGGGCAAGATTATTGGCTGATAATTTACTACTTGGTCTACTCTGATTCCGCTTTCAATGTTTAACCACTTTGCTACTTTAGTTGTGTTCTGAATAAAAGCGCCATAGGTAATTTGATTGTAATTCCGCACAGGAATTGTATCTAACTTTTTTTCTGTGAACTGATCAGTCCATAAATTTAATCCTGCAATCCATTCTGACTTTTCTCCGTGGTATGCATAGTTTAATTCTGAATAGGTCGCATTTTGTGTTCCGTCAAAAGTATAATTCGGAATTTGAATGAGCCTGTTAAATGAGTTATAGCTATTCTTAAAAGTTATGTGACTACATTTTCCAAACTCATGTTCGAAAGCCATCTGAGTGCTAATTCGCTGTGTGTTGTTTTTTTCAAAATAGCTATGTAGGCTGTCTCCACTTCCTTTTATGTAATGCATATCCCCACCTATGCGATTTTCCAATCCTGCGTTCAGTCCAACCATTAGTTTTGTTTTTTCTGTGAAATTGAAAAACAATTTGGGGTTGAAAGTATAACGCTCGAATTTTGGAATCGCTGATAAATCAATTTTTGCAGGATCGTATGCAAGGTTACTATTTCGGGAAGCAAAAAGCGTCACTCCAAATTTCTTTGTTAACTGCTTGCTGTAAAATCCATTCACATCTAAACCACCTGCCGATGTTCCATTTACGAGAAACCTTAATTCTCTTTCTTTGCTTGGTGTTTTAGAAATAAGATTTACCAATCCTGAAATCGCACCTCCTCCATACAAAGTAGAGGCTGATCCTTTTACAACTTCAATTTGTTTTAAATCGAGTGGAGGTGTTTGCAATAATCCTAAACCACCAGAATAACCTGAGAACAATGGAAACCCATCTTTTAATATTTGAGTGTATCTTCCATCTAATCCCTGAATCCTTATTGATGAATTTGCCGAGGTAGCAGAAGTCTGTTGCGTTTGAATCCCTGTACTTTCAGCTAAAACCATTCGGATATCTCCGGGCTTCATATTTGCTTTCTCTTCTAACTCCTCTCCAGCGATAACTTCTACACGAGTTGGGATATCACTAATGGTTCTTGAACTCCTTGTGGAAGAGATTACAACTTCTTCCAATTCATCGCCCTCAGTATTCAGATAAACAATTAAAGTATCTGTATTTGGAAAAGAAATCGTATCAGTCCTTTCAGCGTAGCCAATAAAGGAAAACTTAATTGCTTGTTTACCATCGGGAATATTATTAAGAATCACAAATCCGTTTACATCGGCAGCAGAACCGTTAGTCGTTCCATCAATTACTGCGGTTGCCCCAGTCAACGCTTCTTTATTGGAGGCATCTTTTATGTATGCAATTAGTTTGTTTTGTGCCTTTAATGGTGCATACAAAAATACCATTAAAGCAATGAGAATAAGATTTTTCATGCTTGTTGATTAAATAAGTAAATAAGTGGGGTGCAATTAAATTGCAATTTTAGATCAACAAGCAATCTTAGGAGGTTGCCAAATATTAGCGCAATAAAAAGAAACGATTGATTGCTTGTAAAGAGTAATTGTTTTCTCTACAACAGTTATTGGAGCGACAACACATCCAATAGAAGGAGCAATACAAACACCCGGACAACAAGTGCAACTTACAAATGGCGAACAAGGAGATTCGGGTTTATCGGAACCCTTATTATGTGCTTGCTCTGTTTGACAGTATTCATCTTCACAATTATCATCAGTGCAACATGGCGCAACAGCCAATGTCACAACTATTATTGATAAGATAATTGCGAGGAATTTCATCGAACAAAGGTATTAATTTTAAAGAATCGAACAAAACAACAAAAGGTAAAATATTTCCCTCAGATAGTAAGGATAATTTAAGTTTATTAGCCCATATCCTTATTGGAAGGCATTGTCCTAAATTTAAATCTTTTTACTATGCGTTTTGATATGATTTTTAAGTTGATTTTTTAAAGTGGCAATATATTCTTCTAAATCAGTTACACAAATATCACTTTTCTCACTTTTACAAATATTAAATGGAGTTTCATCCAAATACTTATAAAGCTCAGGATAATTTGTTTCAATATTTGCAGTTAACAAAATGACTTCTTGCATAAGTTGGCTTAATTTTTTCATTTTTTTAAAATTTTAGTTGAATCATTATTACAATAACAGAGTTACATTTTTACATTCGTAAAAGTAAATACAGGTATCCCTGGACATAATTTCATCCTTTTTATGACCACATTTTGGGCAAGTTATAGTAGAGGATAGCTCAACCGTTTTGCCATTATATTTTCCGCTGAATATCATTTTTCTCTAATGTATTTACAACAGTCCGGCAGCTTAACGTATTTAGCTTTGGGAGCGTATATGTTTTCAGTATCATGACCTGCCAAGGCAAGTTTCTCATGAATCTTTTCCAAAGAAACAGTCTTTGGATTATAGGTTAATTCAAGCATTTTAGTTTCCATATTCCAAAAGGTTTTTTTCACGCCTTTGACTTTGGCTGCCTTTTCAATCCGGGTTTTACATTTCCCACAATTTCCCCATACTTTTATTTCAACGATAACCTCTTTCTTTTTTCTCCTTAAAGAATACAAATACTCTTCAACTACAAATGGTATTATGCTCATTTTGACCTCCTTTTTACATTTTGCTCATATCATGTCCTTCCATAGGATTAGCCCCTTTTTTGAACATGTATTCACTGTTTAATAAATATGCTCCCGATACTACAATTGTATCTCCTTTGTTTAATCCATGCAGAATTTGCGTGTACTCGTTTGTTTCAAGTCCTGTGTGAACCATAACACTTTCAAATTTATTATGACCTGTTTTTTTCCAAACGGACGCCCCCTTGCCATCAAGAAGTATAGCATCAGTTGGCAACGCCACCACGGTTTTAGTGTTAAGTAAAATAGAAAAATCAACCTGCATTCCAACTTTAAGCATATTGTCTGGATTAGCCAATTCAACTCTAACAAGATTTATTTGTGAACCTGAACCCAATTGAGGATTTACAAACGATATTTTTCCTTCAATTTTCTTTCCTTTTATACCGGGAAAGAATAAAGTTGCTTTCATACCCTCATTAATTTTAGAAAGATCATCCACAAAAACTTGCGCTTCAGCCCATAGGCTCTGATAATCGGCAACATGATAAATACTTCCACCTTCCATAACATAATCACCTTCTCGTATATCAACCGAAGAAACAACGCCAGAAACAGTACTTGTAATTTTAAACAGATCACTTGTTAAATCTGCACTTGAAATTTTATTAATTTGGTTATCACTTAGACCATATAGTTTAAGTTTATTTTTTGCGCTTTGAATAATTTTATCCATATCAACGGATTCTGCTTTAAATGAACTTTTTTTATCAAGAGCAAGTTTGTATTCACGTGCTGCCAAATTCAGGTCTTCACTATAAATTTCATAAACAACATCCCCTTCATTAATGGTTTCCCCCACATTTTTAATATACAGTTTGTCTATCCTTCCCATTACCCTCGAACTGATTGACCACTGTTTATTTTGATCTATACTTAATTTTCCTGTAAGATTCATTTCATCTCCTAATTCATGCTCAGTTAAAAAATCAGTTTTAATGTTCCCTAATTGAATTTGTTGATCACTAAGATGTAAACCACCCTCATGCGAAGAATGATCCTTTTTGACAGGAGTTAGAGGCATTTTGCAAATTGGGCAATTTCCCGGTTTTGTTTCAACAACCTGTGGATCCATTGAGCAGGTGTAATAAACATCTGAATTAGTCTTTTCCTCTTTCGGTGTGCAATACCCAAACACTAAAACAATGAGGAGTAAAAAAATATTCTTTTTCATCTGTAAATAATTTATTTTAAGTTGTTAGATGTAATACGCCATATTTGTTTTCAAGACCCTAAGGGTATATGGCTATTTCATCTTTTTAATTTTCAGTTTTAATAAAACTCTCACTATCCATTAATAGCTGTGCATTTTCAGCTACTTGATCACCCTCTTGCATCCCTGAAACAATTTCTATCATATTGCTTATTACAGTGCCAACAATAACTTTATGTGCTCTGAATAAATTGTTTTCTTTTAAGAATACAACATTATTGGTTCCTAAATTAACCACCGCTGTACCTGGAATAAAATACCCCGTTTTTTCACCTGCATTAATTGTTCCTTTAACATTGGAACCCACTTTTATTTCTCCATTCAAATTTGACAAGTAAACTCTTGCTGTAATTGTATTTTGATTAGCTTTTATTTCAGGCTCAATAAAATCAATTTTGAAATTTCCGCTGAGTTTTTTTCCATCAACAAAAAGATCTACTTTTTGTCCTTTTGCAATTGAGCCTTGACTTTCGGCATATACATTAAGTAACGCCCATAATTTAGTCGTATTATAAACATTAAAAATGGCTTGTCCTTTTTGAACATACATTCCTTCCTTTATTAAAAGCTCCTTTTGTTGAGGTTGATTCATTGAGAGCATGTCAGAGGATTTCTCGCCTAATTGGTCGTGAAGGTGACCTGTAGATTGGCTATACACACTAATATAATCAATGGCCTTCTTATCGAGTTTTATTTTTTTAATTTGATCTGATGTCAAGCCTTGTAACATTAATCTATCTTCAGCGGTTTTTATTAGTGTACTGTTATCAGGATCATTTTTTAGAAGATAAATAAAGTTTTCTTGTTCGGTCAATAATTCCTTGCTATAAATATCCATTAGCTTTTGTCCTTTGCTAATAGGTTGATATAAATATTTCACATATAATTTTTCAATACGCCCTTCAACTTTAGACGATATTGTAGATATTTCCCTTGTATCGTAATTTATTTTTCCGGTGACTTGAATAGTTGCAGGGACAGTTTGTTGTTTCATGGCAACTGTTTTTACCTGAGAAATAACATACTTATTGGTAGGCTTTAATAAAATATCAAGCTCGGTATCAGTGGATTCTTCCCCTTCACTTTTCATCTCTACCAAATCCATTTTACATTTTGGACAAATGCCCGGTTTAGCCTTAATAACCTCAGGATGCATAGGACATGTATATTTCTTATCAGAATTAACCTTTTCTATTTTTTCTACAAGATCCATTTTACAAATAGGACATTGCCCAGGCTCGTCTTTTATAATTTCAGGATGCATAGGGCAAGTGTATTTTTTTCCATGATTTGGCATAGAATTATTTTCATGACCATTGTGATCATGTTTCTTCATGTCACTATCTTGTCTCTCATTCGTGCTATTGCAGGAACTGAGAATTAGAACGATGGATAGTATTTTTATTAATCGCATAATCATTTTATTTCAAGTTGGTTTTCGTATTGGATTTGTAATTCTGCTAATTCCATTAACTGGTCAATATAGTTTAACTGCATTAATTTCAAGTTTTGCCAAGCATCTAATACCATAAATAGCTCTTCTGTGTTTTGCTCATATGCCAACAAGGTTGTTTCGTAATTTTTCTTCATCGAGGGGATAACCACTTTCTCTGATAGTTCAATCTGTTGTTTTTTATTCTTAATCTTTACTTTGATATTCTCTATAGTTCCGCTAACGTTATTTACAAAGCCTTGTTGCTCAAGTTTAGCAGCTTCTATTTCGTAATTTAAACCCTTCACGGTTGATTTGTACATTTTGTTAGACCAAGGTGCAATCGGAATGGTTATCATTGCCATTAAGCTAAATTGTTGTGGTTGTTTACCGAAAGCAAGCATGTGGTCGTATTTTATACCAAAGTCAGGTAACCGTTTTGAGTTTTCGAATATCTGTTTATTTCGCAACAGGTTTTCATTTTGCTTAAGTACCTTAAAGTCACTCCTTGCCGACATTATTGCAGCACTATCAACAAACACATTTTCATATTCATTAAATTTTATTAATGTGTCTACATCGAAAATGAGATTTTTATCCCGATTCATTAAAGTATTTAGTTCAATCATTTTTTGATTGATTTCTTGGTTTGTCATTACCATCATAGTTTGGACATCTCCTAACATGCCTTTTGCTTTATAGTAAGCGTTAAGTTTATCCATTCCATATTTATATCTAAGTTCAGTAGACTCGATAAGGTATTTTAAAATACTTTCGCTTTCCACAAGTATGGCTTTTCTTCTTTTTAAAATCACCCACTCATAGTAACTCATTTTAGCCATCGAGAAAAGTTCATTTTTCATAGAACCCTTCATTTGAATTTCAATACCTGACATGCTTTTCATATAATCCGAATTCGCATTCAATTTTTTAGGGTTCATAATCATTTGCTGGGCAGAAAGCATAAATGACCCCATGCCATTTGTGTTCATTGCCGGATCAGCCTTCCACATCTGTGGATTATAGGGAGTCATAAACAAACCTGCGCCCACTTGCGGGGCATCCAAAGCTTTAGCTCCTGAAGCGTAAGTGTTATACGCATTGATTTTCGCATCGTATTTTTTTAACTCAGGTTGACTTTTTTCAATTTCATTTAAAATGTTCTCAAGCGACATCACTTGTGAAAACACTTTTAATGGTGCAAGCATAACTACTGTAATCAGTAGAATGCTTTTAATTAAATATTTGTGTGTATTCATCATTTCTAATCTTCAAATTCTTGAACAATTAATTTTCCATGTTTCCTTAGTTCATATTCTCTTACCATTGCATAAAGTACCGGCAAAACAATTAGAACAAATAAAGTAGAGGTAATCAAACCAAATACAAATGGAATGGTAATTGGCTTCATCACATCACTTCCTGTTCCTGTTGCTAATAAAACAGGCATTAAACCTATAATATCTACTAACACAGTCATAAGTTTTGGGCGCAGTCGTAAAGCAGCACCATCATAAATTGCATCTTCTACATCCTGACTTGTTAATTCTCTATTTTCCGAATTAACCTTTTTTACTTTCTTAAATACAGAGTTATTCATATAGACCAACATTAGCACTCCTGTTTCAACAGCAACACCAAATAGTGCAATAAAGCCAACCGCCACAGCTACTGAAAAATTAACATTAAAGAAATGTAGAGAGTAAGCACCGCCGACTAATGCAACTGGCACAGCAGAAAGAACAATAAGCACTTCTCGAAAAGTATGAAAAGTAAAATAAAGAATAACCATTATTATGATTAGAACAATTGGGATAATCATGGTTAATCTTTCATTTGCTCGAACTTGATTTTCATATTGTCCGCTCCAGGTTAAGAAATAACCTTTTGGCAATTTTTTCACAACCGCTTCAAGTTTCTTTTTTGCGTCATTTACAGTACTTCCTAAATCTCTGTCTCTTACATTAAAAAGTAGTGTGCCACGCAACATCGCATTTTCGGAGGTAATCATTGGTGGGCCTTCACTTATTTTAATTTCAGCAACAGCAGATAAGGGGATAGGCCCATAATCCATTGTTTGTAATTGCAACCTTTTAAGCTTGTCGATTTTATCCCTAAAATCTTGTGCAAATCTTACGTTAACTGTAAATCTTTGTCTACCTTCAACAGTTGTAGTTACATTCATTCCGCCCAAGGCCGTTTCAATAAACATGTTTACATCATCCACACTTAATCCATATCTGCCAATTTCATCTTTTCTGATTTTTATGTCAACATATTTTCCTCCAACAATTGGGTCAACATATAAATCTTTTACACCTTCAATTCCTTCTAATTCTTTTTTAAATCGTTGAGCGAGCTTGTTGATTGTATCGAGGCTTTGTCCGTAAATTTTAACTCCAACATCGGTTCTGATTCCGGTTGAAAGCATATTAATACGATTAATAATGGGTTGCGTCCAACCATTAATTACTCCGGGAATTTGCATTTTTGAGTTAAGCTCATTAATAATATCATCTTTTGTGAGCCCTTCTCTCCATTCTTTTTGGGGCTTTAAAAGTATAATGGTTTCAATCATACTTATTGGGGCGTTATCCGTTGCGGTGTTTGCTCTTCCTGCTTTTCCAAGCACGTTTTGTACTTCAGGAACACTAAGTATCAATTTATCCTGTACTTGCATAATACGTTTCACCTCAGAGTTTGAAACATCTGGAAGGGTTACAGGCATAAACAGTAAAGAGCCTTCATCCAATGGGGGCATAAATTCGGTGCCAAGATTTAAAACAAGCGGAACGCTCCCTAATACCAAAGCAATGCTTAATCCGATAGTGGTTTTTTTCCATTTTAAACACCAGCGAATTATTGGGTTATATAACCAAAGAAAAAATCGTGAAACTGGGTGTTTACTTTCCGGCCTGACTTTTCCTTTTAAGAACATGGTCATAAGAACAGGAACAAGGAATACAACCACAAAGGCAGATCCTATCATGGCGAACGTTTTTGTCCACACCAATGGAGAGAACAATTTATGTTCCTGTCCCTCTAAAAAAAGGATCGGGCTAAATGACACCAAAGTGACAAGTATGGAATTGAATACTGCCTTCCCAATTAATTTAGAAGAATTTTCAATCTTCTTTTCTCTTTCTTCGTTAGATAACATATCGACTGAATTTTTTAATTAAATATTAATCATCCTCACCACTTATTGACTTCATGGCGTTTTCTACCATCACAATTCCTGCATCTACCAAGTCACCAACCGCTAAGGCCACACCTGCAAGCGACATAATGTTTGAAGTTATCCCAAACCAACTCATCATAATAAATGATATTAAAACTGATAGTGGTATCGTGATAATAACTATTAGTGCACTTCTCACATGAAATAAGAAGATGAGTAGCACGATTGCAACCACAATAATCTCTTCAATTACTGCCTCTTTTAATGTAGCTATTGTGGCCTCAATTAAATCAGACCTATCATAAGCAGTTTTAAATTTAACACCCGGAGGCAACCCTTTTTCTATATCCGGCAACTTTTCCTTTATTCTATCTATAACATCTTTCGCATTTTCTCCATAACGCATAATTACGATTCCACCGACTTTTTCTCCTTGTCCGTTTTCATCAATAATCCCTAATCTTAAGTCGCCTCCCATTTGAACTGTAGCAACATCTTTTACCCGTATAGGAGTTGAATTAACTGTCTTTAAAGGAATCTCTTCAATTTCTTTTATGTTTTTAATATAGCCTGAACCTTTGATAATATACCCCATGTCTGACTGTTCAAATTTCCGTCCTCCTACATCATTGTTATTTGCTGCTATTTTTTCGTTAAGATCCATTAATGTCACATCATAGTAACGCAATTTATTAGGATCGACTACAACCTGATATTGCCTTTGAAATCCACCGAAGGATGAAACTTCACTAACACCATCAACTGTTTGTAAAGCGAAGCGAATATACCAGTCCTGTAATGCTCTTAGTTCACCTAAATCATAGCCTGGAGCGTCTAATGTGTACCAGTAAACATGCCCTAATCCGGTTCCATCAGGCCCAAGTGTAGGGGTTATCCCTTCAGGCAATAAACGTTGCGCATAATTTAAGCGTTCCAAAACTCTAGTTCTCGCCCAGTAGATATCTGCATCATCATCAAAAATGACAAACACAAAACTCATCCCGAACATGCTGTTAGCCCTGATGTTCTTTACCTTTGGAATTCCTTGTAGATTACTTACAAGAGGGTATGTGATTTGATCCTCTATGATCTGAGGATTACGCCCCATCCACTCTGTAAAAATGATTACTTGGTTTTCAGATAAATCAGGAATAGCATCAACAGGCGTATTCTTTACAGCTATTATCCCATATACAGTCACGCCAACTGCTATTAACAGAACAATAATTCTGTTTTTTAATGCCCACGTTATGAAGTTATTTATCATTAGTTATAATTTGTTTTTTGAACTTCTACTATTGATTACGCCGCTATTTGCAACATGACTTTTTTGGAACAAAAAGCCATTTTATAAAGCCAACTATTAATTTACAGAGTTTGGTTATTCTTTCCATTGTTACAATATTTCTGCCTTAAATCCTGCTTTTTCAATTGCTTCAATAATCTTTTTCGAGTCATTGTTATTTACTTTCACAGTTAAAATCTTTTCAGGATTTAGTATATCTACTTCCCATTTCTTAATTTCCATTTCGTTATTAAGAAAGGGAGTAACTTTAGCTACACATCCGGTACATTTTATATTTGTTTTAAATTTTAAAGTTTCCATTTTTTAAGTTTTAATTAATTGATTTCATTTTTAGCCACAAACTATTACTCACAACACTAACCGAACTTAGAGCCATCGCTGCACCTGCTATCATCGGATTTAATATAAAGCCATTAATGGGGTATAGAATCCCCGCAGCTATAGGAATGCCAATGATGTTGTAAACAAACGCCCAAAACAAATTTTGCTTGATGGTTTTTACCGTGAGTTTAGATAGTTTCATGGCCATTGGTATTAACATCAAATCTGATGAAATAATTGTCATTTTAGCAACATCAATTGCTATGTCAGATCCTTTACCCATTGCAATACTCACATCAGATTGAGCCAAAGCCTGAGAGTCATTAATACCATCTCCGACCATTGCTACAATTTTCCCTTGATGCTGAAGTTCTTTAATGAAGTCCGACTTTTGAGAAGGAAGGACTTCGGCCTTAAAATGCTTTAATCCCACTTGTTTAGCAACTGCACTTGCAGTTTGAGTATTGTCGCCAGTTAACATATAGACTTCAATTCCATCTTTTTGCAATTCAGCTATTGCATTTGCAGAGTTTTGTTTTACTTTATCGGCAATAGCAGCAATAATCAATACTTGGGTAGCGTCTGCAAAATATATGACTGTTTTCGCCTCACCCTGCAATTTGTTTGCGCTTGATTGAAGTGATGTTTCAATTTGAATATTATTTTCGTCCATCAATGCCTTATTTCCAACATAATAAATTTGTTCGTTGAAACTTGCTTTGACTCCTCTTCCTGTTATACTTTCAATGTTTTTTATTTGAATAAGTTTAACTCCTTCATTTCTTAATTTCATACATATAGCTTCCGCAAGAGGATGTTCTGACTGTGATTCTATTGCTAATAGGATTTCTTTCGCATTTTTTAATTTAGATTGATTGAGAATTAGCATGTCGGTTACTTCAGGTTTGCCTTCTGTAATTGTGCCTGTTTTATCCAAAATAATTGCATTCACATTTTTAGCTAATTCAAGACTTTCGGCATCCTTAATTAAAATTCCATGTTCTGCACCTTTACCAACACCTACCATAATTGCTGTAGGAGTAGCAAGTCCTAATGCACACGGACAAGCAATAACTAATACAGTAACCATTGCAAGTAATCCTTGCGTTAATCCGTTATTTCCTCCAAAAATTACCCATGCAATTAAGCTTAGTATTGAAATAATGATAACTATTGGAACGAATATCCCGGCAATTTTATCTACGAGTTTTTGCACCGGAGCCTTACTTCCTTGAGCCTCTTGCACCATTTTTATAATTTGTGCTAATACAGTTTCGCCGCCTACCTTTAAAGCTTTTATTTTAAAGCTGCTTTTTTGGTTTACAGTTCCTGCAAATACTTTGTCTCCAAGTTTTTTCTCAACTGGAACGGGTTCCCCGCTTATCATGCTCTCATCTATAAAGGATGTACCTTCTAATATCTCTCCATCCACAGGGATTTTGTCACCGGGTTTCACAAGGAGTATGTTTCCAATTTTAACGTTGGCAATAGGCATTACCATTTCATGGCCGCCTTCATGTACCACCACAACCGTTTTAGGTTGAAGTCCGATCAATTTTTTTATTGCAGAAGAAGTGTTTGATTTAGCCTTTTCTTCAAGTAATTTACCTAATAGAATGAAGGCAATTACTACAGAAGCTGCTTCAAAGTAAACATGTGCATGCATACCTCGTTTATGCCAAAACTCAGGGTAAAATGTATTGAATAAACTAAATAAATAGGCAATACCAGTACTTAAAGCCACTAAGGAATCCATGTTAGCTTTAAAATGCATTGCCTGTTTAAATGCGTTGATAAAGAAAATTCTTCCGAACCAAAACAAAACCGGAGTTGTTAATGCCATCATAATGATATTTGCATATAGCATTTCCATAAAGAACATACCAATTACAACAACGGGGATTGAAAGCGCAACCGCCCAAAAGGTTTTGGTTTTTAATTCTTTAAATAGGTTCTTGTGAATTTCATCCTTAAGATCATCTGCATTTTCTTCATCAATAATCATATCATAACCGATTGATTGTAATGCCTCCTTCATTTCCTGAAGGCTAATCAAATCGGGGATAAACTCAATTGTAGCACTTGTATTAGCAAAATTCACTGCGACATTGATTATCCCGATTTGAGATTTTAAAATTGATTCTGTACTAACTGCACAGGAAGCACATGTCATTCCCGTAATTGGAAAGGTTTTCTTAGTACTTTCAACATCGTAACCCAAATCCCTGATGGTTTTAATAGCATCATTTAGGACTGGCTTTTTGAGTTCAACTTCAATAATAGCCTTCTTGTTATTAAAGTCTACCCGATGCTTAGAGATACCCTCCAATTTTGACAATCCACCGTCAATGATCATGGCGCAATGTTCGCTGTCCATGCCGACAAGTGGAATTTCAATTATGTGTTTTAAGGTTTCCATTTTATTTTTTATTCAAAGGTAGACAGGTTTGCTAATGTGGCTATTATGATATTTATTATTTGGTTTATGATATTTACTGGTTAGATCTTATCGAGCGATTTTCTTTTTTTTTCCTTAATGCTTTTAAAATGACTTGGAGTAAGTCCGGTTACCTTCTTAAACTGTCCGGATAAGTAAGCTACACTGCTATATCCCATTTTATCTGCAATTTCACTAAGTGATAACTGATTGTAAACTAAAAATTCTTTTACCTTTTCAACCTTCTGATTTATTATGTACTTTTCAATTGTAGTGCCTTCAATTTCAGAAAACAAATTGCTTAAGTAATTATAATCTCTTTTTAGTTTGTCTTCAATAAAATTAGAATAGTTGACTTTAATATCGTTGTCTGAATGATGAATTAATTGAATAATGGCTGTTTTAATTTTTTCAATAATCTTAGTTTTTGAATCATCTAATAATTCAAATCCAAGATTATTTAAAGCGTCTTTTAACTTTAATTTCTTTTCATCATTTAAATCTACATCAATTGTCACCTCGCCCAACTCAACAACAGATGCCTTAATATTAAGCTTGGTCAGTTCGAGCTTCACTGCCATTATGCAGCGGTCGCAAACCATATTCTTGATATAAATCTTCATCTTACTATAAATTACTTAAAATAAAATCTACACGCTCGTTAGCCGATAGTACCGGCACATGTACCACGGGAAATGGCAAAGCTTCATATACTTCTGTTATCAAAGAATGAATTTTCTTTTGAGCTTCTGCATTCTCCTTGCGGGCATAATCATTTACTAAAGGAAGATAATCCATGATAAAAACCTTTTTATAGCAAACCCTCTTTAAGGCTTCAGTCAATATCTCATCAACTGAAAGATTTAAAAACATATAGTAGGCCAAAGCATCCGGAATTGCTCTATCAAGAAACACCTGCACTTCAGGGTTTATTTCGTTTTCCTGTTCAATTTGCATGTCTAATACACCTAACTGAAACTCTCTCTGATTTTCCCTCACCTCTTCAATGGTTCGCCCCTTTAATCGCTGAGTATCTAAGAAATGTCTTGCATGCTCCATAGTAGTAATATAACCTCTGTCTCGCAAAAGGTTTACGGTTGTTGTTTTACCCGAACTTGGGCCACCAGTAATTACATACCAATTGGTTTGTTTGGTAATATCTAAAATTATTTTTTCCATTTTTTTACTTCTCTTTTCCAATTAATGAATTCAAGTATATTTTGTTTATTCTTGTCATTTTGTGGAATGCGTCATATTTTATTAATTCATTGTCTGAATGGAACTCCATATCTATAAGGTCATGAAATTTGTGATTATTTTGGAAAGCCATTTTTAAATTATTAATAGTTAATTTTTGAATTTCACTTGCTGCATCTTTACTGAAATAGTAATTTATAACAACAGGATTATTTTTCATACCACTTCCTGTTTCAACTTTATAAATCAATATACTTTCTCCTGTATTTATAAACGGAAACTCAGAATTCATGAAAATCCGAACAACTGAGCCATCGCAATATCTAATACCGTAAACAGAATCTTTAGGGTAATTATATGTGGAATCGTTGTGCTTAATAGAAATTTCTTTTTGATGGAAAATCATATCAGCTTTAATTTTGTGTTTTTGATTCTTGCAATTTATTACAAAAGCTAATTTATGGTTTAAATAATCATTTACTGTAAAATAAATTCCACTGCTATCCTTTTGCGAAAATCCTGAAAAGGGTTTTGCTATAAAAAGGCCGATTAAAATTATAAGTATTATTCTCATGTTAGTCAATTTTTACGATTTCATTTAAGACAGGAATCTCTGCATTCCAACCATATACATCTTTTAATTTCACTCTAAATGCATCAGCAGATTGGCTTTCGCCATGCACAATAAAAATTCGTTCCGGTGCTTTTTTAATGTTGCTTAACCAATCTAAAAGTCCGTTTTGGTCAGCGTGCGCAGACAAGCCTTCAATGTTTTTAATTTCGGCATTTACCTTGTAGAATT
>Ga0255338_1002722_pt1 | contig 24099 bp, 20 predicted proteins | sample MeOH1_35cm_T4_19_FD_203715 | JGI IMG/M metagenome (GOLD analysis project Ga0255338, IMG submission 203715) | Sandy soil microbial communities from University of British Columbia, Vancouver, Canada - MeOH1_35cm_T4_195 | ecosystem: Engineered > Artificial ecosystem > Sand microcosm > Unclassified ...
TCCACTCCTCGAAGGAGATCTGGTTGCGGCCGGAGACCTGCCAGATGCAGGTGAGGCCCGGGCGCACCGAGAGGCGCCGGCGCTGCCAGGCGGCGTACTTCTCCACCTCCTTGGGCAGCGGCGGGCGCGGGCCCACCACGCTCATCTCTCCGCGCAGCACGTTGAGCAGCTGCGGCAGCTCGTCGATGGAGTACTTGCGGATGAAGCGGCCAATGCGGGTAATGCGCGGGTCGTTCTTGATCTTGAACACCGGGCCGGTCTGCTCGTTCATCGCCTCCAGCTTGGCGCGCAGCTCCTCGGCATTGACGACCATGGAGCGGAACTTGAGCATGTCGAACGGCTTGCCGTGCAGGCCCACCCGCTTCTGCTTGAAGAAGATGGGGCCGCGCGAGGTGAGCTTGATGATCACCGCCACCGTCACCAGCAGCGGCGAGAGCGCCAGCAGCCCCGCCGCCGAGGAGATGATGTCGAACAGGCGCTTGATGGCCATCTGGTGGGGCCGGGGCGCATACGAGACGAAGTGCAGGTAGCCGTCGGAGACCGCGTGGTTGTGCTCCGGACGGGCCCGGTCCATGCGGAACGGGTGCGCCGGCAGGGCAAACGGGATGCCGAAGCGCTCGCACAGCTTGATGGCCGCCTGCATCTCCTGGCCGTGCTTCTGCACGTTGCCGGAGATGTAGACGACATCCACCGGCACGCGGCAGAGCACGTCCTCCAGCTGGTCCACCTTGCCCAGCACCGGCTGGGGCGAGTTGGGGTTCACCTGCTCGTTGCCGAAGGCCAGGTAGCCGGTGACGCGGCGGCGGCCGTGCTCGGCCAGGTGCTCGCCCGTCAGCCGCCCCATGGCGCCCAGGCCGAGGATGAGCGCCTCGTCGATGGGCTCCTCGCGCACCGCGAGCCGCCGGAAGACGAAGTGCCGCAGCCCCACCACGCTCACCCAGAGCACCAGCGGGAAGAAGGTCAGCGCCACCACCGGGTAGCCGCCCGCGATGAGCAGGCGCTCCAGGTAGAGCATGAAGGTGATGGACACCACGGTGATGGACACCAGCGCCAGGTCATCCAGCGGCGCCCGGTCCGAGAAGCGCGGGTCGTAGAGACACAGCGCCGTGCCCAGCAGCAGCCAGCCCAGCCCCGCCATGCCCAGCAGCAGCCACAGGTCCAGGTTGCCCACCTGCAGCTTGTGCCCCATGAGCAGCGTGGAGCCCAGCAGCGCGCCTACGACGAGGAACAGATCCACCAGCAGGTTCAACTTCGCCGCGAAGCCCGGCGCCAGCCGCCCTCGAGTGGCCTTGGGCGCTGCTGCGGGCACCATCATCCGCGGCGGCTCCGGAGCCGGCGCAACAGCAGGCTGCACGGGCTCTGCCGTCGGCGGGTTCTCGGAGACTTCCTTCTGGACCGATGCGGATTGCATGCCAAGCTCCCCACGACCCGGGAAACCCTAACCCGGGGTGACACCGCCCACCTGTGAACGTGGGCAAGAAATCACGGCACCACCACGCTCTGGACCGGCGTAGATTGTACGGGCCCGCGAAAAATGCACGCAAGCATGCCGAAAATTACTCCGACAGCCGTACCTTCCAGGCCGGGTCTTCGCCAGGTGCCCCGAAATTAGCGCCTGCTCTCGGGGACTTGCAGCCCCCCAAGTCGACAGTGATCACTATGCAGCAATCTGGCAGAAGAGGACCTGACAGGTCGCCTGCTTTGGATGCCAACAGGTTTTCCTGGAAGTGCCCTGTCGGGGATTCCTGGATCTGGATTGGCACACCGTGTCGGGGCCTCCCTGCCGGGGCTCAGGAGGAGAACGGCGCGAGGATGCGCTCGACGTAGCGCTCCACGGAGAAGTCCCGCTCCGCCTTCTCGCGGGCCCGCCGGCCCATGGCCTCGGCCTCCCGTGGATTGTCGAGCAGCCAGCGGAGGCGCTCCCGCAGCGCCGCGGGGTTGCCGGGCTCCACGTGGAAGCCGGTGACGCCGTCCTCGATGAAGCCCTCCACATAGGGGTTGCGCGTGAGGATGACGGGCTTGCCCATGGCCATGCCCTCCAGCGCCACGGTGATGCCGCTGATGATGGGCCGGGCCAGCGGCACCACCACCACGCGGGACTCGGCGTAGAGCTGGCGCAGGTTGGCGTAGGAGCCCCACGAGCGCATCTCCACGTTCTGCGGCAGCATGGCCGTGCGCGCCGCGCCCTGGTTCGCCACCGAGTAGCGCCAGATGGTGTCCGCGGCGATCTTCACCTCGGCGTCCAGCCCCGAGGCCGCCTCGATCAACGTGTCATAGTCGCGGTTCACCGCGCCCGCCGCGCACACCTGGCGCTTGAGCGGCGTCTCGGGCTGCGGCTGGAACCAGGCCGTGTCCACGCGCGAGTAGATGACGCTGACCTTCTCGCGGGGGATGCCGTACTGCTCCACCAGCACCTGCTGGCTGTGCGGGGACAGGCACAGGAAGTGGTCCACGCGCCGCTTCAGCCCCAGCTTCGCCAGCGCCAGCCACCGCTTCTTGCTGGCCACGTTGTGCACCAGCAGCACGATGCGGCGCCGGCGCCGGCTCAGCAGCGCCTCGCACGCGAGGAGCTGGAGCGCCGGGAACTCCTCGGCGAGGAAGAGGTTCTGGCGCTCGCGCGTCTCCTTCCACGCGGCGAGCGCGAAGCGGGCGCAGTCCACGTTGGACGCCGGGTTCATCCCCCGCTGCGCCATGGAGAGCACCTGGGTGAAGACCCCGCGGCTCATGGCCGCGAACTCCAGCATGGGGCCCTTCTTCTCCAGCGCGTCGGTGACGCGGCTCAACGGCTCACCCACGCCGATGTATGCGGAGTCTTGCGGCATCCCCTTCCTCTATCACGACCCCTCGGTGGGACGCGCCGGCAGCGACACCGTGAAGACGGTGCCCACCCCCTGCTCGCTCTGCACCTCGATGTCCCCCCCGAGCCGCCGGACGATGTCCCGGCTGATGGAGAGCCCCAGCCCCGTGCCCGTCGTCATCCCCTTCGTGGTGAAGAAGGGCTGAAAGACGCGGGACAGGTGCTCGGGGGCGATGCCCGGCCCCGTGTCCGCCACCTCGACGATGGCCCGGTCCCCCGCGCGGTACGAGGTGACGCGGATCTCCCGGCGCGGGCCCTTCCACTCGGACAGGGCCTGCGCCGCGTTGATGAGCAGGTTGCTGAAGACCTGGGAGACCCGGCCCGGGGTGCCCTTCACCTGGATGCCCTCGGCCAGCTCCACGATGACGACGGCCGCGGGCGTCGTCTCCGCCCGGGTGATGCGCAGCGCGGAGCGGATGGCCTCGTTCAGCTCGAACCACCCCGCCGTGGCGTCGTCCATCCTCGACAGCGCCCGCATGTCCCGGATGATCTCACAGATGCGGCGCGTGCCCTCGTACGCCTCGCCCGCCGCCTCCTGGATGGCCTCGAACTCCTCCTGCTCGCGCGGCCCCCAGACAATGGCCTCCTCCTGCTCCTTCGCGCCGGGCTCCCGGTACAGGCTCCGGCTCAGCAGGGACAGGCCCTTCTGGATGAACTGGAGGTTGCTGAGGACGAAGGAGGCCGGGTTGTTGATCTCGTGGCTGATGCCGGCCGCCACCAGCCCCATGGAGGCCATGCGCTCGGAGGCCGAGAGCTGGCCCGCCATGCGCGCGTTCTCCAGCGCCAGCACGGCGTGCGAGGCCAGCAGCGAGGCCCGGTCCAGCTCCCCGCGGTTGAGCGGGCGCGTCTCGGAGCGGCGCAGGACGACGAGCACCCCCAGCATCCGCTCCCGGGCGGCCAGGGGCAGCACGCAGACCGAGAGCACCGGGGGCAGCTCCTGGAAGTCCTTGAAGCGCCAGTCCCCGCCCAGCGGCCCGAGCACCGCGGGCGTCTGGTCCCGGGGGAGCATGCGCACCATCCGCTCGCCCAGCGACAGGCAGAGCGCGGCCTCCTCCTCGCCCGCCTGCCCATGGGCGTACGCCACCTGGAGCTTGCCGTCCGTGTCCGGCAGCGCCAGCAGCACCGCGTCCGCGGTCATGAACGAGCGGACGCTGTCCACGATGGCGCGCGGCAGCTGCTCGATGGCGTTCTGCTCGAAGAGGGCCTGGCTCAGCCGCACCAGATCCGTGGAGACGTTGAAGCGGCGCTTCTCCAGCGCGCGCGAGACACAGCTGAACAGCTCCTGGAGGTTGAACGGCTTGCGCAGCAGATCGAACGCGCCGGCCCGCATGCACTCGATGGCGGTGTCCAGCTCGGCGTAGGCGGTGGCGACAATCACCTCGGTGGAGGGCGACACCTCGCGCACCCGGCGCAGCAGCTCCATGCCGCTCAGGCTCGGCATCCGCACGTCCGTTACCACCAGGTCGAACGACGCGTCACGCAGCCGTGCCAGGGCCTCGGCGCCGTTGGTCGCCTCGACGACCTCATGCCCCTCGAGCGACAACATCTCCCGGAGCAGCTGGCGGATGTCCCGCTCATCATCCACGATGAGGATGTGTCCAGGCATGGCTGCGCGGGCCCCTCTCCTACCTCGCCGCCGGGAGCACCAGCCGGAAGACACTGCCTCCCGAGGCGCCCGGTGAGGCGGTCAGATCCGCGCCCATGCGGCGCAGCAGCCGCCACGCCAGCGCGAGCCCGAAGTTCAGGCGCAGGGTGTGCCCGCTCTGGGAGTCGGCCTGGATGCGCGGATCGAAGATCTCCGCGTGCCGCGCCTCGGACAGCGCGAGCAGGGAATCCTCCAGCTGGATGAAGGCGCGGCCATCCTCATACCCTGCGAGGATCCTCACCGGCACGGGTGGCTGGCCCTCCGGCGACGGGCTGGCCTCGCACAGGAAGGAGAGGATGCGCTTGAGGCTGGAGGTGAAGTCCTGGAGCCCGACCCAGGCGAGGACGGGCCCGGGGGCCTCGATCTGGAGGGGCCGGCTCAGGCCTCCCTCGCGCGCATAGCCCTCCAGCAGCTCCACCACGTTCACCCGGGCGGCGGGCGAGACAGGGCTCCCACCCGACAGGGCGCGCAGCTCCTCGAGCAGGCCCTCCACGCGGCGGATGCCGTCCATGGCATCCACGGCCGACTCCTCCACATCCTGGATGGAGGTCTCCGTCTCGTGGCCGGCCGCGGTGAGCAGCTTGTGCGCCAGCTCCGCCGAGCGGGGATCCCCGCGCTGGGAGAGCTCCTGGGCCACGTCGCGGGCCGTCCTCCACAGGGACTTCACGTCCCGCGAGTAGGAGGACAGCGCCTGGAGGCCGGCCTTGGTGAAGGCCAGGGGGTTGCTCAGCTCGTGCGTCACCCCGGCGGCCAGCTTGCCCACGGTGGCCAGCTTCTCGGCCTTCACCAGCTCCTCGCGGGTGGCCTCCAGGTCCCTCACGCGCGCCTCGAGCTCCCCGTTGAGGCGGGCCGTCTCCAGCGCCAGCGCGAGCTGCGCGGCGAAGAGGCTGCCCCGCTGCAGCTCCGAGACCGAGAACCCGGGCTGGCCCACCCCTCGCAGCAGGACGAGACAGCCCGCGGGCGCATCGCCCACCTGCAGCGAGTACGCCAGCGCCGAGCCCAGCCGATCCACCGGGACGAAGGGCCAGTCCCGGGACGTGCGCACCAGGCAGACGGGCTCCTGGGCCTGGATGGCCCGCCGGGCCAGCTCCTGCAGCGCGCTGGCCGGCACCTCCAGCCCGTCCGCGGAGGCACAGATGCTCAGCTCACCCTTGCTCCGCTCCGGCAGCAGCAGCCGGAAGGCCTGGTGCGGCACCAGATCCAGCGTCAGCTCGCCCAGGTGCGTCAGCACCTCGGCCCGGGTCCGCAGCGAGAGCAGCGCGCAGCTCACCTCGTACAGCGGCACCAGCGAGCGCAGGCGCCGCTTCTCCACCGCGCGCAGGATGAGGTGCCGCAGCTCGGCGATGTCGTACGGCTTGCGGATGTAGTCGTAGGCCCCCTGCTTCATGCAGGCCAGCGCCGTCTCCAGGCTCGCGTAGCCGGTGGCGACGATGATCTCCATGTCCGGATCCAGCTCCCGGAGCGCGGACACGGTCTCCACGCCATTCATGCCGGGCATCTTCAGGTCCGTGATGGCCACGTCGAAGCGGCGAGTGCCCAGCAGCGCCACCGCCGCCCGGCCCCCGTCCGCCGTCACCACCTCGAACTCGTTGCCGGGCAGAGAGAAGGCCAGCATCTCGCGCATGTCCGGCTCGTCGTCGATGACGAGCACGGAGATACCGCCTCCCGGAGTCAGCTCCTGCACGCTGCGCTTGGGCAGGAGCGAGGAGGAGCCACGGGACGTGGGAGTGCCTCCCGCGGCGCTCTCGTCCCAGGTGGCGAACAGGCGTTCCCCAGGGGCCACCGGGACTCTTGGATTCACTTCCATGTGGTCGCCTCCATGCGGTGCGCCTGGGGCGGCGCGCCTGCCGCCGGGAGCCACAGCCGGACCGTGGTCCCTGCTCCCGGGGCCGTCTTCACGTCGATAGCGCCTCCGTGCGCCTCGACGATGTTCCTTGTAATGGACAACCCGAGCCCTGTCCCCTGTCCAACAGGCTTGGTCGTGAAGAAAGGATCGAAGGCGCGCTGCAGCACCTCCTCGGACATGCCGCTGCCCGAGTCCGTCACTACCAGCTCCACGCCGCCGCCCTGGGCCACGGGCTGGGCGCTGACGCGCACGGAGCCCCCGCCCGGGGTGGCGTCCAGCGCGTTGGCAATCAGGTTGAGCAGGGCGGACTCGATCTCCTGCACGCTGACCTCCAGCTCGGGCAGCTCCGCGGGGGGCGGGAGCACCTCAAAGGAGACCTCCGCACGCCGCGCCTGGCCACTGACCAGCTCCGCCACCCGCCCGAAGAGGGCGGACACCGCCACGCGCTCGCGGGTGGGGACCTTCTTGCGCGAGAAGTCCAGCAGCGCCCGGACGAGCTGGGCGCAGCGCTGGGCCTGCCGCTCAATGGAGGCCACCGCCCCCCGCACGCTCTCCTCCAAGGCGCTCCTCCGCGCCAGCCCCTGCGCGAAGCCGATGATGATGCCCAGCGGGTTGTTGAGCTCGTGCGAGAGCCCCGCGACGAGCGTGCCCATGGCCGCCATCTTCTCCGACTGCACGAGGGACTCGCGCAACCGCCTCACCTCGCGCTGATCGCGCATGATGAAAACATACCCCATGGGCTGGCCGGCCGCGTCGGCCAGGCGCGTCACGAGCAGCAGCACGAGGACAAGCCCTGCCTCCCGGCTCAGCAGGCTGACCTCCGCCTCCGCGGGCTGCCCGGTGGCGCTGGCGCGGGTGATGAGCTCGGAGACGGCCTCCTTGACTCCCGCGGGCACCACCTTGCCCAGGAAGGGGCTCTCGGAGAGCTGCTCCACGCTCCACCCGAAGAGGTGCTCCGCGGCCTTGTTCCAGACGCGCACCTTCCCCTGGAGATCCATCATGGCGATGGCGCTCGGGGAGGTGGAGGTGACGTGGGCCAGCAGGGAGACCTTGTCCCGCGAGCGCTCCAGCTCCGCGGTGCGCTCCTCCAGCCGCTCGAGCATCTGATCGAAGGTGCGGGCGATGGAGCCCAGCTCGTCCCGGGACTGGAGCCGGATGCGCTGGCTCAGGTCGCCTCCCTCGACGATGCGCCGCATGGTGTCCTCGATGCGCTCCAGCGGGCGCAGCAGGGTGCCTGTACCCCAGACGACCAGCACCGCGAAGAGCACGGCCAGCAAGGCCCCCGTGCCGATCATCCGCTGGCGCAGCTCCTTGAGCGGCAGGGAGATCTTCTCGGCCGGCACGGAGAGCACCAGGGACCAGCCCAGCCCGTGCTCACGCGAGAACCCCTCCAGCGGCTCGACCAGATAGATGGTGTCCTCCAGCAGGAAGGTGTTCCGTCCGGGCGAGCTGCCCAGGCCCCGGAGCTGGCTCAGCGCCTCCGAGGAGATGAACCCGAAGAGCGCCCCCTGCTCGGACAGCAGGGTCGCCCCGAAGCCGCCCTGCACGGCGGGCTCACGCAGGAGGGCGACGTCGAACTCGGTCACCACCGCGCCCTCGGTGTGCTGCTGGGAGAAGACGGGGAAGGCGACCAGCACGTGCGCGTGCCCCTGCCGCTGGGTGACCGTGACGGCGGGATTGCCCTCCCGGACACTCAGCCACCACGTCTCCTCCCCGAAGCGCTCGGCGTGCGGGAGGTGCAGCCCGTTCTGGGCGATGACGCGCCCCGCGGAGTCCAGCAGCCACAGGTCCGCCTGCTCCCCGCCCAGGCCCGGCAGCTGCAGCTTCTGCATGAAGGGCTCGAGGTACTCGCCGCGCCCCTGCGGGTCGATGACGCTGTTGACCAGGAACGTGTTGGAGGCGAGCGACTGCATGAAAGTCCACTTGATGGCCAGCTCGCGCTCGATGTCCTTCGAGGCCGTGCGGGCCTTGAGCTGCAGCAGCTGACCGATCTTCTGCTCCAGCGCCTCGCGCGCGTTGCCGGACACGGTGGCGATGAGGACCGCCACGGTGGCAACGTCGATGATGAAGAAGAAGAGGAGGATCTTGCCCTGAAGGCTTCGGAAGAAGCGCACGGACACATCCTAGGGCTGAGAGGGCACCCGGGAGCCCTCGGGGGTAAAGATGACCCGCTTGGAGACCGCTCCGGAGTGAGGCTGAGCCTGCGCGCTCGCGGCCCCACCCACCGGCAGGGCCACGCACAGCATCCACCCCAGTCGTCGCATGTGTGCCCCCCGAATCGCCCGCCCGGGCCTCACCCGTCTCCGCTGGTGACGGTCATAACGCCTCTGGCCTCGATGCGCAGCGTCGGTACCTTCAGAGAGGCTCTGCCTGTTCATCGACAATGTATCAGGTTCAATCCCAAGGCCTGCAAGCGGCTGGGGTCCTCGCTATGGTGGTAGCCGTGAGCACGACCCGCTTCGTCCCCGGCCATGAGCCCCCCGTCCGCGGCCGAGAGGCCGCCCTCCTGTTCGCCGCGCATGGGCTCGAGCTCCTCATCGAGGAGCGTGAGGGCGCCGTCTCCATCCCCAAGGGAGCCACCCTGCCAGCGCTCGCCGCGGGCGCGCACTTCATCGGCGCCCTGGATGGGGTGGACTGCTACGCCGCCGCCTGGCCGAAGGAGCAGGAGCCGCCCGCGGGAATGAGGCTGGTGGGTGGACGCAACCTGTTCCGGCAGGTGGACGAGGTGCTGCTGGCAGTCGCGGGCCGGGCCCTGGCCATCGCCGAGTGGGACATCACCCACCGCTTCTGCGGCCGCTGTGGCACTCCCACGGATTTGGTTCCCGGCGAGCGCGCGCGCCGCTGCCCCTCGTGCCGCACGCCCTTCTATCCGCGCATCTCTCCGGCAGTCATTGTCCTTGTCACCCGGGGTGACAGCATGTTGCTGGCGCGCTCCTCCAACTTCCCCGAGGCGTTCTTCAGCACGCTCGCGGGCTTCGTCGAGCCGGGCGAGTCCCTGGAGGAGACGGTGCACCGCGAGGTGAAGGAGGAGGTGGGCGTGGAGCTGAAGAACCTGCGCTACTTCGGCAGCCAGCCGTGGCCCTTCGGGCGCTCGCTCATGGTGGGCTACACCGCGGAGTACGCGGGCGGCGAGCTGCGCGTGGATGACAAGGAGATCGCCGAGGCCGGCTGGTTCACCGCCGACAACCTCCCCCGCATCCCCCCGCGCCTGAGCATCGCGCGCCACCTCATCGACTCGTTCCTCGAGCGGGTGAAGGGGAGCCCCGGCCCTTCGGGGAGCTAGGGGCGGAGCGCCTGCCCGGCAGGTGGGCGGAACGTCCCGGAGCGGGCGGGAGGTTGGAATCGAGCGGGGACCGTGCTTAAAGCGCCCCCCGCTGCCCCCCATGCTTGCCGCGCGTCCTCACATCCAGCCCCGCCGCACTCCCGCCGCTGACTCCGTGGTGGTGAAGGAGATCTACCTCTCCGTCCAGGGGGAGTCCTCCCACGCCGGCCTGCTGTGCTCCTTCGTGCGCCTCACCGGCTGCCACCTGCGCTGCACCTACTGCGACAGCGAGTTCGCCTTCCGGGGCGGCACCCGCCTGAAGAACGCGGAGGTGGTGGAGCAGGTGAAGGCCCTGCGCGCCCCGCTGGTGGAGGTGACGGGCGGCGAGCCCCTGCTCCAGCCCGGCGTGTACCCGCTCATGGAGGCCCTGCTCGCCGAGGGCCTCACCGTGCTGCTGGAGACGAGCGGCGCCATCGACGTGCGGCTCGTGCCCCCAGCGGTCCACAAGATCGTCGACATGAAGACGCCCTCCTCAGGCGAGAGCGATCGCAACGACACCGGCAACTTCACCTCGATGAACGCCAACGACGAGCTGAAGTTCGTCATCGGCGACCGGGCGGACTACGACTGGGCCCGGGCGCTCATCGCCGAGCACCGCCTGCTGGAGAAGCCCTTCGGGCTGCTGTTCTCCACCGTGTTCGGCAAGCTGCACCCGCGCGAGCTGGCCGAGTGGATCATCGCGGACCGGCTGCCCGTGCGCTTCCAGCTCCAGCTGCACAAGTACGTGTGGGATCCCGTCGCGCGGGGCGTCTGAGGGCGCTCACCGGAGAGCATCCCGGCTCACGGCGTAGAGGAAGAAGCTCGCCCACCCCAACGCCAGCAGCAGGTTCACCGAGGCCAGCACGCGCGCGACCTTGGCCTGCCACGCGCCGCGCAGGGGCCCCTCGCCCTTCCGGATCCGGCGCAGCTCCCGCGTGGGCACCCACAACCCGAGCACGGCCGACACGAGGTTGAGCGCCGGCGCGAGGATGAAGCACAGGGGGAAGGCGGCGATGGCGATGAGGTTCAGGGCGATGATGCCCTGCACCCACCGGGAGGGAGCGCCGTGCTTGTGCAGCCACGCGAGGCAGTCCGCGCAGTACGCCGCATCCCCCATCACCTCGGTGCAGGCGCCGCAGAGGAAGGTGCCGCAGCGCGCGCAGGGTGCCACCGCGGCGGCCTCCGGGTGCTTCGCGCAGCGCGCGCCGGCGGACTCAGGCGTGGGAATTCACCACCTCCAGGGCCAGGAGCGGGGCCAGGACCTCAGTAGTCCGGAGGCAGCCCCACCATCAGCCGGGACAGGCCGTGGGCGCCCAGGCCCAGGAAGACGGCCGCCAGCACCGAGCAGCTGAAGAAGCCCGCGAGGATGAGGTTCTTGCGCGGGTGCTCGAACTGGCTGAACGCGTAGAAGAGGATGTAGCAGGGGATGAGCAGCACCATCATCCCGGTACCCACGCTCCGGCGGAACGCGTGGATGAGCAGGAAGACGGCACACACGAGCGTGACGAGCCCGAAGAGGGTGGCGAGCGGCAGGAGCGGCACGATAGGACACAGATAACACGGTCCAGGCTTTGCGGCGGCCCCAAGCGCATATAAATGATGCTCACCCGCCACCCCTCCGAGGTACCCCTGCCATGGCCAAGCTCAAGACGGTGCTCACCTTCATGCTCGGGGGCGCGCTCCTCGGCAACCTGGTGGCCACCATCGCGGCTCCCCGCTTCATGGAGTGGTACAACTCCACCCCGCTGGCCTCGCAGACGATGTGCAACCTGCCCCAGGTGGTGCGCGACGTCACCGCACAGCTCATCCGCGCTCAGTTCATCGGCTCGGGCATCGGCGTGGCCGTCTTCCTCGTGCTGGGCATCGTGTTCGTCCAGGCCCGCGCCAAGAAGCAGCAGGCCACCCCGCCGCCCGCTGCTCCCACGCCCACTCCCACTCCCAAGGAAGGGTGAGCGGACCTACTGGCGCGGGTGGACCTGGATCGTCGTCCAGCTCACCAGCGAGGAGCCCTCCCCGTCCTGGATGCTCACCTTGAGCAGGAAGCTCTTCACTTCGGTCACCTCGGGCGCGACCCAGCTCGGCTCCTCCACCGAGGTATCGCTGTACAGCCCCGCGGGCTCCGACGGCGCCTGGATCCACCGGTAGATCAGCTCATCTCCATCCTCGTCCTTGACGACCAGGTGCATCTGCACCTCGGTGCCCGAGACCACGTCCTTGAGCGAGACCTCGGGGCCCTCGGTGACCACCGGCGAGTTGTTGGCCGCTCCCAGCCCACACCCCGTCCCGAGCACTCCCAGCAGCAGCAGCGACGCGACACCCCAGTGTGAGCAGAACGATGACATGGACCCGGCCCTCCACGGCTTTGGTTGGATTGGAGCCGAAGGTTAGTCCCTGCCCCCCACACCCGCACCTGCCCCCGGGCAGGGGATGTCAAGCCAGCAGCAACTCCACCGTGAAGCCAGCGAGCCTCCGCAGGCCTCCACGTACTCGCGCATCAGGCCACCCGGCGAGCAATCAAGCGGAGCTTCTCGAGCCGGGAGAGGCGCTTGAGGGCGGCCTCCCTGCGCAGGGCGGCGCTCCGGTCCTCGGCAGGCTCGCTCCACACCAGCTTCACGGGGAGCCGGGCCCGGGTGTACGCGGCGCCTTTGCCCCGCCCGTGCGTGGCCAGCCGACGCTCCAGGTTGTTGGTGGCGCCGGTGTACAGCGTCCCATCCCGGCAGCGCAGCATGTAGACGGTCCAACCGCGTGGGGCGTCCGGCACGCGCGCGACTGTACCGCAACCGCGCGCCGCTCAGCTGCCGGAGGCCTGCTGCCCCCAGCCGTGCGCTACCGCCCGGCTCCACTCCAACCCCTCCTCCTCTCCTTCCCAGGGTGGGCCACATTCGGCCATCACCTCGGACACCCTTTGGAGTGGATCCACTTCCCAAGCTTCGAGAATTCGGGCCTCGCTGATCAGCCCCCGGAGCATCCCCGTCTCTTCCACGACGGGCAGCAGGCGAACCTGGTGCCGCTCCATGACCCTGAGAGCACACAGCAGGGTATCTGTGGGTAAAACGGTGACAGCAACCGATGCTGCGGTTTCCTCGTTCGTGCCGCGCTGCTGCATCTCGAGCCTCCCCATCCTCATTCTCGGAGGAGTACTGCAACCAGCCTGCCGACCCACGCGATTGCTGACTTTTCAACAGCGACCCGACGTGCCAGGGCGGTAGGATTGGTGCGTGAGGCAAATCCAGACGCCGAGGCTGGTCCGCATGGCGGACCTCTTCTCCCGGGCGGTGAGCCGTGGCGCTGAGGGGCTGACGCTGCCGTTCAAGCCGGACGAGCTGTACCGGGTGCCCACGGATGACGGGGCGGCCATCGCGCTGGGGCGCTACCACGCGCGGGGGGAGCGCCGGTACGCCGAGCCCGTCATCCTCTGCCATGGGCTGGGCGCCAACCGCTTCCACATGGACTTCGACGAGCGCTACAGCCTGGCCCGGTACCTGGCGCGCGCGGGCTTCGAGACGTGGGTGATGGAGCTGCGCGGGCGGGGGCTGGCGGGGCCGGCCTCGGAGTTCACCTTCGATGATCTGGCCGAGCACGACGTGCGCGCCGCCATCCGCACGGTGGTGTCCACCGGCGCCAAGCAGGTGCTCTGGGTCGGACACTCCAAGGGTGGGCTCACCTTATATGCCCACCTGGCCCGCAACCCGCAGGCGCCGGTGCGCGCGGCGGCCACGCTGGGGGCGCCCTTCACCTTCGCGGTGCAGCCGGGCCTGCGCATCTTCATGAGCCGCATCGAGCCGCTGCTGCGGCTCAAGAGCATCCCCACCCGGCGGATTACCGGCATCGCCGTGTTCGGCGCGCCGCCGGGGCCGATGACGCGCTACATGATGCTGGCCGACAACATGGAGCCGGAGGTGGTGCGCAAGGCGATGGCCAACGTGCCGGCTGATATCTCCGGGGGCGTGGTGCGCCAGTTCGCCCGGTGGATCACCACCCACAGCTTCACCTCGTATGACGGGGGCTACGACTACCGGGTGCCGCTGTCCGAGGTGCGCATTCCCTTCCTGCTGATGGCGGGGAGCCGGGATCTGCTGGCCCCGCCGCTGGCGGTGGCGCGGGCGAAGGAGCACCTCGGGGGGCCGGTGAAGCTCGTCGTCGCAGGGAGGGCGCACGGCTTCGCGGAGGACTACGGCCACGCGGACCTCGTGCTGGGCCGCCGCGCGCCGCACGAAATCTTCCCGCTGGTGGAGACGTTCCTCTCCGCGAACGCGACCCGCGCCTGACGCCTGCTGGCTTCGGTTGTCCAGGCCCGCTCGCCGTGCTAGCCCGAGCGCCCGCCTCCATGTCCCCTGCCCTCCGTGCCCTGCTCCTGCTCACGTTGACGCTCGTGGCGTGCGAGCGCGCGCCGGCCCCCGGACGTACCGAGGTGGACGTGCGCCACACCCGCCAGGAGGGCGGCACCCCGGTGGCGCGCTGGCAGGGGGACATGCTCACCGCCGAGGCCCTGGAGCAGCGCTTCCTGGAGCTGAGCCCCGCCCTGCGCGAGCGCTACCAGACGCCTCAGGCCCGGCGCGAGTATGTGGAGAGCGTGGCCCGCTTCGAGCTGCTGGCACGCGAGGCCCTCGCCCGCGGGCTGCAGGATGACCCGGAGGTGCTGGCCAGCTTCAAGCGCGCGCTGGTGAGCCGGCTGACGCGCCAGCAGCTGGAGCAGACGGACCTCACTGTCACCGACGCCGAGGTGGCCGAGGCCTATGCCAAGGAGCGGGAGAGCTTCTCGCGGCCGGCCCAGGTGCGCCTCTCGCACCTCTTCCTGGCGGCCCCTCGCGGAGACGCCGCCCAGGTGGCCGCCGTCCGCGGGCAGGCCGAGGCGCTGATGAAGCAGCTCCGCGCGCTGCCTCCCGGAGACTTCGGCGCGTTCGGGAAGCTGGCCCGCGAGCGGAGCGAGGAGCCTCGCACCCAGCCCCTGGACGGAGACATGCGCTTCCTCTCCGACGAGGCGCTCGCCCGCGCGTACGGCCCCGAGGTGCTCGAGGCGGCGCGCGGGCTTACAGAGTCGGGTGATGTCGCAGGGCCCGTGCAGACGGAGCAGGGCTTCCACCTCCTCAAGCTCAACGGGCGGCTGCCCGCGGTGGACCTGTCCCTGGAGGAGGTGCGCGAGCAGCTCACCCAGCGGCTGCGGGGCCTGAAGCAGACCCGCGCCTGGGCGGACTTCCTGGAGGGCCTGGCCCGCCGCCATGAGCTCTCCGTGGACGACGCGGCGCTCGCGCGGGTGCCGGTGGAGCTCTCCGCGCCCATGCGTGCGCCGCTGGGCCCGCTGCCGGGGACGGTGCCGGCCCCCTATGCCTCCGAGGGGGAAGTGCCATGAAGGCCACCTTGCCGGGCGGGCAGGCACGTCCCACCGTTGCCCTTCTCTCGCGTCCCCCGTAGAGGAGAGCCTGTATGCGCCCCTTTCCTGCCCGCACCTCCTCGCTCCTCCTCCTGGCCCTGGCGTTTGGCGCCCTGGCCGCGGTGGGTTGCCACAAGCCGCCCGAGGCGGAGCCGGATGGCAACGTGGTCGCCACGGTGAATGGCGAGGTGGTCCGCCGGGCCTCCTTCGAGCAGGAGCTGTCGCGGGAGCTGTCCTCCTCCGAGGGCCCCGAGCGCACGCCCGAGGAAGTGGAGCCCTTCAAGCGTGCACTGCTGGACAGCCTGGTGAAGCGGCTGCTGCTGTTGCAGGAGGCCAAGCAGCAGAACATCACCGTCACGCCGGAGGAGGTGGACCGGCAGATGCTGCGGCTGACGGGGGACTACCCCACGGACAGCTTCAGCGACGCGCTGGCGCAGGGGCAGCTGTCGCTGGCGGAGCTGCGCGCGCGCGAGTCCCAGCGGCTCATCATCGAGAAGCTCTTCGCCAACCACGTCTACTCGCGCGTGGCGGTGACGGAGGAGGAGCTGCGCGCGTACTTCACGGCCCACGAGGCGGAGTTCCAGGAGCCGGAGCAGGTGCACGCGGCGCAGCTGGTGGTGAAGGGGCTGGACGAGGCCAAGCGGGTGCAGGCGCAGCTGAAGGCCGGCAAGAAGTTCGCGGACCTGGCGCGGCGCTACTCGCTGAGCGCGGACGCGAAGGTGGGCGGAGACCTGGGCTTCTTCCCGCGCGGGCAGATGCCTCCGGCTTTCGATGACGTGGTCTTCAACATGCGGCCGGGGCAGGTGTCGGACGTGGTGTCCACGGACTACGGCTTCCACCTGTTCAAGGTCATCGAGTTCAAGCCGGGGCGCAAGCGTGAGTTCGCGGAGGTGCGCGCGCAGGTGGAGGCGCGCATCGTGAAGCTCAAGCAGGCGGAGGCGCAGGGCGCCTTCGAGAGAGAGCTGCAGGAGAAGGCGAAGATCTGGGTGAACGAGGCAGCGCTGCAGGCCATCCGTGGAAGGCCTGTGCCGCAAGCGCCCGTGGCGGAGTAGAACGGGCTTCGAGCCCCGGGCGCCGCCTGGGGCCAGTCAGAGGGACGAGATGAAGACGTGGCTGGGTGTCATCGCGGTGGCCGTGCTCCTGCAGGGAGCCGTGGCGCGCGCGGAGCTGGTGGACAAGGTGGCGGCGGTGGTGAACCGCGACATCATCGCGCTGTCCGAGGTGCAGCAGCGGGCCTCGCCGGAGCTGGCGCGGCTGGGCGGTGAGCGGGATCCGCGCAAGCGCAACGAGCAGCGCAGCCAGATCCTCAAGCAGGCGCTGGATCAGCTCATCGCCGAGAAGCTCGTGGAGGCGGAGGTGCGTGAGCTGGGGCTGACGTCCACGGCCTCGGAGGTGGACGAGGCGATGGCGGACGTGCAGAAGCAGAACGGCATCACGGACCCGGAGCAGTTCGCGCAGCTGCTGTCGCGCGAGGGCTACACGCTGAAGAGCTACAAGGAGTTCCTCGGCAAGCAGATCGCCCGCGGCAAGCTGATGCAGATGAAGGTGGCGGCCAAGATCAAGGTGTCCGAGGAGGACCTGAAGGCGGCCTACGCGCAGTACGCGAAGAACGAGGGCCAGGACGTGGAGGTGCACGCGCGCCACATCCTGGTGACGGTGGATCCGAAGGCGACGCCGGAGCAGGTGGAGGCGGCGCGGAAGAAGGCACAGGCCATCGTCGAGGAGGCGCGGCGGCCGGGGATGGACTTCGAGGCGCTGGCGAGGGCGCGCAGCGAGGGCCCGAGCCGGGAGGATGGCGGGGACCTGGGCTTCTTCCGGCGCGGGGTGATGGTGCCGGCGTTCGAGAAGGCCGCCTTCTCGATGAAGGTGGGCGAGGTGAGCGAGCCCATCCGCACCAACTTCGGCTGGCACGTGCTGAAGGTGGAGGAGCGGCGCGCGGTGGGGGTGACGTCCTACGAGGAGATGCGGCCGAAGCTCGAGCTGCAGCTGCGGCAGCAGAAGACGGAGAAGTTCGTCGACCAGTACGTGCAGGAGCTGAAGAAGAAGGCCGTCATCGAGGTGAAGCTCTGAGCCCCGCACGGGTGCCCGTGGTCGGTATCTCCCTGGGCGATGTGTCAGGCATCGGCCCGGAGGTGACGGCGGCGGCGCTGGCGCTGCCCCGGGTGCGCCGGGAGCTGGTGCCGGTAGTGTTCGGGGACGGGCCCACGCTGGCGCGCTTCCCGAGCTTCAAGAAGTACGCGCGGGCCACGCCGGAGACGCTGGGCCGGGTTGTGGGGCCCACGGTGTGCGAGGTGACGGCGCTGGCGGAGAAGGATCGCCGGCCGGGCAAGCCCTCTCAGGCAGGCGGGCGGGCCCAGTACGCCTACGTGATGGCGGCCATCGAGGCGGCGAAGGCGGGGCACGTGGACGCGCTGTGCACGGCGCCGGTGTCCAAGGAGCAGATCTCCCGCTCGGGGATCCCCTTCATGGGCCACACGGAGGTGCTGGCGGAGGCGTTCGGCGTGGAGGTGTTGATGTTGATGGACGGGCCGCGGGTGCGCGTGGCGCTGGCCACCAACCACGTGCCCGTGTCCGCGCTGCCGCGGCTGCTGACGGTGGAGAAGCTCACCGAGCAGCTCGTGCTGCTGTCCCGGGAGTTGAAGGGCGTGCTGGGGCGCCGCCCACGCATCGCGGTGCTGGGCCTCAACCCCCATGCGGGCGAGGGCGGGCTGCTGGGACGCGAGGAGGTGGAGATCATCTCTCCTGCCATCCGGCGGGCCCGGGCGGCGCGGGTAGACGCGGCCGGACCGTTTCCCGCGGACGGGCTGTTCTCGCGGCCGGACGACATTCCCTACGACGCGGTGCTGGCGATGTACCACGACCAGGGGCTCATCCCGGCCAAGGCGCTGGACTTCGAGCGCACGGTGAATGTGACGCTGGGGCTGCCGGTGCCGCGCACGTCACCGGACCACGGCACCGCGTACTCGCTGGCAGGGACAGGAACAGCCAGCCACGTGCCCATGGTGGAGGCGCTCCTCAAGGCCGCCATCCTGGCTCGGGCCCGGAAGTAGGACTGGAACGCAGCGTCCAACCTACTTTCCCCAAGACCAGACCGTGAACTGCGGCGCGAGGAGCTGGCCGGTGTTCAGGCGCCGGGACTCCTCCTCCAGCCGGAGCAGATCCTTCTCCCGGTGCGGGTCTGCGATGGCGGCGATGTTCGCCTTGATGATCGGCGCCAGGATCGTCCCCGGGAAGCCCAGCTGCTGCTTCAGCTCGAGCGCACCCGCGCCGCGCTGCCGGTAGATGAGCGGGCTGAGCGTCTTCGCCGCCTCCGGGATGTAGCTCACCGCCTTGGCGGTGGCCTGATCGATGCTCGCCTGATCCGGCAGCAGCTCGAGGATCTGCTCGCTGAGCGTGTCGTCATTGGACTCCGTCGCCTCGGGCCCCGTGCGGTTCGCCTCCATCACCTGACGCCTCGACTCGAAGACCGCGAGCGCCCCGATTCGCAGCGAGTCCGGCGCGCTCTTCAGGTAGTCGTCCCCGTAGGTCCTCCACTTCAGCCCGCGCTTGTTCGACACCTCGACGCCCTCGGTGTTGAGCCGGTCGTGGATGTTCTTGAGGATCACCTGGCCGGTGTTCTTACCGATGATGGCGTAATACGACGCCATCTCGGGGTTCGTCGGGGTGACGTCGTTCTTGGCCAGCCAGAGGTCGATCGCCTGCTCGAGCTTCTTCTTGTCGAACAGGTGACCCGACGCGAAGGCGTCCGTGAGGAAGTGGCCTCCGAACGTGTCCGTCAGCAGCGCCAGGTCCAGCTTGTCCTTGTCCTTGCCGGCCGCGCGCGCCGCCTTGAGCGCCTGCTTGTGCAGCTCCTTCCACGCGCCTCGGTTCGTCGGGGTGAAGTGGGGCGCGTTCACCTTCGCCATCCCGATGAAGGACTTCTCCTTCGAGCGCTTGCCGAGACCGATGTACTTCAGCGTGATCTCCTGGTAGCGCTCGTTCGCCTTGCCGCCCGCGAGCTTGCCCTCACGCTCCTCCTGGATGGCCGCGCGGATCTCCTTCAGCTCCGCGGGGTCGGCCTTCAGGAGATCCGCCGGGGTCTCATAGAAGTCGCCCGCCATGGCGATGATGTCGCCGACGCTCAGCTCCACGCCCTGCACCTTGAACTTCTTCCCCTTGAGGAACGCATCGCTCTGCAGCTCCTTGAGGGAGTCCGGGTCGCCCAGCTTCTTGCTGAACTCCGCGCCCTCCTTCGTCAGCAGGAACGCCGCGAGCTCGGTGAGGCCAGTGTCGCCGAAGTCCTGGTGCTCGCGCGCCTCGTAGCGGTGGAGCGTGGGCGTGGGCTCAGCCGCGCCCCGGGCGGCGTGCACGAGCTCGTGCGCGAGGAGGTGGCGCCCCGCCGCGGTGGTGGGCTGGTACTGGCCCTCGGCGAAGACGATGTCGCTCCCCACGGTGTAGGCGCGGGCCCTCACCGCATGGGCGGAGGCCGCCGCGCGCGCATCGGTGTGGATCCGGATCCGGCTGAAGTCGAAGCCCAGGCCCGGTGGCACGCCCGCCCCCTCCGCCAGCGGCCCCGCGAGCCGCTCGGCCTCCGCCTCCGCCGGCGAGTCAGGGGCGCTGACCTCGAGCGGACCCGTCCACGCCCGGGCGGGAGTTCGCTCGTGGGAAGACTCCTGTCCCCCGAACGAGCCCGTGGCCCTCGGAGGGAGGGACCTTCCCGGCTGCCGCAGCACCTCGTGGACGCTGGGTGGCGCCACGACGGGCTGACGTCCCGCACGCGATGAATGGCTCATGCCTCCATCTTACCCGAGCGGCCGGCTCAGAAGACGAAGGGGAAGCGGATCGGCCCCATCTGGGTGTGATGCTTCGGAAACTTCCACCCACGCACCAGATCCTCGATGCAGGTCGCCAGCGCTGTACCTTTCAGTGCCTTCGTCTCCATCGCGATCTGCTGGGTGGAGCCGCTCGGGAGGACGAACCACCGCATCACGAACTTGCCCCCGTTCAGCCCTGGGATCGCCTCCTTGTGCCGCTTGATGCAGGAGGTAATGGCGGGCTGGTTGGCAAGCACCACCTGCTGGATGTCCTCGGGCGTGAGGGTCTCCGGGAGCTCACTGGCCGGATCCGGAGGGATCCACACCGACTTCACACCCTTCGACTCGGGCTCCTTGTGGACCGCGTCCTTCGTGAAGCCCAGCGTCCGCGCGAAGTCCTCGTCGAACTCCGTGCCTTCGCCTGGCTTGCTCGGAGCCTGCGGGGGCTCGGCCTTCGCCGCCACCGGCGCACGAGCCACCGCGGACTCCTGCATGAAGGGGATCTCTTCTTCCTCCAGGTTCTCGAGGGTGGGATCCTCGAGGTCGCGCCGGGCCTTCTGCTCCTCCACGGCCGTGGCTCTCCGCGCCTGGACCTTCTCACGCGGCTTGAGGGCCTCTGCCTTCACGGACGCGGAGTGAGCGATCGCCGCTGCCTCCGGCATGGCCTTGGGCTCTGGAGTCACCGCGGCCTGGGCCACAGCTCCAGGCGCTGGCTCCGCTTGGGGCGGCGGCGCCGGCACGGGCGCGGGAGGCGGCGGCTCACGCGTGGCGAGCACACGCCCGGGAACCACGGGTCCAGGCAGCGCCTCCACGGCACCGCTCGCCGCCGCGCTCCAGTCCGCCAGGAGCGGCTCCGGCTGGCGCGGGAGCGGCGAGTCCTTCACGGAGAGGACAGGCTCCGGGGCTGGCGGGGTGGACTGAGGCGCCACCGTGGCGACAGTGCCAGCAGGCGCATGGTCGGACAGCACCTGTGCCCGGTCCGGCAGGGTGTCCCGCGTCATCCAGAGCATCGCCGCGACGAACACGCTCGCGGCGCTCACGCCCGTCAGGGCCCCCGTCACCAGCCACGGCGTGCGGCTCGGCGCCACGAGAGCGGGAGCCACGGGGAGGTTCAACCCCTGCTGCTCCAGGTGCGGTGCCATGGCGAGCCCGGGCAAGGGAGCAGGCAGCGCAGTCCACGGCGCCTCGAGGCGGGCCGGCTCGACAGGCGGAGCAGGACTCACCTCGGGAGCCGGCTTCACCCGCAGGTGCTCCGGGATCTCACACGCCTCGCCATCGAGATCCTTCGAGTTCTCCGCCGGCTGCTCCACGGCAGGCGTCCCGCGCAGCCACTGCTCCTCTTCGGCCGCCAGCGCGAGCACGCTGTGGAGGCGCTCCCCGGGCTTCTCCGCCCCAGGCGCAGGCTTCACCTCCGTCGTGGGCTGGATGAACAGCTCACGATCCAGATACGCATCCAGATCTGTGTCGAGTGCCTCTCTCACGTTTCTTTGGACACCGCTCGTTGGAATTTCGACCACGCCCCACCCCCTGCCCCGACCCGATAAAGCCGTCCAAAGGTAGGGACCCTGAGGTGACGTGCCACCGGGGTGTTCAACGGTGGGCAGTGCTTCCTTCTGCTACCCGGCACAGCGCCACCGGAGCGTCGGGTGCCACGCAGGAAGCTCCTGCTCCGGGGAGGTACGTCAGGCCCCTTGGCGCTGGAACCGCTCCCAGGTGACACGTCGGGAAGTTGAAACTTCTCCACCGCTCACGTCACATGCGCGCGCCCTTTTCTTCAGGAGGCGTGTGTGAGGATCTCGTTGGGAGTGTGTCTGGTCGCGTTGGGAGCCGGTTGTGCCCATGCCCCCGAGCAGGCGCGGGAACCCGCCCCACAGCAGGCCGCGAGCACGGCGGCGCCCGCACCGGCCTCCCCGCAGGCCGCGAATCCCCAGGCGCTGTCGGCCCAGGCCGAGAAGTCCTACTACGCGCTGGACTTCCCTGCCTGCACCACGCAGTTCAGCCAGGCGGCGGAGGCCAGCACGGACGATGACTCCCGCTCCAGCGCCTTCTACAGCGCCGCGTGCTGCGCCGCGCTGAAGGGCGACGCCTCCCAGGCCCTCGAGCTCCTGAAGCGCTCGGTGCAGCACGGCTACTCCGACGTGGGCTACCTCGAGGCGGATCCGGAGCTCGCTCCGCTCCACTCGCTCGCGGGCTGGAGCGAGGTGGTGGCCGGCGCCAGGGCCCACCTGGCGAAGCTGCCGCAGCCGCCGCGCCCCACCCCCGTGCTCTTCGCCATCGACGCGTATGGCTCGCGCCGCGCCGACCCCGAGGCCGTCCGCAAGCTGCTGGGCTTCGAGCAGGGCAAGCCCTTCGTGGGCAGCTACGCCCTCTTCAAGCAGAAGGAGGAGGCGCTGAAGAAGCAGTTCAACCTCGCCTTCGCCAAGCTGTCGTTCATCTCCTACTTCGCCGGCCCCGAGGCGGGCCGCGGCTATCTCACCGCGGACCTCGTGGATGCCGAGGACGCGCAGCGGCTGAAGTTCCTCCCCGCCCCCACGGGCCACGTGGAGGATCCCGAGGGCCTCGTCGCGCAGTGGATGGCCTACGAGCAGCAGGCGTGGAAGCTCTTCAACCAGGGAGCGCTCGACCCGTCCAAGCAGGGCTCCTGCCGCGTCGCCCACTGCGCGATGGGCTTCGGCCACCCCGACCTGGCCTCCTACGAGCCGATCTTCATGGAGAAGGTGCCCAAGGCGCAGGAGGCCCTGGCCCAGGTGCTGCGCCAGGAGGCCGATGACAAGAAGCGCGCGGCCGCCGCCTACCTGCTGGCCTACGCCTCCACGCCGGAGAAGTCCGTCGAGCTGCTCGTGCCGTCCACCCGGGACCCCCACTCCCTGGTGCGCAACAACGTGCTGCGCGTGCTGATGGCCACCCAGAAGGCGGCGGAGCGCCCGCTGGTGGACGTCGCCGTGGTGGTGGACGCCCTCGCCATGCCGGAGACCACGGACCGCAACAAGGCCGGGGCCCTGCTCAAGGCGCTGCTGGACGACCTGAAGCCCGCGGAGCTCAAGGCCCAGCGGGCCTCCCTCATCCGGCAGGTGGGCCCGGCCCTGGTGGCCATGGCCTCGCTCCAGCAGCCCAACAACCGGGACTATGCGCGAGAGATCCTCCAGAAGCTCTCCGGGGAGAAGTACGAGACCGGAGAGCAGTGGAAGGCCTGGCTCGCCCGCCAGCCCTGAGGCTCAATGCCCTGCCTGCTGAGGTAACCCCCGTGCAGGGGTCAGCTTCAGAGGCTACATGGGCAGCTTGCCTGCGGCATCCTCTCCTTCTTCGGCTCCTCCATTGTCGCTGCCAAAGACGGACTCTCATCCTTCGGCTCCGGCTCCGCCTTCGCTTGAGGGAGCAGAAATGGCCGAAGTCTCGCGCCTGGAGCGAAGACGCGGTGGAACCTCGTAAGGTTTGCCCTCGGAGGAGGCGGCTGCGGGTTCGATTCCCGCCGCCTCCATCCCGAGAAGCCCAGCAATCTTAACGGGTTGCTGGGTTTTGCTTTGTCCTCGTTTTCTTCATGTGACCTCAGTGTGCCCCTCTGGCGTCTCTAGCCCAGAGCGGCGCGCGGTTGGGGGATAGGCCGATCCAACTCCTGCACCGCGCTCTCCCGCGCCTCAGGCGACAGGTGCGCGTACCTCATGGTCATCTCGATGGTGGCGTGCCCCATCAACTCCTGAATGACCTTGAGGGCCACGCCCCGCATCGCGAGGTGGCTGCCGTAGGTGTGGCGCAGGTCGTGCCAGCCGATGGAACCCTCCGGGCGGCTGACTCCTGCCCTTCGCAGCGCTCGCAGGAGCGGGTGCTTGGTCATCCCAGCGGTGAGCGGGCGACCGTCCGTCTGGCAGAATACGTAAGGGCCGCACAGGTGGCGGTGTGCCTTGAGTGCTTCCACCGCCGAAGCGGGCAGGTCCACCGTTCTTTCCCGCCCGCCCTTGGGCAGCCCCACCACGCCGCGCCAGATCGTTCGGCGCACGTGGAGCTTGCCGCGCTGCAAGTCGAGGTCTGCCCACTGGAGCCCGATCAACTCTCCAAGCCGCAGCCCCGTCTTGAGCGCCACGAGGATCAACGTGCGCCACTCCGGCTCAGCGGCATTGCTCATGCGCTCGGCTTCCTCGAAGGAGAGGAAGTCAAAGGCGGGCTTGTCCGTCTTGAACAGCTTGACGCGCGGGACGTGTTGGAGCACGCCCTGTTCTTGAGCCAGTGCCAGCAACTTGTGCAGGACCGTCAGAACGTTGTTGATCGACTTGAGGGAGAGCAGCTTCACC
>Ga0255338_1002723_pt1 | contig 24094 bp, 17 predicted proteins | sample MeOH1_35cm_T4_19_FD_203715 | JGI IMG/M metagenome (GOLD analysis project Ga0255338, IMG submission 203715) | Sandy soil microbial communities from University of British Columbia, Vancouver, Canada - MeOH1_35cm_T4_195 | ecosystem: Engineered > Artificial ecosystem > Sand microcosm > Unclassified ...
GTGCGGGTGAAGAAGTGGCGGGCGGCGTCGATGAAGTCGGCGGCCACGTCCGTGGGGCCCTCGGGCACCCGGCCGTTGTCGTTGTCCGTGTCGCCCTCGCGGAAGCTCCACCACACGATGAAGGGCCGGCCCCGGAGATGATCCGCGGGCAGGAAGCCCCAGTAGCGGCTGTCCATGCTGTTGTCGCGGTTGTCGCCCATGGCGAAGATGTGGCCCGGCGGCACGGTGACGGGGCCCAGGTTGTCCTTGAACCCCTCCTGGATGAGGCTGTTCATGGACTGCATCTGGTTGTGGTCGTGGAGGGCCAGCACCTCGTGATCCGCGTGGCGCCAGAGGCCCACGGGGCGCTCGGCCTCGCCCGCGTAGCGCTGAGGGGGCCAGGGGCCGGGCGTGGGGCCTTCAGTGCCGCGGCCGAACTGGAACTCGAAGGGGCCGGTGACCTGTTTCCCGTTCACGTAGAGGCGCTTGTTGCGCATCTCCACTGTGTCGCCCGCCACGGCCACACAGCGCTTCACGTAGTCCTGGTCGCGGTCGATGGGGTAGCGGAACACGATGATGTCGCCGCGCTTCACGCTCCGCATGGGGAACAGGGTCTCTTCCCAGGCCCACTGGGGCTGGGCGTAGATGAACTTGTTGGCCAGCAGGTGGTCCCCGATCATCAGGGTGTTGCGCATGGAAGCAGAGGGGATCTTGAACTGCTGGCCCACGAAGGTCTTGAAGAACAGGATCAGGATCATCGCGAAGCAGATCACTTCCAGGTTGTCCCGCACAGCCCCTTTGGCGGCGCCGGGCGGCAGCTCGATCTCGGTTTCGGGCGTCTTGTCGGAAGTGGTGTCAGCGGCCATGTCGGCTCCGGGAATGGTCGATCAGGGACGTCGATCAGGGAGGGATGCGGAAGGCAGGTCCACGAAGCCGCGGGCCACCAGCCGGTTCACGGTGATCCAGGTGTCGCCGTGCTCCTCCTGGGCTTCCACCTCGCCCAGGTTGGGCAGGTAGAGGGTCCGGCGGCGGGGGCCGTGCGGGGGCCGCGCCTCCACCCACACCCCGACGGGATCGGAGGTGGCCGGCAGGAGCGCAGCGCCCTCCCATTTGGCGCGGCCCACCATGCGGAACTGGACGCCGCGGTCCTCCCAGGCCGCGGTGGCGGGGAAGCCCAGCGGCAAGGTCTGGGCCACCACCTGGCCACCGTCGCCGAGGAGGGCGATGCCGCCATCCTGGTGCCGGACCAGCAGGCTCATCTGGCCCCGGAGGCTGGTAACGTCCAGTTGCACGATCCGCGGTGCGCCCGGCGCCATGGACGACCGGGCGACACGCACCTGCAGCCGGTCCACAGAGCGCTGGGGCTGAGGCTGGGAGGGATCCTCGAATGCCAGGGTGAGGCCCTCTTCCCAGGGACCGTAGACGGGCGAGGTCGGGTGCGGCTGGCAGGCGAGCGAGAGCAGCAGGGCCGCCGGCGCCACCAGAGGCAGGGCTCTGCGCATCAGCGGTGCCCCTTGTTGAACTTGGCCATCAGCTCGGACAGCGAGGTCCCCGTGGCCGGAACGTCAGGTTCGCGTTTTGGCTGGGGCGGACGGTTCTCGCGCTCGGGCCGGGTCGGACGGGCCTCCTGGGGGCGCGGGGGACGCGCGCCTTCGGACCTGGGCGGCCGTGGTCCTTCCGGGCGGGGAGGACGTGGGCCTTCGGGCCGGGGCGGACGCGGGCCCTGGGGACGGGCACTTGTCAGGGGGCCCGCCTGAGGTCCGGATTGGGGGCGAGGCGGGCGGGGGCCCTGCGGCCGCGGCCGGTTCCCCTCCGGCCGGCCCTGGGGGCGGCGGTGGTGGGGCTGGGGCCGGTCGGCCCCCTCGGGGGCGGCCAGCATGGCCTTGATGGACAGGGCGATGCGCTTGGCCTCCAGGTCCACGGCCAGCACCTTCACCTTCACGGCCTGGCCCACGCTGAGGGCGTCCGCGGGGTTCTTCACATAGCGGTGGGCGATCTCGGAGAGGTGCACCAGGCCGTCCTGATGGACGCCCACATCCACGAAGGCGCCGAAGTCGGTCACGTTCGTGACGATGCCCTGGAGCTCCATGCCCACCTCCAGGTCGCTGGGCTTGTTGACGCCTTCGCGGAACTGCACCGCCTCGAACTGGTGGCGGGGGTCGCGGCCGGGCTTCTTCAGCTCGGCCAGGATGTCCTTCACGGTCTCCACGCCGAAGCGCTCGTCCACGAAGAGCTTGGGATCCAGGCCGTCCAGCACGGCGTCATTGCCGATGAGCTCCGACACGGTCTTGCCCGTGAGCTGGCAGATGCGCTGCACCACGGGGTAGCTCTCGGGGTGCACGGCGGAGGCATCCAGCGGATCCTCGCCATCACGGATGCGGAGGAAGCCCGCGGCCTGCTGGAAGGCCTTGGCGCCGAAGCGGCCGACCTCCATGAGCTGCTCCCGGCGCCTGAAGGCGCCGTGCTCGAAGCGGTGGGCCACGATGCTCTTGGCCAGCCCCTCGCCGATGCCCGCCACGTAGGCCAGCAGCTTGTAGGAGGCGCTGTTGAGATCCACGCCCACGCGGTTCACGCAGCTCTCGACCACGTCATCCAGGCCCTTCTTGAGGGCGGTCTGGTTCACGTCGTGCTGGTACTGGCCCACGCCGATGCTCTTGGGATCCACCTTCACCAGCTCGGCCAGGGGGTCCTGGAAGCGGCGGGCGATGCTCACGGCACCGCGCACGGTGACGTCATGCTCGGGGAACTCCTCGCGGGCGATGTCGCTGGCGGAGTAGACCGAGGCGCCGGCTTCGCTCACGCTCACGCAGATGAGGTTCGTGCGATTCGTCTCGCGCAGCCACTCGCGGATGAAGGCCTCCACCTCACGGCCTCCCGTGCCATTGCCGATGGCGATGGCCTCGATGGGGTTCCCGGCGCAGAGCTTCTCGAGGATGGCGCGGCTGCCGTCCAGGTCGCGCTTGGGCTCCAGGGGGTAGATCACCTCGTTCTGCACCAGCTGGCCCAGGCGGTTGATGACCACGAGCTTGCAGCCCGTGCGGATGCCGGGGTCGACGCCCAGGGTGCAGCACTGACCGGCGGGCGGCGCCAGCAGCAGGTGGTCCAGGTTGGTCTGGAAGACCTTGATGGCCTCACCATCGGCCTTCTTCTTGGCCTCGTAGCGCACCTCGGATTCGATGGTGGGGGACAGCAGCCGGTCGAAGGCGTCGCCCGCGACTTCGTTCAGGAAGCGCCGATAGCCGCTGCCCGGGCTCACCGGCACCTTGGAGACGAGCTGGCTGACCAGGTTCTCGCGCTCCACGAGGAGCTTCACGTTGAGGATCTCCTCCTTCTCGCCCCGGCGGAGGGCCAGCAGGCGGTGGCTGGGGATCTTGCGGATGGGTTCGGAGAAGTCGAAGTAGGGCTTGAACCGCAGCGCGGCCTGGTCGGTCTTGCGCTCCTCGCGGATCTCGGACTTCAGCACGCCCTGCTCATGGAACTCCAGGCGCAGCCAGGCGCGGATGCCCGCATCCTCCGTCAGGCGCTCGGCCAGGATGTGCCCCGCGCCCTCCATGCACTCGGAGGGGGAACGGAGGCCGTCCTCGTCCTTGATGAAGGGCTCGGCGATGAGGAAGGGATCAGCGCCGCTCTCGTCCGCCAGCAGGGAGTCCAGCAGGGGCTCCAGGCCGCGCTCCCGGGCCACCGTGGCCTTGGTGCGCTTCTTGGGCTTGTAGGGCAGGTAGAGGTCTTCCAGCTCGGCCTTCACCCAGGTGGCCTCGATCTTGGATTTCAGCTCCGGGGTCAGCTTGCCCTGCTCGTCGATGGACTTGAGCACGGTCTTCCGGCGGTCCAGCAGGTCCTTGTAGTAGGCGTGGCGGTCTTCGACGGCGCGGATGGCCACTTCGTCGAGGGAGCCGGTCGCCTCCTTGCGGTACCGGGCGATGAAGGGCACGGTGTTGCCCTCCTCCAGCAGCGCCACGATGGCGGCCACGCCAGCGCGGGGGAGCTTGAGCTCCTTGGCCATGAGGTCGAGCACTTGATCCACACCTGCTCCTTGCATCCCGGGGTCGGGCAAACTGCGATGATACCAAGCCGGGCGCGGATCCGGCGCGCTGCGCCGGATCCGCGCTAGAGAAAGGCTTTGCGGCGCTGGCCCGCAGGGGGGCATTCCAGGCCGCGCAAGGCCTTCTTCCAATGGAGGGCGTCGAGGCCCGTGCCGATGACCACTGCCGCACAGGCCGGAGCGGTGCCATCGGCGGACAGGGGCAGCGGCGAGATCTCCAGCCGCCCGTCCGCCAGCTGGAAGGCCCAGCGGTCGCTGCCATCGTTGCGTGCCGCCCAGCCCGCGAAGGCGCAGACGCCCTTGGCCCGGAGCAGTTCGCCCGCTTCCGGCGGCGCCAGGAGCAGGGCTTCCAGGGCGGCGGGGTCGACCGGGTGGTCCCAGCCAAGGCTGAGGGACCTGGCCGCGGCGAAGCTGGTGCCGTCAGTGGCTTCCCATCCTTCGGGCAGGGGGCGCATATCGCCGCGCCAGGGGTCGGGGCTGCCAGCAGGGGCAGCGCCGTGGCGCGTGGGCACCAGCGGGATCTGCCGGAAGGCCGCGCGCAGTTCGCTCTCCCAGGCCATCGCCGCGGAAGGATCGAGATCGGCCTTGCTCACATGGATGAGGCTGGCCAGGGCCGCCTGGCGGTGGAGCAAGGGCTTTGTCTTTAGATGATCCACGGGGCCCAGGCAGGAAATCACCGTGAGCAGGCCCGCCAGTCGCAGGCGCCCCGCCAGTGCCGGCTCCTGCTCCAGGTCGAGGAGGTCGGTCGGGTCCGCGAGGCCCGTGGTCTCCAGCACCACGCGCTCGGGCCGCAGGCCTTCCGGTTGATCGCACCAGGCCTTCAGCGTGTCCACCACGTCATTGCGCAGGCTGCAGCAGACACAGCCGTTGACGAGGTTCTCCACTCCCGCCAACTCGGGCCGCTCGGCATCCACCAGGGTGCCGTCCACGCTGATGGCGCCGAATTCGTTGATGAGCACGGCCACCCGGCGCCCTGCCGCCACCTCGGCCTTCAGCAGGCGGTTCACCACGGTCGTCTTCCCGGCGCCCAGGGGGCCGGTGACGATGAGGACTTCGAGAGGAGCGCGCTCGGTCATCCCTCCATGATGCCGTTCCATTCCGAAATGTGAGAGCGTGGATGCGTGGATTTCCTCGACTTCAGCTACCTGGCGACCGTCTCCCTGGTGGGAGCGGCGGCACGGGCCTGCGCCCGGGGCCTGCCTGAGGCCTGGCGGCTCCGGCTGGAGGCGGAGGCGCCGGACCTGCCCGAGGGCCGATGGATCTGGCTGCACGCCGTGAGTGTGGGCGAACTGCTGCTGGCGGACGGCCTGTTGGCGTGCCTGCGCGACGGGGGCCACCGCGTCCACGTGAGTACGGGCACGCCCGCGGGGTTGGACCTGCTGGCCCGGCGGCTGCCGGGCTGGGACGGCGGCACGAGTCTGGTCAGCGGCGGAGCTTTCCCCCTGGATGACCCCGCGGGCCTGGAACCCTTTCTCCGCCGCGCGCCCGGGGCCTTCATCGCCCTGGAGACGGAACTCTGGCCCGGTCTCTTCCGGGCCCTCGAAGCGCATGGCATCCCCCGCATCGTGGTGAACGGCCGGCTCACGGGGAAATCCCTCCAGCGGGGTGGCCCCTGGCTCCGCCGGGCGGCTTCGCGGCTCAGCCTCGTGGCAGCCCGGGACGAGGCCAGCGCCGAGGCCTTCCGGCGCCTGGGGGCTCCGGAGGTGCACCTCGGCGGCAACCTCAAGGCCGATCTCCCCGCCCCGCGGCCCTTGCATGAGGGTTGGGCGGCTCTCCGGGAGGCCTGGGCGGGGCAACCGGTGGTGGTGGCCGGGAACACGGTGGAGGGCGAGGAAGATCTGGTGATCGCGGCCTGGCAGAGGGTGCGGGAGCAGGTTCCTGGCCTGCGCCTCGTTCTCGCCCCCCGTCAGCCCCGCCGCTTCAATGGGGTGGCGGGCCTATTGATGGACCGGGGTCTCGTCTTCCGCCGCGCCTCCTCGGTCTGGCCGGAGCGTTCGGCCTGGTCGACGGTGGAGGTGCTGCTCCTGGATACCCTGGGCGAGCTCTCCGCCGCCTACGCCGAAGGCACTGTGGCCCTGGTGGCGGGAGGCTGGACCGCGGCGGGCGGGCACAACCCGCTGGAACCCGTCCGCCTGGGGGTTCCGGCCCTCGTGGGGCCCGGCTTCGCCAACTTCGAGGACCTGGTGCCGCCCCTCCGTGACGCCGGGCTGATCCAGGTGGCCGCCTCGCAGGAGCTTGCCCAGGCCCTGGCGGAGGCCCTGGCCTCTGCACCCCTGCGTTCCAGAGGCCCGGTCCCGCTGCCCGAGGCCCTGAGTGGCACACTCAAGCGCACCTTGGACCTGCTGGCGCCGCACCTCGCTCCGCTCACGGTCGTTCCCGTGGACCGAGTGGGCTTCTAGTATCCTGGGAACACGGAGCCGCCATGATCCGCCGCGGGACGCACATCCTACTGATCGATGACGACCCCGCGGTGCTGGAGATGGTCCAGTCGGCCCTGGCCCACTACGGCATGGAAGTCCATGCCTACCCCGACGCGGCCCAGGCCGTGGAACTTCTGCAGAATCCCAACGCCCCCGCCTTCGACCTGGTCCTCAGCGACATCAACATGGAGGGGATGGACGGGTTCGATGTGATCCACAAGGTGAAGGCGTCCCATCCCCACCTGCCGGTGGTGCTCATGACAGGCCAGGCCTCCGTGGACTACGCCATCCAGGCCATGCGCCTCGGCGCCTCCAACCTGTTCATGAAGCCCATCGCCCTCCGGGATCTGGTGCAGAGTGTGTTCCGCCTGGTGGACCTGCACCGGGATCTCCGCAAGGCCGACGACGGCCTGCGCGGCCTGGTGAACGAGCGGCGGCACTTCCTGTTCCGGTCCGACGAGCTGGAGGTCCCGAGCCTCATGCACCATCTGACCGACCGGCTGGTGCCCATGGGGTTCGCCTCGACCAGCAACATCGATGTCATCGCCATGGCCATCCACGAGGCTCTGGTGAATGCCCTGGAACACGGCAACCTCGACCTGGACTCGCGCCTCAAAGTGGACCTGTTCGCAGAGGAAGATCCCTATGCCGCCCTCCGCGCGAAGCGCATGGCGGATCCCGAGTACGCGGGGCGGCTGGTCGAAGTGCGCCTGGCCATGGACACGGAGCGCTTCGAAGTGGAGATCAGTGACGAGGGCCGGGGGTTCGATGCCGGCCGGCTCGCCCCCCCACAACCCGATTCGGAAATGGCTCCCCACTGCGGGCGGGGCCTGCCCCTCATCCTGCTCGTGATGGACGAAGTCCACTTCAATGAGAAGGGGAACCAGGTGCGGCTGGTGCTGAGAAGGAAGTAGGGGCAGTCCTCAGTCCTCAGGGATCAGTCTTCAGTAAAAACAGGAACGGCGCCCTGCGGGGCGCCGTTCCACTGAGGACTGAAGACCGAGGACTGAAGACTGCCCTCAGAACGCGCTCTCCACGAACGCCTTGAGCTGGGGCTTGGGCTGGCCGCCGATGAGCTTGTTCACGGGCTTGCCGTCCTTGAAGACGATGAGGGTGGGGATGCTCATGATGCCGAACTGGCCAGCCACCTGCGGGTTCTCGTCCACGTTCATCTTCACGAACTTGGCCTTGCCGCTCATTTCAGCGGCCAGCTCGTCCAGGACGGGGGCGATCATCTTGCAGGGGCCGCACCAGGGGGCCCAGAAATCCACGAGGGTGACGCCCTGGGCTACGGCCTGGGGGAACTCGGCGTCGGTGATGTGGGCAACAAGGTCGGACATGGGAACTCCTTTCAAGTTCGGGGTGTTCAAGGTAGAGGGTTGGGGCCGCCGGAACTGGCACCGCCCCACTGGGCGATGGTGAAGATGCTCATGTAGCGGTCATTGGTCTCCCGCAGGCGCTGGGCGAGCACTTCACAGAGGGCGTAGAGGATCTTGAGGGCGATCTTGTGCTGCACTTCGATCAGGGCGCGGAGGTCCTGGAGGGGGATGAAAAACAATTCGGAGGTCTCGTTGGCGATGGCGTCCGCCGCCCGGGCGGCAAGGTCGATGAGGGCCATCTCCCCGAAGAAGGCGGGGGGCTCCAGCACGGCCAGGGCCTCCTCTCCAGTGGCGCTCCGCTTGGAGATGCGCACCGAGCCCTTGAGCACGATGAACAGGCCGTCTCCGGCATCGCCCTCCCGGAAGATCACCTCGCCCGCCCGGACCTGGCGGACCTGGCCGATCATCAGGATCTGGGCGCGCTCCCCCTCGTCCAGGTTCCTGAACAGGGGCGAGCGGGTCAGGAAGAGGGTGTCGATCACGGTTGATCCGTGTGAGGCCGGTCCGTATGGGGCTGGTCCAGGGACGGTTCCAGTGGCACGTGCGCACAGAGGTCTAGGCCGAAGCCCCGGAGGCCAATGTACTTGGTTTCGTGCCTGCTGAGGAGGCGCATTTTTCCAACGCCGAGTTGCCGCAGGATCTGGGCGCCCACGCCGAAGTCGCGATCATTCATGACCTGGGGCTGGGTGTGGCCCTCTTCGGCCACCCCGGGCGTGTGGGCGTGGCGGCGCAGATAGACCAGCACACCCCGGCCCTCCTTCGAGATGGCCGCCATGGCCTTCTGGAAGAGGCCAGTCTCGAAGCCGTGCAGGTCGTCCGGCAGGGTCTCGACGTGGACCCGCACCAGGGGCGGGTCGCCAGCCAGGTCGCCCAATACGAAGGCCAGGTGGCTGCCGCCGTCCAGCAGGCTCTGGAAACGGTGCACCTTCAGGGCCCCCCACTGGCTGGCCATGGTGCGGACTTCGAGAGGGGCCACCAGAGGTTCCTGCCTGAGCCGGTAGGCCACGAGGTCCGCCACGGTCACGAGCGGGAGATCGTGCTGGCGGCAGAAGGGGACCAGGTCCGGCACCCGCGCCATGGTGCCGTCGTCCTTCATGATTTCGCAGATCACGCCGCTGGGGTGGAGGCCTGCCAGCCGCGCCAGATCCACACTGGCCTCGGTCTGGCCCGTGCGGGTGAGCACCCCGCCGGGGCGGGCCCGCAGGGGGAAGACGTGGCCCGGCTTCACGAAGTGCTGGGGCTTGGCGTCCGGGGCGATGAGGGCCTGGATGGTGCGGGCGCGGTCCTGGGCGCTGATGCCCGTGGTGGTGCCCTCCCGGGCCTCCACGGAGATGCAGAAGGCCGTCTCGAAGGGGCTGGTGTTGTCCCGGACCATGAGGGGGATCTGGAGCCGGTCGAGCAAGGGCCCCTCAAGGGCAGCGCAGATGAGCCCCCGGCCATGAGTGGCCATGAAGGCGATGGTTTCCGGGGTCACGTGCTCGGCGGCCAGGGTGAGGTCGCCTTCGTTCTCACGGTCCTCGTCATCCACCACCACGACCATGCGGCCCTGCCGGATGGTGTCGATGGCCTTCTCGATGGAGGCGAAGGGGGAGTCGGGGCGCGTGCTCATAGACCCCCCCAGCATCGCTCAGGAGGACCCGGGGGGGAAGGGCGCACTCCGTGGTAAGGTTGAACATCTCTTATAGGCCTTTATTTTCCCGAGAGGAACGACCCATGTCCCAGGGTGTGATCCAAGGCTCCATGCGTGAGGCGCCGCTGCCCGACATCATCCAGCTCGTGAGCCAGGGTGGGAAATCGGGATGCTTCCATGTGCAGCAGGAAGCCTCCCGCGCCCGGATCTACCTCAAGGATGGCCGGATCATCCATGCCGTCACGCCCACGGGTGAGGGCTTCGAGGCCCTCATGGAGGTGGCCCTGTGGCTCGACGGCAGCTACCGGTTCGAGGAACTGGTGCCCGATGTGCCTGCCACCATCACCAAACCCAATGCCTCCATCCTCATGGAGCTGGGGCGCCGCATGGACGAGTGGCGCGTCATCAGTCAGAAGATCCCCTCCGTGGACCTCTATCCTGCCTCCACCCTGCTGCCCGGCGAGACACCCCATGATGTGAACGCCCGGGAGGCCCGGGTGCTGGCCCTGTCCACGGGGTACTACAGCGTCGCCGAAGTGGCCGAGGCGATGCAGAAACCCGTGCTCACCACAGCCAAGGATCTCTACGGCCTGGTGATGGCCGGCCATGTGGTGCTGAAGGGCATCCGTTCCGGCAAACCCCCGAAAGTCGAAGCACTGGCCGCGTCTGAATCCACTCCGGCGCCAGCGATTCAGGCCGTCCAGGAGGAGACTCCGGCCCTGGCACCCCCCTCGCCGAGCCCCGCGGGATTCCCCGATGGCCACGAACCCCTGCCTGAGACGATCGGTGGCGGCACCGCCGGGACCGTGTCCCCCGTGGCGGCCAAGGCTGCGCCGATGGATGATCCCCAGCGCATGGTCAAGCTCATGAACTTCACCCAGCGCATCGCCCAGGCCGCCAAGATGGTGCTGCCCGAGGCCCAGCACGAGATGGTGAACCGGCTCCAGGCCAAGGCCACCCAGCAGATCATTTCCGGCGACGGTCCCGAGGCGGTGAAGAACCTCGCCCTGGCCATCAGCCGGGGTGCGGTGGATGCGGGTTGCGACGCCGACATGGTGCGCACCCTGAACACGCACCTCAAGGCGCTTTTCGCCACCAAGTAGGCGGTTTCCCATGATCCGACGTCTCTTCACGGGCCTGCTGGCCTCCGTTCTGCTGCTGGTCCTGGGGTGCAAGGAACCCGGCGGCGGGTCCTCCGGCGGGACGACGGGCGTGGCGCTTTACGCCTTCGATTCGACCAGCAACCAGGTGCTGGTCTGGAAGGATCTGAACGCGTTGTACGACAGCGCCACCGCGGTCGCCCCCACCTACCAGATCACGTCCTCCCTCTTCAGCAAGGCCACCAGCCTGGCTTGGGGGGGGCTCTGCTTCGACAGCCAGCGGGGAAACCTCTACCTGGTGTCCGACACGGGCACCATCGTCCGAGTGAGCAACATCCGCACCCAGACGGGATCTGTCCCCAATGCGGAGGTGGTCTCCTTCGCCCTGTCGAGCACCGGCCGCCTCACCAACGGGAAGTTCGGACAGGCCAGCCTGGATGCCCAGAACGACACCCTCTACATCACCGAGAACGGGGACAACAGCACCCAGATCTGGATCGTGGCCAATGCCAGCAGCCAAAGCCAGGATGCCTCCATCGCCCTCCAGTCGCTCCAGATGAGCAGCGATACCGGCGGAACCGGCGTGGCCGCAGCCTCAGGCGCGGTCTACGCCTTCATGCTGGATGGCGGCACGGTGGGGATCGACGCCCTGACCGGCCCGCGGCTCCGCAAGGGGACTGCCTCCGGGTTCGTCACCACCAACGTCATCCTGGGCAGCCTGACCACCCTCGGCAAATACGGTTCCCTCGCCCTGGATACGGGCAACGGCTACCTGTTCGTGGCCCGGCACAACACCGACACCGCCAGCACCGCCGCGCCGATCCAGGTCTTCCGCACGGGCCAGTTCGGTCTGTCCTACAACCAGGCCCCCTTCTCCACCCTCGGGAGTGCCGCGGACCAGGCGGATCTCCGGGTGCTTTCCCATCCCGGTACCAAGGACTGGCTGGTGGGCCTGCGCGGGAACGGCACCACTGGGTACAACACGATCTACATCTGGAAGGCGCCTCTGAGTGGCACGGCCGCCAAGGCCATCACCGTAACTCCGGCTGGGGCGGTGGTGAAGGGCGTGGCGGTGGACGGGAACGCTTCATGACCGCGTTCCGCCTGCTGGGGCTGTTGTTCCAGGACGTGCTGCGGGACCTCTTCCGGCACCGGGGCCAGTACCTGCTGGCGGTGCTCACCCTGGCCTCGGGCCTCCTCCTGGCGGGCGGAGGCCTGTTGCTGGTGGAGAGCCTCGACCGTTTCGTGGGACGTCTCGAGGACATGGCCAAGGTCGTGGTCTACGCAGCCGACGGGAAGACGCTCGATGAGGCGGAGGCCCGTCTCCGGCGCGATCCGCGCTTCCGCGAGGTGCGCCGCGTGCCGGCCGCGGAAAACCGCCAGCGGTTCCTGTCCGCCACCCGGGAGGCCGGCCTGCTCCTGGAAAGCGCCGGGCAGGACGCTCTGCCCGAAAGCCTGGAGTTGAGTCTCCGCCAGGATCTGGCCGAGGGCTCCAGGGCCGTGGAAGTGGGCGCGAGCCTGCGGGGCATTCCGGGTGTCGGCGATGTGGTGGCAGATCAGGAGCGGCTGGAACAGATCCAGCACACGGCCCGCCTGCTGCGTTCGGCCCTGGCCAGCCTCGGCATCGTACTCCTGGTGGCGGCGGGTTTCGCCACGGGGAACGTGATCCGCATGAGCCTCCTGGCGCGCGAGGAGGAAATCGCCATCATGCGTCTGGTGGGGGCCTCCGAAAGCTTCATCCGCACCCCCCTGGTGCTGGAAGGCGCCGCCCTGGGCCTGGGCGGCAGCCTGCTGGCCCTGCTGGGCCTCTTCGGCCTGTGGCTGCCCGTCTCCCAGGGCGTGGGTGGCTTGTCGCCCCTGCTGGTGGACCTCGCGCGGCTGGGTTTCTTCTCCGCGGGAAGCATGGCCCTGCTGGCCTTCGTCGGGGCCGCCACCGGCGCCCTGGGGGCCCTCTGGGCCTTCTGGTCCACCCGCCGGGCCCAGCGCGCCGAGGCTGCGCTGATGGAGAGCGCGGGCTAGCTCTTCCACCGCCGCGGATCATCCTCCCGCAGCCCCAGCTGATCCAGCACGCGGGTGGCGAAGGTGTCGTAGAGGTCTTCGAGGCTTTTCGGGCTGCTGTAGAAGCCGGGCATGATCGGCATGACCACGGCGCCGGCGTCGTGGACGCGCAGCATGTTCTCCAGGTGGACGCGGTTCAGGGGCGTCTCACGCAGGCAGAGCACGAGGGGGCGGCGCTCCTTGAGGCATACGTCGGCGGCGCGGCTCACCAGGGACTCGCTCACGCCAGAGGCGATGCGGCCCAGGGCGCCTGCGCTGCAGGGCACGATGGCCATGCCGTCGTGGCGGAACGAACCTGAGGAGATGTCGGCGCCCAGGTCGCGCTCGTCCCGCAGGCCCACCTTGGGCAGGGCAGCCAGGTCCTTCGGCGTGAGGCCGGTCTCGTCCAGCAGGCAGCGCTTCCCCGTGGGCGACAGCAGCAGGGCGATCTGTTCCACGGCGGGGCTGGCAGACAGGCGACGCAGCGCCGCCACACCGAAGGCGGAGCCGGAGGCGCCGGTGATGGCGAGCGTGAAGCGGAGGCCGCTTGAAGTCGTCATGGGGCGTCCCTCATTCCGGTGCGGGACGGTAGGCCCCGAAGAAGATGGCGTTGAACAGCAGGCGCCGCGTGAAGGGCGTCTGCCCGCGGAAGACCGGATCGCCCGCCACCAGGATCACCGCGCCCAGGCCCTGCTTCTCACGCAGGGCGTAGGCGGTCTGCTGGAGCTTGGCCTCCATGGCCTTGGGCACCAAGCCCGAGACCTTCAGGTCTTCCTTGCCGTAGTGGAGGGGGTTCTCGCCACCGGCACTCAGTTCCAGGATGGGGTCGCTGGTATCCAGCACCGCGCCGCCGCTTTCGGCGTGGAGACCCCAGGCCAGGGGATGGCTGCCGTCCACTTGCACCTTCAGGAACGCCCCGGGGATGCTTTCCTCCAGGGTCCGCTCCTCGCGTTTGTCCCAGGGGCGCACCAGTTCGGCGGGATCGGCTTTGGGCGCTTCGCGCTTGGGATCCTTCTCCTTGAGCCGGGCTTCTTCGGCGGCCTTGGCCAGCAGGTGGTAGCCGGTGGGCGTCAGGCCCGCCCGGCAGGCATAGGCCGCGCCGCCCTGGAAGGCGAGGAGGCTGCCGCCCTCGGTGATCCAGGCCTTCAGCTTCGCCGCGCCGCCCTCGCCCAGGGCCTGCTGCCAGGCCTTGCCCTGGGCCCCGTCATCCACCACGATGACATGGGTGAAGCGCGCCAAGGGCGTGGCGCCGAACCGGTCGGCCCGCAGCTGCACGAAGGGCAGGCCCGCCTCGGTCAGGGTGTGGGCCAGGGCGCCGAAGGCCATGGGGTTGGCGGGGCGGTCCATGAGCAAGGCGATGCGGGGCGTGCGGAGGATCAGGGCGCGGTTGGAGCCCAGGTCAGGCCCGGCCTCCATCTGGGCGGTGTCCATGGCCACCACGGGGTGATGGTTCTCCCGGGCAAGAGCCTGGAGGCGCCCCAGAAGGGCTTCCGGGTTCGTGCGCCGGGGCAGGACAAGGGTGCCCGGCCCGAACCGTTGGCCCTTCAACGTGGCGGGTTCCGCCAGGGCCGTGGCCTTGAAGCCCTCCTGGAGCAGAACCGCCAGCGTGCGTTCGGTTCCCTCGTGCCCGCCCGGGATGAGATAACCCCAGGCTGCAGCGGGGAGCGTGTCACCGCCTGCAGCAGCCAGGGGGGCGGTGGCGACCTTGGGGCGCACCTTCGCCCGCCAGGCAGGGACGTGGAAGGCCAGGGGGAGACTCCAGGCCGTGATGTCGTAGGTCGGCTTGGGCCCCATGTGGGCCTCGCCTTCGAGCAGGGCTTGGGCCAGGGCGCCCCGGGGCTGGTCCAAGGGGACCAGGTAGCTGCCGGCGGGCAGGCCCGGAGCCTTGGCGAGGCCGATGGGTTCGAGCCCGCTTGCACCAGCATTGGTGCTGAGGCTGGCGGTGGTGCGCAGCACCTCGATGCCATTGCGCTCCAACAACGCCACCAGGGCCCGGGTGCGGCCGGGATCATCCCCCTCCGCCAGGAGGAAGGCCCCGGCGCGGTCGCCCTGGGCCACGCGCTCACGGCGGGCCCGCTGGAAGTCCCAGAGCAGGGCCCGGTGCTCCGCCGCGGCGGTGGCCACAGTGGCGAGGCTGGCGGCCACGTGGCGCTGGATGCGGCCTTCGAGGGTGAGGATCTCGCCGTCCTGGCGCTTGTAGGCGGGGCCGCCCTGGCCGGCCACCTCGAAGGTCATGCCCACGGCGCCCTGGAAGGTGGGCCAGGAATCCCCATAGCCGGGGTAGAAGAGGTCGAATACGTCGCGGCTGAAATAGGCCCAGCCGCGGGCATCGAAAGACCGGGCCACGCTCTTCCCGAAGGCCGCCTGCCAGCGGCCGGAAAAGGCCTCCGGCAGCGCCTCGTGGATGGGCTGCATGGTGGGCGGGAAGTAGTAGGTGGCCTCGGGCCACATCTCGTGGTGGTCCGCCATCACCTGCGGATTCCAACGCAGGAAGGCCGCGGCCTTGGCCCGGGACTCGCCCTGGGTCTGCCAGGCCCAGTCGCGGTTCAGGTCGAAGAGCCGGTGGTTGAAACGGCCGCCAGGCCAGCGGCTGGTGTTCTGCGCGTCCATGGGATCGCTGGTGTTGAAGGGCGTGGCGGCCTCCGCCACCGCCTGGAGGTGCCGGGCCTGGCCGTCAGGGTTCTGCGTGAGGTCCATGAGGAGCACCACGCGTTCGAGCTGTTTCAGCACCTCGGGAGACCGGCCCGCGGCGAAGTGGTAGGCCACGGCCAGCGCCGCTTCGGTACCCGACGCCTCGGACCCGTGGACCGAATAGCCCAGCCAGACGAAGGCGGGATTGGTCTCCGCGATGCGGCGGGCTTCGCCCTCACCGCGGGTCCGGGGATCGGCAAGCTTCGCGTTGAGGGCCTGCAACTCGTCCAGGTGCTTCAGATTTTCCGGCGAGCTGATGATGAGGAAAGGCTGCTCGCGACCTTCCTCGGTGACGTTCAAAGTGAGAAGCTTCACGCGCTCCGGCGCGGCGGTGGCCAGGGCGCGGACATAGGCCATCAGGGCTGAGTGGGGGGTGTAGTGGGCCCCAAGATCCGGCTGGGGCACTTCCGGGCGATGGTCTCCGGCGGGCAGCAGTCCGGGCGGCAGGCCCGCCAGCGCACAAGCTGGGGCGAGGATGGCAGGGAGGCTCAACCGGAGGGGGCGCCTCATGACGGCCTCAGGTCAGGGCCAGGAAGGCAGGCCCGGCCTGGGTGATGGAGCCCGCTCCGAAGGTGATGAGGAGATCCCCGCTGTGGGTGAGGCGCTTGAGGACCTCCGGCAGGTCTTCCACGCGCCCGGCGAGGTGGACCTCCTTCTGGCCATGGGAGCGCAGGGCCTCCGCCACGGCGGCGCTGTCCACCCCCTGGATGGGCGGTTCGCCGGCGGGGTAGATGTCCGTGACCACCACGGAATCCGCTTCGAAGAACGCCGTGCCGAACTCGTCGAGCAGGGCCTTGGTGCGGCTGTAGCGATGGGGCTGGAAGGCCGCCACGATGCGGCGGTCCGGGAAGCCGGCCCGGGCCGCGGCCAGGGTGGCCGCGATCTCCGTGGGATGGTGCCCGTAGTCGTCCACCACCAGCACGCCGTCCTTCTCACCCTTGAGCTGGAAGCGCCGGTCCGCGCCCGTAAAGCCGGCCAGGCTGGTGCGGATGACCTCGCGCTCCATGTCGAGCTCGAGCGCGATGCCGATGGCGGCCAGGGCGTTCAGCACCATGTGGTGGCCGGGCACGCCCAGGCTGAAGGCGCCCAGATCCTCGCCGTAGGCACGGACCTTGAAGTGGGTGTGGAAGCCCTCCTGGCGGATCTCCTGGGCCCGGATGTCCACCTGGGGATGGGTGCCGTAGGTGCGCACCTGGCGCTTCAGGCGGGGGCGCACGGAGGCGGCGTTCGCATCGTCCATGCAGAGGAAGACGGAGCCGTAGAAGGGCACCTTGTTGGCGAAAGCCACGAAGGCGTCCTGGATCTCCTCCAGATCCTTGTAGTGGTCCAGGTGCTCCCGGTCGATGTTGGTGATGGTGGCCAGGGTGGGGTTCAGCATGAGGAAGCTGCCGTCGCTCTCGTCAGCCTCGGCCACCAGGACGGGGCCCTTGCCCAGCTTGGCGTTGCTGCCGATGGTGCCCAGCTTGCCGCCGATGACGATGGTGGGGTCGAGGCCGCCGTGGCTGAGCACCTGGGCCACCATGCTGGTGGTGGTGGTCTTCCCGTGGGAGCCCGCCACGGCCACGCCGTACTTCATGCGCATCAGCTCCGCCAGCATCTCGCCCCGGGGGATCACGGGCACCTTGCGGGCGTGGGCGGCCACCACTTCGGGGTTGTCGCCTTTCACGGCCGAGGAGATCACCACCACCTGGGCGCCCTCGATGGCCTCGGCCCGATGGCCAATGTGCACCTCGATGCCCAGGCCGCGGAGGCGCTGGGTCACGGCGCTCTCTTTCAGATCCGAGCCCGACACCCGGTGGCCCAGGTTGACGAGCACCTCCGCGATGCCGGACATCCCGATGCCGCCGATGCCCACGAAATGGATGTGCTGGATCTTGCCGAACACCTTGAGGCCCCCATCTTTAGTCGCCGCCAGAATAACCCAGGCACTGGCATGGCTCTGGCTTGATAATGGGGTTCTACCGGAACCAAGGGGGTGTGCGATGAGGTTCCAGAGTCCGCAATTCCACGCCGCAACAGTCTTTTATGGCCTGCTCCTGGCCTCGGCACTCTGTAGCGCATCGCCACAGCAGGAGCGGGTGCGTCGCGATTCACCACAACCGAGGCGTCCCATGGGCGATCGGCCAGCCCCCGAAGTTTCCCGATCGGACAGTCCCAGGTCCGTGGCCGGACCGATGGCGGACCGGACGGGTCGGCTGGACCGTCACCCGGGTCCCCGCACACGCGAAGTGGACCCACGTCCTCGGGCCCTCGCTCCCCGGGTATCCAGCGTGAGCCTCTATCCCGGCACCCAGGTGGTGGTGCCGCCAGCCTGGAACCGGTGCACGACCTTCCCCACAGGCCTCTACTGGCGCCAGCGGGACATCATGGCTGAGATCCAGTGGCTCTCCCGCCGGGGCTTCATCCCAGTGACGGCCCTTGGTGACACGGTGCAGGCCCTCACGGACTATGTCCAGGTGCCGTCCGGCTGGCGGGCCTACGGCGTTTCCGTGCCTGCGGGAGGCACCGTCCAGATCGAGGTCCAGCACAGCAACCTGGGCTGGTTCCGGCTCATGCTCGTGGACAAATGGGGCCGGCCCGGAGCGGGCATGCTGCAGGCCGCCATCGCGCCCCAGCCGATCCTGGTGACCTACAGGAACCCCGGTAAGGAGGCCACGGCGGTCTACATCATCGTGGACGATCCCGCCTGGTGGTCTGACGCCAAGAATCCCTACACCCTGGCCATCCGCCGGGACTGGGATCCCGCCGCGGTGGACCTCAGCCAGGTGAAGATGGTGGCCGGCCTCTGGGGCGCCAGCCCCAGCGTCAGCGCCGAGTTCCGGGGGCCCAGCCTGACCGGACCGGCGGTGTTTCCGCACTAGATAGGCAGTTCTCCAGCGCAGAAACGGCCCCGTCCGGGGCCGTTTCTGCGCGTGGCTGCGCCTACTGCCAGGGGCACGCCCCGGTGACCTGCATCCGGAAGGCACGAGGTTCCACGGAGAGTTCGGCGCGGTCGCGCGGAGCGGCGGGCTCGCCGTCCAGGTGCCAGGGCAGGGAGCGCTCCAGGCGCAGGGTAGCGCGGCGGAGGCGGCCCTCGTTGCGGAGGGCGGTGTGCCCGCCCTCCTGGAAGAGCCGGGGCGCCTCGGTGAACAGGGTCAGCCAGGTGGGCCGGGTCAGGGTGGCCCACTGGAGACAGCCGTCCGTGGGATCGGCGAAGGGGGCGATCCACAGCCCGCTGCCGTAGGTGGGGAGGTTGGCGAAGCAGAGGCTCCAGGCGGATTCGGGCAGCCTCGGCGCGCCCGGGTGGAAGGCGGCGCGGATGCGCTCGATGCGACCGTCGGAGGAGGGCATGGGCTCCTCCTCGGCCTCCCAGGCCAGGGCCGCGGGCCGCCAGGTGCGCCAGAGGTCCAGGCTGGCCCGGGCATAGGCGGCGAAGCCCCGGCCGGGCAGGGTGGCGAAGCGGTGGGCCACGGCGGCCTCGAAGCCCGTGCCGCAGACGTTCAGGAAGGGCTCGCCGTCGAGGCGGGGCAGGTCCATGCGCAGCTCGCGTCCCTCCAGCAGGCGCTGTACCGCGCCCGCCGGCTCGAGCGGAGTGCGGAGTCCCCGCGCCAGCCCGTTCCCGCTGCCGCCAGGGATGGCGCCGAGGGGGACGGGACAGCCACGGTCGATCAGCGCCTTGGCCGCGTGGTGGATCGTGCCGTCCCCGCCCCAGACCAGCAGGGGACCCTCCGCGCGCTGGGCTCTCGCGATATGGGGTTCAAAATCCCAGGGAGGGCCGAAAGGGGTGGGGTCCACCCGATCCTGGAGCTCCTTCGGGAGAGGACGGAGCAGGGCCTCCGGATCCTTCGGCGCCGTGCCCGAAGCGGGGTTGAAGAGGATGGGGAGCTTCATATGAATGAAAATTGGATTTTCGAAAAAAATGCACGAATGGTCGGTGGAACTGGGCAAAAAGGTCTGCTTAAGAATGCTCGAAAGGTCGGCACTCATGGTAAGCGTAAAAAAAATGCATCCCTTCAAAATTATTTAAAAATACCTCTAGGTTGGTAGGAAAAACCGCCTGTAGAGTAACGCATCCAGTCACCGCCCAAGAACCATACCCGAGTCAAATTCGAAGTACCGCGTTCGTCGACAATTTCTCACAAGCTTCTAGAGGAGGCACTTTATGAGGTTTCCCAAACAGGCGCTGAAGGCATTGTTCGCACTGTCTTCGGCAGTGGCGCTCTATCTCGGATGTGGTGGTGGAGGAAGCGCGCCGCCGCCCTTCATGGCCCCAGCCATCAGCGTCCAGCCGGCCAATCAGACGGTGCTGGAGGGCGCCACGGCCTCCTTCACTGTCACCGCCGCTGGCACGGCGCCCCTCACCTATCAATGGAAGAAGGGCGGGACAGCCATCACCGGGGCGACCTCTGCAAGCTACACCACGCCTGCGACCGTCCTGGCCGACACGGGCTCCAGCTTCACGGTGACCGTGAGCAACGCGGCCGGATCCGTCACCAGCAACGCCGCGACGCTGACCGTGAACCCCGCGCCGCCGACCATCACCACCCAGCCCGCCAATGTCACGGTCACGGCCGGAGCCACGGCGACCTTCACCGTGGCGGCCACGGGAAGCGGGACCCTCAGCTATCAGTGGAAGAAGGGGGGCACCGCCATCACCGGCGCCACCTCCGCCAGCTACACCACCCCCGCCACGGTCCTGGCCGATAATGGGGCCAGCTTCACCGTGACGGTGACCAATGCCCAGGGCACGGCTACCAGCAATGCGGCCGTCCTGACGGTCCAGGCTGCGCCGGTGTTCACCACCCAGCCGGTCGGTGCGACCGTGACAGCGGGGGCCGCCGTGACCTTCACGGCCGCCGCCTCGGGCAACCCCGCGCCCACATTCCAGTGGTTCAAGGGCACGACCCTCCTGACGGGCCAGACCGCCGCCACGCTCACCATCCCCAGCGCCACGCTGGCGGATGCGGGAAGCTACACGGTGGTCGCCACCAACACGCTGGGCACGGCCACCAGCACCGCCGCCGTCCTGATCGTGAACCAGGCGCCCGTCTTCACGACCCAGCCTCTCAGTCAGACCGTGATCGCCCCGGCCTCCGTCACATTCACCGCAGCGGCCAGCGGGTTCCCGGCTCCCACCTACCAGTGGCAGAAGGGCGGCGTGGCCATCGCCGGCGCCACCAGCGCGACCTTCACCATCACCACCACCTCCCTCGCGGATGCGGCGACCTACACCTGTGTCGCCACGAACAGCATTGGCACCACTACCAGCAACGGAGCCGTCCTCACCATCCAGGTGCCCCCGGCCATCACCACGCAGCCCGTGGGCACCACGGTGACCGCGCCCGCCTCGGCCAGTTTCACCGTGGTGGCCACGGGGACACCCGCTCCCACCTACCAGTGGCAGAAGAGCGGCGTGAACATCGCCGGCGCCACCAGCGCCACCTACACCATCGCCAGCACGACCCTGGCGGACGCGGGCGCCTACACCGTGGTGGTCACCAACGCCGCGGGAAGCGTCACGTCCACCGCCGCCGCCCTCACCGTCAACGCCGCGCCGGTCATCACCACCCAGCCCGCGAACCAGAGCGTGGTGGTGGGCCAGACGGCCACCTTCTCCGTCACCGCGACGGGCAACCCCACCCCCACCTACCAGTGGCGCAAGGGCGGCGTCGCCCTTGCTGGCGCCACAGGATCGAGCTACACCACCCCCATCACCGTGATCGGGGACAGCGGCAGCACCTTCGACGTGGTGGTGACCAACGCCATCGGCACCGCGACCAGTGCCATCGCGACCTTGACGGTCAATCCCGCGCCCGTCGCGCCGGGCATCACCACCCAGCCCGCGAGCCTGACCGTGGCTGCTGGGGCTTCCGCGACCTTCAGCGTGGTGGCCACCGGGACGCCGACTCCCACCTACCAGTGGCAGAAGGGTGGCGTGGCCATCGCCGGCGCCACCGGTTCCAGCTACACGATCCCCGCCGTGGTTTCCACGGACGCCGGGGTATATACCGTCGTGGCGACGAACACCGCAGGAACCATCACGAGTTCCGGCGCCACTCTCGACGTCCTGTACAAACCGGTGATCACTGTCCAGCCCATCAGCCAGACCGTGGGCCAGGGCACGACTGTCACCTTCTCGGTGGCCGCCAACGGCAACCCCGCCCCCACCTATCAGTGGCAGAAGGGCGGCGTGAACATCGCCAGCGCTACCAGTTCTAGCTACACGATCCCTGCGGTGGCCTCCACGGATGCCGGGACCTACACCGTGGTGGTGACCAATTCCCAGGGCAGCGTGACCAGCACCGCGGCCACCCTGACCGTCACCCTCAACTACTCCGTGTCCGGTCGGGTGACCCTGACCAACGGCGGCGCCGGGGTATCCGGTGTCACCCTGAGCATCAACACCACCCCTGCCACGACCGCGGTCACGGATGGCACGGGCAACTTTACCCTGGGGAACATCCCCAACGGGGCCTACACGGTGACGCCCAGCATCACCGGGCCCAGCGCCCTGTTCTTCCCGGCCACCCAGCCGGTGACGGTCGCCAGCGCCAACGTGACCAACGTCCAGTTCCAGGCGGCCCTCGGCTATACCGTGTCCGGCACCGTCAGCTATGCCGGGATCAAGACCGGCCGCGTCTTCCTGCGGCTGGACGGTGGCAATGGCGGCGGAGCCCCCGGTGTCAGCGTCTCTCCGGCCGGCACGTTCACCATTCGGGGGGTCGCATCCGGCACCTACACCTTGAAGGCCTGGATGGATACCGTCGGACAGGGCGTTCCCAATGCCTCCAACCCGACGGGAAGTGTCTCTGTCGTCGTCGGCAACAGCAATTATGCGGGCGCCAACGTGACCTTGGCTGATCCCGCCGCCGTCAGCCTGACGGGGGTCGCGGGGCCGCTCATCAATGGGGTCGTGCCCATGGACGGTGGGGCCTTCACCAGTTGGGACCCCATGCAGAATGCGCAGTTCGTGGAAACACCCGATTCCTACCTGCTCCAGTGGAGCACCTCCAGCACCTTCGCCACCCTCGCCGGAAGCGCCACCATTCCCGCTGCCGGGAAGAACAACCCGATGTATCTCCATTCAGGCCTGACGAACGGGACGGCCTATTACTTCCGCATGTATGGGAAGGCGGGGGCCACCACCAGCAATCCTTCCGCCACGGCTGGCCCCATCACCCCCGGACCGGCCACGGGCGGGTTCACCGTCTCCGGCACCGTCACCTTCACCGGGACGGCCACGGGTCCGTTGTACGTCGGCCTTTATGACCAGGCCGCGGGACGCCCCTATGCGGTGCGGATCGCCAATCCCGTCAGTCCGCAGGCGTTCAGCGTGCCAGGCGTTCCAGCAGGCACGTTCTTCTTCTTCGGCATCCTCGACCAGAACAACAACGGTCTGGTTGATCTAGGGGATATGAGCAATATCAACGGCAAGGATTCGTCGCTGATCACCGTCAGCGGGAGCATGACGGGGCAGAGCCTCACGATCCCCAGCACCAACGTGACCGCTTCCGTGGCCACCTCCCACCAGAAATACACCAGCGGAGCGATAACGAACGAAAGCTACAGCCTGAATTTCAACGTGGACCAGAACATCAAGCGGCCCGTGAACGTGACCATCCAGATGGGATCGGCCCTGCTTGATGTCGGGAAGCCCGATGGCACCGGCTACTACTACTGGGTGAACACTGCAACCCTCCGTCCCACGGTGGGAGACGCCTACACGCTCCAGTTGGGCTACAGCGATGGCACTTCGGAAACGCGCACTGTCACCGTTTCCGCCATCCTGGATACCTTCCCCTTGAATCTGGCCCCGGTCACGGGTGCAGCTGCGGGAACCACGCCCACGTTCACTTGGGCGGCACCTTCACCTGCGCCCTCCTTCCCCTACACCTACAGCCTTTGGATCCAACAGTTAGGAGGCGGCCAGATCTGGCAGTACCCGTCCAACGGGGACATGCCCAGCACCCAGCTTTCCGTGCTCTACAATGTGGATGGCAAGGCTTCTCAGCCCGCGCTGACCACGGGGATCACCTACGGCTGGTCGATCTCCCTCATGGATGTCAAGGGCAACTCCGCCCAGCAGATGGTCGAATACAAGCCCTGAAGCGGAACCGCTTCACATCGGAACGGCGGGGGGCAACCTCCGCCGTTCTTCTTCATGCCTGGAACCTCGCCGGGGGGGCCTCCAGCCTCAGATCCTCGCCCGTGACAGGATGCTTCAGACCCAGCTGCCAGGCATGGAGCCAGAGGCGGCCCGAGGGCGCGCCGCCGTAGAGGGCGTCGCCCAGGATGGGCCGGCCCAGGTGGGCGAGGTGGACGCGGATCTGGTGAGTGCGGCCCGTGTGGATGCGGGCCACGATGTAGTGGCCGGGCGCGAGGCCCGCAGTCTCTTCGGCGGTGGCGGGGCGGAGGTCCGTGCGCTTGGAAAGCCTTCCGGAGGCGATCAAGGCGCCCCGTGGGATTGGGCATGGGCGCGGGGTCCGCATCCCAGGCCAGGGCGGTGTCCGGCCAGGTGCGCCAGAGCCGCCAGCAGGCGCGGGCGTCCCGAAGCCCCGGCCGGGCAGGGCGGCGAAGCGGTGGGCCACGGCGGCCTCGAAGCCCGTGCCGCAGACGTTCAGGAAGGGCTCGCCGTCGAGGCGGGGCAGGTCCATGCGCAACTCACGTCCCTCCAGCAGGCAATGCAACGCGCCTGCTGGTTCCAGGGGCGTGCGGAGTCCCCGCACCAGCCCGTTCCCGCTGCCGCCAGGGATGGCACCGAGGGGGACGGGACAGCCACGGTCGATCAGCGCCTTGGCTGCGTGATGGATCGTCCCGTCCCCGCCCCACACCAGCAG
>Ga0255338_1002724_pt1 | contig 24092 bp, 26 predicted proteins | sample MeOH1_35cm_T4_19_FD_203715 | JGI IMG/M metagenome (GOLD analysis project Ga0255338, IMG submission 203715) | Sandy soil microbial communities from University of British Columbia, Vancouver, Canada - MeOH1_35cm_T4_195 | ecosystem: Engineered > Artificial ecosystem > Sand microcosm > Unclassified ...
GCCAAGCTCAAGCAATGGCGACGCATCGCGACCCGTTATGACAAGCTGGCCGCAAACTTCCTCGGTTTCGTCAAACTCGCCAGCATCATGCTTTGGCTCAAATAATTAATTCGTCACTACAACCTAGTGTCGCTGCGATGGAAGATGGAGAAGAAGCACGCGACCCAATCGCCGCGATTCGCGCCAGATCGGGCGTCATATTGGGCGCGGCCGGGCTGCTGGCCTGGATCGCCCTGGTCTGGTTCATGTTCGGGGACGTCCTGTAGGAACCGCCATCCATTTGCACCCTTGCCCACTTTGGTCTAAGGGCCAGCCCAAGCAGCCCCGGCACCCGCTGATCCCTCCCGATTCGCGTTTGCCGGGGCACATTCATTCTTGGGAAGACAGGAACCGCATATGGCCCGTCGCCGCCAGATATACGAAGGCAAGGCAAAGATCCTTTACGAAGGCCCCGAGCCGGGCACGATCATCCAATATTTCAAGGATGACGCAACCGCCTTCAACGCCCAGAAGAAGGGCACGATTTCAGGCAAAGGCGTCCTCAACAACCGGATTTCCGAGCATATCTTCACCCTGCTCGGTCAGATCGGCGTTCCTACCCACTTCATCCGCCGCCTCAACATGCGCGAGCAGCTCGTCCGCCAGGTCGAGATCGTGCCGATCGAAGTCGTGGTGCGCAACGTCGCCGCCGGTTCGCTCAGCAAGAAGCTGGGGATCGAGGAAGGCACGCAGCTTCCCCGGACGCTGATCGAATATTGCTACAAGGACGACGCGCTGGGCGACCCGCTGGTGTCCGAAGAGCATATCGCCTGCTTCGGCTGGGCAACGCAGGACGAGATGCATGACATTGCCGACATGGCGATCCGCATCAACGACTTCATGTGCGGCCTGTTCGCGGGCATCGGCATCCGCCTGGTCGACTTCAAGCTGGAATTCGGCCGGCTGTGGGACGGCGAATATAGCCGCGTCATCCTGGCCGACGAGATCAGCCCGGACGGTTGCCGCCTGTGGGACATGACCACCGGCGAAAAGCTGGACAAGGACCGCTTCCGTCGCGACCTGGGCGGCGAAGTCGAAGCCTATCAGGAAGTCGCCCGCCGCCTGGGCCTGATGCCCGAAGGCGCGGACACGACCGTGCTCGACCTCGACACCCACCGCAAGAAGCGCGGCAAGGATTGATGGAGTTCGGCGCGCTGCTCAGGCGAGCAGCGCGTCCGCCATCAGCTTGACGCCCAGCAGCACCATCAGCACATAGATGAGCGTGTAGAAACGCGCGGCATCGACCCTCCGGACCAGCGCCACACCCGCAAAAGTGGCGGCCACGGCCAACGGGGTCAGCATCGCTGTCGCCAGCAGATTGCCTCTGGTGAATTGCCCCAGGGCGGCATAGGCGGGCACCTTCATCCAGTTCATCGTGGCGAAAGCGATCGCCGTCGTTCCGACCAGAACGTCACGGGGCAGGCGCTTGGGCAGCACCCACATCTGGAAGGGCGGCGATCCGGCATGGGCGATCTGGCTGGTGAAACCGCTCGCCACGCCGAACAGCACACCCACCCAAGCCGGCGAGGTGGACGGCAGCACGATTGCCCCTCCCCGCTCGACCCACAGGCGTTGAAGGCCGAACAGCGTCGAGATCAGGCCCAGCACCCCCAACACCGCGACTTCGGACACCTGGGCCGCAAAGAAATAGCCAAGGCCGATCCCTGTCGCCATGCCCGGCAGCATGACCTTCAGGACATGCCGGTCCCAGCTATGCCGGAAGGACCAGACGCTGACGGCATCCTGCAGGATCAGGATCGGCAACAGGATCGCCGCTCCCCTCACCGGATCGACTCCCAGGGCCATGATCGGCATGGCGAGCGCGCCGACTCCGGCGAATCCGCCCTTGGCAAGGCCGGACAGGATCACCGCTGCGATGGCGCAGGCATAATAGAGATATTCCGGATTCATGGCGTCCGCCTAAAGCAAGGAAGCCGATGGCGGGAGCATGTTTTTTCTTCCGAGCGTGTCAGCTATGCGCGCGATAACCGATCAAGACGCCGAAGGTGAAGGTCGCCAGAAGCGCAAGCTGAACCCGGCCATGGGGATCGTCGTAGCCCATAACCTGTTGACCGAAGGCGAAAAGCCCGACAAACATCGCCAAAGCAAGACCAGCCATGATGCAAAAACCCTTCCCTCCGGCCCGGAAGATAGCGCGGCTGTCGCTAACAAAAGCATAATGCCTTGCCTGTAGGAGCCGAGGAGATTAGGGGGTGCGCGAAAGCCTGTTTACGGAGTTCCTTGCCCCATGAAAGCCCGCATCTTCGTCACCCTCAAGGGCGGTGTCCTTGACCCGCAGGGCAAGGCGATCCACCACGCGCTCGAAGGCCTTGGCTTCGGCGGCGTCAATGACGTGCGCGCGGGCAAGCTGATCGAGCTGGACCTGGCCGAAGGCACCAGCGACGAGGATATCGACGCCATGTGCCGCAAGCTGCTGGCGAACACGGTGATCGAAAACTATCGCATCGAAAAGGCCTGAGCCATGAAGAGCGCCGTCATCGTTTTCCCCGGCAGCAATTGCGACCGCGACCTCGCCGTGGCGTTCGAGGCGGCGACCGGCGCGAAGCCCGCCATGATCTGGCACCGCGACACCGAACTGCCGGACGATATCGACCTGATCGGCGTGCCGGGCGGCTTTTCCTATGGCGACTATCTGCGTTCCGGTGCGATGGCGGCCCGTTCGCCGGTGATGCAGGCGGTCGCTAAGGCAGCTGAGCGCGGGGCTTATGTGCTCGGCATCTGCAACGGTTTCCAGGTGCTGACCGAAAGCGGGCTGCTGCCCGGCGCGCTGCTGCGCAATGCGGGCGGGCATTTCGTCTGCCGCGACGTGGCGCTAACTGTCGATAATGCACAGAGCGCCTTCACCAGCCGCTATGACGCGGGCGAGGCGATCAGCTTTCCGGTGGCGCATCATGACGGCAATTATTTTGCCGATGATGAGACGCTGGACCAGCTGGAAGGCGAAGGCCGGGTGGCGCTGCGTTATGCGGAGAGCGTCAACGGATCGGCGCGGAACATTGCGGGCATCCTCAACGAAGCCGGCAATGTGCTGGGCATGATGCCGCATCCCGAACGGGTGATCGAGGCAGCCCATGGCGCAACGGATGGACGGCGGTTGTTCGAGGGGCTGGTGGAAGGGCTGCTGGCCCGGGCCTGAACGGTCGAACATTCCGCTTCGTCGTGCCGAACCTGGTACAGCATCCAGCTTTCACTGGAATGACGGATAAGCGCTTGTGCCGCAAATCCCAAGGCACGACCCGTCGCTTAATCGGCTAAGCAAAGCCCCCATATCGAAGTCGCGCAGCGCGACTTCGATCAGCCGCCCCGATGATAGTCATATTCGAACGGCCGCCCCTCCTGCTTGGTAAGGACTGCGCCGATGATCGCGCCGCCCGCCCGGCGGACGCGGTCCACGGCCACGCGCAAGCCGCCATGATGGTTGCGCCCCCATTCGACCACCAGGAGCGTCACCTGCGCTTTGCTCGCCAGCAGGCAGGCGTCCGACAGGCCCAAGATCGGCGGTGCGTCGATCAGCACCGTGTCATAGCGTTCGCGCACCGTCGCCAGCAGGGAATCCATCGCGGGCGTGACCAGCAATTCGGCCGGACTGGGTGGAATCGCGCCGCAGGGCAGCAGGGACACGCCCGCCACGCCGCTCTCGACGATGACGTCATCCATCTTCGCCTGCCCCGTCATCAGCTCGCTGATGCCGCGCGTGGGCGAGATGCCAAACAGGCTGTGCTGCTTGGGCCGCCGCATGTCGGCGTCAATCACCAGCACCCGCTTGTCGAGCTTCGCCAGCGCCTTGGCCAAGGCATGGAGCGTCGAGGACTTGCCCTCCCCTTCCTGCGCGCTGGTGACGAGGATGGAGCGCGGCAGCCCCGCCGCAGAGCCCAGCAGCAGCGAGGAGGCCATGGGCGCGAAAATCTCCGCCGCGGGTTTCTCGCCCGCCGGGACCGCGCCCAGCAGCGGCAGGTTGACCCGCTCCGCCAGCGTGTCGGCCGACGTCACTGCATCGTCGAAAATATGCCGCCCCGCCACCGCCAACAGCCCGAGAATCAGACCGCCCAGCGACGCCAGCAGCATGGTGACGCCGATATTGGGCGAGGAAGGCCGCGACGGCACCGCTGCCCGGTCCAGTGGCTGGATGCGGCCCGCCTGGAAGCCGGCTTGCGAGGCCATGTCGCGATAGCGCTGGAGCAAGCTGTCGTGCAGCAGGCGATAGGTGTCGACCTGCCGCTCCAATATGTTCATCTGCACACCCCGGCCGCGTTCGGCCTGCGCCTGCCGCTCGACCTTCGCGATTTCGGACTGAATCTGCTTTTCGCCATGGACGGCGACGTCGAACTGTTCCTTGAGCGAAGCGCGGATCGTGCCCGCCATCACCTCCGCCTGATCGTCCAATGCCGCCAATCGGGCGCGGGCTTCGCGCATTTCGGGGTGGGCGTCCTTGCGGAACTGGCGTTCCTGCACGACCTGCGCCCTCGCCTGCGCCCGCTCCGTCATGATCTGCTGCATCGCGCCATTGTTCAGCACTTCGGGCAGGGTTTCGACGCTCGACAGGCGGGCGCTTTCCCAACGCTTCTGTGCGGCGATCCGATCCGCCGTCGCCTGTGCACGGAAGGCGTTCAATTGCGCCAGCCGGGTGGCGGTGGTGCCTTCGGGCGGCGTGTCGCCGTTTTCGCCATCCTTCGATTCCAGCGGCGCCATCGCGCCGGCATTGGCGGCATAGACTGCCAGGTCGCGCTCCGCCCGCTCCAGATCCTTGCGCGCCCCATCCAGTTCACCCAGCAGGAAACGGCGGGCCTGTACGCCCGATTCAAAGCCGCGCCGAAGGTCGGCGCGGATCAGGCTGTCCGCATAGCTGTTGGCGACGCGGGCCGACAGCACCGGATCGGCGCTGGTGAAGCTGATGCGGATGATGCGGGACTTGCCCGGCAGTTCAACGTGCAGATTGTCGCGCAGCAGGCCCACGACCATTTCGGTTTCGACCTGCCGCTGGCTGAGCGACCCCGCCCCCCTGTCCGGGCGGCGAACATCCATGCCGTCGAAAAAGGTGCGGCTGCCGACCAGCGCCAATTCACGGGCCACATCCTCGGCCAAAGCGCGGCTGCGCAGCACTTCCAGTTCGGTCTGCATCAGCGCTTCATTGTCGGATGGCGTCGCCTGCCGTTGCGCGGCGGCTGCGCCCGCGGCGCCGGCGGGCACATCCTCCACCTCGACCGAGGCAGTCGCCCGATAATCGGGCGTTGACAGCAGGATGAAGACCACGCCCGCCAGCACGCAAAGCGCCATGGTGACGAACAGGATGATCCGGTGCCGCCGAACCGCCGTCCACGCTCCGCTTGCGGCCGTGGCGAAGCGGGCGGCGCGGCCTTCCATCGTGGCGGAGGCGCCGTCGATCAACAGGCCCGGCCCCGCCATCAGAGCCCTCCATCCAGCGCGACGAAGCCCGCGCCGACAGCCGGCAGGGCGAGCAGCGCGCCGCCCAGGATCGCCTTGGCGCGCGACAGGCCGACGATGATGGTGTCGCCCGGCAAGATCTCGGGATCGGGCGCCTGCCCCTTGCGAATCGCGCCAAGGTCGAACATCGCAGCCTTGCGCTCGCCGTCCGATTGCCGGACCACCACGATCTGGCCGAGGCTGGCGAGCCGGGTCGGCCCCTTGGCCAAGGCGACGGCCTGCAACAACCCGAGGCGGCCGTCGAGCGGGAACAGGCCCGGTTCGCGGACTTCGCCGTCCACGGTGATGCGTCGGCCCACTGCCTTCTTCACGAAGACCGTCACCTGCGGGGAAACGAGATAGCGCTCGCCCAGCCGCCCGGCGATCACGTCCGACGCTTCGCTGGCGGAAAGGCCTGCGATGGAAACGTCTCCGACCAGCGGCATCCGCACCATGCCTGCGGCCGTGACTTGCGCGTCCTCCAGCGACAGGCCCGGCTCATGATAGACCTGAATACGCAGAATATCGTCGGGCGATATGCGGTAATCGATGCCGACGGCCGGGGCCGCCGGGATGGCGGCATAGGCGGCATCTCCCCTCGGCGCGTCCTCCACGGTTGAGCAGGCGCCGAGCAGCAAGCAGGCCATGATCATGGTCGGCATCTGGCTCTTGCTGTCGGTCGGCCGGTTCATGCCGTTAAAAATCCCCGCAAATTCATTGGGCACGCATGAAGCCTGCCGTTTCGGGCGGGGTTAACGGCGCGACAGGGACATGGCAACCATGGGCTCGACGGAAGACGCGCCCATGCGCCGGATCAAATGGCGATCCGGGCCTGATCCGGGACGACTCGCCGGGGCTGATCCGGCCAGACGCCGCGCGTGTCATAGACCGCCTTGTCGGAGCGTTCGTCCACCGGAACCGATTTGAACATGTCATGATCGACAAGAATGACGAAAACGCCGCATTGTTCCAGAGCCGTATCGAGATCGACCAGCTCAGCGCCGGTTCCGGCGAACTCCATCGGCAGATCATGGGCATAGGGTTCGACCAATTTGATCCGGCGCCCATAGCGTTTGGCGAGGCGCGCGGCGACCTTCACGGCGGGGCTTTCGCGAAAATCGTCGATATTGGGTTTGAAGGCGAGGCCGAGACAGGCGATCTGCTCGCCCGGAAATTCGTCGATCAGGTCGGATGCTTTCGCCACGACATGATCAGTCTTGCCGTCATTGACCTCGCGGGCGGTGCGGATGAGACGGCTGTTTTCCGGGTCACCATGGACGATGAACCAAGGGTCGACCGCAATGCAATGGCCGCCGACTCCGGGGCCGGGTTGCAGGATGTTGACGCGGGGGTGGCGGTTGGCGAGCCGGATGACTTCCCACACGTCGATGTCCATGCCTTCCGCGATCACGGACAGTTCGTTGGCGAAGGCGATGTTGACGTCGCGGAAGCTGTTTTCGACCAGCTTCACCATTTCCGCCGCGCGGGCCGAGGTGGTGATACAGGCGCCGCGCACGAATTGGCGGTAGAAGCCCAGCGCCTTTCGGGCACAGCGCGGGGTGATGCCGCCTATGCAGCGGTCATTGTCGATCAGTTCCACCAGGATGCGGCCGGGAAGCACGCGCTCCGGGCAATAGGCGATGGCGATGTCGCCCGCGATGCCCGGTTCGGGCATTCTGAGGTCGGGGCGAAGCTGGGCAAAGAGGTCGCGCATGGCTTCGGTGGTGCCGACGGGGGAAGTCGATTCGAGGATGACGGTGTCGCCCGCTTTCAGAACTTGCGCGACGGTGTGGGCGGCTTTGAGGACATGGCTGATGTCAGGGGCGCGGTCCTCGGCTACCGGCGTGGGGACGGCGATGATGAAGACGTCGCTGGGTTCGACTTCCACGCTGGCCCGCAGATTGCCGCGGGAGACGACGCCCTGGACGAGACCGTCGAGATCGACTTCCTCGATATGGACGCGGCCCGAATTGACCGTCTCCACGACATGGGCGCTCACGTCGACGCCGACCACCTTTGCGCCCCCCCGCGCGATCAGGGCCGCGGTCGGCAGGCCGATATAGCCCAGACCGATGACGGAAACCTGCTGCTGAAGCTTATCGAGGGGCATTTGAAGTTCCTGGGGAAGCCGATGATTTCCCCTGGTTTCTGACTGGAAATACTGAAGATTTCGGTAACGAGAGTTTAGATCATTGCGTTCCTGCGCGGGCAGGAACACGGCAGGGCGCTACGCCGCCTCTTCCAGATCGTCAGCCACTGCCCTGGCGGCGATAACATCCGCGATGCGCTTCGACGCGTGTCCATCGCCAAAGGGATTGTGGGCGCGCGACATGGCGGCATAGGCGGCCTCATCATCCAGCAGGGCGAAGACGGAACGGACGATCGCCGCCCGGTCCGTGCCGACCAGCTTTGCCGTTCCGGCGGCAATGCCTTCCGGACGCTCGGTGGTTTCGCGCATCACCAGCACTGGCTTGCCCAGCGATGGCGCCTCTTCCTGCACGCCTCCGCTGTCGGTCAGGACAAGGTTGCACAGGTCGAGCAGGCGGACGAAATGAGGGTAGTCCAGCGGCTCGATCATCGCGACATTGGGAAGGCCGCCAAGCACCGCATCCATTACAGGACGCACATTGGGATTGGGATGTACGGGGAAGATCACCGCGACGTCGGGGCGTCCGGCGATATCCGCGATGGCGCGGGCGATCGCTTCCATGCCGCCACCGAAATTTTCCCGTCTGTGGCTGGTGACGGCGATGATCCGCTTGTCAGCAAAACGCTGGGCAAGGTCGTCCAACCCGGCGGCGAGGCGGGGCTCACGCAGAACGCGCTGGCGGGTGGCCAGCAGCGCGTCGATCACGGTGTTGCCGGTGATGTGGATAGTCGCCAGATCGCGATTTTCGGCCAGCAGGGCATCGGCCGCCGCCTGCGTCGGGGCGAAGTTCATGTCCGCTATGCAGGCTACCACGCGGCGGTTCACTTCCTCCGGCCAGGGATGGTGGATGTCGCCGCTGCGCAGGCCGGCCTCAACATGGGCTACGGGAATCTTGCGATAATAGGCGGCAAGGCTGGCAACCATCGTAGTCAGCGTGTCGCCATGCACGACGATGCGGTCGGGCTTTTCGGCGTCGAAGGCGCGGCCCAGTTCCACGATCAGCTTCGCCGTGAGGCCGTCCAGCGTCTGGTTGGGCGTCATCACGTCCAGGTCGATATCGGGCACGATCCCCGCGATTTCCAGCACCTGATCGAGCAGGCCGCGATGCTGCGCCGTCACGATCACGCGGGTTTCCACATCCTCCCGCGCCCGCAGCGCGTGAATCACCGGAAACAGCTTGATCGCTTCGGGGCGCGTCCCGAACACCAGCGCAACCTTCATTTCCCGTCCTTTGCAAGCCGCATTTCGGGTAAGTGCCTGGCAGAAAATGGTAACCATCCCCTGAACATGAGTACCCCAGACGCCCGCTTTCGCATTGGCAAAAACCTATGCTAGAGGCCAGCCGAACCCTCTTCCCAATCGAAGGCTCAGATATTTTATGAAGATCACGATGATCGGCACGGGCTATGTCGGGCTGGTATCAGGCGCCTGCTTTGCCGATTTCGGCCATGACGTGGTGTGCGTGGACAAAGATGCGGGCAAGATCGCCGCAATCGAATCCGGGCGGATGCCGATTTTCGAGCCTGGTCTGGACCATCTGGTGGGCAGCAACGCCTCAGCGGGGCGGCTGACTTTCACGACCGATCTGACGGCGGGCGTGAAGGGCGCGGATGCGATCTTCATTGCCGTGGGCACGCCTTCGCGGCGCGGCGACGGGCATGCGGATTTGAGCTATGTCTATGCCGCCGCAAAGGAAATCGCGGAGTCGCTGGACGGGCCGACGGTCATCGTCACCAAGTCCACCGTCCCCGTCGGCACTGGCGATGAAGTCGAGCGGATCGTCAGGGAGGCCCGCCCCGATCTCGACATCCACGTCGTCTCCAACCCCGAATTTCTGCGGGAGGGCGCGGCGATCGGAGACTTTAAGCGGCCCGACCGCGTGGTCGTCGGCACCACCGGCAGCGAGCGCGCGATAGAAGTGATGGCGCAGGTCTATCGCCCGCTGAACCTCAATCAGGCGCCGGTCATGTTCACCGGACGGCGCACGGCGGAACTCATCAAATATGCCGCCAACGCGTTTCTCGCGACCAAGATCACCTTCATCAACGAGATGGCGGACCTGTGCGAAGCGGTCGGCGCCGAGGTGCAGGACGTGTCGCGGGGCATCGGGCTGGATAATCGGATTGGGTCGAAATTCCTGCATGCCGGGCCCGGCTATGGCGGTTCCTGCTTCCCTAAGGATACGCTGGCGCTGGTGAAGACCGGGCAGGATTATGACACGCCGATCCGCATCGTCGAAACCGTCGTGCAGGTGAACGACCTGCGCAAGCGGGCCATGGGACGCAAGATCGTGAAGGCCCTGGGTGGCGAGGCACGCGGCAAGAAGGTCGCGCTGCTGGGGCTTACGTTCAAGCCCAATACGGACGACATGCGCGATGCGCCCAGCCTCGCCATCGTGCAGGCGCTGGAGGATGCAGGCGCAAAGATCGTCGCCTATGATCCGGAGGGCATGGAGGTGGCCGCGCCACTGATGCCCAGCGTGACCATGGCGAAGGATGCCTATGAGGCTGCAACCGGGGCCGATGCGCTGGTGCTGGTGACGGAATGGGATGCGTTCCGGGCGCTGGATTTGAAGCGACTGGCGGCCTCGATGAACGGGCCGGTGCTGGTCGACCTGCGCAACATCTATCCGCGCAGGGAGGCGGAGGCCGCAGGCTTTGCGCTGACGCGTGTCGGAGGCAAGGGCGTTTCGGTCTGATGCTGTTGAAACTGTCGGAAGGGCGTGATGGGCGCACCCTTCCCCGGCTGCATCATTGGATGATGGCGGCCGTTGCCTTGCTCACCATAACGCTGGTCGTGCCGGTCATTGCAGGGCTGACCTAAGTGTTTAGTTTTCCGCGTTTTCCGAGCCAGCAGATGATGCCATCTGCTTCGAAAACGCTCTAAATCCTCCCCATCGACAGATAAGGAGGATTTCAACTACTCCGCTCCTTTCCGATCCGGCGAAAAGGCAATGATCGCCACCCCAATCAAAGCCAGCGTCCCGCCGCCGATCATCACCACGGTAATCGGCGTCTCGAAATAGAGTGACGCAAACACTGTCGACATCACCGGCGCCGCCAGCATCAACGGCATGATCATCGAGATCGGATAGCGCTGAAGCAGCCATGCCAGCGTCCCCTGCCCGATGATCGTCGCCCCCAGGCAGGTGAAGGCAAACCAGGCCACCGGCACCCACCCCACATGCGCCAGCCCCGAAATAGCGGGCCGCTCGAACATCAGCGCACAGGGCGCCAGCGTCGCAACGCCCATCAGCCCGTTCCACGCCTGACCATTCATCACGCTCACCCCAACCAGCTTGCGCTGCACCAGCGTGGCCCCGCCCCAGATCATCGCCGCGCTCGCCATCACCAGGACAGCGGGCACTTCGGTCAGGATATGCGGGTCGAACACCAAAGCCGCCACGCCCGCAAAGGCCAGGACAACCCCCGCAATCTTGCGCGCATTGAGCTTCTCCCCCAGCAACAGCGCGCCCAGCAGCAAGGAAAAGGGCACGCTGAGCTGCCCCGCGATCGCCAGCGCGCCGACGTTGGTCGCCATGAACAGCGCCAGATTCAGCAACAGCAGAAACAACCCGCCGTTCAAAAAGCCATAAAGCGCCAGCCAGCCGGTCCGCCCCGGCAAAACCCGGATCGCGGGCGCGCATAGCAGGAACACCATGCCCATGCGCAACGCCACAGACAGCAGCGGCGCGGTCGCGTCCACAATCACCTTCATCGCGACCACATTGAACGCGAACATGACATTCACTAAAAGCGCCAGAATCATCCCCACCGGCCCGAAACGCCGCACCATGTCCGCTGCACCACCCTCCACCGCACGCCCTTCTTCAATCGCCATTCAGACTCAGGCTGATATTGGCTTATTTATGCACACTGGTATAGAATTTTGTCGATAATGAAGGAAAGAGGATAACTGATGATTTCGAAACTCGTCGCGCTCGCCACCGCCATGCTGATCGCGAGCCCCGCGCTGGCTCAGGCCGGCGACGCTATCAAGGGCAAGGCCGTCTTCGCCCGCTGCATGGCGTGCCATACGGTCGATCCGGGCGTGAACCGGCTCGGACCGTCGCTGGCCGGAGTGGTGGGCCGCCCATCAGGCACCGTGGCGGGTTTCGCTTATTCCCCCGCGATGAAGAACGCCAAGATCCGCTGGGATGCCCAGTCGCTCGACGCATACCTGGCCAAACCCACCGCCAAGGTTCCGGGCACGAAAATGATCTTCGCAGGCCTGCCCAATCCGGCCGACCGTGCCAATCTGATCGCCTATCTGGCCCGCGCAACCAAGAAATGAGATGAAAACTATCCTATAGTGCAAAAATCATTGCGCTAACCGCCCTGTCCCGCTATCTGTTGAGTCAACCTATGCAGCAGAACTTCAGGGACAGGAGCGGATGCGATTTTCCGACGACATGACGATGAAGGGAGCGCAGGCATGAATGCCCGCGCTCTTGAAGGGGTGAAGGTGCTGGACCTTTCGCGGGTTCTCGCCGGCCCCTGGTCGACGCAGATCCTGGCCGATTTCGGCGCGGACGTGATCAAGATCGAATTGCCTGGCCACGGCGACGACACCCGGGCCTGGGGGCCGCCCTATCTGACCGGCGCGGATGGCGAGCCGGAGATCGGCACCAGCGCCTATTATCTCTCCTGCAACCGCAACAAGCGATCGCTGGCCATCGACCTCGCCACGCCGCAGGGCGCCGAGTTGATCCGAAAACTGGCGGCCGAAGCCGACATCCTTGTGGAGAATTTCAAGGTCGGCGGCCTTAAGAAATATGGCCTCGATTATGAGAGCCTCCACGCGATCAACCCACGCCTCGTCTATTGCTCGATCACCGGATTCGGCCAGAACGGCCCCTATGCCGACCGTGGCGGCTATGATTTCGTGGCGCAGGGCATGGGCGGCTTCATGAGCATCACGGGAGAGGAAGATGGCGGGCCGTTGCGCGCCGGCGTCGCCATGGCGGACCTGTCCACAGGCATGTTCGCCACCGTCTCGATCATGATGGCGCTGCGCCATGCCGAACGTACCGGCGAAGGGCAGCAGATCGACATATCCCTGCTCGACACCCAGATCGCGATGCTTGCCAATCAGGGAATGAATTTCCTGGTCGGCAGCGTCGTGCCGGGGCGTCTGGGCAATCGCCATCCGACCGTCGTTCCCTACAAGACCTTCGAGGTCGCGGACGGCATGATGATCATCGCCATCGGCAACGATCGCCAGTTCCGCGCCTTCTGCACGGAGATGGGCCATCCGGAACTCGGCACCGATCCCCGCTTCGCCACCAGCGCCCAGCGGCTTATCAACCGCGACGCAATCGAGGCGAAGGTGCAGGAGATCGTTCGTCCCTTCCCCCGCGACGAGCTGATGGAGCGCTTCGTCGCGAAGGGCGTGCCTGCGGGGCCGGTAAACACGATCAAGGACGTGTTCGAAGACCCCTTTGTCGAGGCGCGGCAGACCGTCCACCGCTTCCGTCGGGAGGAGGATGGCGTGGAAATCCCCACCGTCGCCTATCCGGGCAAGCTGTCCGCGACGCCCGCCGATTACCGCCATTGCCCGCCGCGAGTGGGCGAACATAGCCGTGAGATTTTGGGCCAGTGGCTGGGGCTCGACGATGCCGCGCTGGATGCGCTGGCCGCGCAGGGCGCGATCGCCCAGCGCCCCGCCCAGGAGAGGACAAAAGAATGAAGCTCGACAATAGCGTATCCGCTATCGTGACCGGCGGCGCATCCGGCCTGGGCGAAGCGACCGCCCGCGCCCTCGCAGCCAAGGGCGCGAGGGTCGCCCTGTTCGACTTCAACGAGGAGACGGGAAGCAAGGTCGCGGCCGAAATCGGCGGCACTTTCTGCAAGGTCGACGTGACCGACGAAGCCTCGGTCGACGCGGGCTTCGAACAGGCCCGCGCCGCCCATGGGCAGGAACGGATCATCGTCAACTGCGCGGGCACCGGCAATGTCGTCAAGACCGCAAGCCGCGACCGCGAAACCGGCGCGATCAAGGCGTTCCCGACCGACCAGTTCGAGCGGATCATCCAGATCAACCTGATCGGCACCTTCCGCTGCTGCGCCAAGTCGGCGGCGGGGATGCTGACGCTCGATCCGCTGGAGGACAATGCGCGCGGCGTCATCATCAACACCTCCAGCGCGGCGGCGGTCGACGGTCAGATCGGCCAGACAGCCTATAGCGCGTCCAAGGGCGGCATTGTCAGCCTGACGCTCCCCATGGCCCGCGACCTGATGGGCGAAGGCATCCGCGTCAACGCGATCCTGCCCGGCATTTTCGATACCCCGTTGATGGCGCGGGCGAGCGACAAGGTGCGCGATGCGCTGTCCGCCACGGTCCCCTTCCCCAAGCGCTTCGGCAAGCCGGAGGAGTTCGCTGCCATGGCGCTGGCGATGATCGAGAATGACTATTGGAACGGCGAATATGTGCGGCTGGACGGCGGCCTGCGCATGCCGCCGCGCTGAGGAGAAACATCATGTCCGAGGAAGTGCAGCCCGAATATGTGACCTACAAGGTCGAGGATGGCGTGGCATGGGTGATGCTGAATCGCCCGCAATATAGCAATGCGCAGAATTACCGGCTGCTGGGGCAGCTCGACGACGCCTTCAAGCGCGCGGTCGAGGATGATGAGGTCAAGGTCATCGTGCTCGGTGGCGAGGGCAAGCATTTCTCCGCTGGCCACGACATCGGCACGCCGGAGAAGGACAGCGACATGCCGCGCTTCCGCACGAGCATGTGGTGGGATCATCTCAACAAGGGCGGGGCCGAGCGGCAATATGTGCTGGAGCAGGACGGCTATCTCGGCCTCTGCCGCCGCTGGCAGGACATCCCCAAGCCGATGATCGCGATGGTGCAGGGTGCCTGCATCGCGGGCGGCCTGATGCTGGCCTGGGTGTGCGACCTGATCGTCGCGTCGGAGGATGCCTTCTTCCAGGACCCGGTCCAGCGCATGGCCCAACCGGGGGTCGAATATTTCGCCCACGCCTTCGAACTGCCGCCCCGAGTCGCCCGCGAACTGCTGTTGCTCGGGCGGCGGATGCCTGCCCGGCGCGCCTATCAGTTCGGCATGGTGAACGAGATTTTCCCTCGCGAGACCTTGCGCGAGGAAGTCGCGAAGATCGCCGCCGAAATCGCCCAGCATGACCGCTTCGGCCTGGCGCTCACCAAGCAGGCGTTCAACTTCGTGGAAGACCTGCGCGGCAAGCGGCAAGCGATGGACGGCGTGTTCCACATGCACCACCTCGCCCATGCGCATAACCAACTCATGACCGGCAATCTGGTCGGCAATATCGATGCCAAGGCGATGGCGGCCGCCAACAAGAAACAGGCTGGCGAGGGATGAGCGCGACAGTGCAATCGGACAAGAGCGTGCTGGTGCTGCCCGACCTCCCTGCCCTGCTCTCCGGCGCGGCCGACGGGGCCCAGGCCTTCGTCGCCGCCGCCCAGCCGCAGGTGAAGGCGCGCATCACCAATGACAAAGGCCAGGTCGACCGCGTGCTGGCGGATGTCGAGCAGCATGCCGTGCATGGCTTCGGCTGGTTCGCCTCCTATGCCGAAATGATGCGGGAGGTTGCCAATTGGGCCGCCAATCTGGCCGCGGACGGCGCATTCGGAGAAATCGAGGCGCTGCTCGCCCAACTGCTCTTTGCCGAATATGGCGCGCAGATGCTGGGTGGCATCCCCATGAATCAGGGGGAGGTAATTCGCGCCACGGACCTGACGGACGATCTCTCCGCTCTCGATGCCCCTGCCTTCCGCACCCTGATCCGCCAGGGCGGCGGGCAAGCGGTCAAGACCGCCATCGCCCGCCACCTCGTCGCCCAGCGTGGCCATGCAACGCTGGAAAATTGCGGTCTGGACGACATGTTCGACATGGTGCGCGAGCAGTTTTTCGCCTTTTCGAACGAGAAGGTCGCTCCTTATGCCCATGAATGGCACCTCAAGGACGAGTTGATACCCTTGCCGCTGGTCGAGGAGCTGGGCGAGATGGGCGTGTTCGGCATGACCATCCCGGAAGAGTTTGGCGGCCTTGGCATGGGCAAGACCGCCATGTGCGTCGTGTCGGAGGAATTGTCGCGGGGCTGGATCGGCGTCGGCTCGCTCGCCACGCGGTCCGAGATTGCGGCGGAACTGATCCTGACCGGCGGCACGGACGAGCAGAAGGCCCATTGGCTGCCTCAGATCGCCAACGCATCCATCCTGCCCACCGCCGTTTTCACAGAGCCGGACACCGGCTCAGACCTGGGCTCGCTGCGCACCCGGGCGACATTGGCCGACGGCGAATATTGGGTGAACGGCAACAAGAGCTGGATCACCCATGCCGCGCGCGCGGATGTGATGACGCTCCTGGTCCGCACCGATCCCGACACGAAGAATTACAGCGGCCTCTCCATGCTGATCGCACCCAAGCAGCGCGGCACGGTGGCCGATCCCTTCCCCACCCCCGGCATGAGCGGCGGCGAGATCGAGGTGATCGGCTATCGCGGCATGAAGGAATATGAGATCGGCTTCGACGATTTCCGTGTCCCGGCGCAAAACCTGCTCGGCGGGGTCGAGAGGCAGGGTTTCAAGCAGCTCATGGCCACCTTCGAATCCGCCCGCATCCAGACCGCCGCCCGCGCCATCGGCGTGGCGCAGGCCTCGCTCGACATCGGCCTGTCCTATGCCCTCGATCGCAAGCAGTTCGGTCGCCCGATCTTCGACTTCCCCCGCGTAGCCAACAAGCTCGCCATGATTGCGGCGGAGATCATGGGCGCGCGCCAGCTCACCTATTTCGCCGCCCGGCGCAAGGACGAAGGCAAGCGTTGCGACCTGGAAGCGGGCATGGCGAAACTGATCGGTGCGCGGGTGGCGTGGGCAGCCGCGGACAATGCGCTGCAAATCCACGGCGGCAACGGATTCGCCACCGAATATCAGGTGAGCCGCCTGCTGGCGGACGCACGGATTCTCAATATCTTCGAGGGCGCGGGAGAGATTCAGGCGCAGGTGATCGCTCGACGGCTGCTCGACGGAGGGAATTGAAGGAAGGCCGCTAGTGGCCGATTGGGGACGTCGCGCAGACCCACCCTGCTGCGACGAAACCTAAGCTGCGGCTCGGCAAGTCTCGCTCCCCTCCCGCTTGCGGGAGGGGTTGGAGGTGGGCCTGCGCAACGGCCGCCTTCCACCCGCACCAGCCACTCAGGCTGCTCAAATCCCTCCGGCCACCACCGGCCAGCCACCACGCTCCAGCGCCGCGCTCAAATCCGCTACGCAACGATCCAGCACCGCCGCATCAACCGAGCGGATTACGAAATTCGCCCCGGTCCTCCCCTCCCGGAAAAAGGGATAGCTTCCGATCTGGCAACCCTCATGCGCTCGCTCCGTCGTGCCGAGCAGGTCTGCGATTTCGCTCTCCGCCACCCAGCAACCGATGGTTGCCGACAGCACCGGCAGGCCACCCTCCAGCGTCCCAGTCAGGCTGTCCAGCATCCCCGCCGTGATGTGCGGCACGCCCGCCATGATGAAGATATTGCCATGCCGCAGACCCGGAGCGCCGGACATGCGGTTTTCTATCAGGCTCGACCCGGCGGGCGCCCGCGCCATGCGCAGCCGCGCCTCGGTCAACCCTCCTCGCGTCTCGTAGTAGCCCGACAGCATCGCCCGCGCCTCGGCATGGATTTCGACCTCCACGCCCAGCGCCGCGGCGATGGCGTCGACCGTGATGTCGTCATGCGTCGGCCCGATGCCGCCGGTCGTGAACAGATAATCGTTACGGGCACGCAGCGTGTTGACCGCTTCCACGATCGCATCGGTTTCGTCGGCAACCACCCGGACTTCGCGCAGGCGGATGCCCTGCACATTCAGCCATGTCGCGATCTGCGACACATTCTTGTCCTGTGTCCGGCCCGAGAGAATCTCGTCACCGATTACGATCAGCGCTGCGGTCCAGATGCGGGTGGGTTCGGCCATGCGCTGGCCATAGCCTCTGCCACGCGCCCTGCCTAGCCGCCCCCTCGCATTATGCCGCATCCCTGCCTATAATCACTCCCATGACCGAATATATGACGATGACGGCGGACGCGCCGATTTCCCGCTCGACCGCGATCAAGCTCTATGACGCGGCCGGTTTCGAAGGCATGCGCAAGGCCGGGCGGCTGGCGGCGGAAATACTGGACGCGCTGGTGCCGCATGTCGTGCCGGGCGTCACTACCGGCGAGTTGGACGATATCGTCCGCCGCATGACGCTGGACGGCGGCGGTGTGCCGGCGACTCTGGGCTATCGCGGCTATACGCATAGCTGCTGCATCTCGCTCAACAACGTCATCTGCCATGGCATTCCGGGCGATCAGAAGCTTAAGGAAGGCGACATCCTCAATATCGACGTGACGCCGCTGGTCGACGGCTGGCACGGCGACACCAGCCGCATGTACATCTGCGGCGAAGCGCCGATCAAGGCGCGGCGTCTGGTCGAGGTCACCTATGAATGCCTGATGCTGGGCATCGAGCAGGCCAGGCCCGGCAACACCTTGGGCGACATAGGTCATGCCATTCAGCGGCATGCCGAAAAGCATCGCTATGGCGTCGTCCGCGATTTCTGCGGCCATGGCCTGGGCCGCGTGTTCCACGACAGTCCGGAGGTCGTCCATGTCGGCCGCCCCGGCACCGGCCCTGAACTGAAACCCGGCATGTTCTTCACCATCGAGCCGATGATCAACATCGGCAAGCCCGGCGTGAAGATGCTGGAGGACGGCTGGACGGCCGTCACGCGCGACCGCACTCTGTCCGCTCAGTTCGAGCATAGCATCGGCATCACTGAAACCGGCTGCGAGATCTTCACTAAAAGCCCGGCGGGGCTCGACGCGCCGCCTTATAAGCTCTGATCATGATGGCTGCCCAAAAAATGGGCAACATGTCATGATCTTGCCCGGAATCCGGGCAATATGGACAAAAGTTGCTGCATCGCAGAAAGCAGTTTCCAGCGATTCGCTATTTGGCACGGTAATTGATTGGGAAGAGAGGCGGCGTGTGCCTTCGGGGGGCATGATGATCGTCACTCGAGTGGAACGAAAGGCGGGGTCATACCCGCCAATTGGCGCGCGTTTGAGTTGGGATACCTAAAGATGAAGAAGATCGAAGCGATCATCAAACCGTTCAAGCTCGATGAAGTGAAGGAGGCTCTTCACGAAGTCGGCGTTTCGGGCATCACCGTCACCGAAGCCAAGGGCTTCGGTCGCCAGAAGGGCCATACCGAACTCTATCGCGGCGCCGAATATGTCGTCGATTTCCTGCCCAAGGTGAAGCTGGAGGTCGTCGTCGACGATTCGCTCGCGGAACGGGTGGTGGAGGCGATCTCGGCCGCCGCGCAGACCGGCCGCATCGGTGATGGCAAGATCTTCATTTCCAACATCGAAGGCGCGGTCCGCATCCGCACAGGCGAGCGCGACAGCGACGCCATCTGATTTTCAACAGGTTCTCGCCGGCTGACAGGGATGATTTCCAGGAGCTTTTGGCGGACGCATATCAACCGACCCCTTCGGGGGGGTATTTTGAAAGAAGGGCAAGTTCACATGGCCAACACGCCTAAAGACATCCTGAAGATGATCGAAGAAAAGGAGATCGAGTGGGTCGATGTCCGTTTCACCGATCCCAAGGGCAAGTGGCAGCACCTGACCATGGTGTCTTCGGTGCTGGGCGAGGATGAACTGACCCAGGGCCTGATGTTCGACGGTTCGTCGATCGAAGGCTGGAAGGCGATCAACGAGTCGGACATGATCCTGAAGCCCGACCTGGACGCCGTCTATGTCGATCCGTTCAGCGCCACGCCGATGCTGATCATCTTCTGCGACATCGTGGAACCCGACACCGGCGAACTCTACAGCCGCGACCCGCGCTCGACCGCTAAGCGCGCGGAAGCCTTCGTTAAGTCGGCCGGTTTCGGTGACACCGTCTATGTCGGCCCTGAAGCCGAATTCTTCATGTTCGACGACGTGCGCTTCGAGAACGACTACTCGCAGAGCTACTTCAAGATCGACGACATCGAGCTGCCGACCAACACCGGCAAGGAATATGAGGGCGGCAACCTCGGCCACCGTCCGCGCGCCAAGGGCGGCTATTTCCCGGTCGCGCCGGTCGATCCCTGCACCGACATCCGCGCGGAGATGGTTTCGACCATGCTCGAAATGGGCCTGCCCTGCGACAAGCACCACCATGAAGTGGCCGCTGCCCAGCACGAACTCGGCCTGACCTTCGGTACGCTGGTCCAGACCGCCGACCGCATGCAGATCTACAAATATGTCGTGCAGATGGTCGCCCAGGCCTATGGCAAGACCGCGACCTTCATGCCCAAGCCGATCGCACAGGACAATGGTTCGGGCATGCACACCCACATGTCGATCTGGGACGGTGGCAAGCCGCTGTTCGCGGGCGAAGGCTATGCCGGCCTGTCGGACATGTGCCTCTACTTCATCGGCGGCGTCATCAAGCATGCCAAGGCCCTGAACGCCTTCACCAACCCGACCACCAACAGCTACAAGCGCCTGGTGCCGGGCTTCGAAGCGCCGGTTCTGCTGGCCTATTCGGCTCGCAACCGTTCGGCTTCCTGCCGTATTCCTTACGGCGCCGGCGCCAAGGCGAAGCGCGTCGAGTTCCGCTTCCCCGACGCGATGGCCAACCCCTATCTCTGCTACGCCGCGCTGCTGATGGCCGGCCTCGACGGCATCGAGAACAAGATCCATCCGGGCGCCGCGATGGACAAGAATCTTTATGACCTGCCGCCGGAAGAACTGAGCCAGGTGCCGACCGTTTGCGCCTCGCTGCGTGAAGCGCTGAACAGCCTGGAAGCCGATTATGACTTCCTGCTGAAGGGCGACGTGTTCACCAAGGACCAGATCGATGCCTATATCGAACTGAAGTGGCCCGAAGTGTACCGCTGGGAAATGGCTCCCTCGCCGGTCGAATTCGATATGTACTACAGCGCCTGATCCTTTCGGGACTGTTTCGGGAAAAGGCCCGGTCGCGCGAGCGGCCGGGCCTTTTCCTTTGCCATCGGACGAACAAAATCGCCCATCGGTACAAGAGTTTACCGCAGGTTTACCGATGCCTGCGAGGAACCGCATATGCCGCCCGGTTCCCGCCGCATCCGATCCATCCATTATCTGCGCATGATCGCGGCGCTGATGGTCGTCACCTATCACGTCTTTTCCTACCATCTGATCTCGGTCGACGATCCCGCCATGACACGATGGCTGAGAGAAGGCGTAGGGCTGTTTTTCGGAATTTCCGGCTATGTGATGGTCATATCCACATCGGCATCGTCACCCGATCCGGCATCCTTTTTCTGGCGGCGGGTCAAACGGATCGGACCGCTTTACTGGATTGCGACGGCCTGCATCGTGATCGGCACGGGCGAAGAAAACGGGTGGAAAATCCTTTCCTCCATGCTCTTCCTGCCATCCATAGGCATTGCGGACGCTCCTGTCCTGCCAGTCAGCTGGACGCTCAATTTCGAAATGGCCTTCTACGCCCTGTTCGCGCTCTTCCTGCCTGCGCCCCGGCGGATCGCCATTCCCGCATTGGCATCGATCCTCATTCTGGGGTCGTGCATCGGCCAGTTCCCGAATCCTCCGCCCTTGGCCGCCTATTATGGCCAGCCCATACTTCTCGATTTCGTTGCCGGCATGCTGATCGCCCATTTCGATTTCCGGCTGCCCGCATGGCTGACGCCGCTCGGCTTCCTGCTGCTTGCCGTGGCACCGCAGTGGACGGACAGCCGTCCGCTTACCGTCACCGTGCCGGTCGCCTTGATTCTGGCCTCGGCCTGCTCACTCGACCACAAGTTGAAGCACTGGCGGCTGCCCACGCTCCTTGGCGAAGCCTCCTACGCCATCTATCTGTCGCATCTGTTCATCCTGCTCCCGGCCCTGCTGTTCTTCGGCCAGGATCATGCAGGCGGCGGCGCCTTAGCAATCCTCGCCGCCATCGTCGCAGGCATCATCGCACATAAATATATCGAAATCCCCCTACAGGAGCTGCTCAAGCACGTCGGACGGCGAAGGATCAGCCTGGCCGATGGACAAACCAGCTGAGGGCCAAGCGCTTCAACCCACAGTTGCACGATGCGCCACCATGCCCAAAAATCGGAGGATGTCGCTAATCGAGCAGCTGGGCCTGACCCATCCTATCATCCAGGCGCCAATGGCCGGCGTCTCGGCATCGCCCTGCCTGCCGCCGATCTCATCGCCTTGTTGGCGAAGGAAGCGACCGCTTAACGCGCGTCCGGAATAGAGGCGCCGAACAGCAGCACCTGCTCGCCGGCAGGCGACAGCGCGATCTCGCCCCCGGCACTCGTCACCAGTGCCCGCACCATCCAGGCCGCCGATGTCCGCGAAGCCAGCCCTTCCAGCGGCAAAGTTCCCGCCAGCGCCGACCGCAGGTCGGGATCGAGCACCAGCTTCGGCCCTTCGGCCCGCACCACGATCTCCGTGACACCCGGCCGCTTTTCCGCGCCGATGTCGAGCTGCCCGCCTCGTACCAGCGCGTCCCCGGCAATCAATGCGAGGTTCAGCAGCACCTTCACCGGCAGCTTGTCGAGCATGTCGTCCTCGACCAGCCAGCCAATCTTCACTCGGCCCGTAGCGGCAAACATTCCCTCGATCGCCACCCGCGCCTCATGCGTCGGCACGGCGTCACCGAAACCGCCCGCCGACCCGAAGGCCAGCCGGAAGAATTTGAGCTTGTTGGCCGAGGTCTTGGCGCTGTCCGCCAACAGGTCCAGGCAGCGTTGCCGCATTTCCGGGTCCGTCTCATCCGCCATCAGTTCCAGCCCGTTGTTGAGCGCGCCAACAGGGCTCAAAAGGTCATGGCACAGCCGCGAACAGAGCAGGCTGGCAAATTCGATGCTGCCGGTTTCGATGCTGTCTGTCGGATTGATCATGAAATTTCGCTGCCGCCGGAAAGAAAATCGGGAAGGGAATGAAAGGCTAATGCGCTGCCCTGCCGCATGATGCAAGCCCGGCCTGCCGCCTTTCGCTCACAAGATATCGAGCAAAGCCTCAACAAATCGTGCATTTTCTTGCCAGCCCGTCGAAACCCAGAGCCGCGCCATGCCCCCGCCGACGATCAGCCACAAACTGCCGTCCGCCACGGCACAGGCCGCGTCGGTGGCGGAGGGAACCGGGACGCCGCCCGGATGCGAATGATAATGCCCCACGATCCGCGGCCCGCCCGCCCGTGCCGCCCGATGCGCCGCGATCAGCACCGCCGGGTCCAGATCGAAATGCCGCGCCGGATCGGGCGCGACATTGGCGGCAGGCCGGATCTCCCCTATCCACCCCGCATCGCCCAGAAGCAGCCCGCAGACCTCATGGGGGTCAGCCGCCGCTTCGGACATGATTTGTTCCAATAGTCCTCTTGAAATCCTGACCCTCATTTCTACATCCCTACGCAATGGGTCCGGGGGTTTCCATCATAGAAGCGACGATAAGCGAGGCGCAGAACGGCATGCGGCTCGACAAGGCGCTTGCCGAACTGGTTCCCGAGCTGTCGCGCGAACGGCTGAAAACGCTGATCGTCGAAGGACAGGTGACCAGTCCGGGCCGTGCGCCCAATCCGTCCCTGAAGGTCGCGACGGGACAGGCCTTCGCCATCACCCTCCCGCCTCCGGTCGAGGCGGAGGCGATCGCGCAGGACATTCCGCTCGTCATCGTCCATGAAGATGCGGACCTGATCGTCATCGACAAGCCCGCAGGCCTCGTCGTCCATCCCGCGGCGGGCAATGTGGACGGCACATTGGTCAACGCGCTGCTCCACCATTGCCAGGGGCAGCTCTCCGGCATCGGCGGCGTGGCCCGGCCCGGCATCGTTCATCGCATCGACAAGGATACTTCCGGCCTTTTGGTCGTTGCCAAGTCGGACCGTGCCCATGAAGGGCTGGCGCTGCAATTTCAGGCACATAGCATCGACCGGCTTTACGCCGCCATCGTCTATGGCGTGCCTCATCCGGCGTCCGGCACGATAGATACATGGATCGGCCGTTCCGACGCCGATCGAAAGAAAATGGCCGTTCATCGGGAAGGACGCGGCAAACATGCCGTGACCCATTACCGAATGTTGCAGAAGCTGCGGGGCGCGACCTTCGTCGAATGCAGGCTGGAAACCGGGCGCACGCACCAGGTTCGCGTCCATATGGCGCATCTGGGACACCCCTTGATCGGGGACCCGGTTTACGGTAGAGAGAGAAAAGGTTTCAAATCAATACTGGAAACGCTGGGTTTCAAAAGGCAGGCATTGCACGCGAAAAGGCTTGGGTTCATACATCCAGCAACGGGTGAGGCGCTCAGCTTCGATAGCCAACTGCCTGCCGATATGCAGGAACTGTTAAGCGAGCTTCACGTATAGATTTGGATAAGTTTGCGACGGCGCTTCGAACGCCTCTTCTGGGTTCCGCCGCGCATGAAAGGGAAAGGTGACGACATGGCCGGAA
>Ga0255338_1002725_pt1 | contig 24086 bp, 26 predicted proteins | sample MeOH1_35cm_T4_19_FD_203715 | JGI IMG/M metagenome (GOLD analysis project Ga0255338, IMG submission 203715) | Sandy soil microbial communities from University of British Columbia, Vancouver, Canada - MeOH1_35cm_T4_195 | ecosystem: Engineered > Artificial ecosystem > Sand microcosm > Unclassified ...
AAATCCTGCACGATGTCCCGACGCGGCAAGCCACGGAGGGAACTCAAAAACGGGCGGGCGCGCCGCCCTGAGAGTGCGAGTGCAGGCTCGCGGTTTGGAGATGTGGGGACATCCCAAGCCCCCTCCGTAAAGGGGGAGCGGCGGCGTTCATAGCCGCCGCCGGTCATCATTCGGCGGTCGGTTCGGTCGCAGCGGGCACTTCCGGTTCAGGCTGCGGCACGGTGATGACGCCAAGGCCAATCTTGTGCGCCACGCCTCGCGCCACTTCCTCGACGCGGGCCTTGGTTGCGGCCCGATCATAGGTGCCGTCATCTTTCAGCACGGCATTGACGTCGCGCTTATGCTCGACGTCGCCAGCGGTGAAGGTGACGGGAACAGAGCGGGTGTCGGCGTTGAAGCTGCCGATTTTGGTGGTCAGTTCGGTCATGGGAAATCCTTGCCTGGAGTTGGAAATTATCTGCCGCGAGCGAACCAGCGGAAGCCCTGATAATCCTGCTGCCCGCCGGTGTCGGACTGGAGGAAGATGTTGATGCCAAGGCGATCGAGCACGACTTCCTGCAGATGGGAATCGCCGTCATAATGGCCGGTCGAGTTGATCGTGGTGAAATGAACGCCGAAGCATTCGTTCGGGAAGGCGGTGGGGAAGTCGAAGCGGAAGCCCACTTCGCCGGTGCGGCGGAACAGGATCTTGCCCCAATGCTCGATATAGCCGTCAGAATGGACGCGCCGCCCGCCGACCTCGATCAAATTGGACGTAACGCGCAGAAAGTCCGCCGCTTGGTAGCCGTCGAGCAAATCGGCGTCGAGGCCGGATCCGGATCCATCGTTGCCCGCGTCCCATGCGACATTGCCATCCCGATAGATCCATCCGTTGATAAACGAATGCCCCGTCCCGTTCTCGCTGACATAATTCATGCGAGATCCATTGGTGGCATAGCCGACATAGCCAAGCCGGGTGCCGTTCGGCTGATATAGCGACAGAAGGCCGGTGTGCGTTGCATCGCCGGGGGCCAAGATGGTGCCGCCAGCAATCGCGCTCGCGTTGACGCCCATGCTCGCGCCGGGAACTACCGTTACCGATCCAAGGAAGGTGTCGCCTGCTCTGTTGGCCGGGGTATAGCCGAGCCGCGCGGTGATGTTGCTATAATAGCTGCCATCCTGCCCATCGAGCAGATCGGCATCAAGACCCGAACCAGCGCCATCATTGCCTGCGTTCCAAGACACCGAGCCATTGACGTAAAGTTGCTGCCCGGCCAGTTCGTAAGCACTGCCATTATTGAAAAGGTAGCGGTTGTTGGCGGCATTGAGGTAAAGACACCCCGACACCCCTCCAGATCGATACAGAGTGCTGTCGCCGTTTGGCCACAGTCTGGACATTCCTGCGCCGTCACTCACGGCAAGCGCGCCGGACATGGTGTCACCGGCCTTGTTGACGGGAGTGTAGCCGAGCCGCGCAGTTATGTTCACGTAATAACCGCTGTCCTGGCCATCCAACAGATCGGCGTCCAGACCGGAGCCAGCGCCATCATTGCCCGCATCCCAAACGACATAGCTGTCCCGATAGAGCCACCCGCCGACGAAAGAATGCCCGGTTCCATTATCGCTGGCATAGTTCATGCGGTTGCCATTGGTGGCATAGCCGACATAACCAAGCCGGGTGCCGTTCGGCTGATATAGCGACAGAAGGCCGGTGTGCGTTGCATCTCCCGGAGCCAAGATGATGCCGCCAGCAATTGCACTAGCATTGACACCCATGCTTGCGCCGGGGACTACCGTTACCGATCCAAGGAAGGTGTCGCCTGCTCTGTTGGCCGGGGTGTAGCCGAGCCTCGCCGTGATATTCGTATAATAGCTGCTGTCCTGCCCATCGAGAAGATCGGCATCAAGACCCGAACCGGCCCCGTCGTTGCCCGCGTTCCACGAAACAAAGCCATTCACATTAAGTTGTTGGCCGCTGAGATGGTAAACGCTGCCGTCGTTATACAAGTAACGATTGCCCGCGCTGTTCAGATATAATAGGCCAGCCGTGCCGCCCGCGCGCGCCGCGAGTATGTCCCCGTTTGGTAGAAGTTGGGCAAATCCAGCGCCATTCGTAATGGTCAAACCGCCGGACATGGTGTCACCGGCCTTGTTGACGGGGGTATAGCCGAGGCGAGCCGTAATGTTCGTGTAATAGGCCCCGTCCTGCCCATCCAGCAGGTCGGCGTCGAGGCCGCTGCCGGAGCCGTCTTGTGTCAGAAGCCAGCCCAAGATTGCTGCTTTAGCCGTTGCCGGGGTGAGCGCCCGCAATGCGTCGATGCCCGCTTGCGCCTCCGCTACGGTCGATAGTTCCACGACGCCCTGCCGCTCCGTAGTGGCTGGCGGATTGAGGAAATTGGCATCGCCGAAGGTAATGGCCGACGCGGCAATATCCTCAAATTTCACATCGACCGCGATCAGCATGAGCGCCTGCGCCGATTTCTCGACCAGCACCGCTGCCTGTCCATAGATCCCGAACAGCGTGCCATCGGCCAGATACATGGCGAGGCTGCGGACAGTGAAAACGTCGGCGCTTTCGTCGCGCACGATCAGGTGGATGGTGTCATCGGCAACGACGTCACCGGACAGGGTGGCGAGCCGCTTGAATTCGCCGGGCAATGCCGTCGCCGTGACGACAGGCGTGACGGCAGCGCCGGAAAGACCGATCTGCGCGATGGTGACGGGGGCGGTGCCGGTGTTGGCGGCATTCACAAGCGCGACGCGGCCCGCATTGGTGATGGTGAGCGTAAGGGCCATGATTCCTCCGGTCAGGCCGCCGGTGCCGTGCAGGACAGGCGGGCATAGATGGTCGGGCGGATCGCCGCGATCAGGCCGACGCTGGCCTTGGCGGTGATGCCTTGGGTGAAAGTGAAGTGAGAGCGGACCGGCTTGGCGCGGCTGACTTCGGCGATGACCTGATCGACAAAGGCCGCCGACGCGGGAACGCCCTGCTGCTCAAGATTGATGACAAGGCTGAAGGTGTGCGGGATGCCCTTCGGCTCCATCTGCCACCATTCGCGGATCGCTACCGATCCTCCGAAGCTCTGGACGACGGCGCGCACGGACGCGGAGGTGCCCTTCTGTCGGGCGATCGGGATGGCGTTGCGCACGCGGGCGCGCTTGATCGCTTCGGGCCAGTCGCTGGACCAGTTATCGAGGGATCGGCCCCATGCCTCCCACGGCAGCAGGTTGATCGGGCAGTCGTCGGCAGACCGGACCGAACGAATGGGCACCGGAATATCGAGCAGCCCGGCGGCCACCTGCTCCAGCGCCTTTTCAAGCGCGGTCGAGTTGGGCGGAAGAATCGAAGGGAAGGTCACTCGCCCGTCCCCGCGTAGCTGATCGTGACGCCGGTGCAGTAAGGAGCCTGCTCGCGCGAAATGATGATCGGGCCAGTGGGGGAATCGAGTTCGACGTTCTGGACGCCTTCGACATGCAGCGCGGCATAGAGACCCGATGGCGTAATATCGCGCCCAAGGCGGTGGCAGGCGTCCCGATATGCCTCTACGCTCGCCTGCGCGGCTGCAATGACGACACCGCCGTCAGGCCCGCTAAAGGTCGTGATCGTTGCGTCGATCGCATATTCAACGATGTCCGCGCTCTGGACGGTCACAGCGTCCGTCAGAGGCCTGATCGTCTCGTCAGACAGATATGCCTGCACGGTGGCGACCAGTTCGGGCGAGGCGGCCCCATTGCCGGTGCGCGACAGCACGGAAACGATGACCTGCCCCGGCCATACGGCGGCATTGAGCGCAGCGGTCATATCCGCCACCAGCGAAGGCGCGGCGGAATGCGCCGCAAGAACGTCCAGCACCAGCGCCTTGATGTCATCCGGGGCGGGGCTGGTGGCGCTGGCGTCCAGCACGTCGGCATCGGCGGAAAGCGCGTGGAAGATATAGGCACCTTCCGGCCCGGCCACCGAATAGCCTTCGGGTGCCAGCACCATGCGACGGCGAAAATCGGCGTCGCTTTCCATGACAGCCGGGATCCCCAGCACGACGTCCGCCGGGGTGATGGTCAACCGGGTGATACCGAAGGACGCGGCGATGTTGTCGAGATCCGCGCCCACGGCATAGGCAGGCATGACGGCGCGGGCCGCGTCATTGATGCGCTGGCGCATCAGCTGGGCGAGATAGGCAAAGACCTGCAACAGCTTGGTCGCCGGATCGCTGTCGCGCTCCACGAAATCAGGCATTTCCGCCAGCATCCGGGCAACCGCCTCAGAAGCGAGCGTGTCGAAGTCGAGGGCTTCGATAATATCCGGCGCGGGAAGGCGCGACAGATCAACAGCGGTGAAGGTTGCATCGGCCATGGCGGCCATGTCGGGGCAGGCGTAGGGGGTGCGCCATGCCCCTGTATTTGGACAGTCCGCTATCCAAATGCAGCGCGGGCCGTCAGGCTTCGGCGATATGGGTGTAGAGCAGATCCAGCAGTTGTTCACGGTCGGCGGCGGTCGCGCCAATCAGTTCGCGCTTCGGATAGGGCACGGCCTGCGCCCGCAGGGACGGCTTGTCGCGCAGGCCATATTGGTGGACGCCCGCGATCTGCGACACCTTGCCGGAAAAGCCGACCCAGAAGCCATTGTCGTCCGCGCCTGTGCGCAGGAATCGCCCGCTCGCAAGCCGCCGGAACATAGCGCGCCGCCGCAGGCCGCCCCGGCGGCGCAGGCTGCTGCCCCCGGCGTTCCGATGTTCTTCCGGCACCGGGAGCCATTTCACGACCTTGTCGAACTCGAATGAGCGGATCCCGCCAGCCTCAATGTCGAAGCCGGTCATCATGCGGCCTGTCGTCCAGGCGAAGGATTTCATGATGACCTTGCGCGGCTCGCCGCCACCGCCGGAAGGATAGAGGAAGCATGTCGCGCCCCGGCCCGACACCGGCGGGGCCTTTTCCTTGCGCGCCTCGAATTTCGAGCCGTCAGGCTGGCGCTGGGCGGCGATGCGCTCGCGCTGGCTCTGGGCCAATGTGCGGGCCATGCGGCGCATGAGGGCGCGGCGCTGGCCCGACGACAGGCTGCGGATCAGCGCCCCGGCGATGCGTTCGATCTCGGAAAGATCTTCGCTCATGTGTCGGGCGGAATCGCCGGGGTCAGATCGGCGTCGGGATCGGACGTCTCAACCACCAGTTCGGTGTTGCCGAAGCCTTGCAGGAATGAGGCCGTCACGCCGTCGAAGGCGTCGCAGAAATTCGGCTCCGCCGGATGCTGGACGTCATAGCCGCTGCCATCGGCGCGGGGCAGGACAAGGACGGTTTCGGTCAGGTCGATCGAGATCAGGATGTCCGACGCTTCGCTGTCGAGCAGTTCGGCCTGAAAGGTGAAGGGCTGGGCATCGGTGCGGCGCAGCAGCTGGGGCTGTTCCTTCTCGATCCATGCCAGCATCGGCACCATAATTGTGTCGGCGTCCCCGGCAAATTCCCAGATCCCGACCTTGAGCGTATAGGCATAGACGAATGACAGCGTGCGGGACTGGCGCGTGCCGATCTGGCCTTCCTCGACATAGATCTGAAGGCGGTCAGGATGGGTTTTCAGATCGGGCAGGAAGGCGGTGAGCCACTGCCGCAGGCTGTCGGCCTTGCGCATCGTCAATCCGCCTTTGCGTTCGCCATGCGGGCCTGCGCCTGCAATTCGATCAGGGTGGCGCGGATCTGGCCCGCGACGTCATAGATGTTGGTGAGACTGCCGAGGCATTGCGCCCCGGTCATCTCGCCCGCGTCAGTCCGCTGCACCTTCGGTAACGGGGCGGGTGTCGCCAGCAATGCCCCAGAGATCTTCGCTGTTGGCCGTGGCTGCGGCGCGGTCGAGCAGGCCGACGCCATCAGCATCGACGCACAGATTGCGATAGACCGGCTTTTCGATGACCTTCTGAGTTTCATTGTAGATTTCCCTGACATTGCCCTGCCGGGCATATTCCGCCGCCTGCGCGCGCTCGGTCGAGGCGTCCAGCTGGGCCTGTAGCTTCTTGCGTTCGGCCTCCCGCGCATCGTCGGCGCGCTTCTGCGCCGCCTGTTCCTGCGCGCTTCCGACGCTGGTGCCGTAGAAGAAGCCGCCGATTCCTGCCGTGCAGGCGGCGAGCGCGGCGGCCATGGCGAGGTGCGATTTCCCGATCATGCCAGCAGCCCCTTGAAATAGGCGCGGCGGGAATAGGTCAGCACGTCCTTGCGCAGCCGGCCATCGCGATAGCTGACATGGATCCACCCGCTGTTGGGCTGGCCCCGCGTGTAATTTTCGAGGATCAGCTGGTCGAACGCCATGCGGTCGCGGATGAAGGTGGCGACCGTCACATTGTCGATGCCGGGGATCTCGAAATCGGCCGCCTCGCCCTTGGCGTGCTGGCTGTCCACGGTCGAACCGACGGCGAGGCACAGCTTGGGCGAGCGGAAGCCCGACGAAAGGTGGATCGGCTTGCCGAAATGGGCGCGCAGCGGCTCCAGCACTTTGGCGCAGAGCGTCTTCATGGCCGCGATCTGGGCGGCGCTGGGGGTGTTGTCGATGCGCTGGGCGGACGCCGTCGCGGAGGCGACGAATTCGGCCAGGCTAAAATTGGGCGACAGCTGCATGATCAGTCCTTCTTGGGCAGGAAGCGGTCAGCGAGGCGGCCCGGCACGCTGGTCAGCGTGTCGATCGCGGCCTTGGCGATGCGGGGCGTGGCGTCGAAGGCGAGCAGCGCGACGGCGAACGCGATCGACTGCGCGGCAAAGTGGTTCCATCCCGTCACGGCGATGATGGCGATGGTCGCGTAATAGCTGACCGTCGATCCAACGACCCACTGGAGGAAACGCTGGCGGAAAGGCAGGGCGGGCTTCCATGCCTGCGCGACGGCGGAACCGATCAGTGAAGGTGTGAGGGAGCCGATCAATTCGGCGGCGGATTCCAGAAGGTGGCGCAGGTCCATGGCTCAATCCCAAAGCTGAATGAGGGGGCGCACGCGGGTTGCGCTTGCGTCGGCGGTGGCGGGCACGATGACGATCGTGCCGAGCGGAAGGATCGTGCCGAGATCGGCAAGGCCCGGATTGGCGTCACAGACGCGGGAAATCTCGCTGGGGCCAAGCCCGGCATCGCGCCAGAGCAGCAGATCCAGCTTGTCCCCTGACCGGGCAACAAGGCGCTGCTCGGACGCCATCAGATCAGATCCACGACGGTCCGCGTGACGCCCAGCATGTCGCGGATCGCATGCATGGCGTCGCGGCGCAGTTCGCCGATCGTCGGGGTGAGTTCGTCCGCCTGCCCGCCACCGGCGGCAGTGGTGTCGAAATCCCGGTGCCGCTCGATCAGTTCGGCCTTGGCAAAGAGCGCCACGGCACGGCTGTAGCGGAACAGTTGCACGCTCTCGCCGCCCAGCTGCGGCGCGGGCACGTCGGCAAGCGTGGCATGGCCTGCGGTGATGGAAGCCGCCGCGAATGCGCGCAGGTCGATTTCCACGGTCATGATCGCGCCGATAATGGCGGCGCGCAGGCGGGCGGGCGTGATGCTGGTCGGGATCCTCGCGGCCTCGCGGACAGCCACCGGGTCGATGTCAGGGAAAAAGCCGTCGTTACCGATGATCGTTTCTTCCGCAGGGGGCTGCTCGATCTCGGACGCGGGCGGGCGGGCGACGAAGCTCATGGGAACAGGAAAAGGATCTGCGCGAGCTTGTTCATGATCAGCACGATCAGCAGCAGCAGGCCGAGCGCCTTGGCCCACAGCAGGAGGCTGATCCATCGCACCCAAGGCCATGTCCAGAATTTGACCGCCGCAACCGATGGGCCGCGAGCCTCGTCAAACATGATGGTCCCGCCGATCGCGGCGGCTACGCCTATGGGCGTCAGCACAAGGATGAGGCCCGCCATCAGCAGCGTCTTGAAAATAAGCCAGATTACGATTGCGATGCTCATGATGTCCTCCGATTTCGGCCCACCGGCTTACAGGGGTGAGGATCGGGGCAGAGTGCGGCCCTACGGCTCGAAAGCCTCCCGCATCGCGCGATCCGCCCCTGAGCGCCGGGGGCGAGCCTGTCAGGCGGCGGTGCCGCCCTGTTCGTTGTTCGGTGCGGGCGCGGCGGCAGTGATGGCCGCCAGCAGCTTGTTTGCCCGCTTGATTTTGTCCTTGACGCCGATGCGGTCATGCAGGCGCTGGGCTTCGTTGAACGCCGACAGGGCTGCCCGCAGGAACGGAGCGGCGGCAGTGGCTTCGGCGGCTTCGCCCGCAGCCAGTTCCTCACTGCCAGCGGCCTTGAGGAGCTTGGCCCGGACTTCATCATGAATGTCGCAGGCGAACGTCAGGTCGGCGACTTCACCGATCGTCTCAAGCGAGAAACGATTTCCCGCATTTTGCGCCTTCAATGCCGCGTCCGCGATTTCCTCGACAATGATCGTGGCAGCATCGCGCTGGTAGCGCGACGGCATGGCGACATGATGCCGCAGCACAAATTCAGCGAGGCTGAGTGCATTGTCATAATCGCCGGTGTCGATCAGCCAGACCATGCAGGTCGGGACGACTTCGGCGGCGAGGCCGGTGCCTACGCCCTGATCGGCAGCGATGATCCCGGCGACCCAATCACGATATTCCGGCAGCATTTCCCGCTTCGCCGCGATCTTGAGGTCGATCGAGCGGATTTCCTTGAGGCGGCGCAGATCATGCGTCAGGCGCAGGCCGATCTGGGCGGCGGCGCGATCAGCCGGGGAGGCTTTGCCAGCCCCCGCTGCCGGGAGAGTATCGGCAACGGGGGCGGCACCCGCTCCACCTTCGGGAGCGGACGCAACGGTTTTGGCAGCAAGGATCCTGTCCCTGTGGCGGCGAGCGAGGCTCATGTGCGTGTCCTGTCAGATGGAGAGGGCTAAGGGGTCAGATCAGGCGGGCTTCTTGCCCATGACGATGTTCTCAACCAAAGCGCAGCGGCCATAGTCTTCAACGACATAGGCTTCGTTCACGCTCTCATAATTCTCGATCTGGTCGAGCGCCGGTTCGTCCCTGATCTGGCGACGGCGGGTTTCTTCCTGCCAATAGATCGACAGGTTATCGAGGCTGGTGATCAGGATCGCGTCTTCGGGGAAGAAGGGCACGATCACAGCGCGCTTGCCCGCCAGCTGCTTGGGCAGGGTCAGGATGCGATGCGCGGCTTCCTGTTCCGTGGCGGTGTCGCCCGCTGCCTGGAGCAGATTGCCATATTTGTCCTTCACCAGCTTCCAGCCGACGATGACGACAAGGTCGGTATCGCTGCGGTGCCACGGATCGAGCAGATCCAGTGCGTCGAAGGCCAGCGCGTCGAGGTTCGCATAGTCAGCGTCGGCGGTGGCGACGTTGGTGGCGTCGGCATCGACCACTTCGACACCGGCGGCGACATAAATCGCTTCGGTGCCTCCCGACGTCAGGGCGCCATCGTCCAGCACGCGCTCCGCAGCATGGGTGCGGATCTTGTGCAGCCAGCCTTCATTAACGTCCTGCAACAGCGGGTTCGTGGCGCGATTGGTCGCGGCAGCGGCGGACGTGCCGTTGAAGCCGATCATGATGCGGTCGCGGCCCTGCTGTTTCAGGATCACGTCGCGCAGCAGCGTCTGGAATTCTGGCTTATGCCGCCATGCGTCCAGTTTCGCATAGGGAATCGCGTGGTCGAAATCGGTCTTCTTGCAGGTATAGCCGCCGTCGTCCGTGGTGTCGGTCGGATCAGTGGGCGTGCGGCGGTTGCCGCCTGCGGTGTTGGTGCGGCCCGCCAGCGGGCGCGTGACGGTGACGCCGACCTTCTGGCCGGACTGTTCGGGGACGCCGATCACGTTGATCTGGCTCAGGAACTCGCTCGATTCCTGAATTTTCTCTTCCAGCTTCTGCTCGACCACCGGGGCGACGCTGAATTTGACGGTGGCGTCGGCGACGCTGTTCAGCAGAGCGATCTGGCTGACATAGGCGGTGAAGAGAAGGCGGGTCGAATTACGCATGTGCGTTGGCTCCTAGTGGGGCGTTTGGGCGGGCGGTCTGGATCGGGTGTGGCGGCTGATCAGCAATCGGTCTGGATGGTGCCGTTGCCGCCGGTGGCGGGCGTGCGCTTGAAGGTCTGCTGCTGCTCTGTCGATCCCAGCTTGGTCTTGAGCGCGGTCAGTTCCGACTGGAGGGCGGTGACGGCGTCGCCAACCGGCTTCACAGCGGCGGCGATCTGCTGACCCATGACCTTGCCGAAAGCCTCGACGTCGAAGCTGTTGTCGTTCGCAGGTTTGGGATTGGACGCGGGCGGCGTGACAGCATCGTCCTTCTTCTCCTTTTTGAAGAAGGCGAGGATCGAGCGCCCGATGCTCTCCCCGATGGCTTCGCCGTCGATCGGCCCGGCCAAGATCTCGATTTCCGTCTCGTGGGCGGACGAAAAGACGTTCGAGCGGGATTTGACCGCAAATTTCAGGGCTTCGGTGCCGAGCGAAGCGGGCTGATCGGTCACGGCAAGGCCGACCAGATAGGCTTTGCCCTCGCCCGCAAAGTTCGGGTGAATTTCGCAGCTGGTGAACAGCTTTTGCCCGGCCTTGTTGATCTCAACCAGCTGATCGTTGGCGTCGATCTCGGCATAGAGCGCCAGCAGCGTCTTCTCTTCGCCGTTGATGGTCAGTTTGACGTCTTCGGCCTTGAGCGAAAGGACGGAGCCATAGGCGTTGAAAGGGCGATCCGGGCTGTAACCGGCGATATGCTCGCAATTGATCCGCGCAGTGTAGGTGGCGGGGTCATAGCTGGCAGCCATCTGCTCGATCCATGCGCGTTCGATGACGCGGCCATCGACGGTCGCACCTTCGACTGCGACGCGGAAAAATTTGGTCTTTGCCATGATCGGTCCGGTTCCCTTGGTTGCTTGACGGCGAGGCGGTGGCCTGAATGACCGCAGAAAGGGGCTGTCGGGCTGACAGGCTCAAGTCCCTGCATTTGGATAGCTGCCTGTCCAAATAGACGCCCATGATCAGGCGCTTGGGCGCGGGGCATGGTCCGCCCCGATGACCACGCAATCCCCCCAGCCCGGCGCGCCCAGCGTCATGTGGCAATTCGATCCGCGCCGCCATGCGCGGAGCCTCTACTGGCGCGGCTATGGCGTGACGCAGATCGCGGAGGAATTCGCGCTGCATGGCATCGTCGGGGACAAGGGCGGGCCGGTCCCCCGCGCGACGATCGAGGCGTGGAAACAGCGCGACCGCTGGGATGACGCCCCGTCGATCCGTAAGATCGAGGATTCCCTTGAGATCAAGCTGATGCAGCTGATCCATAAGGAGAAAAAGACCGGCGGCGACTATGTCGAAATGGACGCCTTGTCCCGGCAGATCGAAACGCTCGCCAAGGTTCGCCGCTATGAGGCCCCCGGCGGCCACGCGGGCGATCTCAACGACAAGGTAGCGAACCGCAACGCCGGTGAGCGCAAGAAGCCCAAGAAAAACCATTTCACCGCCGAGCAGGCGGAAGAACTCAAGCGCATCTTCCTCGACGGCCTGTATGATTATCAGCATCGCTGGTGGCAGGCGAAGGATCAGCGGACGCGCATGATCCTCAAGTCGCGCCAGATCGGCGCGACCTATTATTTCGCCTTCGAAGCGTTGATGGACGCGATCGAGACGGGGCGTAACCAGATCTTCCTGTCGGCATCAAAAGCCCAGGCACATCAGTTCCGGTCCTATATCGTCAGCTTCGCCAAGCTGGTCGGCGTCACGCTGACCGGCGACCCGATGTTGATCACGTCGGATCTGCGGCCAGCGGAGGAAGCGGCGGCGGAACTGCATTTCCTTGGCACCAATTTCCGCACCGCGCAGGGCCGCCACGGCAATTTCTATTTTGACGAATTCTTCTGGGTCCATTCGTTCGAGGAATTGAACAAGGTCGCCTCTGGCATGGCGACGCATAAGAAGTGGCGGAAAACCTACTTTTCCACGCCATCCAGCGTCGCGCATCCCGCCTATCCTTATTGGACCGGCGAGCGGCGCAACCGGCGGCGCAAGAAGGAAGATCAGATCAAGATCGACGTCAGCCATGCCGCGCTGGCGATCGGCATGGCCGGGCCGGATCGGATCTGGCGAAACATCGTCAATATCCGCGACGCCGAGATGGGCGGCTGCGACCTGTTCGACATCGAAGAGCTTGAGGACGAATACGCGCCCGACGAATTCGCCAACCTCTTCATGTGCGACTTCGTGGACGACAGCCAGTCCGCCTTCCGCTTCAACGACATGATCGCCTGCGGGGTCGATAGCCTTGTCGAATGGACGGACTTCAACCCGGAGGCGGCGCGGCCCTACGGCAAGCGTTCGGTCTGGGCGGGCTATGATCCGCAGGAAAGTGAGAATGGCGACAATGCCGCGCTGGTCATCGCCGCGCCGCCGCTGGTCGAGGGCGGGCAATTCAGGATCCTTGAGCGCCACCAGCTGCGCGGGCTCGATTTCGAGCAGCAGGCGGAATTCATCAAGGCGGTCCTGAGCCGCTATACCTGCACCTATCTGGGCATCGACGCCAAGGGCGTCGGCGCGGGCGTCTATCAGATCATGGCGAAGCCCGGCGCGCTGCCCGGCTGCGCCGTCGCCAAGATCGAATATTCGCTCGAACTCAAGGCGCAGATGATCATGAAGGCGCAGAACGTCATCCGCCGGGGCCGCCTCGCGTTCGACAGCGGCCTGCTCGATCTCGTGTCCGCCTTCGTGTCGATCAAGAAGACGCTGACCACCAGCGGGCGCAACATCACCTTCAAGGCGGGGCGCGGCGGCAATGACGGTCACGCGGATCTGGCTTGGGCCACCATGCACATCCTCATGAATGAACCACTCGACGGCAAGGAAGCGCCGAAGGGCACGATGGAGATTATCGAATGAGCAAGCGCGCACGCCGTATGAACCGCCGGGAATCGGCCGCAGCAGCTGACGGCGCGATCGTCGCGGCCAATGATAATCGCGGCGGCGCGGTCGAGGCTTTTACCTTCGGGGATCCTGAGCCCGTGAACAGCCGGGCCACGATGCTCGACATGCTGGAATGTTGGGACAATGGCCGCTGGTATGAGCCGCCGGTGTCGCTGGACGGCCTCGCCCGCACCTTCCGCGCGTCGCCGCACCATAGCAGCGCGATCATGCTCAAGCGTAACCTGCTCGCGGCCAGCCTCGATCCGACGCCATGGCTATCGCGCAAGGCGTTCGCCGGGATGGTGCAGGACTATCTGGTGATGGGCACCGCCTATGCGCAGGAGATCCGCAATCAGCTGGGCGACGTGATGCGGCTCGAACATTGCCTCGCCAAGTATACGCGGCGCGGCATCAAGCCGGGCAGCTTCTGGTGGGTGCCAGGGTATCGCAATGAGCGCGAGTTCGAGCCGGGGACCGTGCATCAGATCCTCGCGCCCGACATCAATCAGGAAATCTATGGCCTGCCCGAATATCTGTCGGCGCTCCAGTCTGCCCTGCTTAATGAAAATGCCACCCTGTTCCGCCGCCGCTATTTCGAGAACGGGAGCCACGCGGGCTATATCCTCTATGCCACCGGCGAGTTCGCCAATGGCGACATCGACGCGATGCGCGATGCGCTGAAACGGGCGAAGGGGCCGGGCAACTTCCGCAATATGTTCGTCCACTCGCCGAACGGCAAGGACGGGGGGATCAAGATCATCCCGATCGCGGAGGTCGGGGCGAAGGACGAATTTCTGGGGATCAAGAACACGACGCGGGACGATGTGCTGGCCGCGCATCGCGTGCCGCCCCAGCTGCTCGGCATCATCCCGGCGAACGCCGGTGGCTTTGGCGATCCGGGCAAGGCGCTCGACAGCTTCTTCGAACTGGAGATCGAGCCGTTGCAGTCCGTCTTTCTCGATCTGAACGACCATCTGGGCTTCGAAGCGGTCCGGTTCGTCAAGCGGGTTAAGGCGGTCTAGCCGCAGTCCCGCGCATCTTCCCGCAGCAAATGGAGTTGTCCCCCTCATGAACTATTTTCAGCACGCCATCATGGCGCTGATCGCGCAGGCGGCCATCGGCCTGTTGACCGGCAACTGGTGGGCCGGGGCCGCGCTGGCGTCCGCCTATTTCATCGGGCGTGAGGTCGATCAGGCGGAATATCGGTGGATCGAGCAGTATGGCGACGGGCGACGCGCCAACATGCCGTGGTGGGGCCGGTTCGACCTGCGGGTCTGGCCGAAGCTCGATCAGTGGGTGGATTGGATCGCGCCGCTGGTGGTGACATGCGCGGTGGCGGTGCTGATCAAGGGCGGCTGATCATGTCGCACTGATCGCCGATCCTTCGGCAGCATGTGAGGCGGTCCGGGTTCGGGCCGCCTTTTTTCGTGCCCGGCCTCGATCAGCCGCGGTGAAACATTATTACGCAGCCCGCCAGTGGTTGACGGCCGCTGCCGGGGGCAGGGAGCCGCGCCGATCGCGCCGAGGTCCGGCCTGCGGGGGCCGGGGCCGAGGGTGCCCCCCTGCCACCCCTCAAAACGCGCTTTTCCCCCCGCCTCGCCCGCGCGCTTTTCATGTCCCTTTTGATGCACCATCGACACGCCCCGGAAAGCCGCCTAGATCCTTGGCCGGTTGCCGATCATCAGACGGCCTGCGCTGATGCGTTTTGATGCACCCAGAGCGCCCTATTCGGGCCGGTGCGACATTCCCGAAAAACCATGTGCGTTCGCCGTTGAAGGCGGGAGGGGTCGGGAAAAAGGTAATCTCGCCAACATGCTCTGATCATCCGCTAAAAAATGGCGGATTTCTGCGGTTTTTGTGGTTGGCCTTTCCCTATAATCTTCTGCAACCTCTGAGGGGGTAAAACTATAATCCCTTTGAAAACTAAGCCTTTTTTATGTCCGTCAAATCACTCTCAAAAGGTATAATCTGGTTATAGAAAGATTATAGGTAATGTTATCTGTAAGTGATTGAATTTGCAGGGAGGTTATAGAGATTACCTTTTTCCCGCCCCCTCCCGGCTTACTAAATGAGCCTGCCCCCTATATAGGGATAAAGCATAGATAGCCGTCGCATTGCTGCTGCATCGACAGCAAAAGGATCTTGCCGCCTCCATTCAAATAAGGATCGACCGTGGCTCGCGATGGCGCGGGCTGCATGGGAACGCATCGCCTCAAGCACATCCCGGCCAGCGCACAGGACGGCGGCGCTGGCCCCTATGGATAAAGGTGCTGTGATGGGTCGCCGATCGGCTTTGCGGCTTCGGGAATAGTTCGGGACTCTCAGGTCCACACTGTTCCGCTTGTTGCCGATCCGTTCCGCAAATGTGCGCTTGACCGGCGAGCAAAATCGCCTAGAAGCGCCGGGAAATCCACACGGGGGCGATTAGCTCAGTTGGTAGAGCGTCTCGTTTACACCGAGAATGTCGGCGGTTCGAGCCCGTCATCGCCCACCATTTTCCCCGCGGAAAAACGCGGTTTTTGGTCATATGGTAGGGCAGCCTACCATTGCACAATGGCCGCGAGAAGCCTGACGGCGAGTAAGCACGCATTGCTGCCACAACATCAACTGGTATTAAACCGCGAGCGCAGATGAGCTTTGCGCTATCAGGAAAACGCCGCCCGTTTGGCCGTCAGCCGAGTGGAGCGGCGTGGCGTTGATCCAAACGGCCCCATCGCGAGCGGCGCTGCCCAGCAGTGATGCCGCCAGGCTGAAAGGCTTTCCCGAGGTCAGCAAGGCTTCAATGGCATCGCTAACTGCTCCCCTATTTGATGCGTCAAACAGCGTTGCGAACCTGACGCCGATGATTCTGCTTTCGTCAGAGTGAATGAGCGCTGCTAACGTGGCGGACATTTTGGTCACGACGCCACGAATATTGAAAGTTCCCCGCGCCAGTCCTGGTAAACCGTCGATCAGATTTTCATAAGCGGCAGTTCGCGCATCCTGTTCGCGCAATGTCACCCTATCGATGATTTCATCGGCCAGCAGTACAAAACCCTTGAGCAAAGGTATTATCCTCACACTGTAGATCAGCGAAGGCTGATTGGGAGGACTGAGTTCGAGCGCTTCCGGAATGCCCGTATCGCGAACCCTTTCAAGCATGCGCATGCTGAAATGATGGATGGACTCATCCAAGATCTGCGATAGCGGGAGGCTCCGAGCTTCCTCCTCGCTCACCTCTATTCGTCTGCGCGCCGCCAGGTTGATGCGCAAGAGCTTCAGATCCTGATCGACCAGGATCACTTGGGTCGGAACCAGATCGAGAAGCACGTCCAGCTTCGCTGCGAGCCTGCTGTCGTCAGGGATCAGCATCTGACCGGCACTTAGCTGGCGGAACAGCTCCGTGGAGATCAGGGAAAGACCGATATTGCCATGGTTCATGATGTGAACGGGTTCATGCAGCGCACGGCGGGAGTGAGCGGCAAAATGTCGGACCAGGTCTGTAGCGGTTACGATTTGGGCAGACGGGATATCGTCCACTGGCGTGCGCTCCTTTTCCCTGATCACGTATCGGATTTCGCAAATTACATTCAACTGTTCCGAACCGATCTAAACGATATCGCAACGTTATGGGTTCTTTCCGTCCAAATCTAGTCCCACGCCGCGAAAACACGTGAAAAATAACGGAAATCTGCGGCGAAGACGCCAATCTGGCCTGTCAAAAAAAATACGTATTTTCCGTAAAATTCCGGACATGCCGCATTGGTGCTCCCTTAGGAACATGGACTGCATTGTTTGTTGAGACGCTGAATACCCGGCTTTCGCCATCGCCCGCCTGGGCAGAGGTGGAAACGAAAAGGGCATTCGCTCAGCAGGGGGAGAAATATGAGCTGGAAAGGATTCGCGGCAGGTTCCGTGATCTCGCGGCAGGCGAGGGGCACTCGCTGTCGATATGCTCTTGCCATTGCAGCCATAGCGGCCGGCGCCGGACAAAGCATGGCGGCCCATGCCAACGTGGTCAGCGCCTGTTCCGGCGTGAGTCTGCCGCAATCGGCGCTGACCGATACGATCGGCAATGTCATCACGCCCGTACTCTCCCCGGTGGAATCAATACTGGGTACGCTCACATTCGGGACCGTCAATCTGGGCATCAGCACCGCGCTCTCGAATGCAGCATCCGGCGCGCCCATCAATTTGGGCGTGCGCGACATTGACGGCAACACAATCGACCTGACGAGTGACCCGATATGCGAGACCCGGGCAGATAGTTTCAGCCTGACCACGCCGAAGGGCATTTCCTTCGGCGGCAACAAGATCACAGGCCTGGGCACATCCGGTCTCACGGCAAGCGCAGGCGAACTGGACGCCATTGCCATCGGCGATCTCGCAAACACATCGGTGGGCGCCTACGGCGCCATTGCGATCGGATCGGGGGCTATTTCATCCCATTCGGGCAGTGTCGCATTGGGGATGGGATCAAACGCGAACGGTTTGACGCTTAACCTCCCCGCCTATCTAGTCGGCGGCACCGCGAACGCGGAGGTCAATATCGGCGGACGCCGCATTACCGGGTTGGCCGCTGGAGCAAATCCCACGGACGCCGTCAACGTAGCGCAACTGCAAGCCGTCAATGACGCATTGGGCGCCCTGTCCGGCAATGCCATACAATATGATGACAACTCACGCACCATAGTGACGCTACAGGGCGCTTCGGGAACATTGTTGACCAATGTCAGCGCCGGCGCGGTCAATGCTTCCAGCACCGATGCAGTCAACGGCGCACAACTCCAGGCTACCAACGATCAGGTCGCGCAGAACAGCGCTGCCATTGCCCAGCTTTCCTATGACTTCGCTGTGCTCAACGAACTGGCCGTCAAATATCAGGACGCGTCGAAATCGACCGTACTGCTGGAGGGCGTTGGCGGCACCCAGATCACCAATGTGGCGGCGGGCAGTGCCAGCAGCGATGCGGTCAACGTGTCGCAGCTAGGCGGCTCTGCCAATTCGGGCGGCAATGCCGTCCAGGACGCGCTTCCCTACGATCCTGCCGCCCAAGCCTATAATGCAACCAGAAATGGCGCCGACCAGCGGATCACGGGCGTCGCGCCCGGTCAGCTCAGCACCAGCTCGACCGATGCGGTGAATGGCGCGCAGCTTTATGCGACGAATGTGCAGCTGGCCTACAACATGACCGCCATCACCAATCTTGAGGAAGGGCGGGCCGGCTATTTTCAGGTCAACAACAGCTCCGGCTATGCCAGGCCCGTTGCGAGCGGCGCGGACAGTTTGGCGGCCGGAGCCGGGGCCGTCTCATCAGGCGCAAACAGCGTGGCGATCGGCACACAGGCGCAGGCGCAGGCGGATTCAAGCGTCGCCCTGGGCTACGCATCCGTAGCGGACCGGGTCAACACGGTATCGGTCGGCAGTGCCGGAGCAGAACGGCAGATAACGCATGTCGCGGACGGCATTGCCCCGACCGATGTCGTCAATCTGCGCCAGCTTCAGGGCGGCATGGGACAGGCCGTTACTCTGGCTAATGACTATACGGATTTGCGCTTCAATCAGCTCAACGCGGGGATCCGGGATTTGCGCCGGGATGCCGAAGGCGGCACCGCGGCGTCGATGGCGATGGCCGGCATCCCGCAATTCTCCGAAGCGGGAAGCAGCATGCTGGGCTTTGGCATGAGCACTTGGCAGGGCGAACATGCCGTCGCGATGGGCCTTTCCAAGGTATCCGACAACGGCAGGCTGATCATCAAGGCGTCTGCCGCCTATAACAGCCGCAATCAGGGAGGCGCCAATGCCGGCTTCGGCATCGCATTTTAAGCGCAGCGCTTATGCCTTCATTGTCGCACTGGCGATGCTGCCCATTTCCGGGACGAAGGCGGCCGATCCGGTCTTCCTGCCGGAAATCGCTCCCTCCTCAGCCTTCCCCGACGCCCGCCACGCCACCCGCAGGGAAGGGATATTCGTCCCGCCCGCGTCGCTGCGGCTCCTCGTTCCGGGCATAACCAAGCGTCAGGTCTATGCCCTTGTGGGCGTCCCGCACTTTCACGAAGGCTTCTTCGGCGAACATGAGTGGGATTATATCCTCAACTTCTACACGGGGGTGGGAACGGCCTATCGGATATGCCGCCTGCAATTGCGGTGGGACCGAGGGATGCGTCTGGAAAACTTGGCATGGGATGCCGAAGCCTGCCGTGCCGCCGTTTATCCGGTTGCCGAAAAGGTGGAAGCCATCCCTTCGCCGCCCGATCCCGGCCCACGGGTCCAGCCCTTGTCCGTCTATTTCGATTTCGACAAAGCGGATCTGGGCGAAGCAGCCCTTCGCGATCTGGCCGCACTGGCAGCGTCGGTCGCCGGGTCGAGCCGTTCCCTGTCCGTGGTCGGCTATACCGACAGCGCGGGTCCCGATGCTCACAATGACCGGCTAAGCCTCATGCGGGCTGACGCGGTCGCCGAGAAACTGATCTCGCTGGGGCTTCCGCCTGCAACCATTCAGATATCCGGCGCCGGCGAGCGATCACCCGCACTCGACAAAGGCATCGATAGGGCGGAACCGTTGAACAGAAGAGTCGTAATTTCAGTTACAAGCCAAAATTAAACCAATTATTATAATTTATTTTTTAGTTATATTAAATCATTTTGTCATTTATCGATATTATATTGCGAGAAACTTTATGTATAAACTTACAAAGTTCTCAATTTTTTCTTGTATTTCATTGATCATTCCCGAAATGGCATTTGCATCCAATGCAACGGCAACAATGGGAATATCGGCTACAGTTCTCAGCGCATGTGTTGTTACATCTAACAGCTTGGCGTTTGGAAACTATAATCCAACATCCGCCAGCCCAACCGACGCGACCAGCACGTTCGATGTCCTCTGCACCGCCGGAACCAGCTACAGCGTCGGCCTGAATGCCGGAACGAAGGCGGGCGCGACCGTCACGACAAGGCAGATGAGCAGCGGCGGCAATGTGCTGAGCTATTCCCTGTACAGCGATTCCTCCCGCACCACGAACTGGGGGAACACGCCGGGAACGGACACGCCCTCGCCAACCACCGCCGGCGTGCTGCCATCGACCTTCACCGTCTATGGCCGCATTCCCGCGCAGCAGAATGTGCAGGCGGGAAGCTATGCCGACACGGTCACCATAACGGTCAGCTACTGACGGGCCATGATCATGGACAAGGAAAAGAGGCGCCTGCGCGCCGTCATGGGCGCGGCGATAGCGGGATCGTGTATTTGGTCGCTGGCCCAGACGGCGGTGGCCGGCACGCTGCGCCTGGCGCCCGTGCAGGTGGAGGTTGCCCCGAACAGGCAATTCTGTTCGCTGTCTCTTTCCAATGACGGCATGGAACCGGCCATCGTCCAGATCCGCGGTTACGGCTGGACCAAGGACAAGGAGGGCAACGATCTGCTGGATCGGGCAAACGGCCCGGCCGTCAATCCCGCCATCGTCAATATCCCGACGGGTGAGACTCGTCTGATCCGGTGCAGCCTGCCCAACCGCGCCGGCCCTGTCGAGGAAAGCTATCGCCTCATCATCGACGAACTGCCCAGCGCCGATCCCGCTCCCGGTACGGTAAAGACGCTGTTGCGGATCAGCATTCCGGTATTCCGGGCGCCAGCCGGCGCCGCTCCGGCAGTCGGCTGGTCGGTTGAAAAGGCCAGCGATGGCGCGATGCGGCTGTTCATCGCCAACAGCGGCAACCGTCACGCCCAGATTTCCGCCATCATCCTGCGCCCTCGCGCCCCACAGGCAGCGCCGATCCGCGTGACGCGAGGCTTCTATTTACTCGCCGGAGGCGAGGCCAAGCTGCTGCTTCCGTCTCCACCGCCAGACGGCATCGCCGCGGTGGAACTGGAAACGACACAGGGCCGCCTTGCCGCCTTACCCCTTATGCCTGGCAAGGGCAGCGACTGAGGATCGCTTGCCATGGCTGTTCAGACATGGGGGCGCATCGGGCCTGCCAGGCCAGCCGGCCGCATGCATCTCCTGCCGCTTGTCTTTGTTCTCTGTTCGTCCGAAGCGGCTCGCGCCGGCGAAGCACCGGACCTCGCTTCCTTGCCTTCCATGGAAATCGGTCCAGCGGTAAGCTGGCTCTTATCCGTCCAGGCTCCCTTGCCGGTCAGCGTCGTCGTCAACGGAGAGGCGGCGGATGAACCCTGCCTGGTCGTCGTTCGTGGGGGCCATCTTTTCGTTTCATCCGACGCTCCGCATATGTGGGGGCTCCGCTTGCCCGGCAGCATGGGCGCCCTTTCCATCGACGGGCAGGATTTTACATCGCTCGATGGCCTTGCCGGATTGTCCGCCCATCTGGACGGCAACGGCGCGATGCTGCGGGTCGACGCCGATGCCCGGCTTTTCCCTGCGGTTCATCTGGGACGCGCCCGGCGCGGCCCTCCAATCGGCCGGGCGGTGCCGGCCCAGTTCATCGGCTATGATCTGTCACTCGCGGAACGGGGCGGGCGGCTGTCCACCTCCGCCTTTCTCGATGCCGGCCTGTCGGGCAATTGGGGTGTGCTTGGCACGACTGCGACAATCCAAAGCGAGGGACGCAGCTTTACCCGGCTCGACAGTAGCTTTCAGCGCGATTTCCCCAACCAGCGGCTGCGGTTGGTCCTGGGCGATACACTGACGCGCGGCGGCGACTGGAATCGGTCGGTGCGTTTCGGCGGGATCCGGCTGGGCACGGATTTCTCCCTGGCGCCGGACGACATAACCTATCCCCTGCCCATCCTCCGGGGTTCGGCCGCGCTGCCCTCCACAGTGGAACTGGCTACGGCGAGCAGCCGGCAAAAACTGGATGTCCAGCCGGGCAATTTCACCATCGACTATCAACCGGTCTTCACCGGCACGGGCGAAGTCACGATGACGATCCGGGACGCGGTCGGCAATGTGCGCAATGTCACGCGCAGTTTTTACACCAGCCCCCGGCTGTTGCGCGAAGGTTTGGACGATTTTTCGCTGGAAGCTGGTTTCCTTCGCCAGGATTTCGGCTGGCGCAGCTTTTCCTATGGTCCTGCTTTTGCCGCCGGGGCCTGGCGCCATGGGCTGACGGGCACGCTGACGCTTTTCGGCCGTGCGGAAGGCAGCGGCAATAGCCAGGCGGCCGGGCTGGGGCTGGGGCTGGTGCTCACGCCCCTGGGAGAGTTCAGCGTTGCCGCGGCGGCTTCCCACGGTAAATGGGGCAGCGGCACCCTTTGGCGTGCGCAATTCCAGCGGATCACGCCGCTCTATGCAATCACCGCAAGCTATCAGGAACAGAGCGCCCAGTTCATGCAGCTGGGTGATGACTGTCCTACTTCGGGCAAACGGAGCGAGCTGGTAGTGGCGGGCAGCATCGCGATGGGCAGGATCGGCAATCTCAGCGCCAGCCATGTGGAGAATGCCGAGAGCAGCAGCCAGCGATTTGCCGCCAGTTCGCTGTCCTACGCGGCCAATCTGGGACCGGCCTATCTGTCGCTGGGGGCGCGGCGGACACGCTTTTCGGTTAGCCGCGATGATGGTCTGTTCGGATCCCTCACCCTTCCGTTCGGGCAGCGCGCCAATGCCGGTCTTTTTGCCGACGAGAGCCGGACAGCCGCCACTGTCAATCGGTCGCCGCCATCCGACCGCGGGCTTGGCTATCGCTTCCTGATGGCCCGCGATCACGATAACGGCATGAGCCTGATGGAAGGCGGCCTCACCTGGCGGAGCGCGGCCGGAGAGTTGGAGCTGTCAGTCGCGCGCAACAGCACCGCCACCAGCATGCACCTGCAGGCCCATGGCGCTTTGCTGATGGCGGGAGGTGAGATCGCCGCGGCTCCGCGCCTCGACTATGCCTTTGCCCTGGTCGATGTGCTGAGCGACGAGGAAGCCAGCCTTACGTTCGAAAACCGCCCACTCGCCCGGCGCGCGGGCAACGGCAAACGAGCGATCGTCACCGGCCTTCAGCCTTATGCCGCGAACCGCATCGGGGTGGACTTGGACGCCTTGCCTATCGACACGCAGGTGAGTTCCCCGGAACAGCTGGCCGTTCCTGGCTATCGCCAGGCCGTCAGGATCAGCTTCGGCGGCGTGGCGGTACGACCTGCCACTTTGCGGCTGGTGGATGGCTATGGAACGCCGATCCCCACAGGGCTGGCAGTATTGGGAGCGGACGGATCGCCTGGCGTGACCGGTCAGGATGGCGAAATCTATCTTCCCGATGCCCATCCGGGCGAACGGATCATTGTGCGCGGAGCGGAAATGACATGCCAGACTGTTGTTCCGGCACTACCTCAGGGCGTAGCTATTCCACGTCTCGGTCCGGCGCCTTGTACGGCATTGAAGGAGGAATAAGAGGAATGACCTTGCGAGCCTTTCTTGCCGCTATCGTTGTCGGTCTCGCCCTTTCCTCTCCGGCCGCCGCCTGCACGTTGTGCAGTTGTACGGCGTCCGCCAGCGGTTTCAGCTTTGGCAATTACGATCCCAGCGCGAGCAGTCCCAACGACACATCGGGGACAGTGACGCTCAACTGCACTGGCGTCGTGTCGCTTATGGGCACGATAGACATCGCGGCCAGCCCAGGGACATCCGGCGATGCCACCGCTCGCCAAATGGCGCAAGGCGGTGATCGCCTCAACTATAATCTCTATACCGGCAGCAACCGCATCAGCATCTGGGGGACAGGCGTAAACGGCACCAGCACCATCTCGGCGACGCTGAATGGTTTGCTCGTCTTCAGCCAATCCGTGACGGTGTACGGCCGCCTTCCGGCACATCAATGGGTAAAAGCGGGCGCGTACGCAGACAGTATAATCGTGACAATAACATATTGATTACAAGTTATTTTTAGTATCACTCCTGCATCGTCGCGGACATCACCCGGCAATATGAGACCCGCCTCTGCGCGTGTACTTCTGTCGAACAGCCGGAATGGCTGGTTCTAGGAAAGGCAATTTCCTGCGTCCGGTTATGGCGCATTTCTGCCGTTGATCTGGCCCTGCCCGCTTCGATGTATCCAGCCGTGTACACACAGAGCGCTTATCGTTGTGAAAATCCATGTATACACCCGAATAGCTCATTGGCGTGAATACCGCAGCTAGCCGCAATCGACCCTCTGCTCATGCACCGAGAATGTCGGCGGTTCGAGCCCGTCATCGCCCACCATGCCTTCCCTGGAGAAATCTGTTCCCGCTTGGGGCGCAATGGCGTAGGGTTCCGGCACCGGAACGCTTTGGTGAGGCAGTTGCATCATGTCTCTCACGCTTCTCTTTGCTGGAACGATAGCGCCCTTTC
>Ga0255338_1002726_pt1 | contig 24069 bp, 22 predicted proteins | sample MeOH1_35cm_T4_19_FD_203715 | JGI IMG/M metagenome (GOLD analysis project Ga0255338, IMG submission 203715) | Sandy soil microbial communities from University of British Columbia, Vancouver, Canada - MeOH1_35cm_T4_195 | ecosystem: Engineered > Artificial ecosystem > Sand microcosm > Unclassified ...
ACACACCCGCCGAGCCACACGAGCCGCGTACCGACGAGCCCGCGCTTCAATCCGAGCGGCATGATGAACAGCGCCTTGCCCTTGCCCTCGGTCTCACGCCCGACGACAATCGCCGGCTCCACGCCTGAACGCTCACCGATATGCCTGAACCAGGTCGAGAGCCAGCCAAAGGTCTGGAAAGCCGTGCAATCGGCTTCACGCTCCAGCGAGGTCCAGAGCCCCCGAAGCGCGTCGAAATCCCGATGGACCGAAAGCGCGATCTCGGGCTTGGCTCCCCAAGGGCCATTGATGACCCGCCCGGAACCCTGCTGTGCGGGCGCGGCCGCGAGGCGATAGTGGTTAACACCAGCCTGCGCCGTTACTATTTCAATCTTCTTCGTCGAGGGCGTCACGGGGGGCCTCGCCTTGCCAATGGATCAAGTCGGGACGTTTCTCCATCCCAAAGGTTCGACTGCGCCGGATTGCATCAATCTTTTCTCAATTCCGGACGCGCATTCTCGCCTTGCCATCTGGGCTGCAAAGCCCGTGCTAAACTCCGGCGTTTACCGAGACGAGCCAGATCGACCATGAACGCCCCTGTCCAGCGCTCTCCCTTCACCTCGCCCGGTTCCTGGGCGAAGACAGCGTTGCTCGCGCTCCATGCGAGCGGGGCGCACAGGCTTGCGCCGAAATCTCTCGCGGGCGTGGGCGCAATCCTGATGCTGCATCGCGTTCGCAGGGCGGATGGCGGAGGCTTCGCGCCGAACGGCGCCCTCGAAGTCACACCTGAATTTCTCGACGCAACGATCCAGCGCGCCGGTGGCCTCGGCTATAACTTCGTGAACCTCGACGAGGCCGTGCGGAGGCTGAAGGACAGGGATTTCGCCCGCCCCTTCATCGTCTTCACGCTGGATGACGGCTATCGAGACAATCTCACCGAGGCCGCGCCCGTCTTCCGCCGCCACAATGTTCCGTTTACTGTATATCTCTCGACGGGCCTTCCGGACGGAACGGCGGAGCTCTGGTGGGTGGCGCTGGAGCGCGTCATCACTCATGCGACCGAACTCCATGTGCGCTTTGGCGATGGCGAGGCGGCCATCTCCTGCGCGACGGCCGAGCAGAAAAACGCTGCATGGGCCGCAATCTACTGGCGGTTGCGCGCTGGTTCCGAGGAGGCGATGCGGGCGGAAATCGCGCGGCTTGCCGTGCAGCACGAGATTGATCTCGCCGCCATCACCCGCGAATTGGCTCTCAGCTGGGACGAAGTGCGAGAACTCGCCGCAGATCCGCTGGCGAGCATCGAAGCGCATACCGCAGACCATTTCGCGCTGGCTAAACTCGACGCGGCCCGCGCCCATGAGCAGATCGCCAGCGGCCTTGCCCGCCACGAAACGGAGCTTGGCCGCCGCCCACGGCATTTTTCATATCCTTATGGAGATCCGGCCTCTGCCGGACAGCGGGACTTCGACATGGCCGCCGGTTTCGGCTTCGTTTCCGCCACCACGACGCGCAAGGGTCTCATCCACCCCCGTCATGCGGACCGGCTGACTTCGCTGCCCAGGCTTTCTCTCAACGGCAATTATCAGGACGTCCGCATCGTCGAGGTGCTTTTGAGCGGCCTTCCCTTTGCCCTGGCCCGCCCCATTGCCGGCGCGTCGGTCGACTGACGGCGCCCTCAGGACCTCCGCCTGCGCCCCCACCAGATCTCGGTGCGGCGGCGCACCCGCCGCACGCGGTGCGAATCGACCGAAAGGACGACGACTCCCAGGGGAATCATCCAGAAGCCCAGAACCGGCAGAAAGCCGAGCACGCCGCCACCGATCAGAGCAATCCCGGTGGTCTTGCGCATCCAGGGCGAGCCCGGAACGGTGACTTTCCTGCTGCCAAATCGAACGAAAGCCATTTTTACCGTGCCTCAGACCCGGGTTTTCCCAGCCAATATCGGAAGATGTGCATAGTTCAGCCTCAAGGCAAGATTTGCGCTGGCAAGGGCCATACGACTTTGCTATAGGACCGCACGTCTTGCTTTTGAGTTCGCGAGATATTCCCCGGTAGCTCAGTGGTAGAGCAATCGGCTGTTAACCGATCGGTCGCTGGTTCGAATCCGGCCCGGGGAGCCAGTTTCGAAGGGCCTGGTCGCCAAGTGCGACCGGGCCCTTCGCATTTTCAGCCGCTAGATAAAGAATTCCGGGAATGCCGCCTCGAAGGCGCGCGCCGCCGACAGCACCTTAGCGTCCGCGCCTCGGGCCCCGATGATCTGGAGGCCGACCGGAAGGCCGCGCTCCGTCCGGCCGCATGGAACAACGCAGGCCGGCTGCTGGCTGAGGTTGATCGGAAAGCTGAAGCCCGCCCATTCGGTCCAGCGCCGGAGCCCGCTCTCCGGCGGAAGCTCCTCGCCCGCCGCAAAGGCCGGGATGGCGGTGCCGGGCGAAACGACGAAGTCGTAATCCGTCAGCAACTGGTCCATCGCCGCGCCGAACTGCGCGCGTTTCACCTGCGCCGCGACGAGCGCCGGCGCATCATAGGCGGCACCGGCGGCCGCAACCTCCAGAAACCCCTTGTCGATCATGCCGCGCCGTTCGGCGGGCACCGCCGAGAGGCGGTTTGCCGCCCCGCTGAACCAATGGCGGCTGAAGATTTCAGGCAGGTCGTCTCCAGGCAGTTCGATCGGCTCGACCCGTGCACCGAGCCTTGCCAATGCCGCAACCGCGGAGTCGACAGTCCTCGCGACTTCCGGATCGACCTTCCCGCATGGGGGCTTCGTCCAGTAACCGATCCGCGCGCCTGACAGAACATTGTCGGCAGGAACGAGCGGATCGAGCTCGCCGGGTCCTTGCGCCCAGTCTCGCAGATCGCGGCCCGACATGGCCTGCAACATGAAGAACGCATCTTCCGCGCGCCGCGCCATCGGGCCGATATGTGCCACCGTTCCAAAGGCGCTTGCCGGATAGGCGGCGACGCGCCCGAAGGTCGGCTTGTGGCCCGTGATGCCCGTGAAGGAGGCGGGAATCCGGATCGATCCGCCGCCGTCGGTGCCGAGATGAAGAACACCCGCGCCAGCCGCGGCCGCCACGGCCGCGCCACCCGAAGATCCGCCGGGCGTCATATCGGCGTTCCACGGATTTCGCGTCACGCCGCTGAAGGCGCTATCGGTCACGGCCTTCCACCCGAACTCAGGCGTCGCCGTGAGCCCCAAAAAGACCGCCCCGGCGCGACGCAGGAACCGCACCGAAGGCGCATCCGCGACGCATGGCGACACATCCGTTGTCAGGCTTCCATAGCGCACGGTCCAGCCCTCGACCCAGACGATGTCCTTGAGAGTCGTCGGAACGCCATCGACGGACGACAAAGGCTTGCCAGCGCGCCATCGCTTTTCCGACTCCTTCGCCGCGGCGAGAGCGCCTTCGCGATCGATGAAAGTGAAGGCGTGAAAGCGTGGATTGATTTCTTCCGCCCGGTCGAGCGCGGCGGCGGTCACCTCGACCGGTGAAATCGTTCCCTTCGTATAGGCTTCCGTAAGGGCGACGACGCCAAACCGGCACAGTTCATCTGCGCCGGCAAGCGGTGAAGAATCCAACGTCATGTTTGCTTCTCTCAGGGCGGGTTGTAACTCGCCGAGAGTAGGGATTTTGCAGCGTCAGACAAGCAGTCAGCGATGGCAGGCTGAAATGGTTCAGCCCTTGGCCGAGCGTTCCTCCGCTTCCTTCAGCGTGGCGTCGAGCAGCGTGCGTCCCATCCACACCATCACATCGTCGATGCGTTGCGGCGGAAGCTGGCCGACATCGCGCAGCCAGACCCAGACATCGAAGCCGATCATTGCTGCGAGCGCGGAGGCGAGCCGTTCAAAGAGATCGGCAGGCAGTTTCGACCGGAGCGGCGCCAGCACCTCGTCCACCCAATCGATCCGGCGCTGCCCTCGCGGACGGCCTGCCTGCTTGACGTCATCGGGAGCGCGATCCAGCGCGGAGCGCACGATGACTCTCAGCTCGTTTTCATAGGCTGGCGCCAGTCTGTTCAAAGCCGTGATCAGTGCTTCGAGGCGATCCGCTGGCGCAGCAAGCCCGCGCGGCTCTTCGAGGATTCTCGCGAATTTGGGCCGCATGGATTCAAGCGCGGCGTCGGCCAGCATGTGGTCCTGGGATGTGAAGTAGCGATAGGCCGTGCGCTTGGAGATGCCGACGGCTTCGGCCGCCTCTTCCACAGTCGGGCGCTTTCCCTGCTGCATCAGCGCGCTGGCGGATTGCAGCAGCATCGTACGCGTCCGCGCCTTCTGGGCGGTACGGCCTTCATTTTGCTCTTGCATCTTCGTCTTCGTGTCACTATTGTGCCATTACGCTACTATGGTAGCATAAGTTCAGCGCGTCTTCTGGTCAAATTCAATCGCGACCGCGGGACCGAAGCTCCCCGGCGTATCTCCGAAAGAGAAGCCAATGCTGCACCACATTTCCATTCCGGCCCGCGATCCAGCGCATGTCGCAACCGTGCTTGCCGAGATACTTGGCGGCCGGGCCTTTCCCTTCCTCGGGCCCCTGCCCGGCGCCTTCTCCGCCGTCGCGGGCGACGAGCACGGCACGCTGATCGAAGTCTATCCCCAGCACATGGCCATCGATCCCGATGTGAAGGAAGGTGGATCGCCCTTCCTTGAGCTCGACGTTCCTGCCGAACAAATCGCCGCCATACCGGTCGCCTTCCATGCCCTGATCTCGGTACCGGTCAGCCGCGCCGAGATCGAAGCCATCGGCGCGCGTGAAGGCTGGAAGACGCTCTATCTTGGCCGCGGCGCGCCGGGCCGAACCCCGTTTTTCCACGTCATCGAATTCTGGGTGGAAAATCGCATCATGCTCGAGCTTGCCACGCCCGACATGCTCGCACCCTACCTCGCGACGATGGATATGGCCGCGCTGAAACAGCGCTTCCCCAACGGCATTTAAGGACACGACGCCGGATCCCCGGACAAGCGCATCGTGACGTCGATCATCTGTGCTCGGCGACGACCGCCAGAAACGCCGTGCCGTAACGCGCGAGTTTCGATCCGCCGATGCCCTGTATCTCGCCCAGCTCGTCCATGGTCGCGGGCCTGCGACGCACCATCTCGCGCAGCGTCGTATCGTGGAAGATCACATAAGGTGGCACGCCCTGTTCACGGGCAAGGCGCATGCGCTCGGAGCGCAGCGCCATGTAGAGCGCATCCTCTTCCGGCGTGGAGGAGACTTCTGGCCCCGCCGCTTTCGACGAGCGCCGTTTTCCCGGCGAGACGAGATCGCGGCGGAACTGGACGGGCTGCTCGCCCTTCAGGACCGGCCGCGCCGTCTCCTCCAGCTTCAACGCTCCAAAGGCCGCATGATCGGCGGCGATGAAGCCACGAGCAGCAAGCTGGCGCAGCACCGATTGCCAGCTCTTCTGGTCGAGGTCCTTGCCGACGCCAAAGGTCGGCAACGTGTCATGCGCAAAGCGCGCGACCTTCTCCGTGTTGTTTCCACGCAAAACGTCGATGATGTGACCAGCCCCGAAGCGTTGGCCGGTTCGATAGATCGCGGACAGAGCCTTTCGCGCGGCCTCGGTGCCGTCCCACATTTCCGACGGCGTGAGGCAGGCGTCGCAATTGCCGCAAGCATCGCCATGCGCCTCGCCGAAATGGGCGAGCAAAGCCTGCCGCCTGCAAGTCGCCGTTTCGCAGACATGAAGCAGCGCGTCGAGCTTCGCACGCTCGACCTGCTTCACCTCTTCGGGTGCTTCGCCCTCGTCGATCATTCGGCGGCGCAGCGTCACATCGCCGAGGCCATAAGCCATCCAGGCGTCAGACGGCAAACCGTCGCGCCCCGCCCGCCCCGTCTCCTGATAATAGGCTTCGATGCTCGACGGCAGATCGAGATGCGCGACGAAGCGCACGTCCGGCTTGTCGATACCCATGCCGAAGGCGATGGTGGCGACCAGCACCGGCCCCTCATCTTTCAGAAACGCATCCTGATGCCGGTCGCGAACCGCGCGGTCGAGGCCTGCATGATATGGCAGAGCGCGAATGCCCTGCGCGGTCAGCCATTCCGCCGTCTCCTCGACCTTCTTGCGGCTCAGGCAATAAACAATGCCGCTCTCGTTGCGATGGATGGCGAGGAATGAAAGAAGCTGACTCTTGGCATTGTCCTTGCGGACGATGGTGTAGCGAATGTTCGGCCGGTCGAAGCTCGCGGAAAAGACGCGCGCGTCGTCGAGCTTCAGGCGGTGGATGAGGTCGTCGCGCGTCTGCGGATCGGCGGTCGCCGTCAGCGCCACGCGCGGCACGCGGGGGAAGCGTTCCTTCAGCAGAGCGAGCTGCAGATATTCCGGCCGGAAGTCGTGACCCCACTGGCTGATGCAATGCGCCTCGTCGATGGCAAATAGCCCGATCCTGACGCGCGACAGAAACCCCATGAACCCGTCGCTGACGAGCCGTTCCGGCGTTACATAGAGCAGATCGATCTCGCCGGCCATGAGCGCATTGCGAATGTCTCGCGCTTCGTCCGGCGTCAGCGTGGAGTTGAGGGCCGCCGCGCGCACGCCGGACTGCCGCAGTGCCTCCACCTGATCGCGCATCAGCGCGATGAGCGGCGAGACGACGATGCCCGTGCCTTCGCGGCAAAGCGCCGGAATCTGATAGCAGAGCGATTTGCCCGCGCCCGTGGGCAGCAGAACCACCGCGTCGCCGCCATCTACGATGTGTTGGATGATCTCCGCCTGTTGGCCACGGAACGAGGGAAGACCAAACACCTCCTTCAGCACCCTTTCGGGGTGAGGCAGGGGCTCGCTCTTCATTTCGCGGAATTCAGGCATCAGGCGACTCAGTGAGCGCGTGGGATCGCGCCGCGGGAAGGTAACACCTCGCGCCATCAAATGAACCCCGATGGCTGAACCGCCCCTGTTGCGCCTTCGTATTGGATGATGACGCCGCAATTCAAGCCGTTATAGTCAAGAGTGTTGACGCAGGAGGCCCCCCATATGAGCCAAGTTCCCGTTGACGTGCGTACGGATGTCGGCACCGCTAATGTGACCGACGTCACCGCTGCCAATCTCCGGCACATTGCCGGCCTGCCGCGCCTCGCGCGGATCGCCTTTCGCATTCTCCTGCACCTCCAGCGCGGCTCGCTCACCGTGGTGCTGCCGGACGGGCGACGCCTGCGCTTCTCAGGCAGGGAGCCAGGCAAGGACGCCGTGATGGAGATCCGGGACTTCGGCCTTGCCCGGCGCTTCTTCGCCGCGGGCGACCTCGGCGCGGCCGAAGCCTTTCTCGACGGGATGTGGGACAGTCCGAACATCGCGGGCTTTCTCGAACTCTTCGCGCGCAATCGCGACGCGCTGCGCGAAAAGCTCAACGGGCTCCTCATCATGCGGCTCGGCGCGAGGGCATATCATCTCTTCCGGCGCAATTCGAAGAGCGGCTCCAAACGCAACATTGAGTTTCACTACGATCTCGGCAATGCCTTCTATCGCCGTTGGCTCGACCGAACGATGACCTATTCCTCCGCCCGTTTCACGCATCCGGGACAGGATCTTTCCGAAGCGCAAACCGCCAAATACCGCTCGCTCGCCGAACGCATCGACCTCAGGCCCGAACATCACCTGCTCGAGATCGGTTCGGGCTGGGGCGGCTTCGCGGAGTTCGCGGCAAGCGAGATCGGCTGCCACGTGACAGGCATCACGATCAGCAAGGAACAACTCGCCTTCGCGCGTGAGCGCATGGCGGCGAAGGGCCTTTCCGACAAGGTAGACATCCGCTATCAGGATTATCGCGACGTCTCGGAGAAATATGACCGCATCGCCTCCATCGAGATGTTCGAGGCGGTCGGCGAGGAATATTGGCCCGCCTATTTCGCGAAGGTCCGCGATTGTCTGAAGCCGGGCGGCATCGCCGGACTTCAGATCATCACCATCGAGGACGGCATCTTCGCGAGCTACCGCAAGGGCGCCGACTTCATCCAGCGCTATATCTTTCCGGGTGGCATGCTGCCCTCGCCCACGGCGCTCAAGGAGCAGGTCGCGAAGGCGGGCCTTACCTGGGTCGGCAATCTCGATTTCGGCCTCGACTATGCAGAGACGCTGAAGCAATGGCGCCAACGCTTCCGCGCAGCCTGGCCGGAAATCCAGCCGCTCGGATTCGACGAACGCTTCCGCCGCATGTGGGAATACTACCTTGCCTATTGCGAAGCAGGATTCCGCGCAGGCCAGATCGACGTGACACAGGTGACGCTGGCGAAGCCATGAGGACCGAATCCTTTTCGTCATGCCGGACCTGATCCGGCATCCATCTTCGTCTTGCCGCGCCGCAAAGATGGGCCCCGGATCAAGTCCGGGGCGACGGTATTGAGTTGGTTTTGGTCTATTCCGTCCGGCTGCTACACTGAAGGCCCGCCTCACGGAGTCCCTCATGGAAGACCGCCTCATCCCGACGCCGCGCACGCTCGACGACGTTGAAATCCGCTCGCGCGAAACGATCGGCCAGGGCTGGGGAAAGCTCGAACGCTTCACCTTCCGCCATCGCCGCTTCGACGGTACATGGTCGGACGTCGTGACGCGCGACATGTACACCATCGCCGAAGTCGCGATGGTGATCCCCTACGATCCGGCGCTCGACGCGGTGGTGCTGATCGAGCAGTTCCGCACCTGCGGCCTCGTCTGGAACGAGGCGACATGGCTCTTCGAGGCGGTGGCCGGTATCGTCGATCCGGGCGAGACGCCGCCGCAGGTCGCGAAGCGCGAGGCGATGGAGGAAGCCGATTGCGCCATCGGCGAGCCGGTGCTCATCGGCAAGCTCTTTTCCTCGCCCGGCGGCTATGGCGAGCGCACCTATGTCTATGCCGCCAAGGCCGATCTTTCGGGCATCGGCGGCGTCCATGGGCTCGCCCATGAGCATGAGGATATCCGCGCGGTCGTCGTGCCGCTGGCCGAGGCGCTGCGCGCCACAGAGGACGGGCGCATCCGCGATGCAAAGACCTTCCTCATGATCCAGTGGCTTGCCGCCAACCGGGCCCAATTCACATGAAACTACGAGGGGTTACCCCCGCGCCTTGAACCAGCCTTCCACGCTCCGTATATTCCCCGGAGAGGAACCACCCTGAAAAAAATCTCACCGAGAAAACTGTAAAAATGGACATCAGAAACGGCCTTGTGGACTCCATCGGCAATACGCCCCTGATCCGGCTGAAGGCCGCTTCCGAGGCGACCGGCTGCGAAATTCTCGGCAAGGCGGAGTTTCTCAATCCGGGCCAGTCGGTGAAGGACCGCGCCGCGCTTTACATCATCAAGGACGCGGTCGCCAAAGGCACGCTGAAGCCCGGCGGCACCATCGTCGAAGGCACGGCGGGCAATACCGGCATCGGTCTCGCGCTCGTCGGCAATGCGCTCGGCTTCAAGAGCGTCATCGTCATTCCCGACACGCAGTCGCAGGAAAAGAAGGACATGCTCCGCCTCTGCGGCGCCGAGCTGATCGAGGTTCCGGCCGTTCCCTACAAGGATCCGAACAACTACGTGAAATATTCCGGCCGGCTGGCCGATGAGCTCGCGGCGAAGTCTCCGAACGGCGCCATCTGGGCCAACCAGTTCGACAATGTCGCAAACCGGCAGGCGCATATCGAAACCACGGGCCCGGAAATCTGGGCGCAGACCGATGGCAAGGTCGACGGCTTCACTTGCGCCGTCGGCACGGGCGGCACGCTGGCCGGCATCGCCATTGCGCTCAAGGCGCGCAACAAGAACGTCACCATCGCACTTTCCGATCCGATGGGCGCCGCGCTCTATCACTACTACAAGCATGGCGAACTGAAGGCCGAAGGCAGCTCCATCACCGAAGGCATCGGCCAGGGCCGCATCACGGCGAACCTCGAAGACGCGCCGATTGACGACGCTTTCCAGATTCCCGATGAGGAAGCCTTGCCGGTCGTGTTCGATCTGCTGAAGCATGAAGGCCTTTGCCTCGGCGGCTCAAGCGGCATCAACGTCGCGGGCGCGATCCGCCTCGCGCGGCAGATGGGCCCCGGACATACGATCGTCACTATTCTCTGCGACTACGGAACGCGCTATCAGAGCAAGCTGTTCAATCCGGCTTTCCTGAAGGAAAAGAACCTCCCGGCGCCGGACTGGCTCTAGCCTGTCTATAATTGTCATCCCGGCCTTCGTGCCGGGATCCAGGGGCAACTCGCACTGAGCAAGCCGCCCCTGGACCCCGGAATAAATCGGGGTGACATGAAGAATGGAATGAGTTCTGAGAAATGCCGCAGACCGTAGACTACCCGCTTGTCACCACCGAATGGCTCGCCGCGCATCTCGATGCGCCGGACGTGCGCATCGTGGACGGCTCCTGGTATCTGCCGCAGGCGCAGCGCAATCCCCGCGCGGAATATGAACAGGAGCATATTCCCGGCGCAGTGTTTTTCGACATCGACGAGATCGCGGACACCGACAGTCCCTATCCGCACATGCTCCCGAGCCCGGAAAAGTTCTCGTCGCGCGTTCGCGCGCTCGGCCTTGGCGACGGCGTCCGCATCGTCGTCTATGACGGCGCGGGGCTTTTCAGCGCGCCGCGCGTCTGGTGGATGTTCCGCGTCATGGGCCATCGCGATGTGGTGGTGCTCGATGGCGGATTGAAGAAATGGAAGGCCGAGGGCCGCCCGCTCGACGACGCCCGCCCGCGCCACAGCGCCCGGCACTTCACGGCGCGGCGCGACGTGCCGCTCGTGCGCGACCGCGAGGCCATGCTCCACAATCTGGACACCTGCGCCGAGCAGGTCCTCGACGCACGCTCCGGCCGCCGCTTCCGCGCGGAGGAGCCGGAACCCCGGCCCGGCCTCAAGGGCGGCCATATTCCCGGCAGCCTCAATCTTCCCTCGGCCAATCTCGTCAACGCCGATGGCACGCTGAAATCGCGCGAGGAACTCGTGCGCCTTTTCGACGATGCGGGCGTCGACCTGTCGCGTCCGGTCATCACCACCTGCGGCTCAGGCGTCAGCGCCTGCATCCTGGCGCTCGGGCTCGCCGTCCTGGGGCATAATCGCGTCTCTGTCTATGATGGTTCATGGTCGGAATGGGGCGCGGTAAAAGGCCTTCCGATCGAAGCCTGAAAGGCCATAAGAGCGATGGGCAAGACGCACAAGGCCATCGTTACCCATCTCGAAATGAAGGCGCCGCCGCGCCTCGCGCCCGCCCCGCGCCCGCTCGGCAAATACGCCCTGCTCCGCGCCGAGAGGCCGCCGCTGCATTTCTACCGCTATCTCTACGATACGGTCGGGCGGCCCTATGTCTGGGTCAGCCGCCGCAACATCCCGGACGAGGCGCTTACCGAAATCATCCACCACGACGCCGTGGAAATTTACATCCTCTATGTGAACGGCGCCCCAGTCGGCTATTTCGAACTCGACTTCCGCGACCTTCCGGATGCGGAGCTTTCGTTTCTGGGAATCGTGCCTGAATATATCGAGCAGGGATTGGGGCGGTTCCTGCTGGGCGAAGCGATCTCGCTTGCCTGGCTGAAGAACCCCGAACGCCTCATCGTCCAGACCTGCACGCTGGACCATCCGGCGGCACTGTCTCTCTATCAGCGGATGGGGTTTTCACCATACGGGCAGAGCGAGGTCGATGTGGAGGAGTAGGCGTAGGTTCGCCCGCGACGCCGCGAATATGCAGCACCTAAACGAGATCCGTCATGGCCGGGCTTGACCCGGCCATCCACGTCTTCCTTCATATCAACAGCGTGTCGTAGAGATCAGCCCAGTCGGGATTGATCGAATGGATAAGCCGCACTTTCCAGTCGCGCCGCCAGTGCTTGATCAGCTTCTCGCGCTGAATAGCTGTCGCGATCTCCTCATGCCGCTCCATATAGACAAGCCGCTTCAATCCATAGCGCTTCGTGAATCCCTCGATCACCCCTTCCCGATGCTCCCAGGCGCGACGTGCAATGTTCGACGTGACGCCGAGATAAAGCGTTCCATTCGGCTTGTCCGTCACGAGGTATACCCAGCCGCCTTTCATGCCCCCTGCCTCCGAAGTAAGACGTGGATACGCGGGTCAAGCCCGCGCATGACGAACTTGGTTGATTTTGTAATTCTCCACACTCGTCATGGCCGGGCTTGACCCGGCCATCCACGTCTTCTCTATTTTCAGAGATCACCCCCTCAAAATCTGCGCCAGAAACGCCTTCGTCCGCTCACTCTTCGGCGCGGTGAAAAACTCCGCAGGCGGCGCTTCTTCCACGATCTCGCCCTGATCCATGAAGACGACGCGGTTGGCGACTTCGCGGGCGAAGCCCATTTCGTGGGTGACGCAGATCATGGTCATGCCGTCATTGGCGAGGCCCACCATGACGTCGAGGACTTCCTTGATCATCTCCGGATCGAGCGCCGAGGTCGGCTCGTCGAAGAGCATGATCTTCGGGTTCATGCAGAGCGCGCGGGCGATGGCGACGCGCTGCTGCTGGCCGCCGGAAAGCTGGCCGGGATATTTCAGCGCCTGCTCAGGGATGCGGACGCGCTCAAGGAAGCGCATGGCGGTCGCCTCCGCCTCCTCTTGCGGCTGCTTGCGCACCCAGATCGGTGCGAGCGTACAATTCTCAAGCACCGTCATATGCGGAAAGAGATTGAACTGCTGGAACACCATGCCGACTTCGCGGCGCACCTCGTCGATGCGTTTCAGGTCTTCGGTCAGTTCGATGCCATCGACCGCGATACGGCCTTTGTCATGTGCTTCGAGCCGGTTGATGCAGCGGATCAGCGTCGATTTGCCAGAGCCGGACGGGCCCGCGATGACGATGCGCTCGCCTTCCGCGACCGACAGGCTCACATCCTTCAGGACATGAAAATCGCCATACCACTTGTCGACATGCGCGATCTCGATGATGGGTGATTTTGTCATGACCCTTACCTCACCCTGCCCTTGTTGAGCCGGCGCTCCATGAAGGCGGAATAGCGCGACATGCCGAAGCAGAAAACCCAGTAGACGAAAGCCGCGAACACATAGCCGGTCGCTGCCCCCTGCGGCGTCGACCAGTGCATGTCGCTAAGCTGAACGCGCACCTGGCCCAGAAAATCGAAAAGCCCGATGATCAGCACCAGCGTCGTATCCTTGAAGAGGCCGATGAAGGTGTTGACGATGCCGGGAATGACATGGCGCAGCGCCTGCGGCAGCACGACGAGGCCCATGGTCTGCCAATAGCTCAACCCAAGCGCCCTCGCCGCCTCCACCTGCCCGCGCGGCACGGCCTGCAATCCGCCGCGCACGACTTCCGCCATGTAGGCCGACGAGAAGAGCGCCACACCGACAAGGCAGCGTAGCAGATTGTCGAGATGAAGCCCGCGTGGCAGGAAGATCGGCAACATCACGCTCGCCATGAACAGCACCGTGATGAGCGGCACGCCGCGCCAGAATTCGATGAAGATGGTGGAAAGAGTACGGATGACCGGCATTTCCGAACGCCGCCCGAGCGCGAGCAGGATGCCGAGCGGAAACGACGCCACGATGCCGGTGATGGCGACGATCAGCGTAACGAGAAGCCCGCCCCAGAGATCCGTATCGACGCCGATCAATCCCGGCCTGTCGCCGGAGATCAGCACGATCGCGATCATCGGCCATGCGACGACGAGATAGCCGAGATTCCAGACCTTCGCAGGCACGCGCGGAATGAGCATGGGAACGAGGCCCGCAAGGCCGAGCAGAAAGGCTATATCGACGCGCCAGCGCAAGTCAGCCGGATAGCGGCCGTAGATGAACTGGTCGAGATTGGCGAAGATAAAGGGCCAGCAGGCGCCCTTGTCCGGCCCGAGGCAGGCGGTGCGATCCTCTCCGTGCCAGACCGCGCTGATGAAGGCCCAATCGACGAAGGGCGGCAGCGCGCGCCAGAGGACAAAGAGCACGAGAAGCGTGAGGCCGGTGTTCCACCAGTTGGAGAAGAGGTTGCGCCGCAGCCATTTCATCGCCCCGGTCATGTCAGCGCTCCACGATGGCGACGCGCGCATTGTAGAGGTTCATCGCCAGCGAGGTCGCGAGGCTGATGACGAGATAGACGCCCATGGTGATGGCGATGACCTCGATCGCCTGCCCCGTCTGGTTGAGTACGGTGCCCGCAAAGACCGAGACGAGATCGGGATAGCCGATGGCGACCGCGAGCGAGGAGTTTTTCGTCAGGTTCAGGATCTGGCTCGTCAGTGGCGGGATGATCACGCGCAAGGCTTGTGGAATGACGACGAGGCGAAGCGCTTGGCCATTGGAAAGACCGAGCGCATGGGCGGCTTCCGTCTGGCCGCGCCCGACCGATTGGATGCCCGCGCGCACGATTTCCGCAATGAAGGCAGCCGTGTAGAGCGCAAGACCGAGCAGCAACGCCAGAAACTCCGGCAGAAGACGCCAGCCGCCCGTGAAATCGAACTTGCCCATTGCCGCATGGTCGATCGTGAAGGGCGCGCCGCCGATAAGCCAGACGAGCCCCGGAAGAACAATAATGCTAACGGTGTTAACAACGCTCGCCGGAAAGCGCTCACCCGTCGTCATGCGACGTGCCTTCGCATATCGCGTCACGAGGAACGACGCGACGATGGCAAGGAACAGCGCGGCGAGGAAGGCTGGACTCGTTCCCGTCAAACCGACGCCCGGCATGACGATGCCGCGATTGCTGAGAAAGACGCCCGGCAGCAGCGTCAGGCTTTCGCGTGGGCCCGGCAGCGGCTGGAGGATGGCGAAATACCAGAAGAAGAGTTGCAGCAGCAGCGGGATATTCCGCAGTGTCTCCACATAGACAGCCGCGAGCTTCGCGACGAGCCAGTTCGACGACAGGCGGGCGATCCCCACGGCAAAGCCGAGCGCGACCGCCAGAATCGTGCCCAATGCGGCGACGAGCAGTGTGTTGCAGAGGCCGACGAGAAAGGCGCGTCCGTAACTCGCCTCTTCCGAGTAAGGTACGAGCGCCTGCACGATGCCGAAGCCCGCCGTGTTCTGCAGGAAGCCGAAGCCCGTGGCGATATGCTGGCGGGAGAGATTTTCATGCGCCGTCGCCGCAAAATACCAGAGCGCCGCGACGACAGCGGCCAGAGCTGCGACCTGCCAGATCAGCGACCGCAGATGCGGATCGTTCCACGACCAGCGCATCGCCCGCTTTGCTGTAGCCTGTTTCCCCCCAGCCACGCGCGCGCCCTCAGCGGATAGGCGGCGCGTACATCAGCCCGCCATTCCGCCACAGCGCATTGAGGCCGCGCGGTATGCCGAGCGGCGTTTTCACGCCGACATTGCGCTCGAACATCTCGCCATAGTTGCCGACAGCGCCGATCGCATTGGCGGCCCAGCCTTTTGAAAGACCAAGCGCCTGCCCGAAATCGCCTTCGGTGCCGAGCATTCGGCGCACCTCTGGGCTCTGGCTCGCCTTCATCTGATCGACATTGGTGGAGGTTACGCCCTCCTCCTCCGCGTCGATGAGCGCAAAGAGCGTCCAGCGCACGATGTCTTCCCATTGCGGATCGCCCTGCCGCACCAGCGGCCCAAGCGGCTCCTTGGAAATGACTTCGGGCAGGACGAGATGTTCGTCCGGATTCTTCAGGATCAGCTTCTGCGCGTGGAGGCCCGACGCGTCGGTCGTATAGGCATCGCAGCGGCCGCTGTCATAGGCACTGAGTGCCTCCTCGTTCTTCTCGAAGGGCAAGACCTTGTAGGTCATGTTCTGGCCGCGAAAATAGTCGGCGAGATTGAGCTCCGTGGTCGTGCCGGTCTGCGTGCAGATGGTGGCGCCGTTGAGCTGCGCGGCGCTCGCAATGCCCGAGGCCTTCTTCACCAGAAAGCCCTGCCCGTCATAATAGATCACGCCCGCGAAGTTGAAGCCGAGCGAGGTGTCGCGCGACATAGTCCAGGTGGTATTGCGCGAGAGCACATCCACCTCGCCGGACTGGAGCGCGGTAAAGCGGTCCTTGGCATTGAGCGGACGATATTTGACCTTGCTCTCGTCGCCGAAGACGGCGGCGGCGACGGCCTTGCAGAAATCGACGTCGATGCCGGTCCAGACGCCCTTGTCGTCCGGGTTCGAGAAGCCCGGCAGGCCGGTGCTGACGCCGCATTGGAGATAGCCCCTCGCGCGGACGGTGGCGAGCGTCGCCCCCTGCGGGGCCGCAGCCTGAGCCGCCTTGGCCGCGGGCTGCCCCGGCTGGGGCTTGCTCACCGAGACGCCCGGCCCCGGCAGGAAGAAATAGAGAAGCCCCGCGCCAACCAGCAGCCCGAAGACGAACGGGAAGATGCGAGACAGGAGGCTGGGTCTTCTGGCCATGGGTCCGGGACTTTTCTCTTCGCTCCCTTTGCCAGGGGGCGTTGCTTGGGTGCTATGCTTCTGCGAAACGGGGTATTCCCCTTCGAGGGCACAGACTAACCGCATCGCGCCACGGTGCAATGCCTGAACATGTGCCGGACCTTCGATGACTTGCCAGTGAGCCGAGATGAAGCCCAAGCAGGATACGCTGATCGTCACCGCCGGGCGCCACCCGGAAGCGCATTTCGGCGTGGTCAATCCGCCCGTCTACCACGCCTCCACGATTCTCTTCCCGACCGTCGAGGCGATGAAGACCCGGAGCCAACCCTACACCTATGCTCGGCGCGGCACGCCGACGCTCGCAGCGCTCGAGGAGGCCATCGCGGCGCTCGAAGGCGGCGCGAAGACGGTGCTGACGCCTTCGGGTCTCTCGGCCGTCTCCACCGCGCTGATGGCGTTCCTCATGGCGGGCGACCACCTGCTGATGGCCGACAGCGTCTACGGCCCTTCGCGCCATTTCTGCGACACGATCCTGAAGCGCAATGGCGTCGATGTCGAATATTACGACCCCGAGATCGGCGCCGGGCTCGCGAAGCATATGAAGGCCAATACGAAGGTCGTCTTCGCGGAATCGCCGGGCTCGATCAGTTTCGAGATGCAGGACATTCCCGCGCTGGCGAAAGTCGCGCATGAGGGCGGCGCGAAGCTCATCGTCGACAATACCTGGGCCTCGCCCCTCTACTTCAAGCCCTTCGAGCATGGCGCCGACGTTTCGATCCAGGCGGTCACCAAATATCTCGGCGGCCACTCCGATGTGATGATGGGCGCGATCACCGCAACCGAGGAAGCCGGCAAGACGGTGCTGGCGACGCATGGCTCCCTCGGCATGACGGTCGCGCCCGACGATGTGTTCCTCGTGCTGCGGGGCATGCGAACGCTCTCCGTCCGCCTCGAGCGTCACATGAAGACGGGCATCGCGCTTGCCCGCTGGTTCGCCGGCCGCCCCGAAGTCGCCCGCGTGCTTCATCCGGCCCTGCCGACCGATCCGGGACACGAACTCTGGAAGCGCGATTTCACAGGCGCGAGCGGGCTTTTCAGCATCGTTCTGAAGCCCTGCCCCGATGCCGCCATTGCCGCCATGCTCGATCATCTCGAATATTTCGGCATGGGCTGGTCGTGGGGCGGATTTGAAAGCCTCATCGTCCCGCAAGACCTTCATGGCATCCGCACGGCGACGCCCGCCGCCTTCGAGGGACCGATCCTCCGCATCCATGCGGGGCTGGAAGATCCGACAGATCTCATCGCCGATCTCGAAGCTGGTTTTGTGCGCTTCAACGCGGCTCGCGGCTGAGCCATGACCGACTGGGGCGGATGGCTCTCGCCGGGCGAAGCGCAGGCCCTCTGGCTATCGCTGAAAACCGGCGTCGCAGGCACTGCGCTATCGCTGCCGCCGGGCGTCGCCGTCGCCTGGGCGCTGGCGCGCGGGCGCTTTCGGGGCAAGTTCGCGCTCGACGGGCTGGTGCATATGCCGCTTGTCCTGCCACCGGTCGTCACCGGTTATCTGCTGCTCATCCTCTTCGGACACAAGGGCCCAATCGGCCACTTTTTCGAAACGTGGCTCGGCTTCACCCTCGCCTTCAACTGGAAGGGCGCTGCGCTCGCCTCCGCCGTGATGGGCTTTCCGCTTCTCGTCCGCGCGATCCGGCTCGCCTTCGAGACGGTCGACCCCAGGCTCGAAGCGGCGGCGAGAACGCTCGGCGCAGGCCGCATGGATGTCTTCACAAGCATCACGCTCCCGCTCGTCATGCCGGGCATCATCGCCGGTACGCTTCTCGGCTTTGCCCGGGCGCTCGGCGAATTCGGCGCAACCATCACCTTCGTCGCGAACATCCCCGGCGAAACGCAAACGCTTCCCATCGCCCTTTACAGCGCGTTGCAAGTGCCCGACGGCGAGATCAACGCGTTGCGTTTCGTTGGCCTGTCGATCTTGCTCGCCGTCGGTGCGCTGGCGGCTTCGGAATATTTCGCGCGCGCCCAGCAACGCCGCATCAGGGGCACGACATGAGTGAAGCTCATCTCAGCGTCGGCATCGCCCAGCATGTCGAAGGTTTCTCGCTCGATGTCGCTTTCGAAGCGGGCCCCGGCGTCACCGGTATCATCGGCCCCTCGGGAGCTGGAAAGTCGATGACGCTCAGCGCCATCGCAGGGCTCACGCGGCCGGAGCGCGCGCGCATTGCGCTTGGCGACGAGGTGTTCGTTGATACGGCACGAGGCATTTTCATGCCGCCAGAGCAGCGCCGCGTCGGCTATGTCTTCCAGGAGGCGCGACTCTTTCCGCACCTGAGCGTCGCCGAGAATCTCGACTACGGCGCAAAGCGCCGCGGATCGGCCGGCGCCATGACACGAGCCGAAGTCATTGATCTCCTCGGGATCGGCGCCCTTCTCGACCGCCGCCCTCATCGGCTTTCCGGCGGTGAGGCGCAGCGCGTCGCCATCGGCCGGGCGCTTCTCTCCGCGCCGCGCCTCCTGCTCATGGACGAACCGCTGTCCAGCCTCGACATTCGCCGCCGGCGCGAGATCATGCCATTTCTCGAAGCGCTGCATCGACAACTCGATCTGCCGATCCTCTTCATCAGCCACAATATCGATGAAATCGTGCGGCTCGCCGACCGTGTGCTGGTGCTGCATGGCGGTCGCATCGCAGCCTCGGGCGAAGTCGCGGAAGTGTTGAACCGCCTCGATGTGCAATCGCTGATTTTGGGTGCTGACGACAACGCCGCCGATCCAGCGACCATTCTGGAGGCGCGCGTCTCGCGCCACGACGCGGCTCATTATCTGACCGAACTCGACATTGGTGGCGCGTCGCTTGCTGTCCCGGCGCTTACCCTTGCGCCGGGCGCGCGCGTTCGCCTGCGCCTTCATGCGCGCGACATTGCGCTGGCGACGGAGCGGCCAGCCGCGCTCAGCATCCAGAATGTCATCGAGGCGAAGATCGTCGAGATCAAGACCGCCGGACCTTCGCAGGTGGATGTGGAACTTGCTGTCGGCGCGCAGCTCCGGCTCTTCGCGCGGATCACCAATCGCGCAGCCGAGCAGCTTCAGCTCGCATCGGGACGGCCCGTATGGGCGCTGGTCAAATCGGTCGCGCTAGCCGGCGATCTGAGCGACGGCGCCCGCGCGACCTGATCAGTCCTCGCCGAAAATCTGCCTGAGATAGGCGTTGAGAAGCTTTCCCTTCGGATCGAGCCTCTTTCGCACCACCTGAAACTCATCCCAATGCGGATAAAGCGCAGCAAGCTCCGCCGCTCGGCGCGAATGAAGCTTGCCCCAATGCGGTCGCCCTTCATAACGGGCGAAAATCGCCTCGACGCCCGCAAAGAGCTTCCCATAGGGCTGACGATGATATTGATGCACCGAGATCGTGGCGCTATCGCGACCATAAAAGGGGCTGAGCCAGATATCGTCCGCCGCTACATAGCGATATTCCAGCGGGAAGAGGAAGTTTTCGCCGCATTTGCGCATATGGGCCGCAACCTCGCGCAGGCAATCGGGGCCAAGATCGGCGGGCACCGCATATTCCATTTCGTTGAAACGCACATGCCGGTCGCTTGGGAAGGCATCATGCGACCAGCGCACGCGGCCCGACTCCGTGAGCGTGCCGGAGGAATAGCGCTCCGTGTTCGACGTCAGGAACTTCTGCAGCGGCCCGCGCATGAATGGCGCATAGCGCGTCGCTTCGCACGCGGCGATGAAAACCCTTTCATCGCGAGAAAGATCGCCCTCCTCCCTACGACGGCGCGGCTTTGCCTGTTTCGCCGTCTCGCCCAATATCTTGACGATGGCGAGATCGGAATATGGGAACCAGAAGAACTCGAAATGCCGATTGGCGTCGCGTAATTCCTCGACGCGCGACAGCACATCCTCGACCGGCATGGCGCCGCCGGTCTCTTCCAGCACATAGGCGGGACGGCATTGCATGGTGATCTCGCTCATGATGCCGAGACTGCCCATCGAAACGCGGCCCGCGTTGAAGACGTCGGCGTTCTCGCTGCGGCTCGCGCGAATGATTTCGCCATCGGCAGTGACAAGGCGAAAGCCCACCACGCCTGCGGAGAGAGAGCCCAGTTCGCCGCCCGTCCCATGTGTGCCGGTGCCGACAGCGCCCGCAATCGACTGGCGATCGATATCGCCCTGATTGACCAGGGCGAGCCCGCGATCGAAAAGCATCGGCCCGAGATCGCGGATCGTCGTGCCAGCCTTGATGCGCGCGGTCGCGGCGTCGGGATCGTGGTCGATCACGCCGGCAATATGGCGCAGCGTGACGATGGTGCCCGTGCTTTCGACGAGCGGCGTGAAGGAATGGCCCGTGCCTGCCGCCCTGACCGGCGCCTCGGCGGTACGCAGGATAGCGGCAAGCTCCTCCTCGGTCGCCGGCTCGGCAATGGATTTGGGCCAGGCTTTCACCCAACCGGACCAGTTCGACCAGACGTAGTTCATGCGCCGCTCCAGTGTCAGGTCCCCACCCGCAGTGAGCATGCTACAGAAGTTCTGAAAAGACGAGAAAGGGCTCTGCCGCGGCAAAGCCCTTCATTCGCGAAACGACAGCTTCAGCGCGTGGCCGCTTCGGACGCTCCGACGACCGGCTTGAAGTCCCGGGCGAGAAGCGTCGCCTGTTTGATGTCTTCCGGTGACAAGCTCTTCGAAAGCGTTTCGAGTTCCTTGTTGGCGAACTGCGGAAAACCCGCGTCGACGGCGAGCAGGAAATACATATAGGCTTTCTTCTCGTCCTTCCCGACGCCTTCGCCCGCTTCATACATGGTGGCAATGTTGTATTGCGCCTCCGCCATGCCTTGCTTCGCCGCCGCCTCATACCATTTCGCGGCCTCCGCCGCGTCGCGCGTCACGCCCCAGCCCTTGTCGTAAAGGCTACCCAGATCCATCTGGGCGCGCGCGTCGCCATGTTCCGCGCCGAACTTGTAGAACTTCAGCGCCGTCGCGACGTCGCGCTGCACCACCTTCGCGTCGAAATATTCCTCGCCGAGACGGAACGCCGCGCCGCCATCCTTGCGGACGTCGACGGCTTTCTTCCACTCCTCGAGGGCTTCGGGATAATAGCCGCGCTTGTACAGGTCCTCGCCGCTGGCCTCGCTCGGCGCCGCCAGCGTCGTCGCTTCCGCCGCATGCCCTGCCATTGCCCAGAAACAGATCGACGCAAGCACCAGAAAGCCCAAGGCCAACCGCATGATCGTTGTTTCGGATTGCCGCGCCGCACGAGCGGCAAGCACACCTTCTGCCATGATGTTCACTCCCTCCCCGACCCCGTTTCTTCACATGCCCGGTTTCTCCGGTTCGACATCATCATGACGCGCGAAACAGGAAATGTGAACCATCGAGACCTTCGGTCCCGTCGAGGTAGAGCATGCCTCATTAGCGCCTTGTGATGTTCTGCAGTACAAGCGCCATAATGTCGAAGCGACGCCTCACGTGTCTCACGTCCATTTTTGCTTTTACATCAGCGTGATTGACGTCTGAATGGCGCACGAGCCTCGTCGCTCGACTATCTGATCGCACGACGCTTTTTCGGCTGAGAGCGAGATGGAAAGCGCGACGACCGCCGCGCGGCGGTCCGCTGGTGATCCCGGCAGGTTTCGAACCGGCGACCGACGGATTAGAAATATGGCATCGTTAACAGAGTTCTGCGGCTAATTGGACAATCCGCCGGTTTTCACCTCTAAATAAATCAATGACCTAAACATAGCGTCCAAATGAACTTCGTGGATCCAACACTGCGACTAACCGCCAAACACACGACGTCGACAAGCACCTGAGATTGCGCTCGACGCAACGCCACTCGTCACCCCGTCGCTATTGCGAACAACGCATTCCTTTATCTTGCTTCGATCTTCGGGACTCACATTTCTCGCAACGCCGATGTCACTTTTGAGACGAAATTTACGACCACAAGCACCTAAAATAGCTTGGGCCGCCCGATCACTTCCTACGCCCGCCATGTATTCCAAAATGCACTCGCTCCATAAATTGACGCCGAACGAGTCGAATGAAAAGAAGCCGCTATTTCCAGTAGTCGAATTCGGGCCTCGGGGAAATTTTCGCCAGCAATCGCTCATCACCAAGACAGCAGCTTGATCGTTATCGAGTCCTTGCATTCCATCCAACAAACAGCCATCGAAATTCACGGCTGAGAAGATTCCCGCCGAAACAGGTCTGGGCATCAACAGAAGAAAAAATAAAATTGCGCAGTTGGTTAGGTTTTTAGCGCGTTCACTCATTGGCGGATACCCGGCAAAAGGCTAATTTTTATGCTATAATATTTAAATGAAACAAAATCGAACTGTAATTCTAACAACGATCGGACTGATATACCCATCTGAACATTTCAGCACCGGATTTGAGCGCTCTGGACATTGTTCAAGCACATGGATTGCCCTCGAAGTGCTCAAGGAAGGAACATCTGAGATTGGAAAGCGCGGCAGGCGTATCTATTCAGGTTCTTCGCCTAAATTTTCCCCTCCGCTCAAGGTTATTGTGTCTGTGAATCCTGCCGGGTATCAAACGCTGATCACCGCGTATCGAACTTAAGCATACGCTACTTTCACCCATGAGGCCGACAGATGTCATTCACACAATCAGTTCAGCAAAACTTCTCCGCGAGCTGAGTCCTAAAGTTTGTCGGTTCGAAAGCGTAAGGAACGATCCCATTTGACACTTGAGGCGCCCGTGAAATGGTGTCACTGACAATCAGTGTTCAGGTAGTTGCCTTGTTGGTAGCTAGTGCAGTGGGTCGACGGTGCAATGATCGTGTTTGAAGGTTGCGACTGCTGCAATAACATCGCGCCAATCGCGAGCTCATTCTGTTGTTGTTGTTGCCGTCTTTCCGCTACCAAAAGTCGACACTTCGCATAATCCTCGGTCCCTTGCCTGAAGCCATAGGATACACATTGCTCGTCGTCTGCTTGATTTTGTCGAGCTGCACGTTCCTCCCGTGAAACGCAGCCGGTAACCAAAAACCCCACCACCATTATCAGCCAAAAGCTCTTCATTTCGCCTCCCATCGGCTCAGTCAACCACCAGTAGCATAGATCAGAAATCTCCGTCGGATCTCACAACATATTGACCTGTTGGCTCGAGATGAAGGGTCCACCATGAGCAGCCGCCATCGGTTAAGTTAAGCGGTCACAAACTAAAACTTTCGGCACCAAATAAATAGCGGACTATTGGCCATCTAATCGTAAGAACAACGGGTTGAAAACCAACATCAAAATCGCTTTGCTTCCAAGCCCTAAGTCATTGATTTAATTGGTGATCCCGGCAGGATTCGAACCTGCGACCGACGGATTAGAAATCCGTTGCTCTATCCAGCTGAGCTACGGGACCAGGAGAGGCAGCGTGGCGCTCAATGCGTCCACTGGCCGATACGGTCGGCCTTGAAGTTGTCGGCATAGGCCTTGATGAGGGGCTTAGGCGCATGGGTCTCGACGACCTGGAACTCGATGCCTTTGCGCGTCGCATAGGCGATGGCCTCTTCCTTCGTGTCGAAGCGAAGCACAATCTGGGTGTTGGTGTCGGGCGAGCTCGTCCAGCCCATCAGCGGCTCGACCTTGCGCGCAGCGGAGGCTTCGAACTCAAGCACCCACTTCTTCGTCTTCGCCTTGCCGGACTGCATGGCATTTTTCGAAGGCTTGTAGATACGCGCGCGGGCCATTCCTTAAACTCCGTTCATTTGCCCCATAATGCGGGCAAAGTCTTGAAATCGCACTCTTATCGCCCCAAATCGGCCAGACTTGCAAGCGACAAGCAGACACGGCCCCGGAACGTCGTTTCCGCCGCCC
>Ga0255338_1002727_pt1 | contig 24061 bp, 20 predicted proteins | sample MeOH1_35cm_T4_19_FD_203715 | JGI IMG/M metagenome (GOLD analysis project Ga0255338, IMG submission 203715) | Sandy soil microbial communities from University of British Columbia, Vancouver, Canada - MeOH1_35cm_T4_195 | ecosystem: Engineered > Artificial ecosystem > Sand microcosm > Unclassified ...
ACATTATGGGGGGAATAGGCTGGAGAGATGCCGATTTTGACATTGCCAAGCGTGCTATAACCCGCTGTCGCTTGGATATCTATTACAAAACCACCTGCCATCAGTCGCACTGGTGCCCACCCGTAGACCATGAAACGCGGTTTCTACACCATCATGTCGGCGCAGTTTTTCAGCTCGCTGGCCGACAATGCCCTGTTCGTCGGGGCCGTGCAGTTGCTGCGCAGTTCTTCTGCGCCGGAATGGCAGCAGGCCGCATTGGTGCCGATGTTCGCCCTGTTCTATGTGGTGCTGGCGCCCTTCGTGGGCGCCTTTGCCGACGCCCTGCCCAAGGGCAAGGTGATGCTGATCAGCAACTCGATCAAGATCGTGGGCTGTCTGCTGATGCTGTTCGGCACCCACCCACTGATGGCCTACGCCATCGTCGGCCTGGGCGCTGCCGCCTACTCGCCGGCCAAGTACGGCATCCTGACCGAACTGCTGCCGGCCTCGCAGCTGGTCAAGGCCAATGGCTGGATCGAAGGACTGACGATTACCTCCATCATCCTGGGCGTACTGCTGGGTGGCCAGCTGGTCGGCCACTCGGTCTCGGCGGCCTTGCTGTCGATCGACTGCCCGCTCATCAATACCAGCATCGACACCGCGCCGGAAGCGGCCATCGCCGTGCTGATCGTGGTCTACCTGCTGGCCGCCTGGTTCAACACGCGCATTCCCCACACCGGCGTGGAAATGCGCCCCATGCCCAGCAACCCGGTGTCCCTGATCCCCGACTTCTGGACCTGCAACGCCCGCCTGTGGCGCGACCGGCTGGGCCAGATCTCGCTGGCCACCACCACCCTGTTCTGGGGCGTCAGCGGCAACCTGCGCTACATCGTGCTGGCCTGGGCCGCGGCGGCGCTGGGCTACAGCGTGACGCAGGCCTCCTCGCTGGTCGGTGTGGTCGCCATCGGCACCGCGGTCGGCGCCGTGGTGGCATCGATGCGCATGAAGCTGGAGCACGCCACGCGCGTCATGCCGCTGGGCATCGCCATGGGCCTGCTGGTCATCCTGCTCAACTTCATCAACAACGTCTGGCTGGCTGCTCCCTTCCTCGTGCTGCTGGGCGGCCTGGGCGGCTTCCTGGTGGTGCCGATGAACGCGCTGCTGCAGCACCGCGGCCACAACCTGATGGGCGCCGGCCGCTCGATTGCGGTGCAGAACTTCAACGAGCAGGCCTGCATTCTGGGCCTGGGCGCCTTCTACAGCCTGTCCACTGGCATGGGGCTGTCGGCCTTCGGCGCCATCACCGCCTTCGGCATCGTGGTGTCCGGCTTCATGTGGCTGATCAAGCGCTGGCATGCGCGCAACTGCGTCGAGCATGCCGAGGAGCTTGAGCACCTGCTCGCCATCGCCCGCAACGACCACCTGCACGGCTGATGACTGCGGCGGCCTGCCCCGCGGCCGCTCACGGCGGCCGCGTCACCCCACCATGAGTCCTGCTGTCGCCGCCTGGGGCCTGGTGCTCAACGCCTTCGTCTGGGGCGTGTCCTGGTACCCGTTTCGCCTGCTGGAGGCCAAGGGGCTGCACCCGCTGTGGTCCACCGGCATCATCTACGCGCTGGCCTTGCTGGCGCTGCTGGTCTGGCGCCCGGGCAGCTGGCGCGCGCTGCTGCAGCACCCTTTGCTCTGGTTGCTGGTGCTGGCCTCGGGCCTCACCAACGTCGGCTTCAACTGGGCCGTGACGGTGGGCGACGTGGTGCGCGTGGTGTTACTGTTCTACCTGATGCCCGCCTGGTCCGTCCTGTTGGCCTGGCTGCTGCTGGGCGAGCGCCCCGACAGGCGTGCCCTGCTGCGCCTGCTGCTGGCGCTGATCGGCGTGGTCATCGTGCTCAAGACGCCAGACTCCCCCTGGCCCGTGCCTCACAGCCTGCCCGATTGGCTGGCCCTGATGGGCGGCTTCAGTTTTGCATTGACCAATGTGCTGTTGCGCAAACTGCGCGACACACCGGACGACGCGCGCATGGTCGCCATGTTCGCCGGCGGCACGCTGCTGGCGCTGCTCGCCGCGCTGGGCGGTCAGCCCTCCGGCCTGGTGCCGCCCCTGCCGGCACTGGCCAACGACTGGCTGTGGCTGGTGCTGGCCACCAGCCTGGCCTTTCTTGCCGCCAATCTCGGCCTGCAGTTCGGTGCTGCGCGCTTGCCAGCGGCGACCACCTCACTGGTAATGCTGACCGAGGTGGTATTTGCCAGCGTGTCGTCGGTATTGCTGGGCGCGACTGAACTCAGCCTGCGTACCCTGCTCGGCGGGGCGTTGATCCTACTGGCGGCCTTGCTGGCAACCCGTCCCACCTGCAAGCCGTGACCCACCCCTCACGGACGTGATGCCGCAGGCACCACCGGCGCCTCGGGCGGGTGACCCATCGCGCAGACCACCACCCGATTGCGCCCCTGATGCTTGGCGTCATAAAGCGCATTGTCTGCCGCTGTGTAGAGCTCGTCGACCGTGCCGGATTGCCCGGCAGCGATACCCGTGACCCCGAAGCTGACGGTAATGGAAATCTGCAGTTCGCCCAGTTGAATGGGCGAGTCCTGCACCAGGATTCGCAACTTCTCGGCCAGCATGACAGCCGCCTCAACAGGCGTCTGCGGCAACAGCACCATGAACTCCTCGCCGCCGACCCGTGCCACCACGTCGGTGCTGCGCACACCGGCCGACAGAAAGCCGGCCAGGTGCTTGAGCACCTCATCCCCCACCGGATGCCCGTAGGTATCGTTGACCTTTTTGAAGAAGTCGATATCGGCCATGATGACGCTGGTGTCGCAAGGGTAGCGACTGGCCCGGGCCAGCTCGTTCTCCGCCAGCTGGGTAAAGGCCCGCCGGTTGTACAGACCGGTCAAGCCGTCGTGCTGAGCCAGCACGACCAGCTCACCCTCTTTTGCCGCCAGTGCCTCGTTGCTGTTCTTGAGTGCATCATTGATGTTTTTGAGCGCCCTGTGCAGCAGGATGTTGGCGGTCGCCTGGCGCCACAGCACCACCGACACACCGAAGCTCAGAAACACCGCCGCCAGACCGGTGACCCGGCCGATATGCAGCAGCACTGGGTCCTGCTGGGTGAGGGCCAGCGCGTAATACAACAGGCCGTAGGCCCCCAGGAAAATGCACAGCGCCAGCCGGGGCCGCATCAAGGGCACTGCGCCGATCGTGATGCTGCCAAACAGGAACGCGGTAATGCCCGACAAGTACGATTGATCAATCGTGCTCGCCACAATCGTGATCACCAGCGTAAAACCAGCGGCCAGCAGGGTCAGCACCGGCGCCAGGGGCGTGGTGCGCCCCTGTTTGATCACATGCTGTGCGCCCAAGCCCAGCAACGCGATGACACCGGCCATGCTGAAATCGGCCCAGGCATGGGCACGGCTCCCGGCCACGACGCTCGGCGTGCTACCGTCTGCGCCCACCCAATAAACGCAGCCCAAAACCAGGCCCAATGGAACCACCACGAATGCCATCCAGCGCAGTCGGTGCATGTTGAGCATCTGCGCTTCATCGATCACGCTATCGTGCTCGGACTGAACCGTTTGAAGCCATGCCTTGAAACGATCGAGGTACGCTTTCATACGCAACAGCTCTCCAAACGCAGAGCCCCCCAACGGAAACCGCCCCTCGCCGCGCGGGCCTGGGCACCCCACCCCTCAAGTGGCCGTCTGGCACTTGATACCCGCCGCGTGAACAACGATGCTTGTGGTTTCATGCTGTCGTGCAGTTTTTGTCTATGTCGCATCGGTGCTGGACTGGTGAGCCACCGCGCAGACCATCACCCGGTTGCGCCCCTGGTGCTTGGCGTCATACAGCGCACTGTCTGCCGCCGTGTAGAGCTCGCCGACCGTGCCGGGTTGGCCGGCAGCAAGGCCCGCGACCCCGAAGCTAGCGGTCATGGGAATCTGCAGGCCGCCCACCTGGGTCGGCGAGTCTTGCACCCGGATTCGCAACTTCTCGGCCAGCATGACAGCCGCCTCAACTGGGGTTTGCGGCAACATCACAATAAACTCCTCGCCACCAACTCGCGCCACCACGTCGGTGCGGCGCACATTCGAGGACAGCACGGCGGCCACGTGTTTGAGTACCGCATCGCCGGCCACGTGTCCATGTACATCGTTGATTTTTCTGAAGAAGTCGATATCGGCCATGATGACGCTGGTGTCGCAAGGGTAGCGACTGGCCCGCGCCAGCTCGTTCTCCGCCAACCGGGTGAAGGTCCACCGGTTGTACAGGCCGGTCAGGCCGTCGTGTTGGACGCGTACGTTCGGATGGCCCTGTTTCGCTGCCAATGCCTCATTGCTGTCCCGGAGTGCCTTGTTGCGCAACAGGTTGGTGCTTACCTGGTGCCACAGCACCACCGACACACCGAAGCTCAGAAACACCGCCGCCAGACCGGTGACCCGGCCGATATGCAGCAGCACCGGGTCATGCTGGGTGAAGGCCAGCGCGTAATACAGCAGGCCGTAGGCCCCCAGGAACATGCACAGCGCCAGCCGGGGCCGCATCAGGGGCACTGCGCCGATCGTGATGCACCCAAACAGAAACGGGGTGATGTCGGACAAGAACAATTGATCAATGGCGGCGATCACGATGGTGATCCCGAGCGTCCAGGCAATGGCCAGAACGATCAACAAGCGCGCCATGGGCGTGGCGCGCCCCTGCTTGAGCGCCTGGTGTGCGCCCCACCCCAGCAACGCCATGACACCCGCCATGCTGAAATCGGCCCAGGCATGCGCATGGCTCCAGGCAACTTCGTGCGGCGGCCCGCCTGTGCTACTCAGCCAGTAGCCGCCCCCCAGGACCAGCCCCAACGGTGCCACGACAAACGCCATCCAGCGCAGCCGGTGCATGTTGAGCATCAGCGCTTCGTCGGCCACAGTGTCGTACTCGGCCTGAACCGTTTGAAACCACGCCTTGCAACGATCGATGTACTCTCTCATGCAGATGAATCTCCAGGCACAGAGCTCTCAAACGGAAACGGTCCCTACCCAGGCTGGCCTGGATACCCTACCCTTTGCGTTGCATTCTGGCACGTAATCCCTGCTGGGTAAACGGCGGTGTTGTGATGTCACGCCGCCGCGGACGGGCCTTGAAAACGGCCTCCGCTCTATGACATACCCGCCAACACCTCCATGGCAGCGCGGGAAATGCAGCGGCTTCAGGACGGCCCGGCGATCAGTTCCGTGCCGGGAACAGCACGTTGTCCAGCAACTCGATCCAGTGCCTGACCGGCGTACCAGTGCCACTCTGCAGGTGGGTGATGCAACCGATATTGGCCGACACAATGACCTCGGGTTGCAACTCGTTCAAGTTGCCGAGCTTGCGATCACGCAGCTGGTAGGCCAGGTCCGGATTGAGCACCGAGTAGGTGCCGGCCGAGCCGCAGCACAGATGCGGCTCCACGCGGCTGACACTGACCTGGAAGCCAAGCTCGCCCAGATGTTTCTCCACGCCGCCGCGCAGCTTCTGGCCGTGTTGCAGGGTGCAAGGCGGATGAAAAGCCACCTGCCCTGCTTTGGCAGCGACCCGGGCACGCAGCTTTTCCACCAGTTCGGGCAGCAGTTCGCTCAAGTCCTTGGTCAACTCGCTGACGCGTCTGGCTTTTTCTGCGTAGGCCGGGTCGTCCTGCAGGATGTGGCCGTATTCCTTCACCGTCACACCACAACCCGAGGCGTTCATGATGATGGTCTCCACGCCGCGCTCGATGTGCGGCCACCAGGCGTCGATGTTGGCGCGCATCTCGGTCTTGCCGCCGTCCTGGTCGTTCAGGTGGAACTTCACCGCGCCACAGCAGCCGGCCTTCGCAGCCACCACGGTCTGGATACCAGCGGCGTCCAGCACGCGGGCGGTGGCACTGTTGATGTTGGGCATCATGGCCGGCTGCACGCAGCCGGCCAGCATCAGCACCTTGCGCGCATGCGTGCGCGTGGGCCAGGTGCCGGCGTCCTGCGGGGCCGGCACCTTGTTGCGCAGCGATTCAGGCATGAGACCGCGCACCAGTTGGCCCATCTTCATCGCCGGCGCGAACAGCGGCGAGGTCAGTCCTTCCTTGAGCGCCCAGCGCACGAAGCGCTCGCTGGCCGGGCGCGGCACCTTGGCCTCGACGATCTTGCGACCGATGTCGACCAGGTGGCCGTAGTCCACGCCCGAAGGACAGGTGCTTTCGCAATTGCGGCAGGTCAGGCAGCGGTCCAGGTGCAGTTGCGTCTTGCGCGTCGGCGTCTCGCCTTCGAGCACCTCCTTCATCAGGTAGATGCGGCCGCGCGGGCCGTCGAGCTCGTCACCCAGCAGCTGGTAGGTCGGGCAGGTGGCGGTGCAGAAACCGCAATGCACGCACTTGCGCAGGATGGCTTCGGCCGCCTGGCCATCGGGCGTGTTCTTGAATTCGGGCGCGAGATTGGTTTGCATGGAGGGTTCGCCAGTCCGGCTCAGAAATCGGGGTACAGGCGGCCGCGGTTGAAGATGCCGGCCGGGTCGAACTGTTTTTTCAGTTCGCGGTGGATGCGGTCCAGCGGTGCCGCCAGCGGTGTGAAGACGCCAGCGCTTTTGTCCGCCGCGCGAAACAGGGTGGCATGGCCGGCCAGGTTGGCCAGCACGCCCCCCCGGTCCGGGGCCGCGCTTAGCGGCAGCTTGAGCCAGCGCTGCGCGCCGCCCCATTCGATCAGCGTCGGGCCCAGATCCAGTGGCGGCGTGGTATCGGGCACGCTCAGGCGCACCAGCGATTCGCCCTCTGCCAACCGGAAGAACGGCGCCGCCTGTTCACGCAGGGCTTGCCAGAGCTGGCCTGCTTGAGCGTCCATCACCGCGCCACCCATGGTTTTGTGCGCGGCGGCAACGGCTGCCCGAGCGCCACGCAGGCGCACCATGAGCGCGCCTTCATGCCAGCAGGAAGCATTGATCGGCAGCGGCTGGGCGCCCCAGCGGTTGAGCTGGGCCAGGGCCTGCGCCTCGTCCAGCTCGAACACCAGCGTGCTCTCGGCCACGGCCTTGGGCAACACCTTGAGCGAGACCTCGACGATCAGGCCCAATGTGCCCAAAGCGCCGGCCATCAGGCGCGACACATCGTAGCCCGCCACGTTCTTCATGACCTGGCCGCCGAAGGTGAGCAGTTCAGCACGGCCGTTGAGCATCTGCACACCCAACACATAATCGCGCACCGCACCAACGCTGGCGCGGGCCGGGCCGTTCAAGCCCGCAGCCACCATGCCACCGACTGTGGCCAGCGCCCCGCTGGCGGCAAAATGCGGCGGCTCGAATGGCAGGTACTGGCCTTTTTCAGCCAAGGTGGCCTCCAGCTCGGCCAACGGCGTGCCGGCGCGCGCCGTCACCACCAGTTCGCTCGGCTCGTAGCTGACGATGCCGGCCAGCGGCCGGGTGTCCAGCAGTTCGCCCTGCAGCGACTGACCATAGAAATCCTTGCTGCCGCCGCCGCGGATGCGCAGAGTAGTACCGGCGGCGGCCGCAGCGCGCACGCGCTCGGTGATGTGTTGCAGGGCTGAGTCCATAGCCCGCGATGGTAACGCCAGCCCGGCTTCCGAATGCCCCCGGCCACCTTTAAACAGCTTCGACCCGGATGGCCATAGTCGCCGTCATCGACTCGCCGGGCAGCAGCACCTTCAGGCCCAGCGCATCGGCTGTCATGCCTTCCTGTCCCAGCAAATTGACGGCGTTGTTCACATGGCTGACCGGCTCGATGGCCACGGTATCGCGCGCCGGATTGGTGAACACCACCAGGCGGCTCAGGCTCGAAACGAGACGGATGCGCAGCTGGCCGTCGCCGAGCACGGCTTCGCCGTTCCAGCCGTCGAAGCAGTGGTCCACATCCAGCGCGGCGCAATCCTGATCCAGCCCCGGCGACGGCAGGCGACGAGTCGGCAGCTTGTCCGCGCCCATTTCCCAGCGCCCGCCGGCGGCAAAGCGCAGATGGCTTCCCGCCCGCTTGACGAAATAGGGATGCCAGCCCAACCCCACCGGCGCGGCCTGCGACGACTGGTTGGTGATGCTCAAGGTCAGTTCGATCTCGTCATCGCACAGACGAAAGGCCTGTGAGGTATCGAACGCAAAGGGCCAGTCCGCATCGGGTTTGTGCTCGTAGGACAGCAGGGCAAACTGCGCATCCGCCTCCAGCACCTCCCAGGGCCGCTGCCACCCCACGCCGTGGATGGCATGTGGTTCCGCGGCGTTGTTTTGCACCAGCGGGTGGCTGGTACCTGCCCATTTGAGACGCGCCTGCGCCACCCGGTTGGAATACGGCACCAGCGGATAGCTGCCCGCCAGGCGCACCGTGGTCAGTGCCTCGGCCGGCGTGGAACGCAACACCGGCAGATCGCCCCACCACAGGCCAGCCAGGCAGCCCCCCAGATCGGGCCGGATATCGCAGCGCAGCTTGCCGCCGCTCAAGTGGAGTGATGTTGTCATGCCGGATGCTCCTGAGGCCATGTCATCTGGCCCCATTGTGCACCGGCAACACACGGGCAAGCGGCGCTAATCCTCCCACTCAAGAATGTGCCAGTGGCTCGGTCCAGCCCCGTCAAGTTCCACTTGTGCATGCGCCTCATCAACGCGTTGCAGCGAGCAACCAAGACGACAGCCCTCCAGCTCTGGCCGGGTCGACTGTTCGATACGCCACTGCCCCGCCTCAAGCACGCCAAAGGAAATCTCGAAATCCGGCTGCCAGACATGCTGGCAAGGGTGCACCCGCATCAGGTAACGCCCGGCCAGGAACAGCCGCTGGCCAGGCCGGCCAGACATGCGTTTGGGTTCGGCCAAGGCAATGCATGGCCCGACCGAATCGGGCAGGCGCTGCCAGGTCTCGCGGTAAACGCCATGCACGCCGGTCTCGATCAGACGATCCGGCGTCTCAAACACCATGCGCCCGGCATCCGGGCTGGGCCCCGGCGGCTGATAGTCGACCAGCCGATGCCAGGTACACACTTCACCTTGGTTGTCAGTGTCGATCCGGGTCACACCGGCAAAACCCTGCTGCAAGGCCAGCAAAGCCTGCTGCTGCGGGCTGTATGGAAAGCAGGGCTTCACCGCCATACCGCTGCGTGCCGCCACCGGGATACGCAGATCGGCGTGCCAATGGCCCAGTTGCAGCCAGCGCACGAAGGTGGTGTCGTCCTGCTGCTCTGGAGTCTGCAGCAAGCTGCGTTGCCAGACACCGCGGTAGCGTCGCGGCACTATCTCGCCCAGCGGGGGCGACACACGCGACCAGGGATCCATGCCTTGCTCAGTCATAGGCCTTCGGGAAGGGTTGCAGGTCCCGGTAGAAAGCCATGTCGTGGTTGGGCCAGATCCAGGCACCGGTGTCCGCCGCGATCCGCTTGAGCTTGCGGATGCTGTCTACGGCCTGTGCCTCACGCCCCAGCCACAGGTTGCCGGGGGCCACTTCGTCATCGAGGTTCTCCTGCAAGTCGGCCGCATCGCCGGCCAGCAGAATCGGGCGCCCTCGGGGCATTTCGAGCCACATCGACATGTGCGCCACGGTATGTCCTGGTGTGGCAACCGCATGGATGCCGGGCAACAGGCCGTATTCGCCGGTCTGCAGCCGGAACTGCAACGGGGCACCGGCATCGTCCAGCAGATCGTCGGCAAACACCGCCGGATCGGCGCCGCTGCGCGCCACGTCCATCTCGGCGTGCTGCACATGAATCTCGGCACCGCAGCCGCAGCGTCGCAACTCCTTGAGACCACCGGCATGGTCGAAATGCAGATGGCCGATGAAGATCACGTCCACATCCGCCGGCGTGAGGCCAAGACGTCCCAGATAGGCGGGAATATGCTGTGAGCCCTCCATCTCGGGTGCACCGAACTCGAATTCGGCCGGGTTGTAATAGCGCGCCCGTGCCACCGGGTCGTGGATCTTGCGATGGTCGCAGCCGACGTCGTAGAGGATGCGCCCGTTCGCGGTCTCGATCAGGTAGGCCAGGATCGGCGCCTCGATCATTTCTCCGCGCCCGCGCTGCCAGGTCGAGATCGACTTGTCATAGCGATGGGTAGCGGTCAGCAGCGGCCATAGTTTGCGCACCTGTGTCATGCCTTCATCCTCCCGGCGTCTGCCACCTTCGGCAAACGCGCCAGCAAGGCCGTGTGATCCATGGCCTGCCCGAAAATGCCACCCTCTACCGCCATCATGGCCAGGGCCGGCCCCTGCAGTTCGGGTTGCGAGGCGGCACAGGCATCGCCGACCACGATACAGCGGTAGCCCAGATCGGTGGCAGCGCGTACCGTACTGTGCACGCAGACTTCGGTGGTAACACCGCAGACGATCAAGGTTTCGATCGCAGCCTGCTGCAAAACCTGTTGCAGATCGGTGCCATAAAAGGCGCTGTAGCCTGGCTTGTCGATCACCAACTCATCGACGCCGGCCTGCATCTCATCAATCAGATCATGGCCGTATTCACCCCGCACCAGCAGGCGGCCGAGCGGTCCAGGGGCGCCGATCTCGGCGTGTGCCGCACGACTGCGCGTCAGCTTGACCGGCGGGCAATCCGACAGGTCGGGTTGATGCCCTTCGCGCGTGAAGATCACCCTCATGCTGCCGCGCCGCGCCGCCGCCAGGAGGGCTTGCACCGGGCCGATCACCGTGCGCAAACGCGCAACGTCCAGGCCGGCATGGGCCGCGTAGCCGCGCGGATCAAGAAAGTCGCGCTGCATGTCGATCACCAGCAAAGCGGTATGGGCCATATCGAGCCATGCAGCCGCCATAACCGATTCACCGGCGCTCATGTTCAACGGCATCGGCCATGCGTCGTGCCACCTCCATGGCCATCAGCGCACCTTTGTCCGCGCTCGCCCCCTTGGCCGACGACAGCACACCCGACAGCGGTACCCAATGCTGGCGCGTGGGATAGACGTCATAGGGCGGGAAATCGGCGGGTCCATCGTCCGGCAGCAGATCCAGCCGCACCAGCTCGGGGTGGTAATGCAGCATGAGCGAGGTCTCGATCACCGCCGCATGCTCCAGCGCAAAACCTGGAAAACCGGCCGGGAACACGGACGCCAGCGTCGTCTCAGTGAGAAAGTCCCAGTACTCCAGGCGCATCACCTGCAGGCGCGCCGCCGGCCCCAGGTCGCGCAGTCCCAGGTCGATGCCCTCGATCAGGAACCACTGGTTTTCGTAGTGACCATTGACGATCACCAGCCGCTCGGCGCCATGGCGGGCGAACTCGCGCACGGCGTCGCGCACCGAACCGATCAGCGTGGCGGCATCGACGCTGGTGGTGCCGCAAAAATGCTGGCCACCACCGCATTTGGGCTGCGATTTGTAACCATAGGACAACGTCGGCGCCACCAGGCCACTGACACGTGCTGCCGCATCCGCTGCCACCGCGGCAGCCAGCAGGCCATCCGTACCCAGGGGCAGGTGCGGACCATGTTGCTCCAGCGCGCCGACCGGCAGGAAAAGGACCGGCCGCTCGCTTTTCAGTCGCGCCGCGTAATCGACCCAGGACAACTGGTTCATCCAGACCGTCTTCATACAGACTCCTTTCTTGGCCGCGACACCGGCGATGCATTGAGACTGGCAACCGGTGCATGGCCCGGCGCGTTGGAATCGGTGGCCTCCAGCAGCGAGGCCGCCACGATCAGCAGGCCGCCCAGCCACATGTGCGGCAGCATCTGCTCCCCCCCCCACAGGGTGACCGAGGCCACAGCCACCACCAGTTCGGTGACCAGGATCACACCCGCCCGCCCGGTTTCCAGATGCGTGACACCGTATTGCCAGGAGGCCATGGCCAGACCCAGCCAGACAAAGCCATACAGCAGCACGGCGACAGCCACGCCGGGGGCCGGCATCGGCACCTGCTGGCCTTGCCACGCAACAGCTACCCCCGACACCAGCGCGCCCCCCAGAAACACCACCACCGTCTTGGTCGCCATGGGTACCGCTGGCGTCGCGCGGGAGATCAGGTTGTTACCGGCAAACGCCAGACCCGCCACGAGCGCCAGTCCGTCGGCAAGGCTCAGGTCCGAACGGAAAGCCTGCGCACCACCGATCACGAACCACAAGCCGACGAGCGCCAGACTGGCCGCCAGCATGCGGCGGCGGCTCACATGCTCGCCCAAAAAGAGGCGGCCACCCAGCACCGACCACACAGGCGAGAGATAGAACAGCAGCATGACGCGCACCACGTCACCCAACATCAGTGCCGCCACGAAGGCCGTGTTGGCCCCGCCGCCGATCAAGGCCAGCCCCAGCACCTTGCCGGCATCAGCACGCCAAGCCCTGCGCTCGCGCAGCACCAGGTAGAGCCCACACAGCCCGGCCGGACCATAGCTGAGCAGCGCGAGTACCGACCCCGACAGCCCCTGCGCGGCAAAGGCCTTCAGTGGCCACCAACTCAGGCCCCATAGCGTGGCCGAGAACAGCAGCATGAAGACGGGCAGACGGGAGGAATGCATGATCCGCTCCTCAAACCATGACCGAGCCGCCATTGGGGCTCAGCACCTGGCCACAGTAAAAACGCGCCTGATCGCTGGCGAGAAATACCACCGTGGCGGCAATCTCCTCGGGCTCGGCAATGCGCCCCTGCGGCACCGCCAGCTCCTGGGCCAGGCTTTGCGCACTCATCGCCGCGGACGACACCATAGCGGTGTTGACGGCGCCCGGCGCCACGGCATTGATGCGGATCGCTGGCGCAAATTCGCGTGCCATGGCGCGCGTCAGGCCGATCACGCCGGCCTTGGCGGCGCAATAGGCAGCAAAGCCGCTGCGCCCAAGCAGGCCAAGGTCGGAGGCAATGTTGATGATGACGCCTTGGCCGCGCGTGAGCATGCCGGGCAGCACAGCACGCGACAGCAAAAACACCGACTTGAGGTCAACCGCCAACATGCGGTCCCACTCCTCCTCAGTGGTGTCGAGCAGCGACTTTTCCTGAATGATGCCGGCGTTATTGACCAGCACATCTACCGGACCCAGCACCTGTTCGACACCCGCCAGCATCTGCGCAACGTCATCGGCACGGGTCACATCGGCCTCGACGGCACAGGCGTTCGCCCCCAGCGTGTGAAGTTCGTGCACCAGGGTAGCGGCGGCAGCGGCCTGGGCCAGGTGGTTGACGGCGACGCTGGCGCCGGCCTGGGCCAACGCCAGTGCAGTTGCACGACCGATGCCGGTGGCTGCACCGCTGACCAGTGCCACGCGCCCCTGCAACGCTGCTGCGGTAAGAACGGCGGGCGATGTCAAGCCATCACCTCGCCATGGCTGGCCACCAGGCTTTGCCCGGTAAGCGCACGGGCATCAGCACTGGCCAGGAACAGGTAGACGCCAGCGATGTCAGCCGGCTCCAGCATTTGCGGCAGCGCCTGGCGCGACAACAACTCGTGCTCCACCTCTGCAAACGTACGGCCAGCTTTCTGCGCCATGGCCTGCAAGGAGGCAATCGCGGCATCGGTACGTATCCACCCGGGGCAGACGGCATTGACGCGCAGGCCGCGCGGCGCCAGCTCCCAGGCCAGTGAGCGCGTCAGGCCGATCACCGCATGCTTGCTGGCGACATAGGCGGAAAAGTCCGCCACGCCGCTACGGCCCCAGATCGAGGACTGGTTGATGATGCTGGCGCCGGCCGGCATCAGCGGCAGCAACGCGCGCGTCAGGCGCACCATGCTGCCCACATTGTTGTCCAGCAGTTGCATCCAGCGCTGCATCGCCTCGGGTGCGGTGTCCGACAAGGGCGTCGGGTGCTCGGCCCCGGCGTTGTTGACCAGCACATCGACGCAGCCATGCGTTTTCCCCAAGGTCACGGCGAGCTGTGCCACCGCTGCGTCGTCGTTGAGATCACAAACCGGGGCGCTGACTTCCGTCACCGGCTGCAGCCGCTCGGCCAGGGCGGTCAGAGCTGCCGCATCACGATCGAGCAGCACCAGGCGCACGCCTTCGCCGGCAAAAGCCATGGCCAGCGCCTGGCCGATGCCACCGGCGGCACCGGTGATCAGGACCACCTTGCCGGCCAGTCCGTAGGACGGCACCATGTCACACCGCCGTCAGAAAAGAAACACCCACGGCGCCGAGGAAACGGTCGGCGCGGCCGCGCGTGCCCGGCGCATCGACGGCGCCGTAATCGTCAGCCAGGATGCGCCGGATGCGGTTGCGGTGAAAGCTCTTGAGCAACTCGTGCACCGTGATGACCTGCGCGTAGTGATCCGGGTAGAGCGAGCGATGGTAGGCCGGCAGGCGGTACCAGGGTTCGGTGGGGCGCTCGTGGTGTGCGTTGTGATAGCCGAAGTTGAGCCACAGCAGATTGAGCCAAGGTCGGTCCAGACCGACAATGTCACTGTAGGTGTTGGCCTGCTCGTAGGCGCGGTCGCGGACCTTGTCCGCCGGAATCGGCGTGTTGTCCAGGATCGGGTAGGCATCGTAGGTGTGCTGGAAGCAGTCGGCAAAGCGCAGCAGGGTAATGAACACCAGATAGGCCAGCGCATACAGCAGCAAGGCTTTGAACGAGTACCAGCCCAGCACGGCGAAGACGGCGGCGCGCACCGCAACGATGGCCAACATGCGCAGGCGCTCTTTCAGCGCACCGCCGGAATGGAAGGGACGTAGCACGACGAAGGCATGCATCAGCAGCTCTACCGCCGGGATGTAAGCCCATTCGAGCGCCAACACCGTGTTGCGCAGCCAGCCGGGCGCACGCAACAGGAAGCCGCGCACGTCGAAGGTGATGACGTCGGCACGCTCGACATGGTGGCGCATGTGCTTGCGCCGCAAGTCCTCGAAGCGCGCATAGCAGCTGCCGTTGAGCCAGCTCATCAACACCCCCCAGCGCGTATTGGTCCGGGCCGAAGCAAAGATGGCCTGATGCGCAAACTCATGGATGAAATAGGCGAACCACACCAGGGCCAGCACCAGCAGGGAAAAGCCCGCGGCATTGGCCAGCCAGAAAGGTGCTGCCAGCAGGACCATGCCCACCGGGTAGCCGATCAGCACCAAGGAAAGCGCCAGCACGTTGGGCAGGACGCCGTCGGCATGGCGGAACACGGGAGATTTCTTGCGCATGATGAATAGCCTCAGCATTTGCACGGCTCACCTGCCTGCAACGCAGGCAGGTGCCGGATGCAAGCTTCTTATTTCTTGGTCAGCGCATTCACGAACTGCGCATCGAAGGTGGCCGCGGTCGCCGGAATAGCGGCAATCTGACCCTTGGCCTTGAGCAGTTGCGAGATCACCTCGCCGCTGCCGTAATAGGAGGTGGTGGCGCTGGACTTCACGAAGGCCTTGGGCATTTCCGCCAACGGAATGTTGTAGACGCCGCTGAGCTGCTCCTTGACTTCCTTGGCCGAGATGCCCATGGCCTTGCCGATGATCTTGGCAGACTCGTCCGGCTTGGACTTCATGTAGGCCATGCCGTCCAGGTAGGCTTTGATGATGCCGCTGATCTCGGTCGGCTTGGCCTTGATGACCTTCTCGTCGAACACCAGCACGTCGGCGATCAGGCCCGGCGCATCCTTGGAGGAGAACACCACCTTGAACTTCTTGCCGCCGCCCTGGCTCAGGATCTGCGACAGGCTAGGCTCATAGGTCACGCCAATCGGCATCTGGCCCGAAGCCATGGCCGCCGGCACCGCTTCGGGCGTCATGCTCACCGGCGTGATGTCCTTGTCGGTCAGGCCGGCGGTCTTGAGTGCGTAGGACAGCAGGAAGTCCGACGGCGAGAGCGGGTTGAAGCCAACCTTCTTGCCCTTGAAGTCAGCCACCTTGCTGACCGACTTGTCGGCCACGATGGCATCGCCGCCGTTCGAATAATCAATCGGCATCACCACCTTCTGCATCTGGCCGGCGGCCACCTGACCCACCACCTGGTCGTAGGTCAGCATGGCACCATCGACTGCGCCACTGGCAATGGCGGCCGGAATCAGCGCCGGGTCGGTAAAGATCTGCAGGCTGACTTTCAGGTTGTACTTTTTGTAGAGATCAAGCGCATCGGCCACATAAAAGGGCCCGTAACCGATCCAGACCACCGTGCCGATTTTCATCGGCACCGGACCGGCAGCAAAGGCGAAGCTAGCCGTCAGCGTCAGCGCCATGCCCGCCAGAGGCTTGAGAAAGCGGCCCAGCAGCTTGAACGTGCCGGCCTTCGTCGTGGTGTGCAGTAGAGAGCCCATCATAAAACTCCAGTAGTGGAACAAAAGGCAGGAAGAGACGCATCTACATCTCTCTCCCGGGCTTTTGTCCCTCCGTGGAGCCTCTGGCGAGGCCGGGGCACTCTCGGACCAGACATCGCTACGCGACCGGAACCCTAGTGACCCTGAGTCAAATGTTCACGCCCGGTCTTCCGACTGGCCGAAACGCTCAACCTGCTAAGCAATGACTAGCAACATACGTGCCACGCCAGAACAGGCGTTTGCCCATCCGCCACGCACCAGGGCGCGTCATTTCTGCGTTGCCAGGAAGGCGCGCCACCCACCATGGTGCGTGATATCACGCGCCTGGGCCGCGGCATAGGCCTCGCAGACAAACCCCAGCACGCCGCTGCCATCGTCAAGCTGGACCGTGCCGATGCCCAGGGGCGCCGGTATCCCGGCAACAAAAGAGCCGAACTCTTGTGCCGGCAGTTCCCAGACTTCCATCTCGATGGCAGCGCCCCCCTCCTCCACCCGCACCATGCCCGGCCGCATCACGCCGCTGCCCGGCAGCAGATAAAAGCGGTAGTTCGGAGCGCTGCGCACCGTGCGCACCAGGCGCGCACCACGCTGCGTGAGCTGGCCGTTGAGCGGCAGGCCGCTCAAGTGCGCGCCACAGACGGCCACTTGCACCTGGGTAGATGGAAACAGCGTAGCGTCGGGCACACCTGCCGTCAGATGCGGCGCATGCTCCGTGGCACCCACCGTGGGCAGCGTCTGCGCGTGCAGCCGTGCCGCCAGTGTGAGCAGCGGCAGATCCTGCCCGCTACGCGCCACCAGCGTGACGCCGAAGGGAATACCCATCTGCATCAGGCCGGTCGGCACTGCCACCGCCGACAGATCGAGCAGATTGACGAAGTTGGTGTAGTGCCCGAGGTTGGAGTTCAGACGGATCGGATCGGCCTCGACAGCAGCGATGGTGTAGGCGCTGCTGGCGGTGGGCGTGAGCAGGAAGTCGACCTCGTGCCAGACCGCGCGCGTCTGCTTCTCCAGCGCCTTGAGCTTGTAGAAGGCTTCAAAGGTGTCTGGCGCACTGATCTGGATGCCTTTCTCCGTGATGGCACGTGTCACCGGGTGCAGGGATTGCGGCTGCTGCACGATGAAGCCGCGGATGGCGGCATAGCGTTCGGCCACCCAGGGACCTTCATACAGCAGTGTGGCCACGGCACGGAAGGGCCTCAAGTCGATTTCCACCGGCGTGCCGCCCAGGGTCTTGAGCTGTTCCACCGCCTGCGCGAACAGCGCCGGGCCCTCCGGATTGCCATGGAACTCGAGATCCTCGGCGCGTGGCACGCCGAAGCGGAAGGACGCGGCCGCGCCGAAGTTGTAGCCGGCAGGCGGCATGGCGCGCGAGTAGGGGTCGCTCGCGTCCTCACCCTCGGCCACGGCCAACACCTGGGCCGCATCGGCCGCGGTGAGCGCGAAGATCGAAATGGTGTCCAGTGTGCGGCAAGCCGGTACCACGCCAGCGGCGCTCAGGCGTCCGCAACTCGGCTTGAGACCGATCAGGTTGTTCAGCATGGCCGGCACCCGGCCCGAGCCGGCGGTGTCGGTGCCCAGCGAGAAGCTCGCCAGGCCCAGCGCCACCGAGACCGCCGAGCCGGAAGAGGAACCGCCCGAGACATAGTCCGGGTTCAGCGAATTGCGGCAGGCACCGTAAGGCGAGCGCACCCCGACCAGGCCGGTAGCGAACTGATCGAGGTTGGTCTTTCCCACGGGAATGGCACCCGCGTCGATAAGCTGCTGCACCACGGTCGCGCTGCGCTCGGGTGTGTAGGCAAAGTCCGGGCAGGCCGCGGTGGTGGGCAAGCCGGCGAGGTCGATGTTGTCCTTGATGGCGAAGGGAACGCCGTACAGCGGCAAGGTCTTCGGGTCGTGTCCTTCCAGCGCCCGGGCATAGGCACGCAGTTCATCGAGCGTCAGGCGGCGGATCCAGATGTGGCGATCCAGCTGTGCGTCTTCGGCCAGCATCTGTGTGTGCAGCTGGTCCACGAGTTGTAACGGTGTCAGCGTGCCTTGCAGGTAGCGGGCGCGCAGGGTGGTCAGGGAGAGATCGAGTCGCATGTCGTGTTCCTTTCTTCAGCGCACCAGCACCAAGGGCTGGCCGGCGCTCACGGCCTGGCCTTCGGCGCAGAGAATTTCATGGACCAAGCCATCGCTGCTGGCGTGCACAGTGATTTCCATCTTCATGGACTCCACCACCACCAGCGGCTGGCCGGCCGTCACCCGGCTACCGGCCTGCACCAGCACCGACCAGATGCCGCCCGAGACCTGGGAGACGATAACCTCGCCGTCGAAAGCCTCGGCGGCGGCGCGGGCGCTGTCGTCCGTCTCGGCGGTTTCGTCCGGTGTTTCGGCAATGCCGGCCTGGCGCCAGCGCTCGCGCTCGGCCTCGAAGGCGGCCTGCTGACGCTGCTTGAACTCGCTGATGGACGCGGCGTTCTCGCGCAGGAAGCGGCGGTAGTCCGACATCCGGAACACGCCGTCCTCGATGCGCAACTGCGCGCGGCCGGCAACGAAATCCTTGCGCCACTGCAGCAGCTCCTCGCCGCTGACCGGGCAGAAGCGAATCTGGTCAAAGAAGCGCAGCAGCCAGGGCTTGCCGGCCTCGAACTCGCGCGTGACGCGCCAGCGGTTCCACATCTGCACCGTGCGGCCGACGAACTGGTAGCCACCCGGGCCTTCCATGCCATAGACGCAGAGGTAGGCGCCGCCGATGCCGACTGCGTTTTCCGGCGTCCAGGTGCGTGCCGGGTTGTACTTGGTGGTCACGAGGCGGTGGCGCGGATCGACCGGCGTGGCCACGGGTGCGCCCAGGTACACGTCACCCAGGCCCATGACGAGGTAGCTCGCGTTGTAGACGATGTCATAGACCTGCTGGATGTCGTCCAGGCCGTTGATGCGGCGGATGAATTCGATGTTGCTGGGGCACCAGGGCGCATCGGCACGCACCGACTGCATGTATTTCTCGATGGCGAGCTTGGTGGCCGGATCGTCCCAGGACAGCGGCAACCAGACGGTGCGACTCGGTACTTCGATGTCGTCCAGCGCAGGCAACGCGGCCTGCACCTCAAGCAGGCGCTCCATCAGCGCGGACAAGGTGATCACCTGTGGGTCGTAGTGCACCTGCAGCGAGCGGATGCCGGGCGTCAGGTCCAGAATGCCGGGCAGCTGGCCCGAGGCGCGCCAGTCCTGCAGTTGCGTCATCAGCGCATGGGCCTCGAAGCGCAACTCCAGGTCGAGCTTGAGTTCGCCAAACTCGATCAGCACGTTGTCGTCACCCGAGCGGCGATAGACCACCTCCACGCTGCCGTCGGCGGCCGGCGTGCGGTACAACACCGCGGCGTTGGGCAGCGCCATCGTACCTGCGATCGGCGCCGGCAAGCCTGGCTGCAGCAAGGCGTCCTGCGCCGCCGCCGCCACGTTGGCCTCTTCCAGCGAGACCGGTACGAAGCGCACGCGGTGGCCCGGCGCGAGCTGGCCCACCTTCCACAACTCGGCCCGCGCCACCGTCACCGGGCAGACGAAACCGCCCAGACTCGGACCGTCGGGCCCCAGGATCACCGGCATATCGCCGGTGAAGTCGATAGCGCCGATGGCGTAGGCGTTGTCGTGAATGTTCGACGGATGCAGGCCGGCCTCCCCGCCATCGGTGCGCGCCCAGCTCGGCTTGGGACCGATCAGCCGCACGCCCGTGCGGCTGGAGTTGTAGTGCACTTCCCAGCACGTGGCAAAGAATACGTCCATGTCCTCGGGCGTGAAGAAGTCGGGGGCCGCATGCGGGCCCACCAGCACGGCGATTTCCCATTCGTGCCCGTAGTTCGGCTGCAGCTGTTCCACCTCGCCCAGCGAGAGCTTGCGCTGCGGCACGGCCGCGCCCACGTGCAGCACGTCGCCGGCGCGCAACGTGCGCCCGCCGTGGCCACCGAACTGACCCAGTGTGAAGGTGGAGCCACTGCCCAGATAGGCCGGCACCTCGATGCCCCCCGCGAGCGCCAGGTAGGCGCGGCAGCCGCCGGTCTGGATACGACCCAGGCGCAGGGTCTGGCCGGCGTTTACCGCCAGCACGCTCCACATCGGCACGGGCTCGCCGTCAAGCGTAAGCTCAATCGGTGCGCCCGTGACAGCCAGCTGCAGATCGCAGCGGAAGCTCAGCGTGGGACCGGCCACCGTAATCTCCAGGCCCGGCGCGCCCACCGGGTTGCCCAGCAGGGCGTTGGCGGCGCGCAGGGCCAGCGGATCCATGGGGCCAGAGGGCGGCACGCCGACATCCCAATAGCCCAGGCGGCCCGGCCAGTCCTGCACGGTGGTCAGCACGCCGCCGGCCAACACGTCGAGGGCGCGGCTGGGCGCCGTGAAGGTGGCGAGGCTGCGCGTGGTGTGATGGCCCTCAAGGAAGGGCGCGAAGGACATCAAGCCGCGCAGGTAGTCGAGGTTGGACTCGAGGCCGGCGATGCGCGTTTCGGCCAGCGCCTGGCCCAGCTTGGCAATTGCATCCGCGCGATCGCTGCCGTACGCAATCAGCTTGGCGATCATCGGGTCGTAATAGGCGCCGATTTCGCTGCCACGCTCGACCCAGGTGTCCACGCGCAGGTTCGTCGGAAAGGCCACCTCGGTGAGCACGCCCGTGGAAGGCTGGAAGTTCTTGTGCGGGTCCTCCGCGTACAGGCGCGCCTGCACGGCATGGCCCTTGGCCTCGATCGTCAGCGTGTTGAAGGCCGGCATGGTGCCGGCACCGAGCCGCGTCATCCACTCAACGATGTCGACACCGGTCACGGCTTCGGTCACGCCATGCTCGACCTGCAACCGGGCATTGACCTCGAGGAAGAAGAACTCCTGCGTGCGCGCATCGACGACAAACTCCACCGTGCCGGCCGAACGGTAGGACGCAGCGGCCGCGAGCTTGCGCGCAGTCTCGTGCAGGGCCAGCCTCACCGCAGGGCGCAGGTTGGGCGCGGGCGTTTCCTCCACCACTTTCTGATTGCGCCGCTGCAGCGAACAGTCGCGTTCGCCCAGCACCATGACGCCGCCTTTTCCGTCACCGAAGATCTGCACCTCGATGTGGCGCGCATCGGCGATGTAGCGCTCCAGAAAGACACCGGCCTCGGAAAAATTCGCCTGCGCCAGCCGGCTCACGGTCTGGAAGGCCGCAGCCAGTTCTTCGGGCGTGCGACACATCTGCATGCCGATGCCGCCACCGCCGGCGCTGCTCTTGAGCATGACGGGATAGCCGATGCGCTCGGCCTCCTTGAGCGCAGTGGCCGCGTCGGGTAACAGGCCGGTACCGGGACACAACGGCACACCGGCCTCGATAGCCAGCGCACGCGCCGTGTGCTTGAGACCGAAGAGGCGCATCTGTGCTGGCGTGGGGCCGAGGAAAACCAGGCCCGCGGCTTCGCAAGCCTCGACAAAGGCAGGGTTCTCCGACAGGAAGCCGTAGCCCGGGTGGACGGCCTGGGCGCCGGTCTTGCGCGCCGCATCGATGATATGTGGCACTGAAAGGTAGCTGGCGGCCGGCGCGGCGGCACCGATGCAGACCGCCTCGTCGGCCAGGGCCACGTGCATGGATTCGGCATCAGCCTCGGAATACACAGCCACCGAGGTGATGCCCATGCGCTTGAGCGTGCGGATGATGCGGCAGGCGATGGCGCCGCGGTTGGCAATCAGGACTTTGGTGAACATGGCGGTCTCTTCTCTCGCAGGTCGTCCTGCTCTGGTGTCATTGCCGCACGGGTCGTCCCGCCGGCCCTATCTCGTTCAGACCGGGTCCCAGACCAAACAGCGCACCGGCGTCGGGTTGTAGGCGTTGCAGGGATTGTTGAGCTGCGGACAGTTGGAGATCAGCACGATCAGGTCCATCTCGGCACGCATCTCGACGTACTTGCCGGGCGCGGAAATGCCGTCTTCAAACGTGAGACCGCCTTCGGGCGTGACCGGTACGTTCATGAAGAAGTTGACGTTGGCCACCACGTCACGCTTGTTGAGGTGGTGTTCGTTGTGCACGATGGCCAGCAGGTAGTTGTCGCGGCAGCTGTGCATGAAGCGCTTTTCTAGTGCGTAGCGCACGGTGTTGCTCTCGCTAGCGCAGGCGCCGCCCAGGGTGTCGTGGCGGCCGCAGGTGTCAGCCACGATGGTCAGCATCGGGCGGCCCTCGCTGGACATGAGTACCGAGCCCACGCCCAGGTACAGCGCACCCTGCGCCTGAATCGTGTGCGTCAGGCTGTAGCGCTCGTCCGGATCAACGGCGTTGTAGAAGATGGTGTCCACGGCCTGGTTGCCTTCGAGGTCGACCATGCGCAGGATCTGCCCGCGCTTGACCTCCTTCATCCACGGTTCACCGGCAGGCAGGACGTCGTCGAGCACGGCGCGCGCCGGATCCAGGGTACTTTCGAGAAGTTGGGGGCTCATGATGGTTCTCGCTTCGTTGGGGTGACGGTTCAGAGGAAGTAGCGCTCGGTGTTCAGAAAGCCGCGCCGGTTTTCCGGGCAGGACAGGCGGCAGACGTCGTCGGCACCGGCCGTGCCCGAACGCCAGGCGGTGAGTTTGATGGCCTTGGGGTTGTAGGCGGGCGCGGGATCGAGCGGATGCGGCGCGGTGGAGAAAGCGACCAACACGTTCATCTCGAAGCGCAGATCGATGTACTGGTCCGGCGCGCGGTGACTCGTCTCGAAATGCAGTCGGCCCTCGGCGTCGGCCACCACCTTGCTGAACAGGTTGAGGTTGGCCACCATGTCGCGCTTGCCCAGGCCCCACTTGCCGATCTCCACCAGCAGGCCGTCCACCGCGTTGCGGTACATGCCGTTGCGGTGTTCCTGGAACCGGTGCGCGCCGTACTTGCGCGCCAAGCCGGCGGCGTCAAGCGCGCCGCAGACCGTGTCATGCCAGCCGCAGCTGTCCTCGGGAATGGAGCACAACACGCGGCCCATGTCGGAGTAGCAGACGTTGCCACGCGTCAGGAAGGCCGTATGCTGCGCCTTCAGGGTGTCGGGCATGTTGTAGCGCTCGGTCTTCTCCTCCTGGTTGTAGAGCAGCATCGAGACGTTGGCGCCGCCATGCAAATCGGTGATGCGCAGCGTGTTGCCGCGGCGCAGCAGGCCGGACCAATGCACGCCGCCGGGAATCAGTTCCTCCCACAGCAGCTTGTCTGGCGAGAGCCGCGCGGAGTGCTCGGGTATACCGGCACGCGCCAGCGGGGTGAGGTTGTCGAGGGTCAGGTCCATGGAGTATCTCCTGTTCAGTGCGCTGCGCTGGCCATGTTCAGCCGCTCCAGCAGATCCAGGTCGGTGTTGACGCCGGCGCTTTCTCGGATGCGCGCGAGGATTTCGCTTTTCAGCGCACGGAACTCGACGCTGTGCTTCATGTCCTGCGTGCGCTGCGCCGGCAGCGGCACCGGGTAGATGCTGTGGATGCGCCCTGGACGTGGCTGCATCAGCACCACACGCTGACCGAGGTAGATGGCTTCCTCCACGTCGTGCGTGACGAAGACGATGGTGGGCTTTTCCACGCGATGGATGTGCAGGATGAGATCGTGCATGACCTCGCGCGTCTGCGCATCGAGAGCACCGAAGGGCTCGTCCATCAGCAGCATGGCCGGCCGGCCCATCAGCGCACGCGCAATCGCCACGCGCTGCTGCATGCCACCGGAGAGCTGATTGGGGTAGGCGCCAGCCACCTTGGCCAGGCCGATCAGATCGAGTAGCGCGTCGGCGCGGCCGGAGGCGGCCTCGACGTCGGCCGAGCTGATGTCTTCGCGGTTGACCTTGAGCTTGCGACTGAACTTGATGTTGTCCATCACCTTGAGCCAGGGATAGAGACTGTAGTGCTGGAACACCATGGCGCGGTCGGCGCCGGGGCCGGTGATGGGTCGGCCGGCGCAGCTCACCAGCCCGGCGCTGTGCGTCTCCAGCCCCGCCAGGATGCGCA
>Ga0255338_1002728_pt1 | contig 24055 bp, 19 predicted proteins | sample MeOH1_35cm_T4_19_FD_203715 | JGI IMG/M metagenome (GOLD analysis project Ga0255338, IMG submission 203715) | Sandy soil microbial communities from University of British Columbia, Vancouver, Canada - MeOH1_35cm_T4_195 | ecosystem: Engineered > Artificial ecosystem > Sand microcosm > Unclassified ...
TTTCCGTGAGGCCGACATCGGTCCAGCCGGTGAAGCGGTTTTCCTGGTTCCAGGTCGATTCGCCGTGGCGAAGAAGAACGATCTTGTACATGGTGAAAGCCTCAACGCAGATCAAAACAGTATTCTAAAACATTTCATTTTCCGTCCAGCACAGCAACTGCTTGAACTAACGCGGATTGCGCCAGGTGCGCATAACGCTCTGTCATTCTGATGCTGCTATGCCCGAGCAAATCTCGGACAACGTACAAGCTCACGCCTTCCATGACTAGCCAGCTGGCAAACGTATGCCGCAAGTCATGAATCCTGAAGTCCTCAATCTTCGCTTTCTCCCGCGCTTCAACGAACGATCCATAGATTGACTTTACCCGTTCGCCCGATTTATCGGCGAACACCCAGCGGGATCCACTGCAATGCTTTTTTCTGAAACGCCGTCTTGATTCAATGGCTGCGCGTGCTTCCTTGTTCAAAGGCACGGTGCGTGGACGTGAATTCTTGGTGTCTTCCGCCGTCAGAATGATGCTGCCGGCCTCAAAGCGCACCCGATCCCAGGTCAAATCAAGCATTTCATTTTTGCGCATGCCAGTGTTGACGGCGACGTAGAGAAAATCCGGAAGAACGTGAGCGCCTCTCCTGGACACGTCGCCGGCCGCATTGATCAACTGCCGCTTTTCCGGTGGTTCAAGATAACGCAACCGGCCAGGAGACCATTTCACATACTGACCTGGCACCGGATTTGAAATCTGCCAGTCCCATCGATTACGAGCATAGTTGATCGCCGCTGAAAGTGTCAGGAGCTCGCAATTGATGGTGCCATTTGAGGCGCCGGCTTTGCGACGACTAACCACGTACTGCGCTATATCATTCCGGCGCAGCTCCGGCAGAACTACATCCGGAAGCATGGTGATCATGCGATTCAGCGTAAGTTCCATAGCTCGGTGACTCTTTAGTTCTCCACGACGAGTGTCGACGTAACGATCGACAAAATCAGAGAGCCGAGTGCACGACTGCTGTTCAAGGTCGAGATCGAGCATAGAACGGCGAAGAGTAAGACCCCGAAATGCCGTTTAATACCGGGAGCATAGCTACGCTACCGGGCTTGCTCTAGGTTTCGCTAGTCGCTCATCCCTGCGGGACCTTCGGCCTTCCGCATCCCTTGCCCAACGACAGCGAATTGCCGGCAAATCGCCCAGGCCAAGCGCGAAGAAACCCCGCGCACACGTCCATTTTTGCCCAGAGAAACGGGCAAACAATGGCCGGTCCTCAGTGTTCCATCGCAAAGCCATAAGAACGAAAAAGCCAAGTCAAGGGCAAGCCAGTTGAACGAAACAGCCACGGCGTGATGGAAGCGCCGGCCTTCGGCCGAAGTGTGACGCGCTGCGCGCTCTTGGGTTTTGAAAAGCAGCTCGATCCGCGCCCGCCTTCGGTCGGTCATCCGTCCTGAACGATTTGCAGTACCCGAAAACGCCGACCTGACCACAGGGCGAGTCAAAAGCAAGGGGTATCCATAACCCTGCCGGAGTTGGGAAAGACCAGGTCGAATGCGGCTACCGCCGCAATTGCGAAAAGTGTCTTTATTGAAGAACAAGCGGCTACGCCGCTACGGCAGCGTTACAGACGCCCTCCCCTTGCTTTCGACAGACCTGCCCTGTGGTGCATGACGGCACGGGTACTGCAAATCAGGACGGATAACCAACCAAAGGAGGACAAACATGCGCGACTCGAGCGATTCAAAACCCAAAAGCAAAAGCAGCAGCCGGGATGCAATCAGTCCAGATGTGGAAAACCCCTTGTTGTTTCGATTGAACTGGTCACTTCGATGGGACCTCCTCAGCCTGCGTGAGTCCGCAAACAGAAAGCGGATTGAAAACCTTTCCTTCCTCGAGCACCACATGATCCTCAAGAAAGGCGCGATTGATTCGCAGGCTTATTGCCTCTCGCCCTTCGACCCGATTGCTGCGGCCGCAGCGAAAAACGAAGCTGACTTTCTACTTTACAAATACTAAGGAGCGACACCATGGCAACGACCACCCCCGCGACAGCGAAGGCCGCGACCCCGAAAACCCCGGCGAAGGTTTCGCATGCGAAAAAAAAGACCCCGCCGAAAGTCGTCGCAGAAATCCACCTGATACCACTGGACCGGATCAAGGTCAAAAGCCAGGTCCGCACCATCTTCGACGATGACTCAATCGCCGAGCTGGCGGCCGACATCGAGGAACGCGGATTGCGTCAGCCGGTAGAAGTGACGCCGATCGGCGACGAACTCTATCTGCTCACCCTGGGCGAGCGACGACTGCGCGCTATTACCAAACTCGGGCATAAAGCCATTGCCGCGACCATCGTAAAGACATCGGTCAAGAACCGGCTTGTCGACCAGCTGGCCGAGAACATCCAGCGGGAAGACCTCGACCTGCAGGACGAGGTCAAGGCGATTCGCACATTACATGACACCCTGGGCAGCGTAGCTGCTGTAGCCGGCACGGTGAAGAAGTCGACACCCTGGGTGTCAAAGCGGCTGGCGCTGTCGCACCCAGATCTATCCTACCAGGCGCGAAGCTTGATGGAAGATGGCATAACAGAGGATGTTGAGATCCTCAACACATTGAGCCATTTGAATGCTATCAGCTGGCCGGCCGCAAACACACTGACACAGCAGCTGCGCGCCGGAAGCGCCACCCGCGAAACTGCGCGCCAGGCATTGAAGGACGCGAAGAATCCAAAACCGACCGTGATCGACCCCAACCAGGCGCAGAGAGAACGGCAACACGCTGCAGACAAAGCCGACGCCGAAGTCAAAAGCGCAGCACTAACGAAAGCGCGCACGGAAGGCACCGGGCAAGAATTCATTAAATGGGCTTGGGCCGAGCTTGAACGTGCCTGCGAGTTTCCCGAGTCCAAGGGATTCAGGTCGACCGCATTCTTCGACAAGATCCACCACAACCAGCGAGTTGCGCTACGGGCGCATGTGAAGACCCTGCAGGAAGAAGCCAAAGCCAGGGACTTCAAACAATGGGCTTACTTCGCCAGCTGTGAAAACCTCGATTACGACTATCTTGAATTGATGGTCGGCATCTACACCCTCAAGGGCTACGACATCGCTGACAACCTGGCTGCGTTTCTGACGATGGTCGAAGACGCGAACCGGCCAGAGGATGAAGAATGAACGCCGCGCCATTGACGCCAGCGACCGAGGCGAAGGCGGCCGCGATCCGCGCCGGCTTAATCGACTGGAACCCTGTACCGATCGGCAACGCCGCCGACTTGCTGGCCATGCTCACCAGTGCGAACAAGGAAGAACGGGAACAGGCTAAGTCAAGACTGCGCAGCATCACCCGGCACGGCCAACAGATCCTCGCGGCCGAAAAAGCCGCACAGGATCTCGCCACCTTCGCCAACAGAAACGAGCCTTGAGCTTTTGAGCTACACTTTACGCAAAGGAGAGCCGCACCATGACCGACACCGTAGAAAATCTGATCCTGGAACACCTGAAGCGGTTTCAGACCGGGCAAGACAACATCAACCGCAAACTAGATGAACTGATCCGGCGTACCAGCAACCTGGAGGCCGGGCAAGCCTCGATCATTCAACACTTGGGGCACCTGGCCGCCGCCGACGCCTCGCAGCAGCTGACAGCCGACGGCTTCAATGCACGGCTTGAGCGCATCGAGCGCCGGCTGGAACTGACGACCTGACTTATCCACCGATTCTGTGGACAAAAGCCCGCGATTGCGGGCTTTTTGTTTGGTGGATCAAGGGCGCTGCGGCTACGATCAAAAACTAGCCACCCGCCGAACGCACAAGCTGCCGGCACCCCTCCACACCTTCCGGCGATTGCATGTACTGCGTCAAATTCTTCGTTGCGTGATCCGTGGCCGCACCCCACCCCGCCCACATCCCAAGAAACGCAGACACCAAGACAATGGCGATCGTTTTCATGCACTCCCCCTTTAGATTTTCTGTACTTCGATGAACACCAGGATCTCGGAGCGCTTCTCCTGGCGCTCCTGACCCAACAGCCAACCCAACCAAGGCAAATGATTCTCCGACTGATCCTCCTGGTTGTCCTGCAGCCCGGCCAGCACCACCACTTCACCAGGAACCAGCCCGAGCTTGGTATTCACGGCCCGCTTGATCAGGGTCGGCGATCCATTGACGCCTGACCTGGTCACCACAAAATTAGACAGCTCCTGCTGCAAAGACAACTCAATCACATCGCCTCTGATTTCTGGAATAGCCGTGAGGATAACGCCACTTTGCTTGTACTCGACCGACTGCAGCGCATTGCCGTTGTTGTCCAGCTGGACGCTACCCAGGACGGGAACATCCTGACCCACGCTAAAACGGGCTTGAGCGCCGTTTCTAACCCTCACTTGAGGCCGGGATACCGACTTGAAGCGGACATCGGCATCCAGGGCCGAAAGGACCGCATTCAAACCACCTTTCGCAATCTTCAGGGACACCCCGCCGAGAATACTTTGCGCCACCCCCGAAACACCCCCGGACACTGTTAGCAGCAGCTCACTTGGCATCAATGCCGCAGCGATCTGCATCGCCGAGCCTTCACGCTTCTCGAATCCCACTTCATACACCGCCGCCTTGAGAACAACTTCACCACTGGGTGTATCGAGATCGAACAACAGCCGATTGACCTTAGCCACGTCCTTTGACGCCACCATGAACGCAATCTGGTCGACCTCGCTGCGGTCGATCTGACCTTCAACGCTGGTCGGACTGGACTGACGACGCGACGGCCCCGATTGAATGTCCCTCGATGGCTGTACGTCCTTGACTTCACCGCTCTTGATCGAACGCGACAACACCGAACGCGCGGCCGTGACGCTTTGCACCACGTCCGCCAGGTAACGCGCCGAACGATACCGCGGCCGATACACGATCAACTCTTCCGCGGCTTCTGGCGCCTTGTGGATCCACACCACGCCGCCCCGCCTCACCACCTCGAAGCCAGCCGACTGCGCCAGGCCCGCCACAGCAGACACCGCGCTTGACTTCGGCACCTGGCGAAGATCCACGGTAAATCTGTCGTTCAACTCAAGCAGCTCGTGCGACAACACAAACGGCTCTTGGGCCAGCTCGCCGTAAGCGACCCGAACGAGATCCACCAGGCGCGCTTCCGACAGCACCAGCGAAACACGATCATCGGCCAGAACCGAAGCCGCCAGCATGACGCCAATACAGAAAGCTGCGAGCCGTAGCCCCAACGCGAGCACGAATGCCAAACACCAGGTCAAAGTTTTCATTTGGCCCCCGGGAGCACGCCGCCCGACTTGCCCCCGGTCCAGTCCGCTGCCGCTTCGCCATTCGGCAAGATCACTTCCATGCTCAGGCCGGCAATCTTGCCCGGCGCACCCCGTACCACCCGCGAACGCTCACCGTTATTGAGATACATCACAACCTCTGCGCCGGTCTGATAATAGCCAGTAACGCGCCACTCGTCGGACACTTCCACCGATGGTTTCGCATGCGAAACATTCGCCGATTGCACGACACCGGCTTTAGCGTCCAGGGACACACCGGGTTTGTCTTTCGGCTTCGGATTGAAGAAGCTATAAACCACATAGACCGAGAAACCAGCCACAATCAGCCCCACCGGCAGCACGACCTTGAATAAGGCGCCCTTCAGGATGTTGCCGCGCTGGTCGATGTTTTCTTCTACGGCGTCCGCATCGCCATCTTTCTTCTGACTGTGTGATTTGTAGAAGTCAAATTTCGCCGGATCATAGCTGCGCTGATGACTGGTCAATGGTCTGCGCGTCAATCGCGTTTTTTGAAAGCAATCGACCCGGTAGCGACTGGTCGACCCGATGGCGGTCAACTTCGTCATTTGATACGTTTCCTCGATCACCCCGCGCACCGACCGATGAATGTCGGCCGGATCCTGCGTAATGATGGCAATGTCACAACAGATCCCGGTTTCCGGATGCGTCATCTGGCGATGCATCCGAATGAAGTTCATCACGCGTTCCGGCCGCTTGTCCTTGCCGTCTTCGCTTTTTAGACCCAGGCCATTCCAAAAACGCCAGATTTCGTCCAGGGCGACCAGGTCGCCGCCCTGAATGAACGCGTCCACACCATCTTCCTCGTCGTGATCGGTGCGCCAGAACAGCGGCTCCATGACCTTTTCGTGAGGAATACAGATCAGCTCACCGATCCGGCCTTCATCGACGCCTTCGGCCAGCATAGCCGCTTTCATTGCCTCGAAGTTCAGGCCGGCAATATTCGACACCACACGCCGGCCACGCTTCAAGGCGTTGTAAATGATGACGATAACAACCTCGTAAGTCTTGCCGGAACCCATGATTCCGACATAGGCCTTAATCGACATTGGCAAGCTTTCGAATAAACCAGCCTGCCGGCTGACTCGCTGCAAATACCTTGTTCGGCGATTCGCCACCCCACCCGACATTGCAATCACACGTCGGGCCGCTCAATTTCACCAAGTGCAATGTCTCGCCCGTGATCACCACGCCGGCCGGCTTTTCGACCCACGTTGGCGCACCGCATTTGCTGCACCAACTGAAGTTATACCGGTCGAAGCCAATCCGCTGCGGCTTGGCCAACACAACAGAGCTTTTACTTTTCATGACTAGACCTTGATGCGCTGAATCCGCACCCGTTCACGCCCCATGTAAGCCGCTGCCCTGCGTGCCTCGTCACGAGCTGCGCCCACATCGGTATGGAGAAACGACGCACCGCCACCCAGGAACACAAGGAACGCCTCACCGCGATCTTTTGCCAGCGCCTTAGCCTTTTCCATCCACTTCGCGTTACTGATTTTTTGCGCCTCGTCAATAGTCATGACATCACCCGATCACCGGCAGCCGCCGAATAAGGAACCTGGACACCCAGGCGGAAATCAGCAACGGCACGCCGTAGCCAAGTTGAAAAAAGTCAAGGAAGAACCAAACGCCCGAGCCGACTGCACTAAAGGCACTAGTCAGCCCCCCAGGATTGATGAAACCGCCCAGGTAAGCCACCGCCTTTGGAACGAGAAAGGCCACCAGGGCAAACACCGCCGTGAACACGATGAACTTGACGACGATGTCCCGAAAAATCCAAGTGACGATTGGTGCAAGCAGAAGCGGCATCGCCATATCAAGCCCCCAGCAGGATGAACAGCGCAAGGATGGTCCAGACCACGGACATCACCGAGGAAAACGCGCTGAAATGATTTGCCACCAACTGGCAATGACTGTCGAGGGTGTAGCTCGTGTTATTCCAGTTGAATGAACTCGTCGGACATTGGCTTGTATGCGCCGGCAGCTGCCAGCCGAGGAGATTAGTGAACGTGCCCTGGAAAAACGCCTGGTCAAACTGAGAATTAGGTGGTTCTACCGGATCTGCTGGGTCCGCCCCGGTTTCCGTGATCTTGTCGAGCTTGGGTCCCAAGGCATCATTGATCGACTGCGCAGCTGCTGCCGCTTCGCCCTGGCGGGCATAGTCCGATGGAAACTGAATCGACTCCATCTGATTGCCGATGCTCGCTTCTTTGGTAGCGACGACAGGCGCCGCCGTCTGACCCGTAACAGCGCCGGCATCCACTTGGTATTTTTCCACCCGGACGTTAAAAGGATTGTCCGCCGTAGGATCCGGAGTGACGCGAATCAATTCCTTGACCATCCGGCCCGACACCGGATCAAGATACGGCGTGCCATAGGTATCCACCGACGCCGAATTCAACACAGGTTGATTGACGGGCATCGGAACATCGGCCCTCGCCAGCTCTTGCGCAGCGCCATCCGTGATTGGATGCGTACCCGCCGTGTTGAAGTCGGATTCAGTTGCCGGGACAGTGGTATTTATGGCTGCACCGCAAGACGGAAAGCCGCCAACGTTGATGGGCGAGCCGAACCCATTGCAATCCGCAGGACCTACAATGTAGCCGCCAGCAGTCGAACCCGCAGCCGTCGAACAAGTGCGATAAAGATAGTTTCCGGGATACGCGACGGTATAACCGCCGGCAAGCGACCAATGCTTAGCAGCACAAGCCGCTTGTGCTGCCGCCTCGTACGAGCCGCCATAGTTGGAAACCAACAGAGTGCCAATACGCAAATTAGTTGTATTGGGCACAGACTGGCTTTTCTGCCATTCGTTATTGACATATGACAAGCCTTCACCAAGCAACCACTGCGCCGTTAAGCCAACGAGCAAGCCGGCAGGATTCAAGCGAACCGCAGTAAGAGCAAATGAGGCCGCATTTGCCGCAAAGGTAGCTGCCCCAGGCATCTGGATCTGACGGCCTGCCGCCATTACTGTCGCCGGCGTAGTGAACACTCCATTCGCCGCTGTCGCAGATGCACCCTTGACCGCCCAACTAGAGCCAGTTTTCGCGGCACCGCCGCCAATCACAGCACTCATCGTCGCGGCACCGGCATTACAAGACAACAGCAACATGACCAGAAATCTAATCACTGGACAGACCTTTGATCATTGCCCAAGCGGTCAACATGCCGTACAGAGCAAAGACGAGATACCAGGCGTCGACGGCATTCAAAATGGATGTTCCTCGTATTCTTCGCGCGACATCACCGCCAAGCCCGCCGCCCGGTTGTCGCGGGCATAGTCCTCGTAGGTGTAATAGTCGTATGCCGAACCACCGCGCACCGCTGCCAAAAGCATCTTTGCACCCTTGATTGCCACATAGACATACACCAGGGCGACGGTCACAAACAGCACCGCTTCCACTACGGTCGAAAAATCAATCAACGCCGTTACTGCAGACAGATCGGGACCGGCCATGTTTTACCCCTTGGAGTTTTCGCATGCGAAACGCGGGAAGGCGTGCACACCCTCCCGCTGTTCGCTCAGACCAGGTTAAGCGCCACGAACAGCGGCGATAACCATCTTCGCGCCCTTCCAGGCCAGATACACCACGACCACGGCGGCCGCCACGCCAAGAATTGCCGTAGTGACCGTGCCGAAGTCAACAGCCGACGTCACAGCGGTCAGGTCCGGCCCCACCGCCAACGCATGAGTAGCCAGCGAGGAACCCCCAACGACCAAACCAGCCTGGCCGAAGGTACGAGCGCGCGGAGCGCGCATTTTGATTTTGAACATCGTCAATCTCCCAACAAGTGCCAGGTAACCGCCCGGCCGGTTTCGGCAAATCTGCCGGAAATCGTTACCACTTCTTCACGGCTTCGAGGATCAAGCCAAGGTTTTGCGACAAGTACCAGGTGCCGGCCACGCCAAGGAAGAAAAAAGCGAAGACGCCACCGGCTGCAACTGGATCAAAGACCGGAGCATCGACCATGCCGCAGGTCGCCAACTGCAAAGTTCCGGTCCTGCTGGATACCGTGTTACTGGCAATCGGCCGGCTCAGCACGGAATACGTCAACAGACCACCAGCATCAATGCTCGATGACACATGCGCCGTGACGTTGACATCACCCCACACCGGAAAAGACTTCTGGAAGGATTCCAGGGCTTCCCCGGTTGTGGCGTAGCAGTGGCCAGCATAGCCAAATGACATTTAGGCCGACTCGACTACTTCCAGCACCACACGTGCCGACCGGATAGACGTAATCACGCCATCCTTGTCGGTCACATTGAAATTGTTCGGATAACCGCCGATCCGGACCACCCCCGACCAGTCATCCCCTTCCGCCCCAAGTGCCGCAACGGACTTGAGTTCGACAACAGACGGCATGCTGTAGGGATCCGGTGCCGGTGTCATACACAGCTGGAGGAACCGCTTTCCTTCCTTCAGCGACATCGTGCGGCGCGGCCCAAGACGACCCGTTACGACGCCTTGATTGACCGGGACCGGAAAGGTCTTTTCTTTTCCTGCGATAGGCTTCACTTCTGCATTCATGATGCTTTACTCCTTCTAGGCCGCAGCCCTTAATTGACCCCATTCCACGGGGCAGTGGTTGAAAAGCGAATTAGCCGAAACCGGCGTCCGACATAGCCGCTCATTCGTGCGCATCGGCGTGAAGTCGCGCGGTAGCGCCGCGTCATTGGCGATGATGATGACGTTCGAGGACAACCACGAAACGCCGGCATCAACCAACTTCTTTCGATTGACGTAGAACTGACTGCGCCCGATCTCGTCGCGCATGACAACCTCGCCACGTGTCGCCATCTGAAGCCAGAAGGAAAAAAGACCATTCGCCGAACGCTTCCCGTAGGAGGAATTCAACCTGGCCTTGACCTGATCATGAGTCCGCACTGTTTCCATTTCCGTTTTCCCTTCCCGCATCAACTTGAACACATCGTCGTCATGCACTTTTTTTAGATACTCATCTGTAATTTCCGACACCAATGGATAATGCCCAAAGTCATAAGCCAGCTTTTCCGCATTGATCTGAACTTCCGCACGTAACCTGTTATCCGCAAGCCGCTGCAAGGCTTTGATACGCTTTTCCACTTGTGGCCGAAAATTACCGAAGTCACCGCCACCCTCTTGACCCCTAAACCAGTCATTGACCTGTAACCGCTCGCCGCGCTGTTTTTGGTAATAGAACGTCAGCGCCTTGCGCACCCTCGGGATTTCATGCGCTTTGAATTCCGGCCCCTTGTGATAAATCCGCAAGGTGGTATGCGAACCCGGAAAGTGCACCGAGTTCTCGCCGTACTTCGCCGAGTTCTTCGACCGACGCGGAAACTTGCAATGAGAAATGCCACGAAAGAATTCGGCGATCGCAGCCGGCGTCAGTCGAAAAACTTCCGCCCAATCGACTCGACGCACTTGCCACCGATGAGCGGACGGCAGCACATGCTGCTTGTCGCCGAACTTCTCGACATCGAGATTGAACAGCTCACCCAGCAAATCAATGAACAACCGGCACAGTTCGCCGAAGTTCTCGACCTGGCCAAACACGTTTTGACCATAGAAAAACTTATGCAACGATGCTTCGACCAGGATGTACGGATCACAATCGACTTGCTCGGTCCGACCTGTTGGACCGGACACCCAATCCTTGCGCATGACATTGAAGCTAATTCGAGAATCCCAAGAGCCTTCAAGCTGGCCATTGGTGATCGCGTAGAGTTCCTCACCTGTCGAAAGATCGACACCGGTCTTTAAAATCGATTGGTGATGAAGAAAATCGGCCAAGCTTTCATCAATGGTGGGTGACCTTAATTTCACGGTATCAATGCCCATCCTGAAAATCCCCAAAATCCGGTAAACCGGACTGATCTGCGGTGCTACACCGCCGCAGATCAGAAAACCTAAAGTCAAAAGCGTTGGTTTTACCTTCGACTTGGTACGCTGCAGAAGTCGCCGGCAGGCTGTCCGTCCTCGCTCCTTCGTCGCTGCGGGCGGGCAGGCTGGCGGCGACCGGACGCATTGCGTATACCTTCGCCCAAGCCGCCGCCGACGACGCCACCAAATCAGTCAACGACAAATACGGAAAGGGAGAAACGCCCTGCTCGGGTCGTTCATCCAATTCGAGGCCTTCCCATATCGTGCCTGGCACGCGGTGCAGGGTTCTCAAGTCCATAGCCGCGCATTGCCCTGAAAAAAGCGGATGGCGACAAAGATGCCGCACTCCTGGGAGCGGGATACAAAGTCATTCGCTGGTCTGCGAAATCCTTGCCAAGCGTTGAAGTGATACAAAGCACGTTCCACGGCTGAAGCAACTCCCCTTGACTAACTCCGCCCGAATCGGGCAGAGTGCGCGTAACCCAAAATTGGATATAACCAAAATTGGACAATCAGGCGCAATTAGAACTAACCAAAACTGGTTAGTCAAGGAGAATTTGCAATGGAACTAAAAACCTATATCGCCAAAGGAATAGAAGCAGCAGACGGACCCGCTGCATTGGCGCGACTTATTGGCGTTCGCCACTCGAGCCTAAATGAAGCAAAACACGGCAAACGAGGCCTACCTCCAGTCGCATGCGGCAAGCTCGCCGATCTGCTCGGCGTTGATCGTTGGGATGTTGTCGCGGCGTCGGAAATACTCACCGAAAAGGACGAAGCAAAGAGGCGGTATCTGCTCCCTTTTGTCCTGGCGACTGCGCAGAATGTGGTGACAACAACTGCCCGGAACGTGAGCAGTAGTATTCTAAAACATTTCATTTTCCGTCCAGCACAGCAACTGCTTGAACTAACGCGGATTGCGCCAGGTGCGCATAACGCTCTGTCATTCTGATGCTGCTATGCCCGAGCAAATCTCGGACAACGTACAAGCTCACGCCTTCCATGACTAGCCAGCTGGCAAACGTATGCCGCAAGTCATGAATCCTGAAGTCCTCAATCTTCGCTTTCTCCCGCGCTTCAACGAACGATCCATAGATTGACTTTACCCGTTCGCCCGATTTATCGGCGAACACCCAGCGGGATCCACTGCAATGCTTTTTTCTGAAACGCCGTCTTGATTCAATGGCTGCGCGTGCTTCCTTGTTCAAAGGCACGGTGCGTGGACGTGAATTCTTGGTGTCTTCCGCCGTCAGAATGATGCTGCCGGCCTCAAAGCGCACCCGATCCCAGGTCAAATCAAGCATTTCATTTTTGCGCATGCCAGTGTTGACGGCGACGTAGAGAAAATCCGGAAGAACGTGAGCGCCTCTCCTGGACACGTCGCCGGCCGCATTGATCAACTGCCGCTTTTCCGGTGGTTCAAGATAACGCAACCGGCCAGGAGACCATTTCACATACTGACCTGGCACCGGATTTGAAATCTGCCAGTCCCATCGATTACGAGCATAGTTGATCGCCGCTGAAAGTGTCAGGAGCTCGCAATTGATGGTGCCATTTGAGGCGCCGGCTTTGCGACGACTAACCACGTACTGCGCTATATCATTCCGGCGCAGCTCCGGCAGAACTACATCCGGAAGCATGGTGATCATGCGATTCAGCGTAAGTTCCATAGCTCGGTGACTCTTTAGTTCTCCACGACGAGTGTCGACGTAACGATCGACAAAATCAGAGAGCCGAGTGCACGACTGCTGTTCAAGGTCGAGATCGAGCATAGAACGGCGAAGAGTAAGACCCCGAAATGCCGTTTAATACCGGGAGCATAGCTACGCTACCGGGCTTGCTCTAGGTTTCGCTAGTCGCTCATCCCTGCGGGACCTTCGGCCTTCCGCATCCCTTGCCCAACGACAGCGAATTGCCGGCAAATCGCCCAGGCCAAGCGCGAAGAAACCCCGCGCACACGTCCATTTTTGCCCAGAGAAACGGGCAAACAATGGCCGGTCCTCAGTGTTCCATCGCAAAGCCATAAGAACGAAAAAGCCAAGTCAAGGGCAAGCCAGTTGAACGAAACAGCCACGGCGTGATGGAAGCGCCGGCCTTCGGCCGAAGTGTGACGCGCTGCGCGCTCTTGGGTTTTGAAAAGCAGCTCGATCCGCGCCCGCCTTCGGTCGGTCATCCGTCCTGAACGATTTGCAGTACCCGAAAACGCCGACCTGACCACAGGGCGAGTCAAAAGCAAGGGGTATCCATAACCCTGCCGGAGTTGGGAAAGACCAGGTCGAATGCGGCTACCGCCGCAATTGCGAAAAGTGTCTTTATTGAAGAACAAGCGGCTACGCCGCTACGGCAGCGTTACAGACGCCCTCCCCTTGCTTTCGACAGACCTGCCCTGTGGTGCATGACGGCACGGGTACTGCAAATCAGGACGGATAACCAACCAAAGGAGGACAAACATGCGCGACTCGAGCGATTCAAAACCCAAAAGCAAAAGCAGCAGCCGGGATGCAATCAGTCCAGATGTGGAAAACCCCTTGTTGTTTCGATTGAACTGGTCACTTCGATGGGACCTCCTCAGCCTGCGTGAGTCCGCAAACAGAAAGCGGATTGAAAACCTTTCCTTCCTCGAGCACCACATGATCCTCAAGAAAGGCGCGATTGATTCGCAGGCTTATTGCCTCTCGCCCTTCGACCCGATTGCTGCGGCCGCAGCGAAAAACGAAGCTGACTTTCTACTTTACAAATACTAAGGAGCGACACCATGGCAACGACCACCCCCGCGACAGCGAAGGCCGCGACCCCGAAAACCCCGGCGAAGGTTTCGCATGCGAAAAAAAAGACCCCGCCGAAAGTCGTCGCAGAAATCCACCTGATACCACTGGACCGGATCAAGGTCAAAAGCCAGGTCCGCACCATCTTCGACGATGACTCAATCGCCGAGCTGGCGGCCGACATCGAGGAACGCGGATTGCGTCAGCCGGTAGAAGTGACGCCGATCGGCGACGAACTCTATCTGCTCACCCTGGGCGAGCGACGACTGCGCGCTATTACCAAACTCGGGCATAAAGCCATTGCCGCGACCATCGTAAAGACATCGGTCAAGAACCGGCTTGTCGACCAGCTGGCCGAGAACATCCAGCGGGAAGACCTCGACCTGCAGGACGAGGTCAAGGCGATTCGCACATTACATGACACCCTGGGCAGCGTAGCTGCTGTAGCCGGCACGGTGAAGAAGTCGACACCCTGGGTGTCAAAGCGGCTGGCGCTGTCGCACCCAGATCTATCCTACCAGGCGCGAAGCTTGATGGAAGATGGCATAACAGAGGATGTTGAGATCCTCAACACATTGAGCCATTTGAATGCTATCAGCTGGCCGGCCGCAAACACACTGACACAGCAGCTGCGCGCCGGAAGCGCCACCCGCGAAACTGCGCGCCAGGCATTGAAGGACGCGAAGAATCCAAAACCGACCGTGATCGACCCCAACCAGGCGCAGAGAGAACGGCAACACGCTGCAGACAAAGCCGACGCCGAAGTCAAAAGCGCAGCACTAACGAAAGCGCGCACGGAAGGCACCGGGCAAGAATTCATTAAATGGGCTTGGGCCGAGCTTGAACGTGCCTGCGAGTTTCCCGAGTCCAAGGGATTCAGGTCGACCGCATTCTTCGACAAGATCCACCACAACCAGCGAGTTGCGCTACGGGCGCATGTGAAGACCCTGCAGGAAGAAGCCAAAGCCAGGGACTTCAAACAATGGGCTTACTTCGCCAGCTGTGAAAACCTCGATTACGACTATCTTGAATTGATGGTCGGCATCTACACCCTCAAGGGCTACGACATCGCTGACAACCTGGCTGCGTTTCTGACGATGGTCGAAGACGCGAACCGGCCAGAGGATGAAGAATGAACGCCGCGCCATTGACGCCAGCGACCGAGGCGAAGGCGGCCGCGATCCGCGCCGGCTTAATCGACTGGAACCCTGTACCGATCGGCAACGCCGCCGACTTGCTGGCCATGCTCACCAGTGCGAACAAGGAAGAACGGGAACAGGCTAAGTCAAGACTGCGCAGCATCACCCGGCACGGCCAACAGATCCTCGCGGCCGAAAAAGCCGCACAGGATCTCGCCACCTTCGCCAACAGAAACGAGCCTTGAGCTTTTGAGCTACACTTTACGCAAAGGAGAGCCGCACCATGACCGACACCGTAGAAAATCTGATCCTGGAACACCTGAAGCGGTTTCAGACCGGGCAAGACAACATCAACCGCAAACTAGATGAACTGATCCGGCGTACCAGCAACCTGGAGGCCGGGCAAGCCTCGATCATTCAACACTTGGGGCACCTGGCCGCCGCCGACGCCTCGCAGCAGCTGACAGCCGACGGCTTCAATGCACGGCTTGAGCGCATCGAGCGCCGGCTGGAACTGACGACCTGACTTATCCACCGATTCTGTGGACAAAAGCCCGCGATTGCGGGCTTTTTGTTTGGTGGATCAAGGGCGCTGCGGCTACGATCAAAAACTAGCCACCCGCCGAACGCACAAGCTGCCGGCACCCCTCCACACCTTCCGGCGATTGCATGTACTGCGTCAAATTCTTCGTTGCGTGATCCGTGGCCGCACCCCACCCCGCCCACATCCCAAGAAACGCAGACACCAAGACAATGGCGATCGTTTTCATGCACTCCCCCTTTAGATTTTCTGTACTTCGATGAACACCAGGATCTCGGAGCGCTTCTCCTGGCGCTCCTGACCCAACAGCCAACCCAACCAAGGCAAATGATTCTCCGACTGATCCTCCTGGTTGTCCTGCAGCCCGGCCAGCACCACCACTTCACCAGGAACCAGCCCGAGCTTGGTATTCACGGCCCGCTTGATCAGGGTCGGCGATCCATTGACGCCTGACCTGGTCACCACAAAATTAGACAGCTCCTGCTGCAAAGACAACTCAATCACATCGCCTCTGATTTCTGGAATAGCCGTGAGGATAACGCCACTTTGCTTGTACTCGACCGACTGCAGCGCATTGCCGTTGTTGTCCAGCTGGACGCTACCCAGGACGGGAACATCCTGACCCACGCTAAAACGGGCTTGAGCGCCGTTTCTAACCCTCACTTGAGGCCGGGATACCGACTTGAAGCGGACATCGGCATCCAGGGCCGAAAGGACCGCATTCAAACCACCTTTCGCAATCTTCAGGGACACCCCGCCGAGAATACTTTGCGCCACCCCCGAAACACCCCCGGACACTGTTAGCAGCAGCTCACTTGGCATCAATGCCGCAGCGATCTGCATCGCCGAGCCTTCACGCTTCTCGAATCCCACTTCATACACCGCCGCCTTGAGAACAACTTCACCACTGGGTGTATCGAGATCGAACAACAGCCGATTGACCTTAGCCACGTCCTTTGACGCCACCATGAACGCAATCTGGTCGACCTCGCTGCGGTCGATCTGACCTTCAACGCTGGTCGGACTGGACTGACGACGCGACGGCCCCGATTGAATGTCCCTCGATGGCTGTACGTCCTTGACTTCACCGCTCTTGATCGAACGCGACAACACCGAACGCGCGGCCGTGACGCTTTGCACCACGTCCGCCAGGTAACGCGCCGAACGATACCGCGGCCGATACACGATCAACTCTTCCGCGGCTTCTGGCGCCTTGTGGATCCACACCACGCCGCCCCGCCTCACCACCTCGAAGCCAGCCGACTGCGCCAGGCCCGCCACAGCAGACACCGCGCTTGACTTCGGCACCTGGCGAAGATCCACGGTAAATCTGTCGTTCAACTCAAGCAGCTCGTGCGACAACACAAACGGCTCTTGGGCCAGCTCGCCGTAAGCGACCCGAACGAGATCCACCAGGCGCGCTTCCGACAGCACCAGCGAAACACGATCATCGGCCAGAACCGAAGCCGCCAGCATGACGCCAATACAGAAAGCTGCGAGCCGTAGCCCCAACGCGAGCACGAATGCCAAACACCAGGTCAAAGTTTTCATTTGGCCCCCGGGAGCACGCCGCCCGACTTGCCCCCGGTCCAGTCCGCTGCCGCTTCGCCATTCGGCAAGATCACTTCCATGCTCAGGCCGGCAATCTTGCCCGGCGCACCCCGTACCACCCGCGAACGCTCACCGTTATTGAGATACATCACAACCTCTGCGCCGGTCTGATAATAGCCAGTAACGCGCCACTCGTCGGACACTTCCACCGATGGTTTCGCATGCGAAACATTCGCCGATTGCACGACACCGGCTTTAGCGTCCAGGGACACACCGGGTTTGTCTTTCGGCTTCGGATTGAAGAAGCTATAAACCACATAGACCGAGAAACCAGCCACAATCAGCCCCACCGGCAGCACGACCTTGAATAAGGCGCCCTTCAGGATGTTGCCGCGCTGGTCGATGTTTTCTTCTACGGCGTCCGCATCGCCATCTTTCTTCTGACTGTGTGATTTGTAGAAGTCAAATTTCGCCGGATCATAGCTGCGCTGATGACTGGTCAATGGTCTGCGCGTCAATCGCGTTTTTTGAAAGCAATCGACCCGGTAGCGACTGGTCGACCCGATGGCGGTCAACTTCGTCATTTGATACGTTTCCTCGATCACCCCGCGCACCGACCGATGAATGTCGGCCGGATCCTGCGTAATGATGGCAATGTCACAACAGATCCCGGTTTCCGGATGCGTCATCTGGCGATGCATCCGAATGAAGTTCATCACGCGTTCCGGCCGCTTGTCCTTGCCGTCTTCGCTTTTTAGACCCAGGCCATTCCAAAAACGCCAGATTTCGTCCAGGGCGACCAGGTCGCCGCCCTGAATGAACGCGTCCACACCATCTTCCTCGTCGTGATCGGTGCGCCAGAACAGCGGCTCCATGACCTTTTCGTGAGGAATACAGATCAGCTCACCGATCCGGCCTTCATCGACGCCTTCGGCCAGCATAGCCGCTTTCATTGCCTCGAAGTTCAGGCCGGCAATATTCGACACCACACGCCGGCCACGCTTCAAGGCGTTGTAAATGATGACGATAACAACCTCGTAAGTCTTGCCGGAACCCATGATTCCGACATAGGCCTTAATCGACATTGGCAAGCTTTCGAATAAACCAGCCTGCCGGCTGACTCGCTGCAAATACCTTGTTCGGCGATTCGCCACCCCACCCGACATTGCAATCACACGTCGGGCCGCTCAATTTCACCAAGTGCAATGTCTCGCCCGTGATCACCACGCCGGCCGGCTTTTCGACCCACGTTGGCGCACCGCATTTGCTGCACCAACTGAAGTTATACCGGTCGAAGCCAATCCGCTGCGGCTTGGCCAACACAACAGAGCTTTTACTTTTCATGACTAGACCTTGATGCGCTGAATCCGCACCCGTTCACGCCCCATGTAAGCCGCTGCCCTGCGTGCCTCGTCACGAGCTGCGCCCACATCGGTATGGAGAAACGACGCACCGCCACCCAGGAACACAAGGAACGCCTCACCGCGATCTTTTGCCAGCGCCTTAGCCTTTTCCATCCACTTCGCGTTACTGATTTTTTGCGCCTCGTCAATAGTCATGACATCACCCGATCACCGGCAGCCGCCGAATAAGGAACCTGGACACCCAGGCGGAAATCAGCAACGGCACGCCGTAGCCAAGTTGAAAAAAGTCAAGGAAGAACCAAACGCCCGAGCCGACTGCACTAAAGGCACTAGTCAGCCCCCCAGGATTGATGAAACCGCCCAGGTAAGCCACCGCCTTTGGAACGAGAAAGGCCACCAGGGCAAACACCGCCGTGAACACGATGAACTTGACGACGATGTCCCGAAAAATCCAAGTGACGATTGGTGCAAGCAGAAGCGGCATCGCCATATCAAGCCCCCAGCAGGATGAACAGCGCAAGGATGGTCCAGACCACGGACATCACCGAGGAAAACGCGCTGAAATGATTTGCCACCAACTGGCAATGACTGTCGAGGGTGTAGCTCGTGTTATTCCAGTTGAATGAACTCGTCGGACATTGGCTTGTATGCGCCGGCAGCTGCCAGCCGAGGAGATTAGTGAACGTGCCCTGGAAAAACGCCTGGTCAAACTGAGAATTAGGTGGTTCTACCGGATCTGCTGGGTCCGCCCCGGTTTCCGTGATCTTGTCGAGCTTGGGTCCCAAGGCATCATTGATCGACTGCGCAGCTGCTGCCGCTTCGCCCTGGCGGGCATAGTCCGATGGAAACTGAATCGACTCCATCTGATTGCCGATGCTCGCTTCTTTGGTAGCGACGACAGGCGCCGCCGTCTGACCCGTAACAGCGCCGGCATCCACTTGGTATTTTTCCACCCGGACGTTAAAAGGATTGTCCGCCGTAGGATCCGGAGTGACGCGAATCAATTCCTTGACCATCCGGCCCGACACCGGATCAAGATACGGCGTGCCATAGGTATCCACCGACGCCGAATTCAACACAGGTTGATTGACGGGCATCGGAACATCGGCCCTCGCCAGCTCTTGCGCAGCGCCATCCGTGATTGGATGCGTACCCGCCGTGTTGAAGTCGGATTCAGTTGCCGGGACAGTGGTATTTATGGCTGCACCGCAAGACGGAAAGCCGCCAACGTTGATGGGCGAGCCGAACCCATTGCAATCCGCAGGACCTACAATGTAGCCGCCAGCAGTCGAACCCGCAGCCGTCGAACAAGTGCGATAAAGATAGTTTCCGGGATACGCGACGGTATAACCGCCGGCAAGCGACCAATGCTTAGCAGCACAAGCCGCTTGTGCTGCCGCCTCGTACGAGCCGCCATAGTTGGAAACCAACAGAGTGCCAATACGCAAATTAGTTGTATTGGGCACAGACTGGCTTTTCTGCCATTCGTTATTGACATATGACAAGCCTTCACCAAGCAACCACTGCGCCGTTAAGCCAACGAGCAAGCCGGCAGGATTCAAGCGAACCGCAGTAAGAGCAAATGAGGCCGCATTTGCCGCAAAGGTAGCTGCCCCAGGCATCTGGATCTGACGGCCTGCCGCCATTACTGTCGCCGGCGTAGTGAACACTCCATTCGCCGCTGTCGCAGATGCACCCTTGACCGCCCAACTAGAGCCAGTTTTCGCGGCACCGCCGCCAATCACAGCACTCATCGTCGCGGCACCGGCATTACAAGACAACAGCAACATGACCAGAAATCTAATCACTGGACAGACCTTTGATCATTGCCCAAGCGGTCAACATGCCGTACAGAGCAAAGACGAGATACCAGGCGTCGACGGCATTCAAAATGGATGTTCCTCGTATTCTTCGCGCGACATCACCGCCAAGCCCGCCGCCCGGTTGTCGCGGGCATAGTCCTCGTAGGTGTAATAGTCGTATGCCGAACCACCGCGCACCGCTGCCAAAAGCATCTTTGCACCCTTGATTGCCACATAGACATACACCAGGGCGACGGTCACAAACAGCACCGCTTCCACTACGGTCGAAAAATCAATCAACGCCGTTACTGCAGACAGATCGGGACCGGCCATGTTTTACCCCTTGGAGTTTTCGCATGCGAAACGCGGGAAGGCGTGCACACCCTCCCGCTGTTCGCTCAGACCAGGTTAAGCGCCACGAACAGCGGCGATAACCATCTTCGCGCCCTTCCAGGCCAGATACACCACGACCACGGCGGCCGCCACGCCAAGAATTGCCGTAGTGACCGTGCCGAAGTCAACAGCCGACGTCACAGCGGTCAGGTCCGGCCCCACCGCCAACGCATGAGTAGCCAGCGAGGAACCCCCAACGACCAAACCAGCCTGGCCGAAGGTACGAGCGCGCGGAGCGCGCATTTTGATTTTGAACATCGTCAATCTCCCAACAAGTGCCAGGTAACCGCCCGGCCGGTTTCGGCAAATCTGCCGGAAATCGTTACCACTTCTTCACGGCTTCGAGGATCAAGCCAAGGTTTTGCGACAAGTACCAGGTGCCGGCCACGCCAAGGAAGAAAAAAGCGAAGACGCCACCGGCTGCAACTGGATCAAAGACCGGAGCATCGACCATGCCGCAGGTCGCCAACTGCAAAGTTCCGGTCCTGCTGGATACCGTGTTACTGGCAATCGGCCGGCTCAGCACGGAATACGTCAACAGACCACCAGCATCAATGCTCGATGACACATGCGCCGTGACGTTGACATCACCCCACACCGGAAAAGACTTCTGGAAGGATTCCAGGGCTTCCCCGGTTGTGGCGTAGCAGTGGCCAGCATAGCCAAATGACATTTAGGCCGACTCGACTACTTCCAGCACCACACGTGCCGACCGGATAGACGTAATCACGCCATCCTTGTCGGTCACATTGAAATTGTTCGGATAACCGCCGATCCGGACCACCCCCGACCAGTCATCCCCTTCCGCCCCAAGTGCCGCAACGGACTTGAGTTCGACAACAGACGGCATGCTGTAGGGATCCGGTGCCGGTGTCATACACAGCTGGAGGAACCGCTTTCCTTCCTTCAGCGACATCGTGCGGCGCGGCCCAAGACGACCCGTTACGACGCCTTGATTGACCGGGACCGGAAAGGTCTTTTCTTTTCCTGCGATAGGCTTCACTTCTGCATTCATGATGCTTTACTCCTTCTAGGCCGCAGCCCTTAATTGACCCCATTCCACGGGGCAGTGGTTGAAAAGCGAATTAGCCGAAACCGGCGTCCGACATAGCCGCTCATTCGTGCGCATCGGCGTGAAGTCGCGCGGTAGCGCCGCGTCATTGGCGATGATGATGACGTTCGAGGACAACCACGAAACGCCGGCATCAACCAACTTCTTTCGATTGACGTAGAACTGACTGCGCCCGATCTCGTCGCGCATGACAACCTCGCCACGTGTCGCCATCTGAAGCCAGAAGGAAAAAAGACCATTCGCCGAACGCTTCCCGTAGGAGGAATTCAACCTGGCCTTGACCTGATCATGAGTCCGCACTGTTTCCATTTCCGTTTTCCCTTCCCGCATCAACTTGAACACATCGTCGTCATGCACTTTTTTTAGATACTCATCTGTAATTTCCGACACCAATGGATAATGCCCAAAGTCATAAGCCAGCTTTTCCGCATTGATCTGAACTTCCGCACGTAACCTGTTATCCGCAAGCCGCTGCAAGGCTTTGATACGCTTTTCCACTTGTGGCCGAAAATTACCGAAGTCACCGCCACCCTCTTGACCCCTAAACCAGTCATTGACCTGTAACCGCTCGCCGCGCTGTTTTTGGTAATAGAACGTCAGCGCCTTGCGCACCCTCGGGATTTCATGCGCTTTGAATTCCGGCCCCTTGTGATAAATCCGCAAGGTGGTATGCGAACCCGGAAAGTGCACCGAGTTCTCGCCGTACTTCGCCGAGTTCTTCGACCGACGCGGAAACTTGCAATGAGAAATGCCACGAAAGAATTCGGCGATCGCAGCCGGCGTCAGTCGAAAAACTTCCGCCCAATCGACTCGACGCACTTGCCACCGATGAGCGGACGGCAGCACATGCTGCTTGTCGCCGAACTTCTCGACATCGAGATTGAACAGCTCACCCAGCAAATCAATGAACAACCGGCACAGTTCGCCGAAGTTCTCGACCTGGCCAAACACGTTTTGACCATAGAAAAACTTATGCAACGATGCTTCGACCAGGATGTACGGATCACAATCGACTTGCTCGGTCCGACCTGTTGGACCGGACACCCAATCCTTGCGCATGACATTGAAGCTAATTCGAGAATCCCAAGAGCCTTCAAGCTGGCCATTGGTGATCGCGTAGAGTTCCTCACCTGTCGAAAGATCGACACCGGTCTTTAAAATCGATTGGTGATGAAGAAAATCGGCCAAGCTTTCATCAATGGTGGGTGACCTTAATTTCACGGTATCAATGCCCATCCTGAAAATCCCCAAAATCCGGTAAACCGGACTGATCTGCGGTGCTACACCGCCGCAGATCAGAAAACCTAAAGTCAAAAGCGTTGGTTTTACCTTCGACTTGGTACGCTGCAGAAGTCGCCGGCAGGCTGTCCGTCCTCGCTCCTTCGTCGCTGCGGGCGGGCAGGCTGGCGGCGACCGGACGCATTGCGTATACCTTCGCCCAAGCCGCCGCCGACGACGCCACCAAATCAGTCAACGACAAATACGGAAAGGGAGAAACGCCCTGCTCGGGTCGTTCATCCAATTCGAGGCCTTCCCATATCGTGCCTGGCACGCGGTGCAGGGTTCTCAAGTCCATAGCCGCGCATTGCCCTGAAAAAAGCGGATGGCGACAAAGATGCCGCACTCCTGGGAGCGGGATACAAAGTCATTCGCTGGTCTGCGAAATCCTTGCCAAGCGTTGAAGTGATACAAAGCACGTTCCACGGCTGAAGCAACTCCCCTTGACTAACTCCGCCCGAATCGGGCAGAGTGCGCGTAACCCAAAATTGGATATAACCAAAATTGGACAATCAGGCGCAATTAGAACTAACCAAAACTGGTTAGTCAAGGAGAATTTGCAATGGAACTAAAAACCTATATCGCCAAAGGAATAGAAGCAGCAGACGGACCCGCTGCATTGGCGCGACTTATTGGCGTTCGCCACTCGAGCCTAAATGAAGCAAAACACGGCAAACGAGGCCTACCTCCAGTCGCATGCGGCAAGCTCGCCGATCTGCTCGGCGTTGATCGTTGGGATGTTGTCGCGGCGTCGGAAATACTCACCGAAAAGGACGAAGCAAAGAGGCGGTATCTGCTCCCTTTTGTCCTGGCGACTGCGCAGAATGTGGTGACAACAACTGCCCGGAACGTGAGCAGTAGTATTCTATAATATTCGTAATTGCCGCCAGACAAGAGACACCACAAGCGACGTCACAACCGGGGGCCAGCGTGGCATGAATACAGCAATCAACGAACTGATAGGCAAGCAGGAGCACATCGAGACC
>Ga0255338_1002729_pt1 | contig 24051 bp, 18 predicted proteins | sample MeOH1_35cm_T4_19_FD_203715 | JGI IMG/M metagenome (GOLD analysis project Ga0255338, IMG submission 203715) | Sandy soil microbial communities from University of British Columbia, Vancouver, Canada - MeOH1_35cm_T4_195 | ecosystem: Engineered > Artificial ecosystem > Sand microcosm > Unclassified ...
CCAAGCTGTCGCTTGACCGCCTGGGCGTCGAACTGGCTGCGGTGCGGTACCTTGACGGCCCCCGTACTGTTGCCGAGCGCAATGGCGAGCGTGTTGTTGCACACCACGCGCACCGACGTGAATTGAGCGATCGTCGCCAGTGTGCCGTCGCAGGCGGTGGCGAGCAGCAGGTAGCCGTTCACTGCGTCCTTGCCCTTGAGCGAGCCGGTCTGGCCGGTCTTGGCGAGTGCCCACAGCTTCTTGCCGTCTTTGAGCACACCGGCAGTTTCCAACTCGAAGCCGCCAACTTCGGTTAAGTCACGGTAGAACTCCAGGATCTCGGATGGCTGGACGACCTGGTAGCGGCTGGAGACGACGGAAAGGGGCGCCTTGGTGTCCGAGCGATACAGGACCTTCTGGTCCGGGAAGGCGTGAATGGCGCCGATGCCAGCCGTGCCGGTGACGAACCGGACTTCGGACGACTCGATACGCCAGTTCATGCCGGCGCGCTCGGCCCAGACGTCGACCGACTGGTTGGACCCCAGCCGGTTACCCAGGCCGTGCCACGGTTGCTGGCCGACGTAGGCCATCGATTGAACGAGGTGCATGGTTGCTCCTTTGGAAAAACGAGTGCATAAAACCCAGCAAGAGCCGGGCTGAAAATGGAGTGAAGGGGAGGTATGGAGGGCGGTGCTGAGGGATGAGCCCGCGGCCGGGATCAGCGGCGAGACAGCGAAAACGGCTCGTCGTCCTCGCTCAGACCGAATGGATGGGCTGCGTACCCACCAGAATCGGATTCGTCGAAGGACGGTTGCCGGCGGACATGAGACTCGACCGACGATTGCCCGAACGTGTGCCCGCAGTCCAGGCAGCGGTAGTTGTGCAGGACCTTGTCGTCGATCAACTCGCCCAGGGCAGTGCCAGCCGAGCAGCCGGCCGTCCCGCCCAGCAGGCCACCGAGGATGGCCCCGGCGACCGTGCCCAGGGCTGCGCCGGGAGGGCCGGCGATGACGCCAAGCCGGCCACCGAGCGTGCCGCCGATGTGCGCACCCTTCATGGCGGCGGAAAAGCCGCTGGCCGCGCCGGCGATTGCGCCGATGCTGCCGCCGGCCTTGCGCGCGTGGTTACGGGTCACAACCTGCGGTGACTGGCAATGTGGACAGGCTGCCATCATGCCGCTTGCTCCTTCCGGCGAGCATCACGGCTGCTGCAGCGCAGGTGGGCCCAGAGGACGCCGATTAGGAAAATGAGGGCGAATGCAAGTAAGTGTTCGAGGGGGGAATTGTTGGGTATCACGATGGCTCCATGGGGGGAAATTCAGACCGGGTGGTCCGGAGGCGGTGGCATTCCATCGCTCTCCATGGAGTGATATGTGATTGAGATTTCTTTGAATCGGGCGCGTCATTTTGGTGCGCACTATGCCGACGATGCGAATCGGATGCGCAGCGGCACTAGCGTGCTGACCCGAGCGAGCGGATTTTGAGTCGCGTTGCTGTTGAGAGCATCTCCCGGATTCCGACGCTGCACTGCAATAGAAACGGACAACCGAGCGGGAAGGGATCGCGGAAATACGCGTCGGCCGCCAAGCGGCGGTCTCCCATCCCGTGCTCAGCGTCGAACACCAGCGTGGCTTTTATATGTCTAAGTGAGCACTTTATTGTAGGTTGCCAGTGGGCTCGCTCTTGTAGTAAAGACCGCACTTGACAATGTCATAAAAAAATTATTAAATTCTGACAAACGAGAGGCGACGATGAGCGACGGACCCTACAGAAGTCTCGACATGCGCAGGAGCTGGAAGACGGTAGCCAAGCGCGCCGAACAGGCGGCTTATGCCACGGTTGAGATTGCCGAAGCGGCGCTGCGCGCCGTGGCTGGCGACTGGAGGTTGGAGGTGAAGGCAAGCCTGGTGACGGCGATGAAGAACGTCTTTACCTGCCGTGACAACTCGCTGCAAATCGTGGAGGTCGCTCTTGACCAACTGGAACGTGCCAGGCCACTGGCGGCCGCGTCGGTCTTCGGTATCAATGCGATCGAATGCAGCATTCAGCTGGCTCGCGAAGGAAAGTTCGGTATGGATGCTTTCCACGAAGCGATTAGCATGGCGGTCAAAGGTCGTACCTACGCCGTCGCCCGGCAGATTGAGGAACACTACATTCGCAAGAATCATCCGAAGGAGGGGCGTTTGCTCCGGGAAAAGCTCGGTGGCGCAATCGCGAGCATGAACGATTGTGAGCTGGGGCAGACGATGGTGGGCAAGCGAAAGGGAAGATCAGCGGGACTGCATAAAAAAGCGGGCTTGGACGACGGGGTGGCGTTTTGAGCGACGAACAAAAGTACATGGAATTGCCGGAGCTGGTCGTTGACGTTGTCGAAGCGGGCAATACGGCTCGGCCCAACGCCATTGCCTGCGAGCTCGAGCGACATATCAAGTTTGACACAGGGATCCTGCGCACCTTTGCGTCGACCAAGTGGGAATCCATTGTCTACGACGCGCTTGTTGTGGCAGCCGCGGTTGAGTTTTGCGATCGCAGGCGCGCACGGCGCGAGATGGTGTGGGGGCGCAAGTTCCGGGTCTACATTCCCGTTCACGAGCCGGATAGGTGGAGGGATGCCGACGTGTTGGCATCGTTGGCCGACGCATTGAATCTGCTGACGGGCGATGCATGGCATTTCGTGTTTCGTGCCAGAAGGAAGCAAGCCCAGCCACCTGCCCAGGACGTTTTCGAGTTTCCTGTCGAGGCGGAAGCTGTGATTGCCTACAGTGAGGGGATGGACTCTCGCGCGGTCTATGGACTGGAGCGATTGCGGCTTGGGGAGCGTCTCGTTCGTGTACGCGTTGGCTCGAAGCCCCAGAAGGAAGAGGGCGAGGCCGATTGGATGGATCGATGTTTCACTGCGCTGCCCTACTCGGTTAAGCTCGACAAGCGAGACAATGACGAAAGCAGCCTGAGAAGCCGAGGTTTCAAGTTCAGTATGGTCGCAGCACTCGCGGCCTATCTGGTCCATGCGCCGTCGGTAATCCTTCCCGAAAGTGGCCAAGGTGCGCTGGCGCCGGCAATTCTGCCGGTTGGCCAGGCACATCCTGACTATCGAAACCATCCCTTCTTCACGGCGAAGATGGCAGCGTTCGTCAACGCGCTCCTGGGGCATCAGATCACGTATCGATTTCCGCGCTTGTGGTCGACGAAGGGCGAGACGTTGCGCGAGTTTGTTGACCGCTACGGAAAGGACGCGCGGTGGATCGAAACCCGTTCATGCTGGCAGAAGCAGCGGCAGGTTGCTGTGGCGGGTGACCATCGGCAATGCGGTGTTTGTGCGGCATGCATGTTGCGAAGACTGAGTGTGCATGCCGCCGGACTTGAGGAGCCTGCGGAGACTTACGTCTGGGAAAGCTTGCGCACGCCCACGTTCAAGGAAGGTGCGGCCACGGATTTCAAGCTTTTCACTGACGCACTGGAGCATTACGCCATTGCTGGGGCACTGCATTTTGAGCACCTGGCGCAGTTGCAGGACAGCTACGAGTATGCATTGCTCAAAAGAAGAACAGTCGGTGCTCTAGCCCGCGCGCTCAATGAAAATGAGGCAGCTGTGAAAGAAGGGTTAGACCGACTAGTAAGGACGCACGCCGCCGAATGGGCAGCGTTTAAGGATGATCTGGGTGCAGATTCATTCGTACGGAAAATGATAGGGTGAGTATGATGACCAATCCAACTCAAGAAATTTCCCCCGCGGAGTTGGGCGAGCGAATGAAGGTGGCTCGAGAGTCTGCCAACATCACGCAAGACGCGGCAGCCAAAGCCGCAGGAATGGCAAGAACGACCCTGGTGTCCATTGAGAAGGGACAGAGAAGCGTCAGGGCGGCTGAGCTGCAAGCACTTAGTCGCCAATATGGCGTGTCGGTGAACTCCCTGATGCGGCGAGAGGCCGTCCACGTTGATCTCATCCCGAGGTTCCGCTCGCTGCCGGAAACGGAAGACACTGGCATTGCCGAGGCGGCAAGGATGCTAAGTGACCTGGTGCGCGCTGAAGTGGAACTGGAGAATGTGCTTGGCGTTCACAGAGCGTACAGCTATCCCGCGGAGAAATCGATACTTCCGGGAGATGTGCGAGCACAGGCTGAGCAGGACGCGCAAAATCTTCGTAACTGGCTCGGTATTGGCGAAGGGCCGGTGCAGGATATCTTCGCGCTCCTGGAGTTGCAGCTCGGAATTCGAGTCTACAGTCGCAAACTCTATCCCAAGGTTTCAGGGCTCTTTGCTTACGACGACACTGTTGGGGCTTGCATTCTCGTCAACGCCGGCCATCGGAAGGATCGACGTACTCAGACTGCGGGTCATGAGCTTGGACATTTCGTGTCGACCAGACGGCGACCCGAAGTTTTCCAGGACGAGAAGTACGAGAATTCACGCGAAGAGCGATACGCCAATGCCTTTGGGCGCGCGTTTCTGACGCCTGCGCGTGCAGTGATGGAAAAATTCCGGGAGTTGACTACGGGTGCGACGCACCTCACGCGGCGTCACATCATCCTGCTGGCCCACTACTTTGGTGTCTCTCGGCAAGCGATGGTGTTGCGACTCGAGGAGCTTGAGCTGACGAAGAAAGGCACCTGGGAGTGGTTCGACTCTAATGGCGGAATCACTGACGAACAGGTGAAGCAAGTAATCGGATCGAACGCTAGCGAGTTTTCGTCCATCGTGGAAGATGCTCAGTCGTCGCGTCTGTTTTTGCTTGCCATAGACGCATGGAAGAAGGACTTGATCAGTGAAGGCCAGATGGCTGAAATGCTGAAACTAGGGCGCATACAGGTGCGCGAACTGCTTGATGAGGCGGAAGCGGAAGAGGATGAAGCGAATGACTTTGTCAAGCTGTCTCACTGATGAGGATCACGATCTGGTGATGGACACCAGCGTCGTTATCAATGTCCTGGCTACAGGCCATGCGTCGTCCATTCTCAGTGCGCTAGCCATTCCGATCATCGTGACTGAGAACGTCGTACAGGAACTGGATCGAGGCCAAAGTGCCGGTTATCCTCAGGGCAAGCAACTCCGGGCGCTAATCGCAGACAGCGTCGTTCGGGTCGAGGGTCTCGATGATTCGGAGCTCGAGCTTTTCATGGAGCTCGTGTCTGGCAGGACCGAGCGGACGTTGGGCGACGGTGAGGCTGCAACGCTGGCCATGTCGTATTCGCGTGGAACTTCGGCGGCGGTCGATGAAAAGCGAGCGACACAGATTGCTCGTAGCCGTTTCGCCGGGGTGCGGCTTGTCACAACGGTGGACATTCTTGCTCATCCTGGGGTGCGAACCTTATTGGGACGCGACACGCTTTCCGAAGCGACGTTTTTGGCGCTGACTGAGGCCAGAATGCAGGTTCATGACCATCAGTTCGACTGGATCGCACAGCTCATTGGTCCGGCAAAGGTCGAGGCCTGCAGAAGTCTAGCGCGACACGCCCGAAGAAGACAAATGACGACGTAGACATCAGTCGTATGCAAAAGATGGCGCTCGGCACCTGAGTTGTGCCGGCGCCGATACCTCAACGCGCAGGAAATCTGAAAGCCGCTCCGATTCGTTGACCTTGTCGTGCAGCAGTAACAAGTGTCGCCTGCGCGCCAGCCTACTTCACCACTTCCATCAGCTTTCCGAAGCTGTCCACCACGTCGTACTTGACGTTCTCTGGGGCGTACCGCCTGTTCATTTCGTCGAAAAACTTGCGGGCGCACTTGATCTTCGTCTTCTCGATCTCCCTCAGCTCCATCGATGACATAGAGCCCTTGGTCTCGGCAACAAAGTAGATGTGCTTGACGGTCCCTTCTTTGAACGAAATGGCCCAGTCCGGGTTGTAGTCGCCCACCGGCGTGGGAATCAGGAAGCCGCGCGGCAGCTTGGCGTAGACCACCACCTCACTAGCGGTGTCCAGTTCTTTCACGAACTCGCGTTCCACGTTCGAGTCGGCCAGTACATAGTCGTAGATGTGTCGTTGGAGCTTGTCACCGGCCTTGCTGAAGTCCTGTTTGGTCTGCCCGGCGGTGAAGATGTCCAGGTCGAATTTGTCCTCGACCGGGTCATAGGCCAAGTGCTCGATGATGACGGTCGCCTTCTGTTCGTTGATCAGGCGCGTGGCCTCGGCGATGAAGCTCTCCGGATTCGTCTTGAACTGTGCAAACACGGCAACGTTCACACCCTTCAGTATCTCGGCCACGGTGCGACGGGTCAGTTGGGTGCCCTCGGCCAGCTTGCCGATCACGTCGTACTTCACCGCAGAGTGAACCGAATGCTGATTCGTTTCGGTTTCGGTAACCTTGAGTACAAAGGTGTTTCCGTCCTTGACCCCGTCATAGGTCACGGCGGCCGCCTGTTCGCCATGCTGGATGGTGTACTGCAAAGGCGTCACGCGTAGGCTGGCATCAATCTCCTTGATAGCCTTCTGCACTAGCTCATCGGAGTCGAACTCGACGCTGTAAGCCGCCTTGCGGTTGATGCGGTTCCATAGTGCCTTGAATTCCTGCCTCTCGAAATTCGCATTGAGCGGGTTCTTCTTCGGGCGGCGGTCGTCGCCGATATCGGGAAGCTGGCTCTCGCTGAACACGCTATCGATGAGCTGGAACACCTGCTCGGCGTGCGGCAGCAACTCCGGGGGAAGCGCGGCCAGTACACCATCCTTCTTGGCCTCGTGATATGTCCCGTTGACGTGATCCGCGTCGTCGGTGTAGTCGTTCTTCAGCAGGTATTTGTAGATCTGCTTGGCCAACTGCGGCGTGACCTCGACATCGCCGGTCGGCGTCTTGAGCACCTTGCCCGTGAAGTAGGCTTCATCCGCCACCTTGGGCCGTGCAGACAGCGATTCGCTGATATCCTTTTGCAGCGCCGTGACAAAGTTCTTGTAGCTCTCGCTGGCGACTACGGTCAGCACGTTGATGTCGTGAACGACCGCCGGATGATCCATGCGGTCGCCACTTTGATTGACCGAGAGCCGCAGGCCACGGCCCACTTCCTGCCGCCTGGAGATGGTGTTGTCACTGTGCTTGAGGGCGCAGATGACGAACACGTTCGGGTTGTCCCATCCCTCGCGCAAGGCGGAATGCGAGAAGATGAAGCGCACCGGCTCGGCCAGTGACAGCAGCCGTTCCTTGTCCTTCAGGATGAGGTCGTAAGCATCGACGTCGTCGGACAAGCCCGCGTTCTCGCCGCGAGCCGCCACGGCGGGATCGGCCAGGCGCTTGGTCCTCTTGTCGATAGAGAAGTAGCCGCTGTGGGTCTTCTCCGTCGCGATGCCCTTCAGGTACTTGATGTAGGGCGTTTCATCGAGATCCAGTACCTCGTCCAGGTACTGGATGTACTCCTCTTCGAAGATTCTGGCGTACTCGCCCTTTTCATCTGCCGCCGCGTAGTCGCGGTACTTGGCAACCTCGTCGATGAAGAACAGGGTCAGCACCTTCACCCCTTGCTGGAACAGAGCGGTCTCTTTGTCGAAGTGCGCCTTAATGGCCTCCCGAATCTGGATGCGGCGAAGCGCTGCCTCGTTCAAGTCGCCGGTGGCATCGCCCACCGTCAGCTCCACACCGTTTGTAAAGCTCAGGGTATCGGTGTTGGCATTGATGTCCGCTACCACATAGCCACGATACTGATCCAGTCCGTTAGAGAGATCGAACAGGTTGTCTCCCTTGGCAAGCTTGCGAATCACGCGTTTGATGTCGCCTTTGGCCAGCTTCTGCTCCAACTCCACCCGAGCCTCGGGCGGCTTCTTGGCGGAAATCTCGATGGATTGCAGGTAAAGATAAGCGTTGGTGCCAGCTAGTCCCTTTACTGAGATGCCGCGCACGGCGATCTTTTTCACCAGCTTCTGGTTGTAGGCATCCAGCGCGTCCAGCCGGTGAATCTTGTTGTGCGTGGTTTTGTGCGTGGCCGAGTAGCGGAGCACCATCAGGGCCTTGAATTCCTCCAAGGACTTCAGCGTCTGCGTGCCTTCCATCTTCTGCGGTTCGTCCAAAATCAGGATCGGGCGGTTGGCGCTGATCACGTCGATGGGTTTGCGCGACTGGAAGTCGTCCAACACGTCGTAGATGCGGCGATTATCCGCCCCGCGCGAGGCGAACGCCTGCACGTTGATCACCATCACGTTGATCCCGGCGTCGGATGAAAAGCTCTCCAAGTGGTGGAGCTGCTTAGAGTTGTAGATGAAGAAGCGCGCCTTCTTGTGGTATGTCTCCAGGAAGTGTTCCGCCGTGATTTGCAGCGATTTGGCCACACCCTCGCGTATAGCGATGCTTGGCACCACGACAATGAACTTGCTCCAACCGTACTGCTTGTTCAACTCGAAAATGGTCTTGATGTAGCAGTAAGTTTTGCCAGTGCCAGTCTCCATCTCGATGTCGAGGTTCAGCCTGGAGACCTTGGTTTTGAACAGTTCGCCGGAAACCGATAGGTTCTGCTGGCGCTGCACCTGCTGGATGTTGTCCAGCAAGGCCGTATCCGTCAGCGTCAGGTCAGCGTTCTTGAAGCCCGACTCCGCGAACAAATCCTCTACGCCTTTTTTGGCTTTGCCCGGATCGATCCGGTAGCTGATTGCCGCAGGCGCTGCGGGCGGCTGTCCCTTGAAGCACTCCACCACGGCTTGCACCGCGGCGGTCTGGTAGGCTTGGGTCTTGAACTTCAGCTTCATCGTCGCGTCCATCAGATGCACTTGACTTCGGTGGCGGGTGACAGCAGCTTGAAAATCTGCTCGACATTGATCTTGACGGCGCTGTCCTTGAAGCCAGCATCGCGGAAGACCACGCGCAGAGGCTGATGCTTGGCTATCTCCTTAACAAAGGGTTCATCGACATTGCCGTGCGCGTCGAAGCAGGCAGCCAAGACATTGCCATCCACGAAGTACACGTCTTTGTTCTGAACGGCTTGGCGGGCGATGGGCAACGCAAGGTCGACGCCCCAGTCGAGCATCACCTGGAACAATAGATCTTCGGCGCTACGGTCAGGCTTAATGTTGTCAACAAACAGGTCAATGTTCGCCTTGTCCAACGCGTCTGGCGCGTAATAGACGTCGGCCATGTTGGACGTGTCGATCTTGAGGACGCGGAAGCCATTGTCCACACCTGCCGCGGTGAGACTCGCCGCGATCTTGCTGCCAGCCTTACGCAAACGCTGCTTGGTGATTTCGGCAATCGTCGCATAGCCAGTGCGCCCTGTCGGCTCTGGAAGCTGGACGAGCACATAGCGGCGCTTGGAGCCATGCGCAACGTTCACATTCAACACGGCATGCCCCGTGCTGCCTGAGCCAGCGAAGAAATCCAGAATGATGTCATCGGGCTTAGTCGCCAGTTCAATCAACTCTGCCAGCACATCAGTGTTCTTGGGGAACGGGAACCATCCCTTGCCGACTAGCTCTTCGACTTCCAGTGTTGCCGAGCGGCCATCACGATAGAAAACCGACGAGAAGGGTTCGCTGTCGATCTCGAATAGGTAGCTCTTTCGCGTTGGAATGGTAGTCTCATCTGGGCCGAAGTGAATGCGCGGCGGCTTCTGCTCCAGTGCCCACTTGGTTTTCTCCTCGTCCCAGCGCCAGCCGGTTGAGGGCTTCTTGCAGGGCTTATTTGTCACTGGATGGAGGATGTCATGGCGAGGCCGCGACGCACGACCGTCGTCAGGCCCCGCAAAGTCAGCAGCAAAGTAGAGGCCGCGATCATCCGACCAGTTGTAGTGCTTGTGCGCCTTTCGCGGGTCTGCCTCGGGTAGCTGGCGATACCAGCCCATCATCGCCGTCCGGATGGCCTCGTGGTCTCCAGCCAAGGATGCCTTCAACTCTGCGTACTTCACTAACGCCTCATCTGCACCTTCCTTCGGGCGTCGCCACACGCCGTTCGCGAGCACCGTGGCCTTGTCGCGCACATAGCAGAGGATGTATTCATGCACCTTGGCGATGAGCTTTGAGTCACCTTTCTTAGATCGTTGCCAAACAACCTGGCCGACAAAATTCTCCTCGCCAAATACCTCGCTGCAAACTTTTCGCAGATTGTCGACTTCGTTATCGTCGATTGAAATGAAGATGACCCCATCTTCGCGCAGCAGGTTGCGCGCCAGTTTCAGGCGAGCATAGATCATGCTAAGCCAGTCAGAGTGAAAGCGTCCGTTGGCTTCTGTATTGGCAACCAGACGCCCTCCCGCATCGTCGGTCTGGTTTGACTGACGCAAGTAGCTGTCCACGTCGTCGCGAAAATCGTCGTCGTAGATAAAGTCCTTGCCGGTGTTGTACGGCGGATCAATGTAGACCAGCTTGACCTTGCCGAGGTATGTCTCCTGCAGCAGCTTGAGCGCATCGAGGTTGTCGCCCTCGATGAACAGGTTCTTCGTCGTGTCGAAGTCCACGCTCTCTTCGCGGCAGGGGCGCAGGGTTTTAGCGATCGGTGCGTTGGCGGTCAGCAGCGCCTCGCGCTTGCCGGGCCAGTTCAGGTGATAGCGCTCCTGCGGGCCTTCGACGATGACCTCGCTCAGTTCCTGCCGGAGTTGGTCAAAATCGACCCTCAGCTTCACGCTACCGTCCTCGCCCTTGGTTTCGGTCACGCAGCTGGGAAACAGCTCGCGGATGCGCGCGATGCTGTCCAGGGTGAGGTTGGGCGAATGCATTTTCAATTTTTCCATATTCTTTTTCCGTCGGGATTCGGTTACCCGACTCTCACCGGGCTAACTGCTCAAGTTCGGTTTTCAGTTGTCGCAAGGTAGCGTTGATCTCCACCTTGCGATTGAATTGCTTTTCTCTTTCCAGCCTGCTGGCGGCTTTCTCGACCTCGCGCCGCTTGGCTTCTGCTTGCTCCACCCGCGCCACCAGGGCCGCCAGCGATTCCTGCGGACGCGCAGGCAGGGGCATGAGACGGTGCAGTAGCTGCTCGTATAGGCTTGCCAAATCCAACGCCAGCGGCATGGCGCTGCGCTCACTGCCACGTGGTAGCCACTTCGTCGCAAAGTAGTCGGAGAGCACCCAGCGGCTGGCATCCGATTCGTTGAGGCGTTTGTAGCAAGCTACCACCTGCGTTTGCCCGTCGAAGCTCAGTTCGAACACGATCGGGAACTGCACAGCACCATCAATGCAGCGCAGCACATCCCAGTTCAGCTCTGGCGTCTTGAGCTGAATGGCAAACACCTGGACTTCCGGCACTGCCGACTTGGCAGACAGGTTGACCGTTTCTGGAGCCAGCTTGTATTGCCAGACGATCTGTTCGACCTGCTTGACGAACAGGTCTTTCAACCGCGTGTTGGCCCCGCTGTGCTCGTAGATCTTGTTCTTGGGCAATGTGCGACCAAAGGCGGCTTTCGCAGGGTAGCTGACCAAGGCGGGATGAGCAGGCTGGTTCATCCTGCCTCCTGAATCACCAGAAATGCGATCAGTTCGAAATCGTCCAGCCCGGAGATGGTGTTGGTGAGCGCCGTGGTCTTGCCACCGGTGAACAGGCTGTCCAGATCCTTTTCTTCCTTGACCTCGATCATCGAGCGAATGGCCTTGCTCAACAGGTCCGAATACGCCAGCATCTTGCGACCATCTGCCGTCTCGTAGTTGAACCGTTGGCATACGTCAGTGATGGGAAGTGCCTGCCCTTTGCAACAGATACGTGCCAGATCGAGCAGGCGCTTGACTTCGGTATGGTCGTGGACGACATCGCCTTCGCGATTGATGTAGACGAGGTAGTAAGGGTGCAGCCGGTTGTGCTGTGGCAAGTGGGCGGGCGGGTTAACGCCCGAGTTGCGATTACGTAGGGTGAAAATTACGCCGGGGTACAAGCCCAGATCGGGGTTGGCAGGCACGACGGCGTGTAGGCCGCCGGGCGTCTTGTCAGCCTCCCCATGGGTCTTGACGTAGTTCAATAAGTCCATTCGGAAGTCGTTGAGGCCCAGATCAGTGATGGAGACACCTGTCTTCAGGTCTTCCAACTCGATCACTTCCTCTTGCAGGCGGCGCAGTTGTTCTTTGCGATAGGACACATCGTTTGCCTGAGCGGAAAGAACGTTGTCATCGCCAGTAGCGGTGACGTCGGCAATCATCATCCGGCTCTCGACGCGCTCCTTTAGATTGATGTACTCATCCAAGGAGATATCGGGCCAGTAGTTGACCAACTGGATGCTGCTGTTGGGCGAGCCGATGCGATCCACGCGACCGAAGCGCTGAATGATGCGCACCGGGTTCCAGTGGATGTCGTAGTTGATGAGGTAATCGCAGTCTTGCAGGTTCTGGCCTTCCGAGATGCAGTCGGTGCCGATCAATAGATCGACCTCCGCCAGTTCGTCGGGCAGGACGATGGCCTTCTCCTTGGCTCGCGGCGCAAAGAGGGTCAGTAGCTCCTGGAAGTCGTAGGCTTTCGCCAACGTGGACTTGGGCGCGCCTTTGCCCGTGACCTTGGCCGTATGCAAGGATTGGCTCGCCAGCAGTTCGGGAGCCAGATTTATGTACAGGTAGTCCGCCGTGTCTGCGAAGGCGGTGAAGATCAGGACCTTCCTGTTGCCCGGGTTAATCGGATTGGCGATCTTTTCTAGCACAAGCGCCTTGAGGTGCTCGAGCTTGGCATCGTCGGCAGGAGCGATCTTGTGCATCGAGGCGAGCAGCGCGTCGAGGATTTCCAGATCGGCCTTTAACTCGTGCTCCCAAGACGGCAGGTCCATATCGGCAAGATTGATCTTGACCTTGCTGCCGATATCGCTGCCATCTTCGCCGAAGCCGGGAAGATCGTCCTCTTCGGCGTCCAGGTTTTCGAGCACCTCGGTGAGGTCGCCAACGCCGGCGGCACCGCCGCCCTGGTTGAAGGTCGCGATCTTGGCCAGTGTGTTCGCATGGTTGTCGCGCAGCGATTGCAGCGTGAGGCGGAATGACGCCACCGAGCTTTCCAGCCGCTTAAGCAGGTTCACCGTCATCAGCGCCTGCAAGCTCTTCTCACGATCGGCTTGGCGCAGCGTCCCTTTGCTGCCGACCTTGGTGTCGTACAACTCTTCGTACTTCTTCAGTCGGCTGGGCAAAATGTAGCTGACAGGGGCGTATACGGCGAGCTTGAGCCGGGACAGCTGCTCGAAGATTTCGTTGAAGCCCATCACATCCGCCCGCTCCGTCAACGGACGATTGAACGACAAGGGCTTGCGACGTTCGGGGAAGCGGCCGATGTCTTTGGTGTCGTAGAAGGTCTGGATATGCTTGCGCGAGCGTGCGATGGTGACGCTGTCGAGCAACTCGAAGAAGTCGAAGTCTAGGCTGTCCAGGATGGCGCGCGCGGTGCGCTCTTCCGGCGGAAGTTTCGACCAAGTATTGAAGGCTTTCTGGGCATTGCGAAAGACCTCCTCGACAGATTTACTGGTGCGCAACTTCTTGCTGAGGTTTTCGGAGTTCCCTTCATAGGCCAGGGCTAGTTGATTGCGCAGGTCATTGAAGCGGTTGTTCACCGGCGTGGCCGAGAGCATAAGCACCTTGGTTTTCACGCCCTCGCGGATAACCTTGTGCATTAACTTCTGGTAACGGGTCTCCTTGTCCTTGTAGGCGTCGTTGTTGCGGAAGTTGTGCGATTCGTCGATGACGACAAGGTCGTAGTTGCCCCAGTTGATGCGGTTCAGCGGCGTGCCGAACGATTCGCCGCTGGTGCGGCTCAGGTCGGTGTGGCACAGGACGTCATAGCTGAATCGGTCTCGAGCGAAAATGTTCGTCTTGAGATTGCGGTTGTAGTTGAGCCAGTTGTCGGCCAGCTTCTTGGGGCAAAGCACGAGGACCGAACGGTTGCGCAACTCGTAGTACTTGATGACCGCGAGCGCAGTGAAGGTCTTGCCCAGGCCGACACTGTCGGCCAGAATGCAGCCGCTATAGGTTTCCAGCTTGTTGATGATCCCAGTGGCGGCATCCTTCTGGTAGTTGAATAGCTTGTTCCAGACGAGCGTATCCTGGTAGCCCGTGCGGTCGTTCGGCAGGACGTCCTCGTCGATGTCGTCGAGAAACTCGTTGAAGATGTTGTAAAGCATCAAGAAGTAGATGCTCTCGGGCGAGTTCTCCTGATAGACCGAAGCGATGTGCTCGCAGATTTGCGTGGTCACATCTTCGAGTTTGTCTGGGTCGTTCCAGATCTGGTCAAACAGGCTCAAGTACGTGGCCGTGAAGGTCGGCTCATCCATCTTGTTTACCAAGTTGGAGACGGCGTTGCCTTGCTGGTAGCCAAGATCGACAGCCGTAAAGCCATGCAAGGGCATGTAGGCGGCGTCGCAGCCAGCCGACTGAACGCAGGCGAACTGCTGCATTGGGGCCTTGCTCCGATTGCTTTTGAACGTGGCCTTTCGCTGCAACCAGTCGGCGCATTCCCTGGCAATGGCGCGCTGGGTGAGCTTGTTGCGCAGTTGAATCTCGAATTCGCTGCCGTAGAGGCTGCGTTCGCGATCAAGCTTGGGAATGTGGAACTCGCGACGCTCTTTCCGAATTTTGTCGGTGACCTCGTCGGCGACGAAAGCGGGAGCGGTGAAGATGAAGTTCAGTTCGTCGACCTTCTCCAGCTCCGCCTTCAACGCCTCAAAGGCGTACATCGAGAAGCAGGACGCCGCGATCTTCAGCCGAGTCCCCGGCGTGAGCGTTTGCTTGAGATCGTCGCCGAGCAAGCGGTTAATGTTGTCGATGATCTCCATCAGAATTCATCCCGTTTGTTCTTGTTGATGCTCGCGGCAATCCAGTGATCTAGCTCGGAGCGTCGAAAGCGCCACGTGCCCCCCAGCTTGAATGCCGGAATATCCCCCTTTTGCGCAAGTCGATAGACCGTTCGTTTTCCAGCTTTCAGATACGCCGCTACTTCGTCGAGCGTGAGAATCTCGTCGTCCGTTTCAGTCATTTTTTCCGCGTTGCTGGCCTGTAGTGGATTTTGCTTGCCAAGTTTGGCCAATTTTCCCACGTGATGTCGTTTCTGACCAGCAGCAGAAGGGGCGAGAGGTAGCGAAACTGGAGAGTCGGTAACCGACTGGGAAGGTAGGGCGGCCGCGGAACCGGGCGACGCTGGGAAAATTGCCCTCATAGGTGAAGCGCTGTCAAGCCAAAATCGGCCAAATCATCGAATCCGCATGCGCAAGAGAAAAAAGGCTGCGATCCTCCTCGGAATGTGGGCGTATGTTCGGTTCCGTGATCGACCTGGAGGCGAAACTGTAGCCTAGGATTTTGGCTAGCTGCTTGCCATGTTTTGGGGCCGACTAATCGGTGAAGACGGCAACGGCTGGAATTGGATGTCGGCCTGCTCCAGAAGCCATGCCTCGATCTTGTCGTGCCACATCCGTAGCATATCGAGTGGCCGGCGCCGGTAGTGCTTCTCAGCCAGTGCCGACGGTTTGTGCCCCTGAATCTGTGCGACGACGCCAACGGGAATCTCGCACCACTCGGAGAGCGTGCCAAACGACCGGCGCAGGCCGTGTAGCGTCACATGGGGCAGGCCGGCGGCTTCGATTGCCTGGTTGTGCGCGTAGCGCGGTTCGGCAATCCGCCCCTTCTCCGCGTTGAGGCTGTGAAACACCCAGGGTGACGGCTCCCATTTCTGTCCGCGTTCTTCCAGGCTGCGCAGTCGGCGCCTGCTTGGCGGCGTTTCATTGAGGTGCTTCAGATTGAGCAATAGGGAGGCCAGATAGGGCGTGAGGGGAATCACACGACCGGATTCGATCTTGTCTGCGATTTGGAGACTTCGCCACTGGAAATCGACATCTTCCCAACGCAGGGCAGCGAGCTCCTCTCGACGCGCACCCGTGATGATCAAGCCTTGCAAGTATGCAGATTGCACGGGATTGTGCAATGCGCGGACGGCGGAGAACCATGCCGCGAGTTGCTCTCTTTGCAGGCTGTCGCCTTCCTTGGTGCTGATGCCCGGCAAGGCCCCGGTGACTTTGGGGGACGTGCAGCAATCCGATGGAATGATGCCTGCGTACTTGTCCTCGCCTTCGCACCACTTCGCGAACGCTTTGAGCATGCGGAAGCCATAGGCAGCACTGGTCGGGCGAGCCGGCACCTCGGATTCCAGCCATGCGCCAACCGTTTTAGCCGTAAGGCTGGACAGCTTCAGGGCCATCAGCGGGTAGAGCGGCCCGCGCTCCGTTTGCTTGCCGCTCCGTTTGGTCAGTTCGCCACCCGGGGCAGCGAGTTTGAGGTGGTCGTTGATATAGCCGGGGGATCTGGGTTTCTTGGTCTTCGGCGAGATCTTGGTGCGCAGGACGTCGAGATAGTCGGCCCATGCGTCGGCGACGGTCACGCTTTCCCGGATCGCCGTTGCTCGCCTAGCCTCATGACTGGCACGCTGTTCCGCCTTGACTTCGCGCGGGTCGTGGCCAGCATCGATAAGTGTCTGGAGTCGGCGCGCCTCCTCCTGGGCTTTGCTGATCGTCCAGCTTCGCGGGTCGCCAATGGTCAGGCGGACGGTCTGCCCGTGAATCTTGCCTTGGAAGATGTAGGACTTTGCCCCGCTTGAGGTGGCGCGTAGTCCCAGGCCGGGCGACGCTGAATCCCAGAGGAAGGCTTGTGATTTGCCCTGGGGGCATCGATGCGCATCTACGCGCGCGGCGGTGAAGTTGATTTTAGCCATTCTGAATCAGGGAATCGGGTTACATGGCTCCATGTAACCGCCATGTAACCCGATTGTGCGGTATTCAATCCATCTCGGTCAACGCGGAGATCATCAGGTATAGTCAGGAATCCCTTTATTCATGCGGGTTTCGGCGGTTATATGGATGTCGATCTACCTCCGGAAATGCCGTTCTTCGGTGATTTGTAATCATCAGGTGGCGGGTTCGAGTCCTGCAGCCGGCACCAAATAAATCAAGGGGTTACGACACTACTTCGTCGTAACCCCTTGTTCGTTTGTGGCGCATGCAACCGTATGCAACCCACATCCGGCAGCGCCGCACGGCTTTGCGCACCCGGCGGCGACAAAGGGCAGAGCGAGACCGCATTGCCCGTCGCGGTAACCCCCTCGTCCGTTGTAGACTCTCTGGTTTTCCTATTCCGGCGGTATGCCCCAACTGCCACGGCGCGCAGCCCATCGCGGGCCGACGCTCGTCCGGCTCCTCTCGCGCCTGACTGACGTCGATGCCCCTCAATCCGAAGCATCGCTCTCGACCCAATTGAGCCAGTGGCTCGGCTGGACCGACGCGATCGCACTGTCCGCGGCGCTGAACGGCAATCCGCCGCCTGCGTCGGCAGGCGTGCGCGCGCCGGATGGTGCCGAGGCGCGCGATTGCGCGCGCGTGCGCGCGGCGTTGGCCGATGCCATTGCCGACGATGGCGCGCCCACCGCGAAGCGTCGCGGGCAGGCACGCCCGTCCGCCCAGCCGGAACAGACGGAAGCCGCCGTCGATTATGCGGCCTTCCGCCATCGCTACCTGACCACGCAGCAGACCATGGCGATGGAAATCAGCAATCTGCGAGTCCGGCTGCGCAAGGCGCTATCTGCCAGCAGGCCCGAGATGGCCAGGCTGGCGATGGTCGATGCCGTCATGGAGCGGGTAGTGGGCGCGCGCGAGCAGAACCTGCTGGCGAACGTGCCAACGATGCTCGAAGCCCATTTCGAGCGCCTGCGCCAGACCGACGCGGGCGCGGCCGGTGCGCCTGGCGCATGGCTGACGCAGTTCCGCAAAGATATGCAGAGCGTATTGCTCGCCGAACTGGAGATACGCTTCGAACCGGTCGAAGGACTGCTCGCAGCCCTCCGCGCCGGCTAACCAGAACATCATGATCAGAAACGCTTCCTATATTGTTGTCTTCCTGGCGGGCCTCGCCGTCGTGGGCTGGATCGGCGCGGGTTACGCGGGAGCAAATGCCCTCGCGCTGGCGGTCACCATGCTGATTGGCGGCTTCTACCTCGCGGGCGCGTTCGAGTTGCAACGCTACCGCCAGGCCACGGCCTCGCTGGCGCAAGCAGTTGCCCGCCTGTCCGAGGCGCCGGCCAGCCTCGGCAACTGGCTGGATACCCTGCATCCCGGCCTGCGCGATGCCGTTCGCCTGCGCATCGAGGGCGAGCGCGTTGGGTTGCCCGGGCCGGCACTGACGTCCTATCTCGTCGGTTTACTAGTCTTGCTGGGCATGCTCGGCACGTTCCTCGGCATGGTGGCCACGCTGCGCGGCACGGGCATGGCACTGGAGAGCGCGACCGATCTGCAGGCCATGCGCGCGTCGCTGGCCGCGCCGGTCAAGGGCTTGGGCTTTGCATTCGGCACCTCGGTGGCGGGCGTCGCCACATCGGCGATGCTGGGACTACTCGCCGCGCTGTGCCGACGCGAGCGGATCGAGGCCGCGCGGCAGCTCGATACGCGGATCGCCACGACCCTGCGCATCCATTCCCGCAGCCACCAGCGCGAGGAAGTCTTCAGTCTGCTGCAGCGCCAGGCCGACGTGATGCCGACCCTGGTCAACCGGCTGGAGGCGATGATGACCACCGTGGAGCGGCAAAGCCAGACGCTGGCCGACCGGTTGGCCGCGAGCCAGGACGCCTTCCACGCCAAGACCGAGGCCACCTACACTCGGCTGGCATCGTCCGTGGAGCAATCGCTGAAAGACAGCATCGCCGATAGCGCCCGGGCCGCCGACGCGGTGATCGAGCCGGCGGTCAAGTCGACGATGGCGGGACTCGCGACCGAGATGGCCTTGCTGCGCGACACCGTCAGCGATGCCGTGCAGCAGCACCTGGCCGGCACGTCGGCGCGGCTCGAGGCCACGACCGCCACCGTGGCCGATCTCTGGGGGCAGGCGTTGGCCGGACATCAGCGCACAAGCGAGGCGTTGGTCAAGGATCTGCGCATATCGCTCGATGACGCCACCACCGCCGCCGCGTCGGCGTTCGCCTCGGAGTCGGCATCGCTGGTACACACCGTCAGCCAGACGCATGTGGCACTTGAGTCGCAACTGGCCGCGCGCGACGAACAGCGGCTCGCGGCCTGGACCGAGGCGCTCGGCGCCATGTCGAAGGCATCGATCGGCGAAGTGTCCCGCCTCGTGCAGGCCACCACGGAAGCCCCCAAGGCCGCGGCCGGGATCATCGCCGAATTGCACCAGAAGGTTTCCGAAGGCATGGCCCGTGACAACGCGATGCTGGAGGAGCGCAGCCGCCTGCTGGAGGCGCTGTCCACGCTGCTCGATGCGGTCAACAACGCGTCCACCGGGCAGCGGGCGGCGGTGGATACGCTGGTTGGCACGACGGCGGATCTGCTCGATCGCGTCGGGACCCGGTTTGCCGATACGGTCGAGTCTGAAACTGGACGAATGGCCATGATCGCGGCGCAGGTTTCATGCAGCGCCGTCGAGACCGCGAGCCTTGGCGAAGCGTTCGGCGTGGCCGTGCAGTTGTTCAGCGACGCCAACGGCAAGCTGGTGGGGCATCTGCAGCGCATCGAGGCCGCGCTGGACAAGTCGATGGCGCGCAGCGACGAGCAACTCGCCTATTACGTGGCGCAGGCCAGGGAAGTCGTGGACCTGAGCATGCTGTCACAGAAACAGATTCTTGAAGATCTGCAACGGCTCGCGGGCCAGCAGGCGGCTGGCGCGGAAACCGCAACGGGGGCCGCAGTGAGGGCGGAGGCCGCATGAGCGAGGACATCGACGCCGGGGTGGAGGCGACGGCCCCCGCCTGGGCGGTTTTCGGCGACCTGATGTCGGTGCTGCTGGGCGGCTTCGTGCTGATCCTGCTCGGGGTCATCGGCGTTCAGCTCGAACTGTCGGCCCGGCTCGAAGACGAGGTCAGGCAGCGGCAAGCGGAAATGCAGCGCCGCGAGACCTTGGAGAAGGCGCTTGCCGGCCCGCTGTCGGCGGGGCGGGTGACCCTGGTGAATGGCCGCATCGGCATCAGCGGAAGCGTGCTGTTTGCGATCAATTCCGATCAGTTGCAGCCTGAAGGCCGCGAATTGCTCAAGACCCTGGCCGGGCCGCTGTCGGCGTATCTGCGGGCTCGCGACGAGATTCTGATGGTGAGCGGCTATACCGACGACCAGCAGGTACGCGACGGCAATCGGCGGTTTGCCGACAACTGGGAGCTGTCGGCACAGCGCGCGCTGACCGTGACCCGTGCGTTGATCGATGCGGGTATCCCGCCCGCCCAGGTGTTCTCGGCCGCGTTCGGGGCCGAGCAGCCCGTGGCGCCCAATGCCGACGCCGAGAGCCGCGCCAGGAACCGGCGCGTGGAGATCGCCCCGATCCCGAGGGTGTCCACGGGCACAATGAAGCCCCATGGCTAGCGGCGAGATCGACGATCCCCGCGCGACGATCGACGCCTGGCGCGAGCGCGGCGCCGACCGGCTGGACCCGGTGCGCTTCGGCTTGATCGATGCACTGGCGCGACGCTCGGCCGGACATTGCGGCGCGGCGCGGCGGTTGCTGGATGCGCGGCTGGCGAGCCTCGTCGCGGCCTATGGCGAGGCGCTGGCGCGCGCCGAGCCCGTCGCCGTTGGGGGGGCGGAACGGACGCCCAAGCCGGCGGCCGGCCCGCTGGCCGGACTTGTCGGCTATCTCGCCAGCCATACGTCAGTGGCAGGCGGGGCTTCCCCGGCCGCCGGACCGCGGCACGCCGCGCATTCCCCATACTCCGCGCCGGCAATGATCGATTACTTCCGGGACAGTTGGGCCAGGGTCAGCGCCGAGCAGCAGTTGCGGCAGGCCCTGGACCGGGTGCCCCCGAATGCAGGCCCGCTCAATTCGCATCACCTGGTGCATGGTTCGCTGGCGTTGATGCGGGAGTTGTCGCCCGGGTACTTCCAGCGGTTCCTGTCTTATGTCGATGGCCTGTCGCGGCTGGAACAGATGACCGCCAGCAGCGCGCCGAGGCGTGCGCGCGTCAAACGGCGCGGCACAGAGCCAGGCCCCCTTGCCTGAACGCCCGTTCTGTCGCGCATAATGTGGCGCACCGCGTTCGGGATAATAGAAAAAGGGGTCAATGATGGACAGCAAATGGATGTTCGGGCGCATCACGCGCCTGGCTGCGGCGGCAGTCATCGCAACGCTCGCGGCCTGTGGCGGCGGGGGCGATGACAACGGCGGATCGGTCGTCGGGGTTTCGGGCACCACCACGTCAACCACCAAGGTCACCGCCAGCATCGTTCCCGCCACGCGCTGGATGCCCGCCATCACGGACACCTGGCAACTTCAGCTCCAGGGCCAGCTCAACACCAGCTACAACGTGGCGGTCTTCGATTTCGACCTCTTCGACACGCCCCAGGCCACCATCGACATGTTGAAGTCGCAGGGCAGGCGCGTGGTTTGCTACTTCTCCGCCGGCAGCAGCGAAAACTGGCGTCCCGACTTTGCGCAGTTCACCGACGCCGATCAGGGCAATGCGCTGGCCGGCTGGGCCGGAGAGCGCTGGCTCGACACCCGTTCCGATAATGTCCGCGCCATCATGAAGGCGCGGATGGACCTGGCGGTGTCCAAGCGGTGCGATGGCATCGATACCGACAATGTCGATGGCTACACCAACAACCCCGGCCTGCCGCTGACCGCCGAGACGCAGCTCGACTACAACCGCTTCCTGGCCACCGAGGCCCACGCGCGCGGGTTGGCCATCGGCCTCAAGAACGATATCGACCAGGTTGCCCAGCTTGCCGGCGACTTCGATTTCGCGGTCAACGAGCAGTGCTTCCAGTACAACGAGTGCGGCGCCTACGGGGCGTTCACCACGCAGGGCAAGGCCGTATTCAACGTGGAATATGCCACCAAGTGGAAGGACGCCACCCGCCGCGCCACACTGTGCGCGAAGGCCCGTGCGTTGAACCTGCGCACGCTGGTCTTGCCGGTGAAGCTGAACGACAACTTCCGTTACAGCTGCGACTAAACCGTTGCAGTTCAGGCCGGCATCGCGCTCAAGCGGTTCTCACGCGGGCGGGTTGCCGGTCTTCTCCAGTTCCCGCCAGGCGTCTTTTGTTTCGCGATCATTCCATTCGGTCGAATGATTGCCGTCTCCGCACACGCTGAGACCCCGCGCCCCCAAGACCGGGGCGCCTCATACCATCGCAGACGGCTGGCTGATCCGCGATCGTAGCCGCGGACGCGGTACCTGCTTCCCTCTCCATCTCTCCATTACACCGACCTCGCCAGCGCGATCACCAGTGCGCGCTACGGCTTTTTGGCGCCCAAAGACAGGCTGTTGTCGCAGCAGGCTAGCCGGCAAAACATACCCCCGCATTACAGTATTTTCGTCGGAAATTTCATTGTCGCGTCATGTCAGAAGGAGTATGTGCATGCCTGGTTATCCAGTAGGGTTGTTAAAGAATCGCTCCGTGGTTGAGCACGGAAATTTTGCCGTTATTTCCCCGGATGGCCGGGTGATCAATGTGGTCCCGGGCATCGAGGATTGCAAGATGACGTTGCTTGCCACGCCGAAGATGGGGGCAAGCTTTATCCAGATGATTGGCACGCTGGGCCCCGAGGCGCGCACCAGCCTGCCCTACGGAGGAAAGCCGCACGAAGAGGCTTTCATCTACCTGCTGGACGGCGAAGCCGAACTCAATGTCACCGTCGGCCAGGAAAGCAAGGTGCTTGGCCAGGGCGGCTATGCCTATGCCCCGCCCGGCGCCGGCATTCGCTTTGAAAACGCCAATACGCGTCCGGGCCGCATCCTGCTCTACAAGCAGCGCTATGTCGAGCATCCCGCAGGGCTGCTGCCGCGCACCGTCTTCGGCAATGCCAATGATATTCCATGGGCCGACTACGACGGCATGCCCAACGTGCATATCAAGGATCTGCTCCCGGTAGAGCAGCGCTTCGACATGAACATGCATATCCTGAGCTTCGATCCGGGTGCCAGCCACAACATCATCGAGACCCATGTGCAGGAGCATGGCGCCTACGTCTACGAAGGACAGGGCTGCTATCTGCTCGATGACGACTGGTACCTGATCCAGAAGGAAGATTTCATCTGGTTCGGCCCGTATTGCAAGCAGGCGTCCTATGGCGTCGGACGGGAGCCGTTCACCTACATCTATTCCAAGGATTGCCACCGGGACGTCGAGATTTGATTCCCATTTGGCGGTTATTCATCATTTTTAAAATTAATAGATATCTCCATCATGGCACTCGATGAAAATTTCAAGGCAACGGATATTCGTGAATATCTCGAAGCCACGCAGATGAAGGGAAGGAATATCACCTTCCTGGACGATTTCAGCCGCCCGCAGATCCAGGCGCTGTACCACGCGGCCGAGAAGCTCGAGCCGTTCATGCGGACCGGGGTGGACCTGCTCAAGGGCAAGGTGCTCTACACGCTGATGTTCCAGCCGTCCACACGTACCCGCTGCAGCCACGAGAACGCCATGCTGCGCCTGGGCGGCGGCGTGATCACCGAGGCCGATCCGCTGCACAATTCCTCGGCCGCCAAAAACGAAAGCCTGTCCGACAGCCTGCGTGTGATTTCGGAATACGCCGACGTGGTCCTCATGCGCCACCCCAACGATGAGGAGGCACTGGGCGCGCTGTCGGAACTGGAAGGTCACGTCTCCCCCGTGATCTCCGGCGGCTACGGGCATGTCACCCATCCCACGCAGGGCCTGATCGACAGCTACACCTGCTGGCGCGCCTTTGGCGACCTGAGCAAGGTCACAGTGGCCATTGCCACTCCCGACCTGTCGCGCGCGCGTTCCGGCCAGTCGTTTGCGCTGGCGCTGGCGGCCATGGGCGCCAAGATCATCTACACCGGCACCAGCGAACTGCGCACGCCGCAGGTGGTCAAGGACAAGCTGAACCGGATGGGCGCCAAGTTCGAGGAGTACTTCGACCTGACCGAGCCGCAGAACATGGACCTTTACCTGGACAAGAAGGTCGACCTGATCTATCTGCCGGGCTGTTCGGTCAAGAAGGATGATCCGAACCGTGAAGACTTCATGAAGACCATGGCGAACTACTACGTGTCGCTGGACCGCCTGAAGGAGATCCGCCAGAAGACCGGCAAGGTAGTGGGCCTGCATCATTCGCTGCCGCGCAATCCGGGCGAGTTCGATTTCGGCATCGACAACACCGAGCACCAGCTGTACTTCCGGGCCATCGGCTTCTCGGTGGCGCTTCGCATGGCGCTGTTGTCCGCAGTTGTGGGAGTGAGCTGATCATGTCTCCAGACCCACAGGTTCCTG
>Ga0255338_1002730_pt1 | contig 24050 bp, 19 predicted proteins | sample MeOH1_35cm_T4_19_FD_203715 | JGI IMG/M metagenome (GOLD analysis project Ga0255338, IMG submission 203715) | Sandy soil microbial communities from University of British Columbia, Vancouver, Canada - MeOH1_35cm_T4_195 | ecosystem: Engineered > Artificial ecosystem > Sand microcosm > Unclassified ...
AACTTGAACAGCTTCAACATGAGAGATTTCCCCCCTGAGAATGGAGAACGCGGGAGTGCGTTCCCGGCCACAGACGTGGGTAACGTTGCGGTTGGGCCGCCCTAGAGCACGGCGTGTGCCAACCCCAACGGAGAGCGAAGCGACAGAAACAGTCCACGTTCGTGGACCGGGCAGGTCGGCGGTCCTAACTCAGTTAGGAGTGGGCGCTCGGCGGTCCTAACTCAGTTAGGAGTGGGCGCTCGGCGGTCCTAACTCAGTGGGAAGTGGCCGCGTGCCGGTACCGCCTTGGAGGAGTGGCCGCGTGCCGGAGCGCATCTCACGAGGCTTCCGCATGAGCAGGCCTCCATGCCTCGAGCGAGTGTTCTTTCGCTGGGGCAAGGAAGTGCTCCGGGCCCGTGCTGGAGCGCCAGCGCCTCATGCTCGGCCACCGGTTCCTTGCTGATGGGAGGCGGCGGGAATCGAACTCGCTGCAAGGCGGAAGCAAAAAGGGAGCGGAGGAGGCGAGCGAGGCGCCCCAGGCAGCACCGCCAGGGCCAATCTAACGGGTACGATCAAGGGTGAGTGACCTCCTGGATTCGCACCCTACCAGCGCCAGAGCCTGCGCAGCGCGCCCCGAGCCGAGGTCAGGGCGCCAAGCGACCGCCGATCACCGGGAAGCGCTCGTAGGCCCGCTTCAGCACTTCCAGGTGGGCGGGGTTGTCGTAATCGAGCGGCCCATCCGTGAGCTGCACGATCCACCCGCCCGATGCCGTGCGCCGCGCCCGCGTCAGCAACTCGGCGTCGCGAGCAGGATCCGGGAACCCGATGGTCGTCGCGGTAGCGGCCGACCAGTAGTTCAGCCACCCGAGGAACCAGGGAGTCTCAGGCGCGGGGAGCTTCTCTGGAAGGTTGAGCATGGGAAGCCCACGGGGTGAGCGCTCCGGTCCCTGAGCGGAGCGGCGAACCTGCTGCGAGACTTCCGAGCCATAACTAAACGGCGACGCATGCCCCCAGAACGCGCGGGCCCCCTCTGCCACGCCCTCCAGCACAGCCGCCGCTGCCGCGATCACGGGCTCGTCCAGCGGCAGTTTCGCGTGCACTTCAAACTGAGGCTGACCGCCCGGGCTGAGGAGTCCAGGTCTTTCCCCCCCCGTCACCGTCACGGGGTAACTCTCGTCCCCATTGCACACAAGAGGGAAGCCCCCGTCCTCAGTCTTTTCTACGAGCCACGCATCCCGCCGTGGCAATGCGATGGGGCGCCCTCCTTTGCCTACTTCCCACTCCAGGCGCAAGCCGGGGAGCGCCTTTTCCATCCCATGGACGACATCGAGCGTGCGGCCGTCTTTGCCCACGAGCGCAGGCGCGTAGACGATGAGGATGAGGGGTCTTTGCCTGGTCATCGTGTGCACCCCGTGACGACGACATTGAGGAAAGGGTCACGTGCGATCAGCGCGTCTTTGTGCGCTTGGGTGCTCACCCCAACGACGAAATCATATCCGCATGCCACCGCAGCGGCTCGCTCCTTTCTTATTTGCTCGTATTCCTTCTCAATCTCCCGATCCTGGATAAAGGCATTGTACGTGTCGAATTGATGGGTCTTGATCTCCCACAGCACGCGCACGCCGACTTGCAGTGCATCGAAGCGCGCACCGCCCACGAATACGTCCATGCCGGGATAACGGTTGGGCGGAAACTTATCGGCGCACTCGTTATGCGGGACATCTTCGCCCGCGTGCCGCACCGGGATTGGCCTGCACTCAGGGCGCTCCGTCGGATCGGATGATACGGGAGGGAGAAAGTCCGGACCCAAGCCCTTTGGCTTCGGCTCCCTCTTCGTCACGGGTTCCTGCTGATTGGATGGCCGTGTCTGAGTCTTGGGCTTCGCGCGCTCGCGGGATGCGTTCCGTTGATAAGCATCGATCCCCTCTTGGATGGCGGCTGCCACCACCACCGCGCCAATGACAATCACTGCACCCGCGACAATCTCGGGCGCGGCAAAGATACAGAGGGCTACGACTGCGGGCGCTGCGGGCGCTGCTGCATCCACGTAGGCGACAGCGCACTTTTTGTTGACATCCCGAAACCTGACCCTGTCGCGATCGAGCGCGTGAAAGCACCGCTCCGCAAGGATAGGCCATTCGTTGGAGGCTTCGCGCACCACGCAATGCCCGTCGTCCGTCCAGGGGTACTGCGCCGCCCGCAGCAGGTTGGCGTACCTCGGACTCGGGTCCTCCCACTCTCCCAGGCTCGGATCCATCGTGGCGCAGGCCGAGAGCAGGAACAGGAGCAGGGGGACACTGAAAGTCCGGGAGTGCATGGATAGGTCCGTTCAATCAAGCGGAGGGCTGTGGGTCAAGGCTCGCCCTCCTGGAGTGTGACAGGACGCTCGACATCGTGGGCGCGTCCCTCAGCGGTACACCTTTCCGTCCCAGATGAACGCTCCGCCGCGCCGACCGCGATCGCTCGGCAATTGCCCTCGCGGCCGGCCCTAACGAACATGTCCGGTCGGTGAGAGTGCCCGAAGACAACCGTAAGCCCGGGTGCCCCCCATTCATCGGCGACCGTAAGCGTTCACCGGATTGGGCTGTACGAGGGGTGAGCAGGAGAAGACAGAGGGGAGAGGAACCTATCGACAGGGTAGACTGTTGAGTGTACTACCTGTGGGGTGAGCCGGGTTGACCCGCACGCAACACTGACGCAACACGGATGGAGGAAGCCGCTAACCATCCGTAAAGACGTAGTAAAAATGTGGAGGGGGCGGGAATCGAACCCGCAGCCTGCGCAATTGCCAAATTGGTGAATCGGCGAACTCTTCCCTTTGCCGGACACCTCATAATCAGTCCTTCTGGGGCTCTGCGGACGGCGAGGGTGAGACTTGCTTGAACCAAGTCCATGCACTCCATTGCGTCCTGGGTCTCTCGACCACGGGAAAGATCTCGCCGCTTTCAGCGGGCCAGCCGCCGGAACTCACAGAAGGATGCGTCGGCCATGCCGCGCGGCGTTCCGTGCTGCTGCTCCCGGCCCCCGGCGAGCAGCCATCACCGTGGGTTTCCGGGCTCGGAGGTGTGGGGGCGTTTGGAACCAGGGCGCAAGAGCGGCACGTAGCACGCCCCCTGGTACATCTGGCCGCTGGCAACCTCGCACTCTTGGGGGCCCACGTTCAGACGGAACCAACAGCCTCCATTGAGGACAACCTGACGTGGGTGTGGGCAGCGGCCTTTCGTGTCGGGCTGCGCCTGGCCTTCAAAGGGTTCGGGAGGACTGTCCTCGGCCAGGGGCTCGGAGGTGGAGGGCTGGGAAGGGCCCGGGGTCGCCGAGGAGGCCGCCGCCTCGCCGAGCCCCACAGGTTCCAGCTCGGGCGAGCCTTCCCTGGCGGTCGGGTGCGCGGCTTCCGAGACAAGCGGTGGAACTTCGGGAGCCCGGGGAAAGGCCGCCCGTGTCATCCACCCCGCCCACGTGGCCAGCGCCCCCGCAGCCACCGCCAGCGCCAGCCATGGCGGCCGCGAGTTCACGGGCGCTCGGGGACTGCTGGCAGGGGCTTCCGCACTGTGCACTGCTGTCGGCTCTGCTCCAGAAGCGCTTGGAAGCGGGCTGGGACGGGTGAGCGAGTCCGCCGCTTGCTCCAGCGCCTGGGTCAGCTCAGCGGCAGTGCCGCGCTGCTCGGGACGGATGGACAGCATGCGCAGAATCAACGCGCGCAGCGGCGGGGCCACCTGAGAGGAGAACAGGGCCGTGGGAAGCACCAGCGAGTCCAGGTGCCAGGTGCCCTGCTCATCCTTCCGGGGCTGCCCCAGCTCCGGGTAGATGCCGGTGGCGAGCACGCAGGCCGTGACGCCCACGGCGAAGACATCATCCGCAGGCCCCGCCGTGTAGCGCTCCGACGAGTGCCGGAACTGGAGGTTGAAGAGCCAGGCCTCGGGGGAGCGGTAGGCCGGAGTGCCCGGAGGCAGCTGCTGCGGAGTGAGGGTGTCCGCGTCCGGGTAGATGCCAGAGCCGAAGTCGGTGAGGAACAGGCGGCTGTCACAGCGGCGCACCAGCACATTGCCGCCCTTGAGATCGCGGTGAAAGGCGCCCTGCGCGTGAAGGTACTGGAGGGTGAGCGCCAGCTGGGCCAGCAGCCGCAGCTGCTGCGGTGTCGAGGGGCGAAAGAGGCGAGCCCAGTCGTACAGAGGCACGCCGTCCACCCACTCGATCGCCAGGAACGGGTGGAGCGCGCCGCTGGGGCTCTGCCAGGAGCCATGGTCCACCAGCCGGGGAATGTGCGGATGCAACGTGCGCGAGAGCAGCTCCCGCTCGCGGGCAAAGCGCGGATCCTCCGGGAGCAGCGCGAGCTTGAGGGCCACGGGAGGCAGGTGCTCCTGGCCGATGCGGACGGCTCGGTAGACAGCGCCGTGGACGCCCTGGCCGGCCCAGTCCACCACGCGCCAGGGACCCACCTGGGTTCCCGGAGGCAGCAGGGCCGGGTGAAGCGAGGAGGACGAGGAGGCGCTCTGCATGGAGTGGAGCAAGAACCTACTCCATGGGTGGGCGTGCGTCAGGGGGGGCCGCTCGGCGGTCCCCACTCAGTTAGGAGTGGCCACTCCCCGGTCCTACCTCATGAGCCGTACGTCTCCCGCTCGAGGGGCTCAGGACTCCAGATACTTGCGCAGCGGCTCCCAGTACATGCGCTTCCAGCCGCCGTCGAGGTGCTCCACCGCGTCCTGGGGAATGCCCTCCTGCTCGAAGATGAGGCGGGTCTTGCCGTCCTCCCCCCGCAGCTCGAAGCGGGCGATGGTGTAGACGCCCTCGGGCCAGTCCGCCGGCCGCCACGCCTGGACGATGCGCGTATTGGGGACGAGCTCCACGTTGCGCCCCTGGACGCGGCCGCCGTAGGCCGAGAACGCCCCGCCCGCGTCGGCGCTGATCTCCGCGGGGGCTCCCGTGAACCGGGTGTGCTCCGCGGAGTCCATCAGCGCGCGATAGACCTTGGCGGGGGAGGCAGTGAAGGTGACTTCCTGGTGGAGCTTGGACATGGGCTTCTCCTCTCGACTGCGGGGGGCACGGCACGCGTCCGCCGGGGTTGCGGACTCTTAACCATTTGGTTAACATTTGGTGCACGTCATGGCAAGACCCTCCCCAGCGATTCTTGACGACGAGCGGCTCGACGCCGTGTTCTCCGCGCTATCGGACCCCACGCGGCGCCGGATCATCGCGCGGCTGTCGCAAGGCACGGCGTCCGTGGGCGAGCTCGCCGAGCCGTTCGCGATGTCGCTCCCCGCGGTGTCCAAGCACTTGAGCGTGCTCGAGCGAGCGGGGCTGGTGCGCCGCGAGCGTGACGGCCGGATGCAGCGGTGCCACCTCGATGCGCGGCCGCTCGAAGCCGCGGGCGAGTTCGTCGAGCACTACCGCATCTTTTGGGAGAGCACGCTCGATCAGCTCGCGCAGTACCTGGAAGAAGAGGACGACGATGCAAGCCGCTGAGGCGGTGAAAGGACCCTGCCCGTGAGCTCCACCGCAGCCAACGCCGAGTCTGGGGATCTCGCCCTCATCGTGCGCCGCACGATCCGCGCCCGGGTCGAGCGCGTGTTCGACGCCTGGACGAGGCCCGAGCACCTGGTCCAGTGGTGGGGGCCCAAGCCCGTCCGCTGCTCAGGGGCCGAGGTCGACTTGCGCGTGGGGGGCCGCTATCGCATCGCGAACCAGTTCCCCGACGGGAAGGTCTTGTGGATCGTCGGTGAGTTCGAGCTCGTGGAGCCGCCGAACAAGCTCGTCTATTCGTGGAGCCTCGAGCCCGGTGCGCCGTCGACCGAGCGGGTGACGGTCCGGTTCGAGCCGCGAGACGGCGCGACCGAGGTCATCGTCGTCCACGAGCGCATCGGCAGCGCGGCGGTCCGCGCCACGCATGCGCAGGGGTGGGAGGGGTGCTTCGACGGCCTGGAGCAGTTCCTGGACGTTACCCGTACGTCTCCCGCTTGATGGGTTTGCGCGTCTCCACCTGCAGGAGCGCGGCGAGCGTGCGCAGGGCCGGGAACTGGTGCGGGCGGAAGCAAAACCCTCAGCCTTCGGGGTCACTGAGGGCGTGTCAGCACCACCCCCTCGGGCCAATACCGCCATACGGCCACCCAGGGGGCGCCCAGGTTGTCCACCTCGAAACCGACGAGCTCTCCCGTGGCGGCGAGCTTCTCGGGTTCCCAGCCGCTCACGCCTCGCCGCCGGTACATGAGCGAGTCCCAGGAGTACCTCGGGTCTCGCATCCCCCAGTGGTGGGGTGCGATGCCGCCCGAGGCGAAGCCATCTGCCCACCAGGCGAGCAGGGCCCCCACGAGAGCCCGTGGACGCCTGCGAGGCAGGCGAACTCGCCCGGCCTGGGCCCGCCCATCAGGCTCCGAGACTGGGAGTGTACTATCTATGTGGCCACGGCCATATCTGAGACACGCCTCCCACTGAGCTCCCACCCCATGTTGAACGTCCGAGGCTACACCCTTCGAGGAGCCATCAAGGCCACGAGCACCAACCTGCTCTTCCACGCAGTGCGTGATCACGACGGGTTGCCGCTCATCCTCAAGATGCCCATGACGTCCTCGCCGGGACCTCGGGAGTCCGAGCGCTACCGCCGCGAGTTTGGAATCCTCCAGCGCCTCCACGACGTGCGCGGCGTCACGCGCGTCCACGCCTGCGAGCAGATCCAGGATCGGCCCGTGCTCCTGTTGGAGTCGGTGGAGGGCGTGCCCTTGTCCGAGCTGACGGGCGAGCCGCTCGAGGTGGAGCGTGTCCTGGAGCTGGCCATCTCGCTGGCCACCACCCTGGCCGCGCTCCACCGTCGCGGGATCATCCACAAGGACATCAAGCCCTCCAACATCATCGTCACGCCCTCGGGCGAGACGTGCCTCATCGACTTCGGCATCGCGACGCTCCAGCTCGTCGAGCATGTGGAGGCGTCACTGGCGTCCCTCATCGAAGGCACGCTGGCGTACATGTCCCCAGAGCAGACCGGGCGCATGAACCGCTCGGTGGACTACCGCACGGACCTGTACTCGCTGGGCATCACGCTCTATGAGCTCCTGGCGGGGGGCCGCCCCTTTCATGGGCGCGACGCGCTCGAGTGGTTCCATGCCCACATGGCGCTGGCTCCTCCATCCCTGCGCGAGCGGAGGTCGGACCTGCCGCCCGTGCTGTCCGCCATCGTCCTGAAGCTGCTGGCGAAGGTGGCCGAGGAGCGCTACCAGAGCGCCGAGGGGCTGAAGGCCGACCTCGAGCGGTGCCGGGACGCGCTGCGTCGAGGCAGGCACGAGGACTTCCCGCTCGGGATGCACGACTTTCCCAGCCGCTTCCAGCTCCCCCAGCGGCTGTATGGGCGCGACGCGCACGCCGCCACCCTGCTCCAGGGCTTCGAGCGCGTCGCCCAGGGCGGCCGGCCCGAGCTCTTCCTGGTCCGTGGCTATTCCGGCATCGGGAAGTCCTCGGTCGTGCACGAGCTGCACAAGCCCGTGGTGCGGCGGCGCGGGTTCTTCCTCAGCGGCAAGTTCGATCAATTCCAGCAGGCCACCCCCTATGCCACCCTGGCGCAGGCCCTCCGTGGGCTGACGCAGCAGCTCCTCGCGAGCACCGACGAAGAGCTGGCTCGCTGGCGCGCTCACCTGCACGAGGCCTGCGAGGGCCAGAGCCAGCTCCTCGTAGACGTGGTGCCTCAGCTCGAGCTCGTGGTCGGCAAGCTGCCCCCTGTCCAGGAGCTGCCACCCAACGAGTCCCAGCAGCGCCTCCATCGCGTCTTCCGCAAGTTCCTCGGGGTCTTCGCCACCCCCGAGCACCCCCTCGTCGTGTTCCTGGATGATCTGCAGTGGGCCGATCTGGCCAGCCTCCGGCTCATCCATCACCTGCTCACGCACCCGGAGACACCGCCGGTGTTGTGGATCGGGGCCTACCGGGACAACGAGGTCAGCCCTGCCCATCCGCTGGCGCAGGTGCTGGAAGAGCTCCGCAAGGCCGGCGCGCCGATGACCCGCCTCCAGCTCGAGCCGCTCAGCCTCGACGAGGTGCAGCAGCTCGTCGCCGACACGCTGTCCGGGGCGCAGGCGGAGGTCGTCCAGCCGCTCTCGGTGCTCGTCCGAGAGAAGACCGGGGGCAACCCCTTCTTCCTGCTGCAGTTCCTGCGGACGCTCCACCAGGATGGGCTCCTGGTGCACACCCCCGAGGGCACGTGGCGCTGGGATGCCGAGGGAGTGCGGGCCAAGGGCTACTCCGACAACATCGTTGACTTCATGGTGGGCAAGCTGCGCCAGCTCCCCACCGGGACGCAGCACCTGCTGCGGCTGGCCGCATGCGTGGGCAACTCCTTCCCGCTGCAGCTGCTCAGCATCATCTCGGACGGGGGGGAGACCGCCGAGGTGGAGCAGGGCCTCGAGCCCGCGCTCCAGGAGGGCCTGCTGGTGCGCTCCGGTCCGGAGCAGTACCGCTTCCTCCATGATCGCATCCAGCAGGCGGCCCACTCCCTCATCTCGGTGGAGGAGCGCAAGGCCGTGCACCTGCGCATCGGCCGCCTGCTGTTGGCGAGCCTGTCGCCAGAGGAGGTGCGCGAGAAGCTCTTCGACGTGGTGGGCCAGCTCAACGCTGGCTCGGAGCTGATCACCCATCCCGAGGAGCGCCACCGCATCGCGCGCCTGAACGCCGAGGCCGGCTGGAGGGCCAGGGCCTCGACCGCGTTCCAGTCCGCCGTCGCCTATTTCGAGAGGGCCTTCCACCTCCTCCCCGGGGATCCCTGGGAGACCGATCCAGGGCTGGCCTTCAGGCTCCGGCTCGATCAGGCGAGCTGCGAGCACATGAGCGGCAACGCCGCGGAGGCCCGCCGCCTGGTGGAGGAGCTCCGGCCCAGGGCACGCACCCGCACGGAGCTGGCGGCCGTCTACCGCATGAAGTGCAGCCTCCACCAGGCGGCCAGCGAAGTCGCCGCTGCCGTCACCTGCCTCCTGGAGTGCCTGGCCCAGATGGGCATGTCCATCTCAGCGCGTCCCTCCTGGGAGGAGGTGGTCGCCGCCAACGAGGAGATCTGGACCCTGATGGGGGCTCGCACCATCGAGAGCCTGATCGACCAGCCACGGATGACGGACCCGGACATGGAGGCGACGATGAGCGTCCTCGCCGCCCTGCTCGCGCCGGCGTTCTTCACCGACCGCAACCTGCTCCTCCTCCAGGTGTGCCGGATGGTCTCCTTCCTCCTCCGCCATGGCACCACGGCCGCGGCCGCGAATGCGTATATCTGGTATGGCCTGGTGCTGAGCTCCGTCTTCAAGCGCTACCCAGAGGCCCAGGCCTTCGGCAAGCTGGCCTGCGAGCTCGTCGAGCGCTACGACCTGACCGTCTTCCGGGGCAAGGTCCTCTATCTCCAGGGGCTCATCCACTGCTGGACCCAGCCCCTCTCCAAGACCCCAGAGCCCGTCCAGAGGGCCTTCCAGCACGCGCTCCAGGCCGGTGATCTGCAGATCGCCTGCTACTGCTGCAATCAGTTCGTCACGGACCGCCTCCGCTTGGGGCACGACCTGGAGGAGGTCTACCAGGAGTCGGTCGCGCGTCTCGCCTTCGTCCGCAAGGTGGGCGTTCTGGACGTGCAATACATGATCCTCCACGTCCAGAGCTACGTGCAGCAGCTGCGGGGGCTCTCGCGCTCGTTCGGCTCGCTGAGCGGGGACGAGCACGACGAGGCGTCCTTCGAGGCCTGGCTGACGCCCAACCGCATGACCACCCTGCGGTGCTGGTACTGGATCCTCAAGATGCAGGCGCGCTTCATGTCCGGCGCCTACGCGGAGGCGCGCGAGGCGGGGGCGCGGGCCGCCGAGCTCACCTGGGGCGCGATGAGCCAGATCCAGCTCCTGGACTTCCACCTCTTCCGCGCGCTGACCCTGGCCGCCTGTTTCGGCGAGATGACACCCGAGGAGCAGCGTCAGGTCCTCGCGGTCCTCCGAGAGCACCATCAACAACTCGCCGAGTGGGCCAGCTACACCCCCACGACCTTCCGCGCGCCCGAGCGGCTGGCCTTCGCGGAGCTGGCGCGCGTCACCGGCCGGGAGAGCGAGGCCTTCCGAGCTTACGAGGAGGCGCTCCAGGCGGCCCGCGAGCACGGCTTCATCCAGTACGTGGCCCTCGCCAGTGAGCTCGCGGCTCGCTTCTGGTTCGAGCGGAGCATGCCCACCCTCGCGGACACCTACGCGCGCAGGGCCCGCGAGGCATACCTGCGTTGGGGTGCGCGAGGGAAGGCGAAGCACCTGGCGGAGCTGTGGCCGCACGTGAGCGCCTCGATGCCCCGCGAGGAGACCGTCACCGACACGGACTCGACGCAGATCGATGCGCTCACCCTGGTGAAGGCCCAGCAGGCCATCTCCGGGGAGATCGTCCTCGAGCGGCTGGCCACCACCCTGCTGCGGGTGGCCATCGAGAACGCTGGCGCGCAGCGCGGCGCCCTGCTGCTCCCGCAGGGCGGCACGCTCTCCGTCATGGCCGTCTCGGGCACCGCTCCCGAGGACACCGACGCCGGTTCCAACGAGGCCACCCTGCCGTGGACGCTCATCTCCTATGTCCGGCGCACCTGCGAGCACGTGCTCCTCGACGATGCCTCTCTGCCCCACCCCTTCTCCTCCGATCCCTGGATCACGCGCGGCCAGGTCCGCTCCGTGCTCTGCCTGCCGCTGCTGCGCCAGGAGGAGTTCCGCGGGGTGCTCTACCTGGAGAACAGCCTGGCCACCAACGCCTTCACCCCGGCACGTAGCGCGCTGCTCGAGCACCTCGCCTCACAGGCGGCCATCTCCCTGGAGAACGCGCGGCTCTATACTGACGTGCAGCGCGCCGAGGCGGCCCTGCGCCGTGCCAACGACGAGCTGGAGAAGCGCGTGGACGAGCGCACCCGGGAGCTGCGGCAGGCCCAGGCCCAGCTGGTGGAGACGGCCCGGCGGGCGGGCATGGCCGAGGTGGCCACCGACGTGCTCCACAACATCGGCAACGTGCTGACCAGCGCCATCATCAACGTCCAGACGATGAACCAGACGCTGGGCTCCTCTCGCCTGGGGCGGCTGAAGCAGGTCTCCGACCTGATCGCGGAGCACCAGCTGAAGCTGGTGGACTTCCTCACGCAGGATCGGCGAGGCGCACGGCTCCCGGACTACCTCTCCGCGCTCACCGAGGAGCTGTTCCGCGAGCAGGCGACGTTACAGGATGGCATGTCGGCGATGGGCAAGCACATCGAGCACATCCGCGTCATCGTCCAGCTCCAGCAGACCTATGCCCGCAGCACGCTCATCACCGAGGAGTGTGATCCGGCCCACCTGGTCGAGGATGCGCTGAGCATCCAGCTGGCGGCGCTCAAGCGCCACGGCATCAACATCAGCCGCGAGTTCTCCTCGGTCTCCCGGATCCAGGTGGACAAGCACAAGGTGCTGCAGATCCTCATCAACCTGATCAGCAACGCAAAGAACGCCATGGCCACCCTGCCTGAGGGGGAGCGGAAGATGCATCTGCGGCTGGGTATCGTGGGCAACAGGGTACGCATCCAGGTGACGGACAACGGCATGGGAATCGCCCCAGAGCTCCGTGAGAAGCTCTTCTCGCAAGGCTTCACCACGCGCGAGGGCGGGCACGGCCTGGGCCTGCACTCCAGCGCGCTGGCGGCGCGGATGCTGGGCGGCAGCCTCACCCTGGAGAGCGAGGGGTCGGGCAAGGGCGCCACGGCCACGCTGGAGCTGCCGGCCGCCCCATGAAGTTGCCCCGCTTCCGTGGAGTGTTCTCGGCTTTGGGCCTCGGTCCGCAAGCCAAGTGCTTCTTTTCGTAGACGGAGCCCGCCGCCAGGTTCTCCCCAACGTCGCCAGGCTCAGAACAACTTGTCCCAGCCGGTCTTCACCCAGTTGAAGCCGTCCTTCAGGTAGTCGTCCGCGCCCTTCCCGTGGCCTCCCGCCAGGTCGATCATCCCGTTCACGCCGCGGCGCTTGAGCGACTCGGTGGTGGCGGCCACGTCCTTCACTCCGCTGCCCCAGACGGAGATGGCCGCGCCCGGATGCTTCTGGAACTCGCGGATCGCCTCGTCGGTCAGGTTGTCGTAGCGCACCACGAAGTTCACCGGGTCCCCGAACTTCTTCGCCTGATCCACCATGCGTCGCGCGTCGGCGGCGCTCAGCTTGCCGTCCGTGGGAGGGTTGATCGCGAGGATGGCGTTGGGGAACTGCCTGCGGATCTCCGCACCCCACTGGTTCATCGCGTCGAACCCGAGGTTGAGCATCAGGCGTTCTTCGGGGATCCCCACCTCTTTGATCGTCTTGAGGATCTCCGCCATCTGCTCCGGCTCCTTGACGTCGAGCTTGAGCCCGCGGCCGGAGGCCTTCCCCATCGTGAGCCACTCGCGCAGCGTCAGGTTGTCGCCGCTCTCGTGCTGCTTGTCGTGGCGCATCTCGATGCCGGAGCCGTCGATCTCCAGCCGGACGTCGCCCTCGAACCAGTTCGCCCCGCTCTTGAGGGCGTCCTGGAACTGCTCCCGGGTGTTGGTCCGGTGGGCGTTGCGCGCCTCCGAGAGCGGCTGGCCGCGATGCCACGTCGTGTCAGGGCCCTGGGCCCGCGCCGCTTGCGAGGACGAACTACGAGACGAGACGCGATCGATCATGGCGCAGGCACCCGGAAGTGGGGGGAACACCCCACATTATCGGCGGATGAGAGAATGAGTTGCGTCCCGGGGCTCAGGCCTTCTTCTTTTCCGAGGGGGGCCGCGCGGGCCGCCTCCAGCGCCTGGGGCAGCTCCGCGGCAGTTCCGCGCTGCTCGGGACGGAGATAGACAGGGAAGACTGTGCGCTACTGCCGCTCGCGCCGAGTTGAGCACCTTATGATGATCGATCTCCAGAAGCTTGCCGCCGTTCCCAGCCCCACCCCGCTCCGGAGCGCCGAGGTCGAGCGCGGGATCGCCGATTCCGTCGCCTACCTCGGCTCGGATGACGCGCAGCGCAGCGTCGAGCTGGATCCGTACTGGCCCAAGTGGCACTCACCGTGGTGGCACATGCTGCTGCTCCACGAGCTCGGCGAAGCACGCCAGATCCCGGCACGCGCCTCGGCGGCGATGGTCGCGGGGATCGATCGCCTCTTGCACCTCTTTCCGATCCACCCGGGCGATGCTCCGGGCGCCGACCTGCAGCGCGACAGTGCCTGTCATTGCGCCCTCGGCACGATGTACCCGGTGCTGGCCGCGTGCGGCATCGACGTCGAGCGCTCGCTGCCCTGGGTCAGGCCCTGGCTCGTGCGGTACCAGATGGCCGATGGCGGCCTCAACTGCGACAGCACCGCGTACCTCCAGACCGGCGAGTGCCCGAGCTCGATGGTCGGGACCGTCTCGCCGCTCGAGGCCATGCTGCTCGGCGGTGCCGGGGCGAGCGAGCACCGCGCCTTTGTCGCTCGCGCTGCGGGCTTCTTGATCGATCGTGCCCTCATCCACGGCTCGCAGACCGTGCACAACGCCGAGGAGCGCGGCGCCGCGGTGGCCTGGCGCGCGCTCGCGTTCCCGCGCTTCTACTTCTATGACGTGCTGCGCGGGCTTGCGGTCCTGGTGCGGTGGGCCGAAGCGACCGGGCAACTGCTGCCGGAGGCCGCGGTCGCCACCGCCGTCAATGCCCTCGTCGAGCGCTGGCCCGACGGCGTCGTGCGCGTCGAGCGCCAGGCCCATGCCGGGAAGACCACGATCCTCCCGACGACCGATCGCTCGCCCAGCCCGCGCGCGCCGGCCTCGACGTTCCCGCTGCTCGACGCGACGAGCAGGCTGGGCGAGCCGTCCGAGGCGCTGACGCGGCAGTGGTCCGAGGCCCGCGCCGGCTTGCTGCGGCTCGCCCACGCGGGGCGCCTCGTCGCGTAGGAGCTCGGGCTGCGCGCCAGGGACACTCAGACCCGGACGGTGCCTCCATCCACGGCGACCACGCGCTACTCCCAGGACGTGTATGACTTGCGGTGAGTGACCGGAGTCAGCCGTACGTCTCCCGCTTGATGCGCTTGTCGTCCACGCCCAGCGTGTGGAGGTGGCCGAGCACCGTCTCCATGAAGCGGGGCGTGGCGGGGGTGCGCGTCTCCATGGCCTTGCGCCGATCCCACGCGGTGATGGCCGGGCCGCACGCGTAGACGAGGCACGTCTGCTTGTCGGGGATGAGCTCGTCGAGGAGCGCCTGGTTGATGCGGCCCTTGCGCACCTTGTCACTGAACCGGGACTCGTCCGTCTCGCGGGTGAGCGTGTGCAGCACGCGCACAGTGCCCGGGTGCGCGGCCTCCAGCGTGTCCAGCTCCTCGCGGAACAGCATGTCCGCCCACGTCTTGTTGGAGCACAGCACGGTGTGGCGCAGCTTCAGCCTCCGGTGCAGCGCGTCCTTGAGGATGGAGAGGTTGGGCACCGCGCCCGAGCCGGCCACGACGTGGACGAGGTGATCGGTGCGCTCCTGCACGTCGTCCGGCAGGGTGTAGGGGCCCATGAAGCCCTGGACCTTGATGCGGGCGCCCGGGAGCCGGCCATGGATGAGGTAGGGCGCGAGCAGCGCTGGATACTTCGTGAGGCCGGGGATGAACTCCTCGTCCTTCACGGTGATGGCCACCTGGGGCTCGTGGGGCGCGGAGGACATCGAGTAGGAGCGGAACAGCTCCCGGCGGCCCTTCTGCTCCTGCAGGAACGCGGCGAGCGTGCGGAGGGCCGGGAACTGGTGCGGATCGATGTTGATGAACTGGCCCGCATTGTACTCGACGGCCGCGCCCCCGAAGTCGAGGAAGAGGGTGGCGGTGTCGTGCGTCTCCATGCGGACTTCGGTGACCGTGACTTCGTACTCCAGGGGCTTCTTGCGGAGGGTGACGGGAGGGGTCTCGGCGGTGCTCATGCGCCCTTCCCTTAACGCAAATGAGGCGGCCAGGACGATAAGGATCGCCGCCAGCCGCCGGGCGAGGGCGCGTCCCTAGGCTGGCACGAGGCTCCGCCGTCGGCGGTGGGGCGAGGGGGTGCTTGGCGTGGAGGGCGAGGGTCCACCTCTGGGCGTCATCGGCCCATGTCCGTGAGGAGGTGCGGTGGGGCCGCCACGCGGTCGTCCTCGCTTCGTGGGGAAGTCCCGGATGGCCTGCTCCGCGAAGTGCTCATGGATCCGCTCACCGGGCAGGAAGTCGGCGAGCCACCGCGCTGCCCTCGCGATCACTTCGTGACCGGCCTGTTCCGCGAGCCGGCCATACAAGGGAGAGCTGTACCTGCTCCAGGAGTAGGCCTCGCCCACCACCACCCGGGCGATGAGCAGCAGGGGCACGAACTCCTCCACCGAGGACAGCTCTCGCAGGAGCAGGTGGTCCGCCATGGCCAGACACAACACGTCACCCAGCGAACCCAGCTCAACCTGGGCTCCCTTGGGGGCGGGCCACTCCGGAGGGAAGGGCACCTCGAAGAGCGTACCCCGCAGAATCGAGGAGCCAGCCTCGGCGCGCCAGACGGTGTGAGGCCAGTACCAGAGGGGAGGCTCCTGGGGCCCCGTCAGGTCACTCCCAAGCTCCTGGAACTCATCGGCGAAGAGGTGCTCCATCCACTCGTACGGTGACGACAGCCGCCTGTCGAGCCACGCGCCCGAGAGCAAGGCCAGCCATCTGCGCAGGGTGTCCACCTCCGAGGCGACGGGACGAGTCGCCTGCTTCAGGCGAGACAGCAGGGCCCTGAGCGTCCGCCGGCTGAAGTCAGCCAGCAGCTCCTCGGCCCCCAACAGGAGGAGGTTCAGCTCCGAGGCGAGCCGATCACGGCCTTCCGGGGCATCCAGCTCGCTCATGCCCTGGTGGACGGTGCGCCAGTTCCATTCCATATGCCTCCGGGCAAGCGGTTCCGGCGTGGGCCCGGGACCTTGCGGCTCGCCCGGCCCAGGCCCTGTCCGGGGCTCTCCCCCGGGCGGAGGTGTCCCGCGTGGAACGGGAACACCCGAGGGCGGGGGAAGCCCATGGCCTCCGGCGAGGAACGCACGCCTCACGGCCTCGATGACGTCGTCGAGCGTGGCGAAGGCGACCTCCACGCCGTCCTCATCGAGGAAGCCCTCCTGGAAGTTGGTGCGGGTCGCCCACCAGGCCGTGGACAGGCTGGCAACGGGGAGCGGGTGGAACTCCGGAGCCGCGAGGTACACGGTGAGGTCCGCCCGTGGGGCGCCCTGCTCACGCTGCGAGGCGAAGGCGAGCCCATCCGCGGCACTCCAGGCATCAATGAACCAGGCCATGCGGCTTACCTCCACCTTTGTGTGCGAGCCGACGTTGTCACCATCCGCGTCCGCACCGAGTGCTCCATCAGGCGGCGGTCCACGAGGTTGCGCCGCGAGGACCAGAGGAGCTCCGCGGGAGTGGGCGGGGAGCCCTGCTGCATTCGCGTCTCGAGCTGCGCGGCCAGCACGGTCTCCTCGGGACCCTGCCGCACCTCCTCGAGCTCTCCAGGGCCGAAGGTGTCCCGGCGGTGGACCTCCACGAAGTCCTCATCCCGGAGGATGGCCTCGGACACCGTCCCCGCCGTGAGCAACCGCTGAGTCCCCCGAAGGGCGGGCACGCACTTGAGCACGAGCATGTCCAACAGGTTGTGGGACCACGAACCTCGAAGGCACTCGACAAGCCTGGGGGGGTCCGCTACCTGCTCCAGAGGAGGCTGGATGAGATCATAGCAGTTGCGATCGAACACCTGGGTGCTGGGCGGGACGGCCTCGGAGCGCAGCACCATGCAGTACTCGCCGTAGAAGCGAACGCCTGTGCCCCCCAGCATGACCGCTCCGAAGTAGTAGTGCCGCGCATCGGCGCCAAAGCCGAGCAGCGTGTCCACCCGGCGGCGCGTCTCCGAGGGCGCCCGCTCCTCTCCCCCCACCCGAGGCCGTTCGTACGCGTTGCGGTACCGCCCCTCGTCGAGCAGGGAGAGCAGCGCGTCCGCGGGGATGTTGACGGCCATGCGCAGCCCGGTCTCGGCGTCCTGGATGGTCCGGGTGATGACCTCGACATTGGCCTCGAGGAAGGAGTTGGGGAAGTGCTGCTCCTCGCGCTCCAGCCAGGCCGACAGCCGGCGCCTCCAGGAGGCCTTCCGGGGAAACAGCACCTCGTCCAGGGACTCGTCCAACGGTTGAGTCATGCCACGAGCCTTAAGGCCATGACGAGGAACTCAGGAACAGCCCCACGGTCGGGGCATTGTGTTGGGGCGTACGCAGAGGGCTCGACGATAAGGATTGCGGCGGGCGTCCGGTGCGGACAATGGTCCGCCCGTGACGAGCGTTCCCCAGAAGGAGCAGGTCTTCGCCGTGGCCCCACCGGGGCTGGAGCCCGCGCTCGAGGCGGAGGCGGCGGCGCTGGGCCTGGCTCCCAGGCGCGTGGAGGGCGGTGTCGAGCTGGAGGGGCCCGCCGGGCTGCACCAGGAGGCCAACCTCCGCCTGCGCACCGCCAGCCGGGTGCTGCTGCGCCTGGGGAGCTTCCGCGCGCTGGACGTGGGCGCCCTGATGCGCGGGCTCGCGGCGCTGGACCTGGGGCGTGTGTGGGACGGCAAGGAGACGCCGAGCCTCTCCGTGGCGGCGCATGGCTCGAAGGTGGCGGGGAACGCGGTGCCCGCCGCCGCCGCACGGGCCTGGAGGCTCTCCAGCGTGGGGCGCGCGGGGGCGCTGGACGAGGAGGGCACCCAGGGCCTCACGCTCCTGGTCCGGCTGGAAGGCCCCGAGTGCACCGTGAGCGCCGACACCAGCGGAGAGCCGCTCCACCGGCGCGGCTACCGGCAGGAGATCGGCCGGGCTCCCATGCGCGAGACGCTCGCCGCGGGGATCCTGGGGCTCGCGGGCTACGACGGCACGGAGCCGCTGGTGGACCCTATGTGCGGCTCGGGCACGTTCCTCATCGAAGGCGCGTGGATGTCCATGCGCCGGGCACCGGGCCTGGAGCGGGCCTTCGCCTTCGAGCGCTTCCCCGGGTTCGACAAGGCGGCCTGGGAAGAGCGCCGGGCACGGGCGCGGGCGGAGGCGCTACCGGCACCTCGGGCACCGCTGCATGGCTTCGACATCAACGCGGGGGCGCTTGGCACGGCGCGCCGCAACGCTCGGAGGGCCGGGGTGACGCTGGCCCTGGAGCGGCGGGACGTGAAGACGCTCGAGGCGCCCGTCGCGCGGCCTGGGCTGGTGGTCGCCAACCCTCCTTATGGGAAGCGCGTGGGGGAGGGCGGGGAGCTGCCGGAGCTGTACCGGGCGCTGGGCGCCACCCTGCGGCGGGCGTTCCAGGGCTGGCGCGTGGCGCTGATCGTCCCCGACGAGGAAGGGCTGATCCGGGAGCTGGGCCTGCGAGACGCGAGAAGTCTGCGCGTGCGGAACGGCGGCCTGCGCTGCCGACTCTTGTTCTCCGCGCCGCCCTCTCCGTAAACCGTTGAATCTCCGAGGACTCTCTTTTTTTGGAGCCGCTAGGCAACTCTTCCGTACATGGTCCGAGAATGTAGGCACACCCCCTATCAATTCCGACAAAGAGCGTCGGAAGAGGAGCTGCCCATGGTGTCGCCCGTCTCCGGTCGCTTCGCCTCGAATCTGGTTCAGTCCCTGGCCCAGCGCGTTCAAGGCCCCCTCGGAGACGCGAAGACCGGCGCCGTACAGCCCACGGGTGCGAAGAAGGACGAGAAGGTTCAGGACACGCTGGCCGAGCTGGAGAAGCTCCTCGCGGCACTCATCGAGCAGCTGAAGCGCGCGGGCCTCCTTCCTCCCGGAGAGGAGCTCGGCTCCTCCGGCCCCTCGGGTGCGGCGCCGGCGGGTGGTGGCGGCGGTGGCGGTGGTGGTGGTGGCGCTCGGGGCGCCGGTGACAGCTTCTCTCCCGCCGGTGCTGGTGGCGGCGGTGGTGGCGGCGGCGGCGGTGGTGGTGGCGGCATGCCTTCGCTGGACGGCGGCGCGTCTCGCGCGGCCCCGGCCGGTGCGGCTCGCGGTGGGGCTTCGGTCCAGGGCATCCAGGTCTCGGATCCCCGGCTGGCCCGGGCGCTCGAGCAGATCGCCAGCCACCCGGACGGGGCCAAGCTCCTCGCCGCGGCCAAGGCCAACGGCCTGAACTCCATCTCGGTCAACCCCGGCCTCAACCCGGACGGCGGCGGCGGCACCGAGGGTGTGACGCGCTGGGGCAACGGCAGCACCTCCATCGAGATCGCCGATCCCAACAGCCCCTCGCTGATCCACACGCTGGCGCACGAGCTGGGCCACGCGGCCACCACCGGCGACGGCAACTCGCAGCTGGAGGAGAAGACCGTGGACGCGCTGGGCGAGCGCATCTCGCAGGACCTGACCGGCCGCGGCTCCGGCTTCGATCTCGACGTGGGCGCCTACAGCAACCTGGCCTTCGACAACGGCGTGCTCAACAGCCTGCGCGTGCTGGGCATCCGGGTGTAGCCAGGCCCTGGCGTTCAGCCGTTCGAGCTCACCGGCAGGAAGACCTCGAAGCGAGCGCCCCCGCCGGTCCGCTCGCGCACGCCGACCTTGCCGCCGTGGGCGAGCACCACGCGCCGCACCACGGCCAGCCCCAGCCCGGCTCCCGTGGCGCGGCTGGTGAAGAAGGGCTCGAAGACACGCTGGGAGTCCACGCCGGAGAGCCCCGCGCCCTGATCCTCCACCACGAGGGAGAGGCCCCCCGGCACGCTGGAGAGCTCCAGCCGCACCGTCCCTCCGGAAGGAGAGGAGCGCAGGGCGTAGCGCAGCAGGTTGCACAGCGCGAGCTGCAGCAGCGTCTCGTCCCCCTGGAGCAGGGGCAGCTCCACCTCTTCGTCGAGGTGGAGGCGGGCCTGGGTGGAGTGGGAGAGCGGCTGCAGGAGCTCCACCACGCGCCGGGCCAGCTCTCCCAGGTGCACGGGCTTGGGGCGCAGCTCGAAGGGCCGGACCACGTCCAGCAGATCCCGGACGATGTCCTCGAGCCGGGTGACCTCCTCCTCCAGCATGGACACCGCGCTGGCGCCAATTGGGCTGAGCTGGGGCTCGCGCTTGAGCACGGCCGCCACGTTGAGGATCGCGCCCAGCGGGTTGCGCACCTCGTGGGCCACCACGCCGGCGGCCTCGCCCAGCACCGAGAGCCGCTCCCGCTCCACCAGATCGCCCTGGAGCCGGGACAGCTCGGCCAGGCTGGCCGAGGCCTCCCGGTGGTGGCGCACATTCTCCAGCGCGCTGCCCACCATGCTGGCGAAGAGCTCCAGCGTGCCCGCGCTCGCGGGGCTGAGCCTCTGCCCCTGCACCGCGAGGATGGCGTACGGGGTGTCCTCGACGAAGATGGGCGCGTCCAGGCCGTTGGCGTTGGGGAAGGTGCGCTTGAGGTACGCGGCCAGCTCCGGGATGTGGAACTTCTCCAGCGCGGAGTGGACGTCCTGCTGGAAGGCGGCCTTGCGCTGCGTGAGCACGGTCTCCAGGTGGGGCATGCTCGTGCGGGGGAAGCGCACCTCCCCGATGGGCCGTCCATAGAGCTTCTCGCCGAAGGCGAGGGCCACGGGATCCTGCCGCATGGGGCCGTGAAGGAACGCGTCCCCGTCCAGGCGCAGCACCGAGACATGGAAGCCCTGCTGGTGGATGGCGTCCACGGCCAGCTCCAGCACGTCCTGCTCGTTCCGGCAGTGCATCATCTTCACCGCGGCGGTCACCAGCGCCTCGGTGAGCCGGCGCACGGTGTCCTCCCACTCCATGTCCTGCAGCAGGACGAGCTGCTCGTCCGGCTGGGAGCCAGCACAGGTGTGGACGTGGCACAGCCGCTCCCGCCCGGTGGCATCCCTCAGGCGCAGCCAGAGCTCACTGCCTGGAGGCCGCTCGCCGCGGGCGCGGGACTCATAGAGCGGCTCCACCCACGAGCGCTCCAGGGGCATGAAGCGCTCCAGCAGCTGCGCCATGGAGAGGCGGGACAGCTCCTCCGTGGAGGCCCCGAGCAGCGCCCTCAACGCCGGGTTGGCGTAGACCACCCGCTCTGCGCGCAGGACGGCGACGGGGAGCGGGAGTCCTTCGAGCGGCCGGTACTCGGAGGTGTCAGACACGGGAGCACATCCTGGAGTGCTCCCCTGCAGCGCGCAAGTAGACCGGAGGGCAAGGTGGGCCCTGCCTGGCCCGTCGCCTAGCCGGTGGCGGGAGGCTTGTAATGGGTGCGGACGTACTCCTGGAGGAACGTCTTCTCCTCTGGACGCAGGGTTGAAAGCCCCAGCCCGTAGCCCTGGGGCTGCTTCCCGTCATCCAGGGCGTGCTCCCAGATGACGGCGCTGCGCACCTCGATGTCGCGCGCCGGCTGCGCGAAGTGCAGCGTGAGGCGCACCTTCGTCCCCAGCTTCAGCGGCCGCCGGGTGTTGATGAAGATCCCGCCGGAGGCCAGGTTGATCATCCGGTGCTCGGTGAACATGCCCAGGTTCCGATCGGTGACGTGGATGTCGGCGTGGACCTGGTCGTTGTGGGTGCGCAGCTGGAGCCCGACGAACTCCTCGCTCGAGTAGGTGGGCGCGGCCACCTGCTTGCGGACGGGCGTCGCCACGGGCGAGGCCGGGGGGAAGGGCGCCGTCGAGCCCCTCAGGGGGACCGGGGTGACGCCCCGCGCCGGAGTGCCCGGGACGGCGGGGCGGGCGGCCTCGGCCTCGCGCATCTTCTGCGAGAGGAAGTCGAACATCTCCTGCGAGGCCCGGCGCAGCTCCTGGGACGCCTCGGGGGCCAGGTGCTCCGGGGAGAAGCGCTTGGCCTGCTTGAAGAAGGCCAGGCGCAGCTCGTCGAGGCTCGCTCCCGGCTTCACGCCAAACACTTCGTGTGGGGTCTTCAGGGCCTGCAGCTGGCGCAGCTGGGCGCGGAGCTTCTCGGCCTGCTCCTTCTCGGGCGGAGGCTTCGTCGCGGCGACGAGATCTCTCACCTCCTCGAAGTCCTGGATGGGGATCCAGGTGTTGCCATCGCGCGAGGCCTTGGTGACGGCCTTCAGGCGCCCCGAGCCGACCAGCTCTCGCAGCGCCTGGAGTGTCAGGGGCCCGAGGACGCGGCCAACGGAATCGCCAATCCAGTAGTTGATCGTCATGGGACGCCGCTCCTACTGAGCAAGGGCCTGACGGACGGCGGAGGCGATCTCCAAGGGGTGGAAGGGCTTGCCCACGAAGCCCACGGCGCCCGCGGCCAGGGCCTGCTCCACCACGGGCTCCGCATCCATGCTGCTGATGACGAGCACCCGCGTCCCCGGAGACGTCTGCTTCATCGCGGCGAGCACCTCGAGGCCGCTGCGCCGGGGCATGAACAGATCCAGGAACATGAGTGCGGGCTGCTCGCGCGCGGCGATGGCCAGGCCCTCCTCGCCGTCCGAGGCCTCGAGCAGCCGCAGCTCGATACCGGTTTCCGCCAGGGTGTCTTTGAGGATGCGCCGGACAAAGTTGTCATCATCCACGAGGAGCAGGGTCGGAGCGTCGGACATGTCCCCATCTTAACCATCTCGGCCTCGCGATCACCCGAGGAGGCAAGTCCGGAGGCGCGCTTTTGCGATATGGAACGTTCCATGCCCATCGACCAAGCCCTCGCCCATTTCGAGTCCCAGAAGAACGCGTACTTGGAGGATCTGAAGGCCCTGGTGCGCATCCCCAGCGTGTCCTTTGCCGGCTTCGATCCCGCGCAGGTGCGCAGGAGTGCCGAAGCCACCGCGAAGCTCCTCAAGGACCGTGGCTTTGAAAATGTGCAGCTACTCGAAATCGAGGGAGCGCACCCCTATGTCTACGGCGAGGTGCTCAAGGCGCCGGGCAAGCCCACGTTGCTGCTCTACGCGCACCACGATGTGCAGCCGCAGGGAGACGCGAGCGCGTGGAAGAGCAACCCGTTCGAGCCGGAGCTGCGGGAGGGGCGCCTGTACGGGCGTGGGGCGGCGGACGACAAGGCGGGCATCGTGGTGCACACGTCCGCGGTGGACGCGTGGCTGAAGAGCGTGGGCTCGCTGCCGCTCAACGTGAAGGTGATCATCGAGGGCGAGGAGGAGGTGGGCAGTGATCACCTCGCGCCGTTCCTGCAGACGCACAAGGCGCTGATGCAGGCGGACGCCATCGTGCTGACGGACACGTCCAACTTCGACGTGGGGCTGCCGTCCATCACCACGGCGCTGCGCGGGCTGGTGACGATCGAGGTGGAGGTGCGGGGGCTGAAGCAGGCGGTGCACTCGGGGATGTGGGGCGGGCCCATTCCGGATCCGGTGATGGGGCTGTGCCGGATGCTGGCGACGCTGACGAACCCGGACGGCTCGATTGCCATCCCGGGCGTGCTGGACAAGGTGAAGCCGCTGACGGAGGACGAGAAGAAGAGCATCCAGTCGCTGCCAGGAGACAACGCGTACTTCCGCCAGCAGGTGGGGCTGCTGCCGGGGGTGGAGCTGCTGGGGGGAGGGCGGCACCCGTGGGAGATGAACTGGCGGCAGCCCTCCATCGCCATCAACGCGATCCAGGCGAGCAGCCGCAAGGACGCGCGCAACATCGTGAGTGAGTCGGCGTGGGCGCGGGTGGGCATCCGCGTGGTGCCGGACATGGACGCGCAGGACGTGCAGCGCCGGCTGGTGGAGCACCTGCGCAAGGTGACGCCGTGGGGGCTGGAGCTGCACATCAAGGAGGATGCGCCGTCGGGCTGGTGGTACACGGACTCGTCGCATCCGGCGTTCCAGGCGGCGTTCCGCGCGCTGCAGAAGGGATACGGGCGGGAGGCGGTGACGATCGGCTGCGGAGGGTCCATCCCGTTCGTGGAGCCCTTCGCGAAGGAGCTGGGTGGGGTGCCCGCGCTGCTGATTGGCGTGGAGGATCCGTACACCTACGCGCACTCGGAGAACGAGAGCCTCCACGTGGGCGACTGGGAGAAGGCCATCCGCGCCGCCATCCACCTGTACGAGGAGCTGGCCCAGGCGCTGAGCAAGCGCTGAGCGCCGCTGTTCAGCGGGGGGCGGCGGTTGCGATTTCCGCCGTCCCTTTGACGTGCTCCTGTGGAGCAGCAGGCCAGGCGCTCAGAAGCGGTCCGGAGCGGTGTTGGAGACCACCTCTTCGAGCGTGGTGACGCCGTCCATCATCTTCGCCAGGGCGGACATGCGCAGAGAGCTCATGCCCAGGCGGATGGCCTCCTGCTTGAGCTCGTTGGTGGAGGCGCCGTTGA
>Ga0255338_1002731_pt1 | contig 24047 bp, 24 predicted proteins | sample MeOH1_35cm_T4_19_FD_203715 | JGI IMG/M metagenome (GOLD analysis project Ga0255338, IMG submission 203715) | Sandy soil microbial communities from University of British Columbia, Vancouver, Canada - MeOH1_35cm_T4_195 | ecosystem: Engineered > Artificial ecosystem > Sand microcosm > Unclassified ...
TCCGCGTCGGGTCCGTGGGCACGCCCAGGGTGCCGTGGGCGGTGATCTCGCCCGTCAGCTCGCCGTGGCAGCGGAGGCAGTTGTCCTCCAGGACCTGGGCGTTGCCGGGCTTGATGCGGATGGGTTCCGCGAAATTCAGCAGCGTGAAGGCCTTGGAGTGGTGGTACCCGTTGCTGGCCTTCACGTAGAGCTTGCTCACGACATTGCTGTGGGGCAGGTGGCAGTCGTTGCACACGGCCACCGCATGGTGCGAGCCGTGGCGCCAGCTATCGTACTCGGTGCGCATGATGTGGCAGTTCACGCAGACTTCGGGGTTGTTCGACAGGTACGAGGTGCCGTTCGCCGACACGAAGGTGTAGGCCCCGGATCCCAGGAACACGCCCGCGAAGACGCTGGCCAGGACGCTCAACAGGATCAGGCGACGCTTTCCGCTCACAGGGTATCCATCCAGTGTTCGGGGGTCCGCCCCCACCACCGGAACAGGATGCGATAAAAATCGGACCTGTCAATCCGATATCAAATGACCTGCGATTCGCCTCTTATTTTTGCCAACGGAAAGGGCCGGCGGAGCCGGCCCTTTCCGTGATGCGCGTGAGTTCAATCCAGCGTGATCGCGCCGTTGACGGTCTCCAGCTCGATGCCCTGGCCGCCGCCGGGGAAGACCGCGCTGACGGAGTGCTTCTTCACCTCCACCTGTTCCGCGCCCTGGGCTTTGAAGGTGATGCCGCCATGGACGGTGCTGGCCCGCAGGCGTCCCTTGAGGCCCGTAGCCTGGAGGTGGATGGACCCGTTGACCGTCGAGGCCTTGAGCCCCTTGCCCTGGCCGTCCAGGCCCGTGCCCTTGATGGCCCCGTTCACCGTCTCAAGCACCAACTCCCCGCGCACCTGCGCCAGGGTGATGGTGCCGTTCACCGTGGTGGCCTTCAGGTCCTCTGCGAGCCCCGTGGCGCGCACGCCGCCGTTGACGGTGGTGAGGCTGGCGGCGCCCTGGGTGCCGCTGAGGGCCACCTCGCCGTTCACGCTCTCCAGGGAGGGCGCCACCCGGCGCGGCACCTTGAGGGTCATCTGGCAGGAGGGCCCCCGGTACGGACCCCACCCGCTGTGCTTGGGATATTCGCCGCGGATTTCCAGGCTGCCCTTGCCGGGTTCGATCACCACCTTCACCTGCTCGTCCTGGCTGCTGGGCTTGAACTCGCCCGTGAACTGGACCTCCTCCCGATCCCAGGCCTCCACGTGGATGAAGCCGTTGACGTTCTTCACCTTGAGCGCCGAGCCGGCCGCGAGGGGCACCGTGCGGGTCTCGGTGGTCTTTTCCGCCTTGGCGGGCTGGACCACCTGGGTCTGGGCCGCGAGCGGGGCCCAGAGAAGGACAGCGGCCACGGCCGCGGCGAGGGAACGGGTGAGGAACATGGAAGCCTCCTGCGATGTCAGAGATCGTGACCAGTGATACGAAGGCCTTCGGAGGGAGTTTAGGGACCCCCTGGGGTTCTCCGTATACTTGGGGGGCGCGCGGAGTCCCCCATGCCCCAGACCATCGACCGCCCCGAGCTCAGCCCCGCCGAGTGGAAGCTCATCCAGGATCTGCGCTCCCTTCCGGACGCGGCCCTCCGCGACCGCATGCAGACCTCCCTGGGCGAGCTGCTGTTCTTCTTCCGCACCCCCCGCTGCCAGGGCATCGGCATCGAGGGCTTCCCCTGCGGCGACCCCCGCTCCTCCTGCGAGGACTGCCACCAGATCTGGGACATGCTCGACCGCGTGGCCGAGCGCGTGCGGAAGGACTGACTTCAGCTTTTCTGCCAGGCCCCCAGCCAGCGGTCGCCGAAGTTCACCAGGACCGCGCCCGCCAGTATGAGCGCGGTACCGGCGAGGCGCACCCAGGACAGGCCGCGCACCGGGAGGCCGAGCCAGCCGAAGTGGTCGAAGGCGAGGGACGAGCAGACCTGCCCCGCCACGATGAGGGACACCATGGCGGCCAGGCCGATGCGGGGGGCCAGCAGGGTCGTCCCGAACACGAAGAAGGCCCCCAGGAATCCGCCGAGCCACTGCCACCAGGGCACCCGCGGCAGGCCGGCCAGGGCCGTGAAGGGCTGACCCGCGAGGGCGGAAGCCCCCAGCAGCGCCATGGTGCCCACGGCGAAGGACACCAGGGCCGCCAACACGGAGCCACTGTGGAGCGAGGCCCTCAGCGCATTGTTGACCGCCGACTGGAGGGGGACGGCCAGCCCGATGGCGAAGGCCATGATGAGGAAGAACAGGACCATCCGCGCCTCCACCGGGAAGCGCCCATGGTAGCCCGGGCGGGCCGACGGGGACACCTGCACCGGAAGGCGGGGTGGGCCGGCGCGCTCAGCCCACGCACACGCGGTTCCGCCCCTCCATCTTGGCCCGGTAGAGGCCCGCATCGGCGCGGGCGAGCATGTGGCCTGCGTCCAGGTCTCCGGGGACGCGCTCGGCGATGCCGAGGCTGCATGTGACCTCCAGCTCGCACCCGGGCAGGGGCACGGGGGCGGCGGCGATGGCCTTCCGGAGCCGCTCGGCGAAGGGCTGGGCGCCATTCAGGTCCGTCTCCGGGAGGATCACCAGGAACTCCTCGCCGCCGATGCGGCCGGCCACATCCGCCTCGCGCAGGGTGGCCCGGAGGCGCTCGCCGAAAATCTGGAGCACGAAATCCCCGGCGCCGTGGCCGTGCGCGTCGTTGATCTGCTTGAAGTGGTCCAGATCGCACATCAGCACCGACAGGGGCCGGCGGTAGCGCACGCTGAGGCCGAAGCGGGTCTGGAACTCCCCCAGGGCGCGGGTCCGGTTGGCCAGGCCCGTGAGCGGATCCTTGGTGCTGAGGTCGAGCAGGGTCTCGTGGAAGGCGCGTTCGAGGGGATCCATGGCCACCACCTTGAGCACGTGGCCGCCGAAGGTCAGGCGGTCGCCCGCCCGGAGCATCACCACGCCGTCGGCCCGCTCGCCGTTCACCAGGGTCCCGTTGGTGGACCCGAGATCCTCCAGCCACACCTGACCGCCGGTCAGGGCGATCCGGGCGTGGTGGCGGCTCACCTCCCCATCCAGCAGGGCCACCTGCACATCCGGCGCCCGGCCGATGAGGGAGGCCCCGGAGCGCAGGGGGAAGATCCGCCCCAGGGCGGCCCCCGCGTAGGCCACCAGGGCCCATTCCGCCGGGGCGATGGGCTCGTCGTCTCCCGCCAGGAGCCCCGCGATCGTCGGCATGTCCGCGGTCACGGGTGCCTGCGGGGGGGGAGGCGAGGCAGGACGTTTGCGCGTCATGGATCCTCCAGGAGGTCCTCAGCTGTTGTCCGGAAGACTACATCCCCACCGCCGGAACCACCTCTTGTCTTTTGCCCAACATCTGGTACATTGAATCTTCCACTCGTTGGGGAGTGGTCTAATGGTAGGACAACGGTTTCTGGTACCGTCAGGTGAGGGTTCAAATCCTTCCTCCCCAACCACTCACAACTTGTTTGATGGTCCCATCGTATAGCGGTTAGTACACCGCCCTCTCACGGCGGGAACAGGGGTTCGATTCCCCTTGGGACTACCAACACGGCCCGGCGCAAGCCGGGCCTTTTTCATGTCCCAAGGGGAATCGAAGTCAGGGATGGCGCGCAGGTAGGGCCAGGCGCGGACAGCCGGCGCTATCGTGGGGTCATGGCCGCAAACATTCCCGCCCCGCCCCCGGCGCCGAAGGCGACGCGCCCGGTCTGCTCCTGGGCCTGCGCGGGTCACTGCCCGACCTGCCAGGCCCAGACCATGGCCCAAACCAAGGCTCGGATCAGCTGCGGGTCGCCACGGCCGCCCGCAGGGGATCGTGCTTGAAGTAGTCCCGGTCGGGCCAGCCGGAGATCACGATGCGCAGGCAGGCCTGGGCGATGGTCTCCACATTCTGGCGTTCGTTGTTGAACACGGCGTCGTACCAGTGGGGGGAGGTGATATCGGCGTGGAGGCACTCGCCGATGAACTTCTCCCTGAGCTTCGACTGGGCGCGCACGAGCTTTTCCGCGTCGGCCAGAGGCACTTCGAGGCGGCGGGCCAGGGTCGCGGCCCGGAAGTCGAAGCTGCCCTCCAGACGGAAGTGGAAGCAGTTCTTCAGGTCCTGGCAGGCGACGGCACCCCCGCGGCCGACGATGATCGCGCAGCCGGCCATGGCGATCTGGACGAGGTGCTTCACCAGCTTGGCGTAGGCGTCGTCGTGGGTGAGGTGGCCGAAGTGGGCCCGGAGGACATCCTGGGCGTGGCTCTCGTCCCCCAGGTGGCCCAGGAACTGGCGGGAGAGGGGCTCGTCGGAGGCGACCTTGTCCACGAGGGCCTTGTCGAACAGGTTCCAGGGCTGGCCCGAGGCCTCTTCCAGGAGCACCTTCAGGCGCTGGGCCAGGGGGTAGCCCTCGCACCCGTACTGCCTGGAGATGGTGACGGAGGGATGGGACGGCACCTGGTGGGGATGCGCGAGGCGCTCCCGGATCCGCATCCAGCCCGATTCCCGCGCCTCGATGCTCGGGATCAGCGATTCGAAGGTCTTGGTCATGGCACCTCCGGCTTCTGCTTGGCCAAGCCAGGGCCCTGCGCTCGGAAGATAGGGCCTTCCGGGCCCGTGGCAAGGCCCAACACCCCCATCCATCTGCCCATTGTGGAGTAGAGTGTCGCTCATCCCCTACAGGTGCTCCATGCTCCGCCGCCTCGTCTCCGCCCTCCTGGTCTTCGCCCCCCTCTGCGCGCAGGAACGCCTGCCCATGCCGCACGTGCAGATCGTCCAGCAGGACCGTTCGCAACCGGCGAAGCTCCACGACCTCCAGATCAGCGTGAAGGTCGTGGGCCACGTGGCCACCACCACCTGGGACCTGACGATCCACAATCCCCAGGACCGGATCCTCGAAGGAGAGCTGGTCTTCCCCCTGGGCGAGGGCCAGACGGTCACACGCTTCGCCATGGACGTGAACGGTCGCCTGCGGGAAGGCGTGGTCGTCGAAAAGGCCAAGGGCCGGGCGGCCTTCGAGGAGATCGTCCGCCGGGGCGTGGATCCCGGGCTCCTCGAGAAGACCGCCGGCAACAGCTTCAAGGCCCGGGTCTATCCGATCCCCGCCAAAGGCTACAAGCGCGTGGTGCTGGCCTACGAGCAGGAGCTTGCCGACGCGGGCCCCCGGGACCTGCTCTACCGGTTGCCGCTCGCCTTCACGGAGAAGGTGCCCACCTTCGGCCTGCGGGTGGAGGTGCTGGACCAGCCCGAGGCTCCGAGGGCCACCGCCAGCCCCCTGGCCAACTTCACGTTCAAGGCCGTGCGCCGCGGGTTCATCGCCGAGGAGAGCCGGCGGGACTTCGCACCGGCTGCGCCCCTGGCGGTGGCCATCCCGCGGGGCGAGGACAGCGGCCAGGTCTTCGTCGAACGACGGGACGGCCAGGCCTACTTCTTCGTGATGGTGCATCCACGGCTGCCGCGCGAGCCCAAGGTGCTGCCGAAGCACCTCCTCGTGGCGTGGGATGCCTCGGCCAGCGCCCGCCAACGCGACCTCAAGCGGGAACTGGATCTCCTGGAGGCGTACCTGCGGCGCCTGGGCACCTGCCAGGTGAGCCTGGCCGTCTTCCGCCATGAGGCCGAGCCCCTGCGGACCTTCCGCATCCAGGCCGGCGACGCCCGGGAGCTGAGGCGGCATCTCGAGGGTCTTCCGCTGGATGGCGCCACGCGCCTGGGAGCCCTGGACCTGGGGACCGTGAAGGCGGACGAGACCCTGCTCTTCTCCGATGGCGTGAGCACCTTCGGCCCGGGCACCGCCCGGTTCCCCGAGGCCCCCCTGCTGGCCATCAACAGCGCCCTGGTGGCCGACCACGGCCTGCTGCGGGCCCTCAGCGAAGGGCGCGGCGGCGAGTACCTCAACCTCCAGTCCCTCAGCCAGGACCAGGCCCTGAAGGCCCTCGCGACCCGCCCCCTGGCCTTCCTGCGCGCCACCTATGGGGCCGATGAGGTCGGTGACGTCTTCCCCAGCGCCGGCCGGGCCGTGCGCGGCCCCTTCGGTCTGGCGGGCCTCCTCAAGGCCCCCCGGGCCAAGGTGACCCTGCACTTCGGCTTCGGGACCACGACGCGGTTCAGCCGGACCTTCGACATCGATGCCGCCCGGGCCGCGGTGGACGCCCCGGTGGCGAGGCTCTGGGCCCAGCGGAAGCTCGCCGAGCTGGAGCTGGACAAAACCCGGAACGCCAAGGCCATCACCGCCCTCGGCCAGGCCCACGGCCTCGTCACCGAGGGGACCAGCCTCATCGTGCTCGACGACGTGGCCGACTATGTCCGCTACCGCATCCTGCCGCCGGAGGAGCTCCGCGCCGAGTACGACCGGCGCGTGTCCGGGGAACTCGACCGGTCGAACCAGCGGGACAAGGAGCACCTCGAAGCCCTCGTGAAGCAGTTCGAGGAGCGGAAGACCTGGTGGAACACCGTGTTCAAGGCGCCCGACCCGGTGAAGGAAAAGGCCAAGGGCGGTGTTCCAGGCAGTGTCCCCGCTGGCGTCATCGGCGGCGTGGCGGGCGGTGTCGTGGGGGGCGTGGTCGGTGGCACGGCGCGGCGCGGAGCAGTCCCTCCGCCGCCTCCGCCGCCAAGAGCACCCAGGCCCCGGCAGGGCCAGGCCGTGGTGGAGGTGGTGGCGTCCACGGCCACACTTGACCACACCGAAGCTCGCACGGCCACGAACTTCTCCCGGGAAGAGCTGAGTCCCACCCCCCCAAACAGCAGCAACGCAGGGGTACCCGAACCAGCCGATACCATAAATCTCAAACCCTGGACCCCGGACACCCCCTACCTGAAGGAGCTCAAGGCCGCTCCGAAGGCTGAGCGCTACGCCCTCTACCTCCGACAGCGGGACACCTACGGGAAGACTCCCGGCTTCTTCCTGGATGTGTCGGACTTCTTCCGGGAACAGGGCGAGAAGGACCTGGCCCTGCGCATCCTCTCCAACCTGGCCGAGCTGAAGCTGGAAGACGCCCCGCTCCTGCGGATCCTGGGCTACCGGCTGCGCCAGCTGGGCCTGCCCGATCTGGCGGTCTGGACCTTCGAGGAGGCCCTGCGGATGCGCGAGGAGGAACCCCAGAGCCGGCGGGACCTGGCCCTGGCCCTGGCCGGGGCGGGCCAGCCCCAGCGAGCCTTGGACCTCCTCTGGGAGCTGGTGAAGACCCCCTGGGATGGGCGCTTCCGTGAGGTGGACCTCATCGCCCTGGGCGAGCTGAACGCCCTCCTGGCCACCTCGAAGGCGAAGCTCGACGCCTCGGCCGTGGATCCCCGCCTCCTGGCGAACCTGCCCGTGGATGTGCGCGTGGTCCTGAACTGGGATACGGACAACAGCGACATGGACCTCTACGTGGTCGATCCGAGGGGGGAGGAATGCTTCTACTCCCACAACCGGACCGCCATCGGCGGCCGCCTCAGCGCCGATGTCACCAACGGCTATGGGCCCGAGGAATTCCTGCTCCGCAGGGCCATCCCCGGCACCTACACCGTGAAGGCCAGCTTCTTCGGCACCCGCCAGCAGACGGCCATCGGGGCCACGACGGTGACGCTGGAGCTCTACCTCCGCTACGGGACCGGTCGCGTCGAGAACAAGTCCACCACCCTGCGTCTCGACGGCCGGGGCCGCATGGTGGAGATCGGAGCGTTCCGCTTCGAGTAGCCGAGCGGCGGCTCGCATCTCCCGGCCACCCATGGTTCGATGGATCATGCGCTTTCGTGGATTCTGGCTCCTTCCCCTGGCCGTGGCCGGGACGATCTTCTGGCTGAGTGCGCAGTCGCACTATCCGGGCGGGATCGAGCTGCCGCCGCCCCTGGACAAGTTCGCCCATGCGGCGGTGTATGCCGTGCTGGCCCTGGCCATGGATCTGGCCCTGCGCCACACGCAACCGGGCCTGCCCCTCTACCGCCGCCATCTCCTGATCCTGGCCGCGGTGGCGCTCTACGGCGTGTCCGATGAACTGCATCAGCGGTTCGTCCCGGGGCGGGACTGCGCGTTCGGAGACTGGGTGGCCGACACCCTGGGCGGCGCCCTGGCCCTCACGGCCAGTTCCATCCACCTGCTCGTGACGCGGCGCCTGGCCGCCCTCTCCTGGTGGCGCGGCCGGATGCGCCGGCCGGACCTTTCCCGGGAGCTCATCCTCGTGGCGGATCCCCACTGGGGTGCCACGCTCACGGGGCTGGAGGCCGCCACCACCGCCCATCCGGATGCCGACTGGCTCTTCCTCGGCGATGTGTTCGATGTCTGGGTGGGGTTCCCCGGGATGGAGACGGACTCGCAGCGCGCCTTCCTCGCCTGGGTGGACGGACGCCGCGCCGCGGGCCGCTGGGTGGGCCTGTGGCTGGGCAACCGGGAGTATTTCCTGGATCGCCATGCCGGGCGCTTCGACCTGATGGGCGAAGGCATCGGCGGGTCGCTCGAGGGAGAGGCGCTGACCTGGGAGCACGGCGACCTCATCAACACCGCCGACCGCCAGTACCGCCTGTGGAACCTGGTCTCGCGCTCGGGTCCGCTGTGGCTGTTCTTCCGGCTCATGCCCGGCGGCACGGCGCGCCGCGTGTCCGCCTGGATGGAACGGAAGCTCCGGACCACCAATGCCGCCTACAAGCTGACCTTCCCCCGCAAGGCCTTCCGCACCGCCGCCGAGGCCCAGGCGGGCACCACCTTCCTCACCGGCCACTTCCACACCCACGAGGTGGAAGCCAACGGCATTGCCCTGCCCTGGGCCCACGAGGGGCGGTTCATGGTGTGGCGGAAGGGGAAGGTGGAGGCAGCTAGTCTTTGAGCGGCGGGATAGGATCAGTCAGCTTTTGAAGACATTGCCGATGTCCAACAGCCCTTCAGTTCCAGTTGTCGATCTTGATGTCCTCAGGACTGGGAACACCTTTCCCTGTTTCCACAAGTGATTTGAGACTCATCATGAAGATCGCCCACTTGGTGCTGCAATGGTGCATGAATTCCACGGGTTCCTTCCAACCTTGATGTTTGAAGAGGACGATGGCGTATTCGCCTTCTTGCTGAAGCTCGAAGCTGATCTTCGTGTCGATCCATTCTGCGGGCCCGTCGACCACTTGCCATGACACGCGCTTGTTGGGCTGAAGCTCGAGGACCTTCATGACCATGCGGCCGATTTCTTTGCCACCGGCGCTAAAACGGAACTCGAGTGCTCCACCGACTTTGCTTTCCCCTTGCGCCTCGTTCGTCCACCAGCCAGCCACGCCTTCGCGCGTGGCCAATGCCTTGTAGACCTCATCCAGGGATGACTTCATTCCGACTCTGTGCAGGATATCCAACATGAATTCTCCTTAACGGTTGTTTGAAATGGCTGCCTGGGTGGTCATGGCGACGCCGCCAGGAGGCAGTCATTGGTTGGGCCAGACGATCGCCTTGCGCATGGCATGGCTGCGCAGGTGTTGGTTTCTTGCTGACGACTGGAGGTCAGGTTTCGACGAAGGCTTTGAGCCGCCCCAGGGAGACATCCCAATGCCTAGATAGACGCTCGAGGTACTGGTGGGCATCTTCGAGGCGCTCGGGCTCGAAGGTCCAGATGCGCTCCCTTCCCTGGCGGAGGCTTTTCACGAGCCCTGCCTCGGATAACACTTCGAGATGTTTGGTGATGGCCTGCCGGGACACCTCGAACTGGCCGCTCAAGCGTGTGACTGTGAGGGGTCCACTGGTACAAAGGCTGGCGAGCAGGCCCAGGCGTGTCGCGTCCCCGAGGGCGGCGAAGAGCGGCACAGCATCCTTCAGCCGCGCAGGGGAGAGGGCATCAGCTCGCGACATAGCGCTCGATTCGAGCCAGCTGGCTCGTCCAGCCCCCATCGTTCATGCGGAAGGCTTCATCGCGCCGATCGGGAGGCAGCTTGTCAAAGCCAGACTCCACCACTTTGAGCAAGGTGCCGCCGTCGACCACCTCGAGCCGGAACTCGACGAGCGTCATGGGCTCCTTCGTATAGTCCTTTCCCTTGTCCATGGGGTAGGGGTGCCACCAATAAGAGAAGAGGGTTTCAGCCTCCATGCTTTCGACCTTCATATCCAGGTGGATGTGTTCGTAGTTTGGGTGGGTGATACGCCCAAAGACCGACTGGCCCGGCAGGAAGGCTCCCTCCAGTTGCATCCCGAACCAGGCGCCGAACTCATGGGCGTCCGATAGCGCCTTCCATACCCGTGTGAGGGGTGCGCGGAGATGGATCTCCTTCTTGATGCAGTCGGTGGTCGATGTCGTCATGTGTAACCTCCTGGTTGCATGTTAGGTGGATCGAAAAGTAATGCAACCCCTTGATTGCATTTTTTGCGGGGTGATCGAACGAACCGATGAATTGACTCTTAAATAGAAGACCAAATTTAGTGTTGCCTGCATTTGATACTGATGGTGATCAGGTCCAGGCAACTGACGCGGCGGGTTTCGCAGCGTCAATGGACGGGAATGCACCATCCTGGAGGCCATTGGTCAACACAACGAGACCCCAACACCGTACATCTGGGTGGCAAAGGCCGACGAAATCCCCGCCAAGGTCATTCGCGCCCGAGCGGCGCAGAATGGTCCAGGTATGTCTGGGAACCTGCCTAGAGCCCCAGCAGGTCCGCCACTTCGCGCCGCAGCTCCGTGATGCCCGTGCCCTTGGCGGCGCTCACCCAGGCGATGTCCGCGCTGTGCAGCCCCAGGTCCGCGGCCACGTCCTTGCGCTGCTTGAGGGCCTTGCTGGGCTTCACCTGATCGGCCTTGGTGGCCACGATGCGGTGGGGCAGGCTCTCGGCGCGCAGCCACTCGATCATTTGGTGGTCGAGCTTGGTGGGACCGACTTCGGCATCCACCAGCACGAAGACCATGCGCAGCGTGGCGCGGCCTGTGAGGTAGCCCTCGACCATCTTCTGCCAGGTGGCCCGTTCGGCCGCGGGCCCCGTGGCGAAGCCGTAGCCCGGCAGATCCACGATCCAGCGGTCGGGGCCGGTGAGGAACACATTGATGAGCCGCGTGCGGCCCGGCGTCTTGGAGACCCGCGCCAGCTGCTTCTGGTTGGCCAGGGCGTTCAGCAGGGAGGATTTCCCCACATTGCTGCGCCCCACGAAAGCCACTTCCGCGTGGCAGACCCCGAGCTTCTTCGCGTCGGCGGCGGAAGTGACGAACTTGGCATCGGTGAGGGGTTGGGCCATGGGAATCCAGTCTGCAGCTTCCAGACTACCGCCAACCCCGCCTCAGACGGTCACCAGGCTCGTGGGGGCGGGCTGGTCGAAGGCGATGCGGCCGTGATCGAGGCCGATGACGCGCTTCTTCATGCGCTGGATGAGGCTGCGGTCGTGGGTGGCCACGATGACCGTCGTGCCCTGGCCGTTGATGCGCTCGAAGAGGGCCATGATCTCCTGGGCCAGGTCGGGATCCAGGTTGCCGGTGGGCTCGTCCGCCAGCAGCACCAGGGGGTCGTTCACCAGGGCCCGGGCGATGGCCACGCGCTGCTGCTCGCCGCCCGACAGCTGCAACGGGTAGCTGCTGAGCTTGTGCTGGAGGCCCACCATCTTGAGGGCCCGGAAGGTGCGCTGCTTCTGCTCGGCGGCGCTCACGCCCAGCACCCGCAGGACGAAGGCCACGTTCTCGAAGATGGTGCGACTGCGGATGAGCTTGAAGTCCTGGAACACCACGCCCAGCTTGCGGCGCAGCAGGGGGATCTCCTTCTCGGGCATGGCGGCGAGGCGGTGGCCCGCCACCTGGATCTCGCCGCTGCTGGGGATCTGCTCGCGGAACAGCAGCTTCAGCAGGGTGGACTTCCCCGCGCCGCTGGGCCCCGTGAGGAATACGAACTCCCCCGAATCAATGGCGAAGCTCACGTCCGACAGGGCCGTGTGGATGCGGTCGTACTGCTTGCCGACGTGGGTGAGGGTGATCATGGTTTGGAAGCTATCAGCTGTCAGCTATCGGCTATCAGAAGGGGTGGGTCGAGGCATATCCAGGCTGACAGCTGAGAGCTGACAGCTGATAGCCCTTTTCAGAGCCGCTCGACGAGCAGGGCTACGCCCTGGCCGCCGCCGACGCAGAGGGCGGCGAGGCCGAGTTTCTTGTCCTGGTCCTGGAGCAGGTGCAGGAGGGTGACGAGGATGCGGGTGCCGCTGGCGCCGATGGGGTGGCCGATGGCGATGGCGCCGCCGCGCAGGTTCACCTTGGCGGGGTCGATCTCGGGCAGCTCCGCCAGCACGCCCAGGCTCTGGGCGGCGAAGGCCTCGTTGAGCTCGAACAGGTCGATGTCCGCCAGCTTCACGCCGGTCTTGGCCAGCAGCTTCTGGATGGCGGGCACCGGGCCCAGGCCCATGGTCGCGGGATCCACGCCGGCCTGGGCAAAGCCGAGGATGCGGGCGATGGGCTTGTGGACCTTGGCGGCGGCTTCGGAGGCCAGCACCAGGGCGCCGGCGCCATCGTTGATGCCGCTGGCGTTGCCGGCGGTCACGGTGCCGTCCTTCTTGAAGGCGGGCTTGAGCTTGGCGAGCCCTTCGGCGGAGGCGTCGGCCTTGATGTACTCGTCGCGGTTGAAGAGCACGTCGCCCTTCTTGCCGGCCAGGGTCACGGTGAACACCTCGCGGTCGAAGGCGCCCGCGGCCTGGGCGGCGGCGGCTTTCAGCTGGCTCTGGAGGGAGAAGGCGTCCTGGGCTTCGCGGGTGAGGCCGTGCTTGGCGGCCACGTTCTCGGCGGTGATGCCCATGTGGGTGTCGCCGTGGCCGCACCAGAGGCCGTCCTGGATCATGCTGTCGATGAGCTGGGCGTTCCCCATGCGGGCGCCCCAGCGCGCGGCGGGCAGCAGGTAGGGCGCGTTGGACATGCTCTCGGTGCCGCCGGCCACCACCAGGTCGGCATCGCCCATCAGGATGGACTGGGCGCCCAGGGCGATGGCCTTGAGGCCCGAGCCGCAGACCTGGTTCGGCGTGTGGGCGGGCGTCGAGAAGGGCAGCCCCGCCTTGAGGGCCGCCAGCCGGGCCACATTCTGGCCACTGCCGGCCTGGAGCACGTTGCCCATGACCACGTCACCCACAGCCTCCGGCGCCACCTCCGCCCGCTTCAGGGCCTCGGTGATGGCCAGGGCGCCCATCTGCACGGCGTTCAGAGGCTTGAGCGCACCTCCAAAGGTGCCGACGGCGGTGCGGGTGGCGGAGAGGATATAGGCGGACATGGCGGGCTCCGGAGGGATCCCCCCAGGGTATCGCGAAGGTGCGGCCACCAGGAGCCGGCGGCGCCCGCCGACCCTCCCCCGGCCTCGAAGGATCGGGGGGAAGGCCTTGAGGGATATGGCATTCCCGGGCCGCATCCAGGGTAATGTGACTAAACGCTTCCGCCCCCGGATCGTGACCTCTGCACCCAGGCCCGCCCTGGTTCTTTCTCCCACGGGAGCTGTTATGACCGTCTCCAGCCGATGCCTTCCCCTGTTCCTGGCCGGGAGCGCCCTGCTGGCCCAGGTTCCGCCCCCGCCCCCGCCCGCCCCGCCGGCCCCGCCGGCGCCCATGATCGGGGTGGACCTCCCCTCCGGCTCCCGGACCGAGCAGCGGACGGAGAAGCTGGCCTACGGATCCAAGCTCTGGGTGAAGAACCGCAACGGCGGCATCCGGGTGACGGGCTGGGACAAGGAGGAGGTCTTCCTCACCGCCCAGATCCGCGACAGCGACAAGCGCCGGGTGGAGCTGGTCCTCCAGCGCAAAGGGCAGGATCTGGACATCGAGGCGATGTTCCAGCAGCCCTCCTGGAGCTTCGGCCTATACATCAGCCCCCGCTGCGAGATGACGCTCCAGGTGCCCCGCAAGCTGCTGGGCCACTTCCGCACCACCAACGGCACGGTGGCCGTGGAACACCTCGAGGGCTACGCCCGGTGCGAGGCCACCAACGGCGCCATCCTGGTGTCCGATGTGCGCGGGGAGGTCCTGGTGGACACCACCAACGGCCCCATCGAGGCCCGGAACCTGCTGGCCCGGATCAAGGGCGGCACCACCAACGGCCGCATCGTCCTTGAGGACGTGGCGGGCGGCATCCGCCTGGAGACCACCAACGGCAGCATCCGCGCCCGCAACCTGGACGGCTGGGGCGAAGGCATCCACCTGGAATCCACCAATGGCAGCATCGAGGCGGAGCTGGGGAAGGCCACCGGCGAACTCATGGCCGAGAACAGCAACGGGTCCATGGAGATCAAGGTGCCCGGCGCCCAGGTCATCGAGATCACCAAGCACAGCGCCCACGTGAAGGTGCCCGGGCGCACCCAGTCGATCCGTTTCGAGACCACCAACGGCAGCATCCGGGTGAAGTAGTACTCCGAAGTAGTACTCTACGGGCCATGCGACGCCTGGCCCTGCTCCTCCTCGCCACCCTGAGCCTGCAGGCCCAGGCGCCCCACCTGGCCGAGGTGCAGGAGCGCCGGCTCGCCAACGGCCTCCGGGTCCTGGTGGTGGAACGGCGCGGCCTGGGCGCCTTCCACGCGGCCCTGGTCTTCCGGGGCGGACAGGCGGAGGAATCCCCGGCCATGGCCGGGGCCACGGATCTGCTGGCCCGGGCCCTCTACGGGGCCACCTGGCCCGAGGACCTGGACGCCGCCAAGGGGGCCGGCTCCCTCGATGCCCTGCTCAAGGAGGAGGAGGGCCTGCTCGAGTCCCTGCGGCTGGAGCGGCTCCGCCAGCGGAAGGACCCGGCGGGCGCCAGCCAGCTCCCGGCCCTGGGAGCCAACCTGTGGACCCTGCACGAGGCCGTGCGGGCCCGCTTCTCCCATTCGCCCCTGACGGATGTCTACGCCGCCCGGGGCGGGCGCTGGGCGGCCACCGCAGGCGCGGACGCCCTGCTGGTGGAGACCGAGCTCCCCACGGCCGACTTCGAGTTCTGGTGCCGCACGGAGGCCCAGCGCCTGACCGTCCTCCAGCTCAGCCGCTTCTCCGAGGCCCGGGCCGCCCTGGTGGCGGAGCTGCGGGCCCGGGGGCCCCAGAGCCTGGGTCTGCTCCAGGGCGCGGCCCTGCCCGGCCATCCCTACGGTCGGGACCTGGCGGACCACCTCCCCGCCCTGGAGGCCATGCGCCGCTCCGACCTCCAGGCCTGGGCCCGCCAGGCCTGCCGGCCGGACCGGCTCACCCTGGTGCTGGTGGGCGGCTTCAGCCTGGAGACGGCCCTGCCCCTGCTTGAGCGGCACTTCGGGGCCCTGCCCGCGGGACCCGCCATCGGCGGCTCCGAAGACCCGCTCCTCCCCGAGATCCCTGCGGACCTGGGCGACCGGCGCATCCAGGCGGCCCTGGGCGGAGGGTCCGGGTTGCTGTTGGTGGGCTGGCGCATCCCCCCGCGCCCCCATCGCGACCACCTGGCCCTGCGGCTCGCGGCCCGCCTGCTGGGGGGTGGCCCCTCCGGCCGGCTGGCCCAGCGGCTGGTGCGGCAGAAGGCCCTCGCCCAGTCCGTGGAGGTCCGGATGGACCTTCCCGGCGGACGGCTGCCGGGGCTGCTGGTGATCAGCGCGGTCCCCGCCGAGGGCCACAGCCTTGCGGAAGTCGAGGGCGCTGTCCACACGGAGATCCTGCGGCTCCAGCAGGAACCCATTCCCGCGGACGACTGGCAGCGGGCCCTCACCCAGATCGACGTGGAGCAGCTCCGGGTCCAGGACGAACCCGCCGCGCTCGCCCAGGCCCTGGGCCTGGCCTGGGTCGAGGCCGGGGACTGGCGGCAGGCGGAGCAGGAACTCCAGCGCCTGCGGAACCTCGGGCCCGAAGCGGTGCAGGCCGCGGCCCGCGTCTGGCTGAACCCGAGCCACCGGACCACTCTCTGGCTGCAGGGCGGCACGGACGAAGGCCAGGACCCCCTGGAGGCCGAGACCGCCCGGGTGCTGAAGGCCCTCGCCGCCTCCCGCATCGAGGACCTGGCCCAGCGGGAGCACCTGGTCTCGGAGGGACTTCGGCAGCTCCGCATGCTCAGCATCGAGGAGCGCCGCCGCACCCTCAAGCTGCTGGAAGCCCAGCTGACCCCGGGGAAGCGATGAAGATCCTGGCCGCCCTCGCCGCGCTCCTCCTGGCCGCCCAGGGTCTGGCCCAGGCCCCGGTCCGGGCTCAGACCTTCAGCCTGCCCAACGGCCTGCGGGTGATCCTGCTGGAGGACCACGAGCGCCCCCTGGTGCGGGCCCGCCTGCACCTGCCCCTGGAGCGCGAGACGGCCGCCCATCCCGGACTCGCGCCCCTGGCCCTGCGCGTGCTCGGGCACTCGGACGCCGGGGCTTTCCGGATCGGAGACTTCGAACAGCTCCTGGCGGGGGCGGGCATCGAGCTGATCCCGGCCCTCCGGTCCGACGGCCTCTCCTGGAGCCTGCTGGCCCGCAGCCGCGACCAGGACCTGGCCCTGGGGCTGCTTGCCGACCGCGTCTTCCGCTCCATCCTCGATCCCACGACCCTGGAGGCCGAGCGCCTCGCCTGCTGGCGGGAGACGGAGCGGCTGGAGGCCACACCCCGGGCCAAGCTGCGTCTCCTCCTGGAACCGGATTGGACCCTCCAGGCCCCCACCCTCGACAGCCTGACGGCCGTCACCTACGAGGATCTCCTCGCCTTCTTCGCCCGCGTGCTGCGGCCCGACCGCGCCGTGCTGGTCCTCCAGGGCGACCTGGGCCAGGAGCAGGCCAAGCGGCTCGTGCTGCTGAGTTTCGGGACCTGGACCGTCCGGCCGCAACCGACCGTTCCCGCGTCGCCCCCTCCCGCCTCGCCCGCAGCCCCGCCGGTCCAGCGGGTCGAGCTGCCCGCTCCCGGGCTTCCCCCGCGGGCCATGGCGGTGGCCGTGGAGCCGGAGGATCTGGAGCCGGAAGTCGAAGCCCTGCTCGCCCTGCTCCTGCCGGGGGATCCGGTCCTGTTCCCCGCCCAGCTCAGGCTGGAGGGGCTGGACCTGGTGGCGACGCTGGAGGCGGAAGCCCCGGGCTCCGCTCCCGCCATCGAGGCGTCCCTGCTGGAGCGCCTCCAGGCGCTGCGCCAGCGCGGCTTCACGGAGGCGGACCTGCGCCGCGCCCGGACCGCCTGGTCCGCCGGCCGGGCCCTCTCGGGCCTTCATCCGGGGGCCCTGGTGGACGAGGCCCTGGCGGAAACCCGGGGGCGGGCGGTCGCCCCGGCCCGCATGGCGGCCCTTACGGTGGAGACCCTGAACGCGGGGCTCCGCCGCTGGCTCGATCCGGCCCGCCTGCGGACGGGCGTGCTGGGCGGTTCCGCGAAACCCTGATCAGATCTGGATGTCGAACCGCGCCGCCAGATCGAGATACCGCGCCCGGATGCCCTGGACGATGGCTTCCGGCAGGTGCGGCGCGGGGGGCTGTTTGTCCCAGTCCGCCAGTGTCTCGAGGTAGTCGCGGAGGAACTGCTTGTCCAGGCTCGGGGGATTCTTCCCCGGTGCCCAGCTGTCCGCCAGCCAGTAGCGGCTGCTGTCTGGGGTCAGGGCTTCGTCGATGAGGATGAGTTCATCCGTATCGCTGAGGCCGAACTCGAACTTGGTGTCCGCCAGCAGGATCCCCCGCTGGGCGGCCAGCTCCGCGCCGCGGTGGTAGAGGGCCAGGCTCAGGTCCCGCAGCCGGGTCGCCAGGTCGGCGCCCACGAGCCCGGCCATGTGCTCGAAGCTGATGTTCTCGTCATGCCCTTCCTCGGCCTTGGTGGAGGGCGTGAAGATGGGCTCGGGCAGCCGATCCGCGAGGCGCAGCCCCGCGGGCAGCGGCACGCCGCACACCGATCCGCGGGTCTGGTATTCCTTCCAGCCGCTGCCCGCCAGGTAGCCGCGCACCACGCACTCCACCGGCAGCGGGCGGGTCTTCTCCACGACCACGGCGCGACCGGCCAGGGCCTCGCGGTAGGGCTCCACGGCGGCGGGCCAGCCGAGGTTGCCGCGGAAGTGGTTGGGCACCAGGTCCTCGGTGGCCGCGAACCAATAGGCGGCCACGGCGGTGAGGATGCGGCCCTTGTCCGGGATGCCCTCGGGCATCACGCAGTCGAAGGCGCTGATGCGATCCGTGGCCACGATGAGCAGCTGCTTGCCCAGGTCGTACACATCGCGCACCTTGCCCCGGCGGAAGATGGGAAACGGCAGGTCGGTGCTGAGCAGGACGGACATGGGGCCTCCGGAACCGATCCATCTTAGCGGTTGCCCGTCACCGGTCAGTCACTGGCAGCTGACAGCCCCTACACCAGATCCGGCAGGCGCCTGGGAGTGGGGGCGGACCAGTTGAGCCCCCCCGGCAGCAGGGCGTAGCGGTTCATCACCCCCGCCCAGCGGGCCAGTTCGGCCTCGCGCACGGTGCCGTCGGGGCCCGTGAGGGGCAGGCCCAGGAACTGGAGGAAGTCCTGGACCTCGGCGCCGGAGACCCCCAGCACCGACGGCAGCGCCTCCAGAGTGTGGACCCGGTCCCCGGCCGGGGGGGCCAGCAGCCGGTAGTCGAAGGTCTCGCGCAGGACCGAGGCCGTGGCCGCTGGATCCAGTTCCTGGGCCGCATCCAGGTGGGGGAAGGGGTTCCCTCCCAGCAGCCCCAGGGCCTGGGCCATGCCGAGGTGGGCCAGCAGGTGCATCGGCTGGGCCTTGAGGACGGCCTCGAAGGCGGCCCGGGCCTCCGGAGCGCGGCCCAGGCGCAGGAGGGCCTCCCCGTGGCGGAGGTGCGCCTCCATCCGGCCGGGCTCGGCCCGGGTCCAGCGCTCGGCCACCGCCGCCATCTCCTCGGCCATGCCCTGGGCGCGGAAGAAGCCGGCCAGGTAGGCGAGGCTGGCCACGTCCCTGGGCGCCAGGAGCAGCAGGCGGTCCAGCACCTCGGCGGCACGGAGGGCCTGGCCCTCCTGGTCCAGCCGGTTCGCCCAGTCCCGCAGAATCTCCACCTGCCGTGCCACGGGGTGGTTCGGCGTGGAGCGCGCCGCCTCGGCGGGGTGGAGCAGCTGGGTCTTCACCCACAGGTAGCGGAGGGGATTGCGTCCCTCCGGTCCGGCCAGTTCCTCTTCGATGGCGTGGATGACGGTCCGGAGGCCATGTTCCCACAGGGGCGGCACGGGCATCTGCACGTGGGTGCGCAGCTGGCGGCTGAGGGGTTCCAGGGCATTGCCGGCCCGGCCCAGGTGGAGGCGGAGCCGGATCAGGTCCAGGCCCGGTTCCGGGCCGGACTGGAAGGCCACCCGCAGGGCCAGCTCACCCGTGTCGGGGTCGAAGCCGTCCAGGATCAGGAAGCGAAGGTGGGCCCGCATGACCTGAGGTTAGCAAAACCACTGCACCATTGGAGGTTGACCGCACCCAATCCAGGCACGATGATGCCCTATCTGCCGAATTGGGGGACCACATGCGCAGGAAACTGCTCTTTCTCTCGGCGCTCGCCGCGCTGACCGCCTTGCCGGCTGCCGCCGGCGAGCTTGGCGTGCTCGTGGACAAGCAGGTCGGCAAGGCCCAGGCGGCCTCCTTCGGCACCGGCCAGAAGTACGACGCCGTGAGCCCCACGGGCTTCGCCATCCGGGGCGGCTTCGATGTGGTGGACCTGAAAGTGGCCGCCCTTCAGCTGAACGCCACCTGGCACAACAAGACCACCGGTGACCTCACCTATGGCGGCACCAAGTACGGCGAGCTGGAGAACCAGTACTGGGCCGTGGGTGCCATGGTGAACTGGAAGCTGCTCGTGAATGTGGGTGCCGGCGTGGAGTACCGCTCCGAGAGCCTCACCTTCCGGCCCTCCAGCGGTGCCAGCACCGACAGCACCCTGGGCCGCCCCTGGGCCCGGATCAACGTGGGCTTCAGCATCCCCACGCCCATCGTGAGCCCTTTCTTCGCCCTCGAAGTGGCCGCGCCCCTCACCAAGAAGGACACCACCGCCACCTACAAGGACCTGAGCGAGGCCCTGGCCCCCCAGGTGCAGATCGGGATCTACGGCGGCATCCGCTTCTGAGGACCCGTCGAGGGTCTCTGCTTCACAGGGGTCCCGGATGGGACCCCTTCCTTTTGCCGACGCGCAGCCACATTTCAATGCCCCCGTTCTCGGCGAATAAGGTAAAGTTTACCCATCCGTCCTTCTGGAGCCCACTCATGAAGAAGCTCGTCCTGCCCCTGCTCCTCGTGGCGCCCCTCGCGGCCCAGAGCTTCGAGCTGGGCCTCAACGTCTCCCGCCAGAGCTACACCTCCGGAGACTCTCTCGCCAGGATCGAGGTCGAGGACAAGACAGTCGTCGCCGCGCGGCTGGGCTATGCCCTGGTGGATTTCGGCCCGGCCCTGTTCCAGGTCACGGCCGCCTACCAGCCCAAGGTCGAAACGGACCTCAAGCCCAATGGCTTCCTGGTCCCCACCAAGCTGGGGAATGAGTACTGGGCCGTCGGCGCCATGTTCAACTTCAAGGCCCTGATCGCCGTCGGCGCCGGCGTGGATTACCGCTTCGAGAAACGCACGATCACCAACGTCTATTCCTCCTCCGAGACCTACAGCCGTCCCTGGGCCCGCGTGAACGCGGGGTACGCCTTCCCCACGCCCATCGTGAAGCCGTTCATCGGCCTGGAGGTGGCGGTTCCCCTCACCGATGAAGACCTCGGACCCAAGCTGCAGGTGGGCGTCTACGGCGGCATCCGCTTCTAGGGATTGTTCCCTCCGCGAAAAAGGGGCGCCTCCGGCGCCTCTTTTTCGTATGATGAGTCCACTTACACCGAGGGGCGATGGAACTCCGGATCCTGGGCTGCAGCGGCGGGGAGGCCGATGGCGAGCGCCTGACGGGGCTGCTCGTGAACGGCTGCGTGGCCATCGACGCCGGCTCCATCACCGCGGCCCTGGCGGTCGAGGAGCAGGTGAGGATCCAGCATGTGTTCCTCAGCCACTCGCACCTGGACCACATCTGCACGCTGCCCTTCTTCACCAAGAACATCTTCGGGCACACCCACGAGGCCGTGGAGATCCACGCCCTGCCCGAGACCCTGGACGCCCTGCGCCGCCACCTCTTCAATGACGAGCTCTGGCCCGACTTCAGCGTGATCCCCAGCCCCAACGATCCGACCATCCGGTACACCGAGATCGAGCCCGGGCACACGTACCACGTGTGCGGCCTCCGCATCACCCCCATCCGCGTGAACCACCTGGTGCCCTGCGTGGGCTACCGGGTGGAGGACGGCAAGGACGCCTTCATCTTCACCAGCGACACTGCCGAGACCGACCAGATCTGGGAGGTGGCCAACGCCACGCCCAACTTGCGGCTGGTCATCACCGAGGCCAGCTTCCCCAACGAGCAGGCCTGGCTGGCCGAAGCCTCCAAGCACCTCACCCCCGCCAAGCTCGGCGCGGAGCTGCGGAAGCTCCACCGGGACGTGCCGGTGCGGGTCTACCACCTCACTCCGGGCGACAAGGACACCATGCTGCCCCAGCTGCAGGCCCTCGGCGATCCCCGGATCAGCCTGCTGGCCCAGGACGAGCGGCTGTCCTGGTGACCCCTCAGGGTTCCGGGAAGGCCGTCCGGAGCGCCGTCACGGCCTCCTGGTAGGCGGCCGGGAAGGTCCCGACCAGCTGACGGGCCTCATCCCAGCGCCCTTCCCGGAGGTGCCCCTCCAGCTCGCGGACCAGGTCGGCGAACCGCGGGAGCCCCAAGGTGCCCAGGGCCCCCTTCAGCTGGTGGGCCTCCGGCAGGGCCGCCTCCTTGTCCGAGGCCTCCAGGGCTTTCCGCAGGGAGGCCAGCCGGGTGGGGAAGTCCCCCTCGAGCAGCCCGATCAGCTCCCCCACCAGGCCCGGCTCCGCCCCCATCTCCAGGAGGTCCTGGAGGGGCCGGGGATCAATCACGGGAAGCGGGGCGCCTGACAAGGTTCCTCCATCAGACAGACTTCACCCGACCTCATCGGCCAGCCGGAGCGGGTCCATGAGGTCGGGTGGGGAAGGCGGGACGAGGCGATAACCGTGCGGTCAGAACCCGTGGCCCGCGGGATGGCCGGCCGCCTGGAGGCGGATGAGGCTGGCATCAAGGGCGGCCTGGGCGGCGGCCAGGTCGTGCTCCGTGAGGGCCTCCTTCAGGAGCTTGAGGGCCCGCTGGCGCTGGGCCTCGACCTGCTCCAGGTCGATCATGTCCACGGTCTCGCTCTCCCGGGCCAGGATGGTGACCCGGTCCGGGCCCACTTCCGCGAAGCCGCCGAAGACAGTCAGCCAGTGTTTCTGGCCATCCTGGACATAGTACAGGAGGCCGTCGCCCACCTCGGTCATCAGGGGCGTGTGGCCCGGCAGGATGCCGTAGTAGCCGCGAGCGGCCGTGGGGAACTGCACCTCGGATACTTCGGCGGAAAAGACGGGACGTTCCGGCGTGACCACTTCCAGTTTGATGGTTTGGGACATTGATCGCCTCTTGGGGGAATCGGCCGCCATCCTCTCGGAATCCGCTTTGCGGATTGCCGAGACATCAAAGGTGGATGTCTCGGCACTCCGAACGATGGCTTTTCAAACAAACCTACTGGTTAAACCGCAGCCAATTTCTCGGCCTTCTCGACGGCCTCTTCGATGGTGCCGACGAGGTAGAAGGCCTGCTCGGGCAGGTGGTCCCACTTGCCGTCGCAGATCTCGCTGAAGCCCTTGATGCTGTCCTCCAGCTTCACGTACTTGCCCTGCATGCCCGTGAACTGCTCGGCCACGAAGAAGGGCTGGCTGAGGAAGCGCTGGATCTTGCGGGCGCGGGCCACGATGAGCTTGTCATCGTCGCTCAGCTCGTCCATGCCGAGGATGGCGATGATGTCCTGCAGCTCCTTGTACTTCTGCAGGATCTGCTTCACGCGCATGGCGGTGTTGTAGTGGTGCTCGCCCAGGATGCGGGGATCCAGCAGGCGGCTGGTGGACGCCAGGGGATCCACGGCGGGGTAGATGCCCAGGGCCGCGATCTCGCGGGAGAGGTTCGTGGTGGCGTCCAGGTGGGCGAAGGTGGTGGCGGGCGCGGGATCCGTGTAGTCATCCGCGGGCACGTACACGGCCTGCACGGAGGTGATGGAGCCCTTCTTCGTGGAGGTGATGCGCTCCTGCAGCTCGCCCATCTCCGTGGCCAGCGTGGGCTGGTAGCCCACGGCGGAGGGCATGCGGCCCAGCAGCGCGGACACTTCGGCGCCGGCCTGGGTGAAGCGGAAGATGTTGTCCACGAAGAGCAGCACGTCCTTGCCCTCCACGTCGCGGAAGTACTCCGCGACGGTGAGGCCGGTCAGCGCCACGCGGGCACGGGCTCCGGGGGGTTCGGTCATCTGGCCGTAAATGAGGGCCACCTTGCTCTTCGACAGGTCGTTCTTGTCGATGACGCCGCTGTCCATCATCTCGTGCCAGAGGTCGTTGCCCTCGCGGGTGCGCTCGCCCACGCCCGCGAACACGGAGTAGCCGCCGTGGCCCTTGGCGATGTTGTTGATGAGCTCCATGATCAGCACGGTCTTGCCCACGCCGGCGCCGCCGAAGAGGCCCGTCTTGCCGCCCTTCGCGTAGGGTTCCAGCAGGTCGATGACCTTGATGCCCGTCTCGAACATCTCGGAGGTGGTGTTCAGGTCCTCGTACTTGGGGGCCTCGCGGTGGATGGGGAGGGTCATCTTGTGGCCGATGGGGCCGCGCTCGTCCACGGGGTCGCCCACGACATTGATGATGCGGCCCAGGGTCTCGGGACCCACGGGCACGTTGATGGGCTTGCCCGTGTCGGTCACGATCTGGCCGCGGATCATGCCCTCGGTGGGCTGCATGGAGACGCAGCGCACGCGGTTCTCGCCGAGGTGCTGCTGCACCTCCAGCGTCACCGTGACGCCGCTGATCTCGGTGAGCAGCGCGTTCATGATTTCGGGCAGGTGGCTGCCGAACTCGACGTCCACGGCGGGACCGACGATCGCGATCACGCGGCCTTGAAGGTTGGTTGACATGGGGACCTCGGAAAAGAAGTAACCGCGAATGACGCTAATGGACGCGAAGAAGAGCTGGTGAGGACTGCGGGTGGTTCAAAGGATCGTTTCATTCGCGAACATTCGCGAAATTCGCGGTTTCAAGCGTTGGCGCCGGACACGATCTCGATGATCTGGTTGGTGATGCCGGCCTGGCGGATCTTGTTCATGGTCAGGGTCAGCTTGGCGATCATCTCGCCGGCATTGTTGCTGGCCTTG
>Ga0255338_1002732_pt1 | contig 24044 bp, 24 predicted proteins | sample MeOH1_35cm_T4_19_FD_203715 | JGI IMG/M metagenome (GOLD analysis project Ga0255338, IMG submission 203715) | Sandy soil microbial communities from University of British Columbia, Vancouver, Canada - MeOH1_35cm_T4_195 | ecosystem: Engineered > Artificial ecosystem > Sand microcosm > Unclassified ...
ATTCTGCTGCTGCAGGCACGACAGCGTACCGCGCAGGAATTCCACCGAGATATCGAGCGCCACGTACTGCGACGGCTGCAGGCTCGGGAACAGCCGCGCGGCCTTCTCGCAGTTGCCCGCTCCCAGGTCGATCAGCACGCAGCCGCCGCCGGCACGCGCCGCGATGGCCGGCGCGGCATCGGCGAAGATCGATGCCTCGGTACGGGTGGGGTAGTACTCGGGCAGGTCGGTAATGGCCTCGAACAGACGCGAGCCGAGCACATCGTAGAAGAACTTCGGGCTGATGCTGGCCGGATGCTGCGACAGTCCGTCGACGATCCCCGCGCGCAGGGCGCCGCTGTCCTCGTGGTACTGCTGGACGAATTCCGGCTGCGGGGCGATTTCGGGCGCGGCCTGGCTATTGCCGTTGACGATACGGAGGGCCGACGCCTCGGGCGTGAGTTCAGGAGTTGGGCTGTGATGGTTGTGGTTGGCTTTGGAGAGGGTACGGGTTGGGTTCAGTGGTGTCGTAACAGCCGGCATGACGCTTCCTTGTTGTCGATGGGGCACTACGTGAATCCCTCAAAACCGCCACGGCGGGCGCCGCGCGACTGGTTTCCGGGTGCGCGCCCGTGCGGTCCGGCGCGCACCGGCCGAAGCCAGTCCCAATAGAATAGGTGCATATCATTATGCGTGCAGAATGCTTTGCATCACCTTACAAACCGCGCCCGCCCAGGTCTCATGTTGCATACATTCACGTCCGCCGTTGGCTGCGCAACAATTTTCATGGCATTTCGCTTATAATCCGCCCCAGCGCGACCGCACGGCAGAAATGGCGGGCGCGTCCCTTCAAAGGGGAGTAGCTTGGGGGCCCATGCCCTTAGCACAATCGTCATTCCGAGACGCGACCCGTCTCCGGTTGTGCTGACCCTGGCGCGCATTCCGCGCCCGTGCGTCGAGCAAGACCTTTGCAACCTGGTTTCACGTTGCAAAGGCAGCCCACACTCCCGGTGCTCCGTGAACACAGGTGAACAACGCCCTTGCAGGCCAAGGCGGCTTGCTGCGATTCATTTGTACCCGAGGAGAGTTCATGGAGTGGTTTACCGATCTGTTCACGATGCAGTTTCTGACAGCGCTGCTGTCCATCGTCGTCATTGACCTGGTGCTGGCCGGCGACAACGCCATCGTGATCGCCCTGGCGGCGCGCAACCTGCCGCCGCATCTGCAGAAGAAAGCGATTATCTGGGGCACCATCGGTGCCGTGGTGGTCCGTTCGGCCATGACCATCGGCGTGGTCTGGCTGCTCAAGATTCCTGGCCTGATGCTGGTGGGTGGCCTGGCGCTGGTCTGGATCGCCTACAAGCTGCTGGCCGCCGAGGAGGATGGCGACGAGCACGGCACGGGCGCCACCACGCTGGTGGGCGCGATGAAGACCATCATCATCGCCGACGCGGTAATGGGCGTGGACAACGTGCTGGCCGTGGCCGGCGCCGCGCATGGCAGCTTCCTGCTGGTGGTGCTGGGCCTGCTGATCAGCATCCCGATCGTGGTGTGGGGCTCGACCCTGGTGCTGAAGCTGATGTCGCGCTTCCCGGTCATCATCTACCTGGGCGCCGGCGTGCTGGCCTACACAGCCGTGCACATGATCGTCAGGGAGCCGCTGATCAAGGCGTTCTTCGAGACGCATTCGGTCGTGCTGATTGGTCTGCACGTGCTGATCATCGGCGGCGTGCTGGGCGCCGGTTATCTGACCCAGAAGCGCCGCGGGCACGGCACCGTGGCCCAGAGCCACTGAGCCACCACTGAGCCATCGCGGCAGCCCCGGCCTGCCGCGCCGCAGCAAACGAGACCGCCTTCGGGCGGTTTCTTATTGGCTTTGAGGGTAAAATCCCCCCTGCCGCCCACGGCGCCGACATCACTTCCCCCCCAGCCCTCGCTTCCAAGCCGATGAAACAGTATCTCGACTTCATGCGCCATGTTTACGAGCATGGCACCGACAAGGCCGACCGCACCGGCACCGGCACGCGCTCGGTGTTCGGCTATCAGATGCGCTTCGACCTGAACGAGGGCTTTCCGGTGGTCACCACCAAGAAGCTGCACCTGAAGTCCATCATCCACGAACTGCTGTGGTTCCTGCAGGGATCTACCAACATCGCCTACCTGAAGGAACACGGCGTGTCGATCTGGGACGAGTGGGCCGACGAGCGCGGCGAACTGGGCCCGATTTATGGCTACCAGTGGCGCGCATGGCCCACGCCGGACGGCCGCCATGTGGACCAGATCGCCGATCTGATGCAACAGATCCGCAACAATCCCGACTCGCGCCGGCTGATCGTCTCGGCCTGGAACGTGGGCGAGATCCCGCAGATGAAGCTGCCGCCCTGCCACGCGTTCTTCCAGTTCTACGTGGCGGACGGCAAGCTGTCGTGCCAGCTTTATCAGCGCAGCGCCGATATCTTCCTGGGCGTGCCGTTCAACATCGCCAGCTACGCGCTGCTGACGCACATGATCGCGCAGCAGGCCGGGCTGGGCGTGGGCGACTTCGTCTGGACCGGCGGCGACTGCCACATCTACAACAACCATTTCGAGCAGGTGGAGACCCAGTTGGCGCGCACGCCGATGACGCTGCCGACGCTCCGCATCCAACGCAAGCCCGAGAGCATCTTCGACTACCGGTACGACGATTTCGAGCTGGTGGGCTACGAATCGCATCCCGCCATCAAGGCGCCGGTGGCCGTATGACGCTGCTGACGCTGATCGTGGCCCGGGCGCGCAACGGCACCATCGGACGCGACAACACCTTGCCGTGGCGCCTGCCGGAAGACCTGCAGCACTTCAAGCGCACGACCATGGGCGCGCCGGTGATCATGGGGCGCAAGACCTGGGATTCGATCGGCCGGCCGTTGCCGGGGCGGCGCAATATCGTGGTGAGCCGGAACCGGGAATTGAAGCTCGAGGGCGCCGAGGTGGTGGCGTCGATCGAGGATGCGCAGCGGCTGTGCGTGGGCGTGGAGCAGGTATTCCTGATCGGCGGCGCGCAACTGTATACCGAGGCGCTGCCCAGCGCCGACCGGCTGATCGTGACCGAGATCGACGCCGATGTGCCGGGAGATGCATTTTTCCCCGAGGTCGATCGAGGGCGGTGGATCGAGATTTCGCGCGAAACGCATCATTCGGAGGCGAATGGCTTCGATTATGCGTTCGTGACGTATGAAAGGCCGCCTTCAGGCGAAGAGTAAGACAGGACTTCGATGAGGCACCCGCCCCCCTCTCCCGCAGCGGGCGAGGGGCCGGGTGCCTCAGAGAGACCGCCTCAGTTCCCCGCGATCGTCATCTGCTCGAGCAGGATCGAGCCGGTTTCCTTGGTGCCGCGCACCAGCGCGTCCGCGCCCACGGCGACAATCTGCTTCAGCATCTCGACCATGTTGCCGGCAATCGTGATCTCTTCCACCGGATACTGGATCACGCCGTTCTCCACCCAGTAGCCCGACGCGCCGCGCGAGTAATCGCCGGTCACGTAGTTCACGCCCTGCCCCATCAGTTCCGTCACCAGCAGGCCCGTGCCCATCTTCTTCAGCATGCCGGCAAAGTCGTCGCCCGGCCGGGTCAGGCTGCTGGTCAGCGTCAGGTTGTGCGAGCCGCCGGCGTTGCCCGTGGTCTGCATGCCGAGCTTGCGCGCGGAGTACGTGGAGAGGAAATAGCCCTCCACCACGCCGTCGCGCACCACGTCGCGCTCGCGCGTGCGCACGCCTTCCTCGTCGAACGGCGCGCTGCCCATGGCGCCCGGCACATGCGGCTGCTCGTGGATCTGGATGTGCGGCGCAAAGACGGTCTTGCCCAGCGTGTCGTACAGGAAGGTGGACTTGCGATACAGCGCGCCACCGGACACCGCCTGGACGAACGCGCCCAGCAGGCCAGCGGCCAGCGGCGCCTCGAACAGCACCGGGCACTTGCGCGTGGTCAGCTTGCGCGCGTTCAGCCGGGCCAGCGCGCGCTCGGCGGCGTAGCGGCCGATGTCCTCGGGCGCGGCCAGCGTCAGCGGCGAGCGCTTGGACGAATACCAGTCATCGCGCTGCATGCCGCTGCCCGAGCCGGCAATCGGCGCGCACGAGATGAAATGGCGGCTGTATGGGTAGCCGCCCGAGAACCCGCGCGAGGTGGCCAGCACGAATTGCGAATGCTGCGCGGACACGCTCGCACCGTCGCTGTTGCGGATTTTTGGCGAAACGTCGAACGCGGCCGCCTCGGCGCGGCGGGCAATGTCGATGGCGCCCTCGGCGTCCACCTTCCACGGGTGGAACAGGTCCAGGTCTTGCGGATTGCGCTCCAGCAGTTCTTCCTCGGCCAGCCCGGCGCAATCGTCCTCGGCGGTGAAGCGGGCGATGTTGTACGCGGCCTCGGCCGTGGCGCGCAGCGCGGCCGGCGAGAAATCCGACGTGCTGGCATTGCCGCGCCGCTTGCCGATCATGACCGTCACGCCCACCACCTTGTCGCGGTTCTGCTCGATGATCTCCACCTGGCCCTTGCGCACCGTCACCGACAGGCCGCTGCCCTCCGAGATCTCGGTGGCGGCGTCGGTCGCCCCCAGCTCGCGTGCCACGCGCAGCACATCGGCCGCCATGGCCTTGAGCTGGTCCTGGGTATAGGTGAAATGCGAGGTCTTTTCGGCAATCCGGTCCATGCGGTGATCCATGTGGGCAAGCGTCATCAAAAGTCCAAACGGGAATCATAGCAAGATAAAATGCCGCCTATGACGCGAAATACCCGTAGCCCCTCCAATTCCCACTTCCCCGGTGGCTTTGCCCCCGAGCCGGACGACGACCTGCCCAAGAGCAAGTCGCAGCGCAAGCGCGACATGACCGCGCTGCAGGACCTGGGCGTGGAACTCGAAGCCCTGCCCAAGGACCGCCTGGCGCGCGTGCCCATGCCCGAGCCGCTGGCCGATGCCGTCCAGGCCGCCCGGAAAATCAACAGCCACGAAGGCAAGCGCCGCCAGATGCAGTTCGTCGGCAAGGTCATGCGTGGCCTGGACGACGACGAGGTGGACGCCATCCGCGCCGCGCTGGAGGGCTTCAAAGGCACCAGCAAGGCGGAAACGGCCCGCCTGCACCTGATCGAGCGCTGGCGCGAGCTGCTGCTGGGCGACGACGCCATGCTGACCAAGTTCCTCGGCGAACACCCCGCCGTGGACGTGCAGGCGCTCCGCAACATCATCCGCAACGCCCGCAAGGAGCGCGAACAGGCCAAGCCGCCCAAGTACTTCCGGGAGTTGTTCCAGGCCGTCAAGACCGCGCTGGAAGACACCGACGCCGCTGCCGGCACCCCCGCCACGCCCACACCGGAGCCCGACGCATGACCGCGCCGCTGACCTCGCCCGTTGCCCGCACGCACCCCGACGAACTCGTCGTCGGCTTTGTGTCGATTTCCGACCGGGCCTCGTCCGGCACTTACCAGGACGAGGGCATCCCGGCCCTGCGCGACTGGTTCGGCCGCACGCTGACCTCGCCCTGGCAGGCCGTGGAGCGGCTGATTCCCGACGAACAGGCGCTGATCTCGCGCACGCTGGTGGAGCTGGTGGACGTGGCCGGCTGCGACCTCGTGCTGACCACGGGCGGCACGGGCCCGGCCCGGCGCGATGTGACGCCGGAGGCCACTTTGGCCGTCGGCACCAAGGAAATGCCCGGTTTTGGCGAGCAGATGCGGCAGGTCAGCCTGCATTTCGTGCCGACGGCCATCCTGTCGCGCCAGGTGGCGGTGATCCGCGAGACCCCGAGCCGCGCCGCGCTGATCGTCAACCTGCCCGGCCAGCCGCGTGCGATCCGCGAGACGCTCGAGGGCCTGCGCGACGCCGACGGCAAGTCCGTGATCCAGGGCGTGTTTGCGGCGGTGCCGTATTGCATCGACCTGATCGGCGGCCCCTACGTGGAGACCGACGAGGCGGTGGTCAAGGCGTGGCGCCCGAAGAACGCCATCCGGGCGACATCCGCCTGAATTACGTCAGGCCGAGGTACAGCCCCACGGGGATGAACACCACGGCCGCGATATTGCCCAGCAGCACGATGGAGGCCACCTGATCCGGTTCCTGCCGGAAATGGTCGGCCACCAGGAAATTCAGCACGGCCGGCGGCAGCGCGGCGAACACGAACAGCAGCCCGCGCTGCAGGCCGGTCAGCGGCACCCACTGCGCCAGCAGCAGCGCCACCGCAATGCCGGCCAGCGGGCACACGGCGGCACCCAGCACGCCCATGCCCCAGTTGCGCAGGCTCACGTCCTTCATGCGCACGCCCAGCGCGAACAGCATCAGCGGCACCGTGGCATCGCCGAGCAGCTTGATGGATTCGTAGACCGGCTGCGGCAGCGCGAACCACGGCCGCGCCAGCGACAGCGCCACGCCGGCCACGGTGGCCAGCACCATCGGATTGCGCATGATCTGCGCCAGCGACGCCTGCCGGTTGACGATCTTCAGCCCCAGCGTGAAGTGCATCAGGTTCGACGCCGCGAACAGGGCCACGGCAGGCGCCAGCCCGGCCGGGCCGAATGCGAAGACCGACAGCGGCAGGCCCATGTTGCCGCTGTTGTTGAACATCATCGGCGGCACGAATGTGCGCGGATCGGCATGAATCAGCCGCGCCACGACCCACGCCAGGATGCCCGAGCCGATCACCACCGCCACCGCGCAGGCCAGCAGCGCCAGCTGGTCGGCCAGCACGAAATCCTTGCTGACAAAGGCCGATACCACCAGCAGCGGCGCAATCACTTCCAGCGTGGCGCGGTTGATGCCCGTCATGTCCGGATGGGCGCGCCGGCCGTATAGCCAGCCAACCAGGATGATCAGGATGACCGGCGTGATGATCGAGACGATGCGGGTGAACATGGCGGAACGGGGGCGGCGCCCGCCCCTGGGGCGGGCCGGGCCACGGGTTTATTGTGGATAGTTCAGGCGGCCGGCGCGGCCGGCGCGGCCGGCGGGGTGGCATCGGCCGGTGCCGACGACTTGATGAAGTGGGTGCGGTAGTAGCGCAGCTCTTCCACCGATTCCAGGATATCGGCCAGGGCCGTGTGCAGCTGGCGCTTGGCAAAACCCTTGTGGATGGCCGGTTCCCAGCGCTTGCACAGCTCCTTCAGCGTGGACACGTCCAGGTTGCGGTAGTGGAAGAACGCTTCCAGCTTGGGCATGTAGCGCGCCATGAAGCGGCGGTCCTGGCAGATGGAATTGCCGCACATGGGCGACTTGCTGGCCGGCACCCAGCGCTTCAGGAAGGCCAGCAGCTCGGCTTCGGCCTGGGCCTCGGTCAGCGTGGACGCGCGGACCTTGTCGATCAGGCCCGAGCGGCCGTGGGTGCCCTTGTTCCAGTTGTCCATGGCGTCCAGCACCGCGTCGGGCTGGTGGATCACCAGCACCGGCCCTTCGGCCAGGATATTGAGTTCGGAGTCGGTGACCACGATGGCCACTTCGATGATCCGGTCGGTATCCGGCTGCAGGCCGGTCATTTCCATGTCCAACCAGACGAGGTTGTTTTCACTTTTTACTGAGGTGGCGGCTGGGCTTGTCATCTGGCGGTACGGCTCGATATGGAAAAAGAAAATCCGCCGGACGGAGGCCCGGCGCGAACAATTTATAATTCTCGCATATCCGCCACAAATGACCGGCCACGCACCCGCGCGCCCGACAGCGCGACCGACCAAGCGACCACCCAAGCGAATGACTATGGCCCTACCGATGTTTACGTTGATTTTCCTAGCTGCCCTGGTAGTCATGGTGCTGACCAAGCTCTGGCTGGCCGCGCGCCAGGTCCGGCATGTGGGGCGCCACCGCGGCGCGGTGCCGGCGCGCTTTGCCGAAACCATCACGCTGGCCGCCCACCAGAAGGCCGCCGACTACACGATTGCCCGCACGCGGCTCTCGATGCTCGAGGTGCTGGCCGGCGCCGCCGTGCTGATCGGCTTCACGATGCTGGGCGGGCTGCACGCGCTGAACCAGTTCTGGCTCGGCGTCTTCGACGGCGGCGGCTACCTGTACGGCGTGGCGCTGATCGCCAGCGTGGCGCTGATCGGCGGGCTCGTGGACCTGCCTTTCTCGCTATATGGCCAGTTTGGCATCGAGCAGCGCTTCGGCTTCAACAAGATGACATTCGGGCTGTGGCTGGTGGATCTGGCCAAGATGGCGCTGGTGGCCTGCGTGCTGGGCCTGCCGCTGTTGCTGGCGGTGCTGTGGCTGATGGAGCGGGCCGGCACGTACTGGTGGGCCTGGACCTGGCTGCTGTGGATGGCGTTCAGCCTGCTGCTGCAGGTGATCGTGCCTACCTTTATCGCGCCGCTGTTCAACAAGTTCGAGCCGCTGGCCGACGACGGCCTGCGCCAGCGCATCGAGGCGCTGCTGCGCAAGTGCGGCTTCGCCAGCAAGGGCCTGTTCGTGATGGATGGCAGCAAGCGCAGCGCGCACGGCAACGCCTACTTCACCGGATTCGGCGCGGCCAAGCGCATCGTCTTCTTCGACACGCTGCTCTCGCGCCTGGACGGCGAGGAAGTGGAGGCCGTGCTCGCCCACGAGCTTGGCCACTTCAAGCGCCGCCACGTGGCCAAGATGATCGCGGTCACGTTTGCGCTGTCGCTGGTGTTCCTGGCGCTGCTGGGCTGGCTGGCCACGCGCGCCTGGTTCTACGCGGGGCTCGGCGTGGCGCCCAACTTCGGCACCAGCAACCACGCGCTGGCGCTGGTGCTGTTCTTCCTGACGCTGCCGGTGTTCACGTTCGTGCTCGGGCCGCTGGCCAGCCGGTCGTCGCGCAAGCATGAATTCGAGGCCGACGAATTTGCCGCGCACCAGACCAACGCCAGCTACCTGGTGTCCGCGCTGGTCAAGCTGTACAAGGACAACGCGTCCACGCTGACGCCGGACCCGCTCTACAGCGCGTTCTACTATTCGCACCCGCCCGCGGCCCAGCGGATCGACCGCCTGCTGGCGCACGCATGAGCCGCCACGCACGCCACCACGACGCCGGCAAGGGCACTGGCGCCGCCCCCAGGCAGACCGCGCTGATCATTGCCGCCCATGGCCGCCACTATGTGGTGGAACTGGATGATGGGTCGCGGCTGCACGCGTTCCCGCGCGGCAAGAAGAGCGACTGCGCCGTGGGCGACCACGTGAGCGTGGAGATGGCCGCCGCGGACCAGTGCGTGATCACCGCCGCGGCGCCGCGCAAGAACCTGCTGCACCGCTCGGACCAGTTCAAGTCCAAGCTGCTGGCGGCCAATATCGACCAGGTCGTCATCGTGCTGGCCACGGAGCCGAGTTTTTCGGAGGATTTGCTAGGCCGCGCGCTGGTATCGGCCGAGGCGCTGGAGATCCGGCCACTCGTCATCCTGAACAAGACCGACCTGACCGCACGGCTTGATGACGCGCGGCGCCGCCTGAAGCTCTACCAGGACCTGGGCTACGAGACCCTGGAGCTGTCCGTCCATGGCCAGCCCGACGAGGCGCTGGCCGCGCTGCGGCCGCGCACGGCCGGGGTGTCGAGCATCCTGATCGGCCAGTCGGGCATGGGCAAATCGTCGCTGCTGAACCTGCTGATCCCGGGCGTGGACGCGCAGACGCGCGAGATTTCGGCAAAACTCGATTCCGGCAAGCACACCACCACGTTCACGCGGCTGTATCACCTGCCGGCGGACTGGGGCACGGTCGATGGCCGTCCCGGCTACCTGATCGATTCGCCGGGATTCCAGGAGTTCGGCCTGCACCACCTGAGCGAGGGCATGCTCGAGCGCGCGTTTCCCGAGTTCCGGCCACGGCTGACCGAGTGCCGCTTCTATAACTGCCACCACATCAACGAGCCCGGCTGCGGCGTGCTGTCGGCCATCGACGGCGGCGATATCTCCGAGCGGCGGCACCAGCTCTATACCCAGCTGCTGCACGAATCCCGCCAGCAAAAACCCTGGTAGCCCGTGGTAAGGTTGGCGCACCTGCCCCGCCATCATGAAACTGCTGCTGAAACGTCGTCGCTGGTCCATGCCGCGCACTGCGAGAACCTGCTGCGTGCGGCGGGCATTCGTGCGGAAGTGCGCAATACGTGGCTGTCCGGCGCTACCGGCGACATTCCGTTCCAGGAAAGCGCGCCCCAGGTCTGGATTCTTGACGATGCGGCCGAGCCCGACGCCTGGGCCGTGCTGAACGCCGCCGCCAACCCGCCGCCGGGGCCGCGCTGGCAATGTCCGGGCTGCGGGGAATGGCACGAAGCCCAGTTCGCGGCCTGCTGGCGCTGCGGCGCCAGCCGGGAATAATCAGCCGACCCAAAGCGCCAGCGACACCATCGCCAGCAGCAGCATCCACAGGACCACCGCGCGCCAGACCAGGCCCACTGCCGACTGCAGCGTGCGCACGCCGGGATCGGCGCCGAATTCCGGCGGATTCGGCTCGGCGTTGTCTTCCATGCCCGGCGCGTAGTCCACGCCGGCCAGGCTGGTGCGCAGCATCACGCTGGAATCGTCCTCGGCCAGCGGCGCCCCCAGGCGCACGCCCAGCGCCCCGCCGCCACTGGCCAGCAGAATGCCGTTGACCGCGTCGTTCCACTTGCGCGCGTGGTTGCGCCACGCGTACACGGCGTCCTCGAAGTTGCCGACGATGGCAAACCCGATGGCCGTCAACCGCGACGGCACCCAATCAAGCACATAGAACGCCTGCGAGGCAAAGCAGCCCAGCGCCGGACTGCGCTCGCTGGACGCCGAGTTCCACTGCCGGCTCAGGAATTCGGCGGTGCGGTACAACACCACCCCGCCAGGACCAATCGGCACCAGGAACCAAAAGAAGACACCAAATACGTGACGATGCACGGCGATGATGGCTGCTTCAAGCGTGTAGCGGACAATCTCGCTAACCGGCATATCCACGGTATCGAGGCTGGTCCACTCATGCAGCAGCGTGCGCGCCGTGTGCGGGTCATCGCGGTTCAGCGCCTCATGGATATCGGTGAAATAGTGGCTGAACTGCCGGAACCCGAGCGTCAGATAGAGCAGCAGCACATTCCAGGCCAGTGTCAGCGCCACGCTGATCGACGCCAGCAGGTAGTGCACGACCACGGCGGCCAGTGTGAGCGGCAGCACGACGGTCAGCCAGGCCAGCGCGGCATCGCGCGGGCGGCCCGTATCGAAGGCGTGTTCGGCCCGGTCGCCTAATACGCGCACGATGTCGTAGATGGGGTTATTCCGGCCCAGGGCTCGGAACTGTTCGGCGATCAGCGCCAGGAGAATGGAAACGAAGGTCATCGCGTGACTGTGGCAACGGCGCGGCGAAGTGCCGGCCCGGTCGCATAGCGGTATAGCCAGACGATAGCATAGCGTCACGCGCCAACGTCAATGGAGAAAGACCTGTAAGCAGGTGTTAAACACCCGGAAAAAAGAACGCCCGCCGGGCGCACCGGCGGGCGGATGACGTGCAGAGGGCGCCAGGAATCAAGGCAGATCGAATACCAGCACCTCGGCATCGCTGCCCTGGGTCAGTTCGATGGCATCCACCGCCTCGAGCTTCGCGGCATCGCCGGCTTCCAGCGCCCGGCCGTTGACCGACACCCGGCCGCTTGCCACGTGGACATAGACACGGCGGCCCGAGGCGATTGCCAGCGCGGCGGCCTCGTCGGCGTCGAACAAGCCCGCATAGACCCGCGCATCCTGATGAATCAGCACGGAGCCGTCGGCGGCATCGGGGCTGGCGATCAGGCGCAACTGGCCGCGCTTGTCGGCCGGCGAGAAATGGCGTTCCTCGTAGCCGGGCTCGATGCCGGTGCGGTCGGGCAGAATCCAGATCTGCAGGAAGTGCGTGGTGCCTTGCGTGGAATGGTTGTATTCCGAGTGCCGCACGCCGGTACCGGCACTCATGCGCTGCACGTTGCCCGGGCGGATCACGCTGCCGTTGCCCATGCTGTCCTTGTGCGCAAGTTCCCCATCCAGCACATAGCTGATGATTTCCATGTCACGGTGACCATGCGTGCCAAAGCCCATGCCCGGTGCCACACGATCATCGTTGATCACGCGCAGCGGACCAAACTGAATATGGCGCGGGTCGTAGTAGTCTGCAAAGGAGAAGCTGTGGTATGACTTGAGCCACCCATGATCCGCATAACCACGCTCTGCTGCTTTTCTGATTTCAAACATTTTGACGGCCCTCCTAGTGGCCTCTGGACAACCCGCATCAGTCCGAAATTTCGTTACTGGCACTGGGTCCGTGGCGTTTCGATGCTAGGCAGTTTAGGTCAGCCGGCGTATATTGGCAGACCCCGCGTTAGAAGAATTCATTCAGAATTTCTGAATATGCCACTCTCACTCGAATCCCTCGAAGTCCTTGACGCCATCGAGCGCAAGGGCAGTTTTGCCGCCGCTGCCCACGAGATGGGCAAGGTGCCCTCGGCGCTGACCTATGTGGTCCGCAAGCTCGAGGAAGACCTGGATGTGCTGCTGTTCGACCGCCGCCGCCATCGGGCCGAACTGACGCCGGCCGGCCGCGCGTTGCTGGACGAAGGCCGCCACCTGCTGCACGCCGCCGACGACCTGGCGCGGCGCGTGAAGCGGCTGGCCACCGGCTGGGAGGCCAACCTCAGCATCGCGGTGGACGACCTTGTCAACTTTCGCGCCCTGCTGCCCGTGATCCAGGACTTCTATGCCGAGAACACCGCCACGCGGCTCCGGTTTTCGAAGGAAGTGCTGGGCGGCGCATGGGATGCCCTGGTCAGCAACCGGGCCGACCTGGTCATCGGCGGCGCCTACGAGGCGCCGAGCACGCAGGGCTTCCAGGTGCGGCCGCTCGGGACGCTGCCGTTCGTGTTCGCGGTGGCGTCGCACCACCCGCTGGCCGCCGAGCCGGCGCCGCTGACGACGATGCAGATTGCCAAGCACCGCATCGTGGCCGTGGGCGACACCTCGCGCAACCTGCCGGCGCGCACGCATGGCGTGCTGGCGGGGCAGGACGTGCTGGTGGTGCCCACCATGCGCGACAAACTCGAGGCCCAGATCCGCGGCCTCGGTTGCGGCTGGCTGCCGGCGCCGATGGCGGCGCCCCATATCGAGAGCGGCGTGCTCCAGGCCCGCGAGACGGTGGAAGTGCGCGCGCCCGGCAACTTCAAGGTGGCATGGCGCACCAGTTCGCGCGGCAAGGCGCTGCAGTGGTGGACCAGCAAGCTCGAAGACCCCCGGCTGGCGCAGGCGCTGGTGCAGCAGCCGCCGGGCCAGGCCGACTGACATGGCCGGCTTGCCGATGCCGCGTTATCGCGGCCGTTTTGCGCCCTCGCCCACCGGCCCGTTGCATCTGGGATCGCTGGTCACGGCGCTGGCCAGCTGGCTCGACGCGCGCGCCCATGGCGGCGACTGGCTGGTCCGCATCGAGGATATCGACTATCCACGCTGCGTGAAGGGCGCCGATGTGGACATCCTGCAAACGCTGGAACGGCTCGGGCTGCACCCCGACGAGCCGCCGGTCTGGCAGAGCCGCCGCGAGTCGCTGTACGCCGACGCGCTGCGCCGGCTCGATGCCGACGGCCACCTCTACCCGTGCGGCTGCTCGCGCAAGGAAATTGCCGATTCGCTCGTGCATGTGCGCGAGCGCCACCAGACGCTGGGCTATCCGGGCACATGCCGCAACGGGCTGCACGGCAAGCTGCCGCGCGCGTGGCGCGTGCGCGTGCCTGACGGCCCCGCCGCGACGATCTGCTTCGACGACCGCTGGCAGGGCCGCCAGTGCCAGAACCTGGAGACCGAACTGGGCGACTTCGTGCTGCGGCGCGCGGATGGGTTATGGGCGTACCAGCTTGCGGTGGTGGTGGACGACGCCGCGCAGGGCATCACGCACATCGTGCGCGGCGCGGACCTGCTGGATTCCACGCCGCGACAGATCCATCTGCAACATCTGCTGGAATTGCCCACGCCGGTCTACCTGCATGTGCCCGTGGTGGTGAATGCCGAGGGGGAAAAGCTGAGCAAGCAAAGCGGCGCGCAGGCGATCGACGCGGCGCCGCCGCTGGAGGCGCTGCGCATGGCGGGGGCGCACCTGAGGATCTTCGATGGTGCATCGACCGTGCCGGCATGGCTGTCGGCGGCGACGACGCAGTGGCGGGAGATGAACCGCTGATGGGGTGACGCCCCTTCTCCCGCACGCGGGAGAGGGCCGTCAATCCATCACGACTTGCGCGGCGCGCCGCCCAGCAGCGCGGCCACGGGGCGCTTGGGCGCCTGGCGGCCACGGCTCAGCGCGGCGGCCAGTTGCTCCTCGGCCGGCGACGTGGCGGCATGGTTGTTCGCAGGCTCGTACGGGCGCGAGAAGAACGGATCGTCCGACGGACGGAACGCCTGGCGGCCACCCGACTCGCTGCGGCGGCGGCGGCCCTGGCCTTCGGCCTCACCCTCGCCTGCGCCCGCGCCCGCGCTCGTGCCTGCGCTCGCGCCTGCGCCGTTGTCGCGTGCACGGCGCACTTCCCCGCGCTGGCGGCGGCGATCGGACTCCTCGCTGCGCGCGCGCTCGCCGGTCGGGTCGAAGCCATCGAGCGTGCCGCGCGGAATGCTGCGCTTGATCAGCTTCTCGATATCGGACAGCAGACGGTCATCGCCGCCAGGCACGTAGATCGACAGCGCGTCGCCGCTGGCGCCGGCACGGCCCGTGCGGCCGATGCGGTGCACATAGTCTTCGGCGCTGAACGGCAGGTCGAAGTTGATCACGCAGGGCATGGCCGGGATGTCCAGGCCACGCGCGGCCACGTCGGTGGCCACCAGCGCGTCGATCGTGCCGGTCTTGAAGCCCTCGAGCGTCTGCATGCGCTCGGTCTGCGTCTTGTCGCCGTGGATCGCGGCGGCGTTGATGCCCTCGCGCTCCAGGTGCCGCGCCAGGCGCGAGCAGCCGATCTTGCTGTTGACGAACACGATGCACTGGCGCGAATCCTGTTCCGTCGCGCGCTGCTTGAGCAGATGCACCACGGCGGCCTGCTTGTGGCCGTCTTCCACGCGATACACCATCTGGCGCACGTTCTCGGCGGTCGAGTTGCTGCGCGCCACCTCGATCGTCACCGGCTGCTTCAGGTAGCTGGAAGCCAGCCTCTTGATCTCGGGCGAGAACGTCGCCGAGAACAGCAGGGTCTGGCGCTGCGCCGGCAGCAGGTTGATGATGCGCTGCAGGTCCGGCAGGAAGCCCATGTCGAGCATGCGGTCGGCCTCGTCCAGCACCAGCATCTGCACCTGCGACAGGTTCACCGATTTCTGCTGCACGTGGTCCAGCAGGCGGCCCGGCGTGGCCACGAGGATCTCCACGCCACGGCGCAGCGCATCGGTCTGCGGATTCATGTCCACGCCGCCGAACACCACGGTGCTGCGCAGGTCGGTGTGCTTGGCGTAGCGCGCCACGTTGTCATAGACCTGGTCGGCCAGTTCGCGCGTGGGCGTGAGCATCAGCGCGCGCACCGGGTGGCGCGCCGGCGAGGCGCTGGCGCTGGCCAGCGGCAGCAGGCGCTGGATAATCGGCAGCGCAAAGCCGGCCGTCTTGCCGGTGCCGGTCTGCGCGGCGCCCATCACGTCCTTGCCCAGCAGCACCACCGGAATGGCCTGTGCCTGGATCGGCGTAGGCGTGGTGTAGCCTTGATCGGTCAAGGCGCGCAGGATGCGTGGATCCAGCCCGAAGCTCTCGAACGTTTGCTCTGTGGCTGGGGTCTGGTCTGGGGTGGTCGTCATCGTCATGGTTTCGGTGTCTTGCGGGGCGAGGCCCGCGCCAACGGACACGCGTCTCGAGCTGATCGGCAGGTGCGGCTGCACCAATGCAGCGCAATTGCCCGGAAAATCAAAGACTTGGATTCTACCATCAGTGTCCGGTGCCCCGGGAGTATCGTCACATGGCGTGTCAACGCCGTGTCACATCGCCCGGTGACCATGTTGGCCCAATGAAGTGCCGGCCGCGCCGCGCCGCACCCCCTTATATTCACCAGGACCATGCCGACCACCCCGCTACCCTCGCAACATCCGTCCGACCTGACCCGCCGGCGCTTCCTGCGCACTTCCAGCCACTTCCTGGGGCTGGGCGCGGGGCTGAGTGCGCTAGGCGCCACCGGACTGGCCGCTTCGGCCCTGGCCGCGCCGGCCGTGGTGGCCTCGGGCCGCCCCGGCGCGCCGGACGGCATCCAGCTTGGCGATCCGTCCGACGACGGGCTCGTGGTCTGGGCGCGCGCCGACCGCCCGGCGCGCATGGTGGTGGAATACGCCGCCGAGCCGACCTTTCGCAACGCCGCGCGCATCGCCGGCCCGCTGGCCGGCAGCGAAGCGGACTTCACCGCGCGCACGCTGCTGACCGGCCTGGCGCCGGGCCAGCCCTGGTTCGTGCGCGTGGCGTTCGAGAATCCGGCGGAGCGCCGCGGCCTGGGCCCGTGGCTGGACGGCAGCTTCCGCACGCCGGCGCTGGCCGCCGACCGGCCGGTGCGCTTCGTCTGGTCCGGCGACACCGCGGGCCAGGGCTGGGGCATCAATCCCGAACTCGGCGGCATGCGCATCTACGACGCCATGCGCCAGCGCAATCCCGACTTCTTCCTCCACAGCGGCGACACGATCTACGCCGACAGCCCCATCGCGGCAGAAAAGAAGGCCGAGGGCGGCCGGATCTGGAAGAACCTCGTCACCGAGGAAGTCAGCAAGGTAGCCGAGACCCTGAAGGAATTCCGAGGCCGCCATCGCTACAACATGCTCGACGAGAACGTGCGCCGGTTTGCGCGCCACGTGCCGCAGGTCTGGCAATGGGATGACCACGAGGTGACCAACAACTGGTCGGCGTCGAAGGACCTGAGCGGCGACGCGCGCTACACCGAGAAGGATGTCGGCGTGCTGGTGGCGCGGGGCCGCCGCGCGTTCCTCGAGAACGCGCCGATGCGCTGGCACCGCCAGGGCATGGACGAGCGCGTGCACCGCCGCATCGCCTATGGCCCGCTGCTCGATGTGTTCGTGCTGGACATGCGCAGCTTTCGCGGCGCCAACGGCTACAACCGCGAGACCGCCGAAAGCGCGGAGACGGCATTCCTCGGCAACGCGCAGCTGGACTGGCTGATGGCCGAACTGGTGGCATCGCGCGCCACGTGGAAGGTGATTGCCGCCGACATGCCGATTGGCCTCTGCGTGCCCGACGGCAAGGACGCGCAGGGGCGCCCGCGCTGGGAGGCCATTGCCAATGGCGACGGCCCGGCGCTGGGCCGCGAACTGGAAACGGCGCGGCTGCTGACCCGCATCCGCCAGGCGGGCCTGAAGAACGTGGTGTGGGTGACCGCCGACGTGCACTACTGCGCGGCGCACCACTACGCGCCCGAGCGCGCGGTGTACAAGGATTTCGATCCGTTCTGGGAATTCGTGGCCGGCCCGCTCAATGCCGGCAGCTTCGGGCCCAATCCGCTGGACAACACCTTCGGGCCGCAGGTCGTGTTCCAGAAGGCGCCGGCGGCGCAGAACATGTCGCCGCTGGCCGGCTACCAGTTCTTTGGCGAGGTGAACATCGATCCGGCGTCGCGCGCGCTGACCGTGGACCTGCGCGACCTGAACGGCGTGTCGCAGTACGCGCAAACGCTGCAGGCACAAGCCTGAAGCAGGATTGGGGGAGAGGGCCGGAATATCAACGAAGGACTACGTGTTGATGCTACAAAGGCCGCCCACTCCCCCGCCCCCGATCCGGTATAGGCCGGATCGATGCAAACGCCTGTCTGAATCGCCCCCCCGAAGCGTCAATCGCTCCTGATATTGTTGTCCTTGATCACCTTGCCCCACTTCGCATAGTCGTTGCGCATGCGCGAGGCCAGTTGATCGGGCGGCATATAGGACGCCACCGTGCCCGCGCCCAGCATCTTCTGCTGCACGACCGGATCGGCCAGCGCCGCGCGCAGTTCGGCGGACAGCGCGGCAACAATCTCCTTCGGCGTGCCGGCCGGGGCCAGTACGCCGCCCCACGCCGCGGCATCGAAGCCCGGGAAGCCCTGTTCCGCCACCGTCTTCACGTCGGGCGTGAAGCTGACGCGCTTGGCCGACCCCACCGCGATCGGCCGCAGCTTGCCGGCCTTGATATGCGGCAGCGCGGCGATCATGTCCGAGAACATCATCGGCACCTGGCCCGCCAGCAGATCGGAAATGGCCGGCGCGCTGCCCTTGTATGGCACGTGCTGCACATCGAAATGCCCCAGGCTCTTGAGCAGTTCCGTGGACAGGTGCCCGAAGCTGCCATTGCCGGCGCTGGTGTAGTTGAACTGCCCCGGCTTGCCCTTGACCTTGGCGATGTACTGCTGCAGGTCGGTCACGTCGGGCAGCGACTGCGGGTTGACCACCATCACGATCGGCAGCTCATAGGCCGCGCCTATCGGCGTGAAGTCCTTGAACAGGTCGTAGCCCTTGCGTGCGATCAGGTGCGGGGCCAGCAGCGTGGGCGTGGCCAGCATCAGCAGCGTGTAGCCGTCTGGCGCGGACTTGGCCACGGCCTCGGCACCGATGGTGCCCGAGGCGCCCGGACGGTTGTCGATCACCACGGTCTGCTTCAGGCTCTCGCCCATCTTCTGGCCGATGATGCGCGCGGCCGTATCGGTCGGCCCGCCCGCCGGGAACGGCACGACCAGCCGGATCGGCTTGTCCGGATACCCCTGCTGCGCCAGCGCGGGCGCGGCGGCAAACGGCAGCGTGGCCGCCACCGCCAGCGCGGAAATCGTAAAACGACGACGTTGGTATTGCACTTTGCTTCCTCCAATGGGCCGGTCGTTGCCGGCCTGCTTCTGATGCTTTGCGGTGGGATGCGATGCCGCTCAGAGCGTCATCACGCCCGGACGGAACAGGCGCGCATCCATCTGGCGCAGGTCGTCGGCCACGGCCACGGGCGTGGCGCACTGGTCCAGCACGTCGCGCTGCAGGTCCATGCCCGGCGCGATCTCCACCAGCGTCAGGCGCGCCTCGCCATTGGCGTCGGCGCGCATCTCGAACACGGCGCGCTCGGTCACGTAGAGCACCGGCACGCCAAGCGAGGCCACGTACGGGCCGTTGAAGCTCAGGTGCGAGACCTCGGGCACGATCTTCCTGACGCGGCCCTCGCGCACGATCCGGAGCTGGCCGTGCTCGGCGCGGATCTCGAGCCCGCCCGCCGTGAGCGTGCCCATGAAGACCAGCGCACGCGCGCTCTGCGTGATGTTGATGAAGCCGCCCACGCCGGCAATCAGCGCGCCCTCGCCTTCGCCGAACTTGCTGACGTTGACGTTGCCGTGGCCGTCCAGCTCGGCCAGCCCGAGGATGGCCAGGTCGATGCCGCCGCCTTCGTAGAAATCGAACTGGGCCGGCTGGTCCACCACGGCCTCGGGGTAGGCCGACGCGCCAAAGCTGAGCCCGTCCGCCGGCGTGCCGCCGATGGGGCCGGCCTCCACGGTCAGCGTGAAGCCGCCCAGCCCTGCCTGGTGCGCCAGCGCGCCCACGGCGGCCGGCATGCCCACGCCCAGGTTCACCACGCGCGGCTGGCGGCGCGCAATCTCCATGGCCGCGCGGCGCTGGACGATCATGCGCGCATCGGGCGGCGCGGCGCCGCCGGGCAGCGCCTCGGCCTCTTGCGCTTCCTGGGCCCTGTCGGCCGCCGCGGCGGCCTCGCCGCGCCACGGCGTGACGTAGGCCGGGTTGTAGGCTTCGGCAAACGTCATCTGGTGGTGCGCGGGCTGCTCGCTGACCACCACGTAATCGACCAGGATGCCCGGCACGTGGATGGCCTGCAGATTCTCGTGGCAGTCGACGATGGACTCCACCTGCGCGATCACGATGCCGCCCGAGTTGTGCGCGGCCTGCGCCATGGCCAGCAACTCGTGGTGGAACGCTTCGCGGTGCGTGCTCAGGTTGCCGCGCGGGTCCGACGCGGTGCAGCGGATCAGCGCGCAGTCAATGCGAAAACTCGGATAGAACAGGTATTCGTCGCCACGGAAATCGACGGCCTCGACCCAGTTGGCGCGGCCCGCCGCCATGGCGTCGCGCGCGCGCTGGTTGACGGCCCCGCCGTGATACCGCGCGTCCTGCGCGGTACGCGGGTCCACGAACGTGTGCAGGCCCACCTTGGTCATCACGCCAGGCTTGCCGCCGGCGATGGCGCGGTAGAGGTGGGTCAGCACGCCCTGCGGCAGGTTGAAGCCCTCGCAGTCCTCGTTCATGGCCAGCGTGGCCAGGCGCGTGGCCGAGCGCCAGTGGCCGCCGACGATGGTCTTGGTCATGCCGGCATTGCCGAAGTGATTCACCCCGCGCGCGCCGCGGTCGCCCTGGCCGGCCGAATAGACCAGCGTCAGGTCGCGCGGCAGGCCGTCGCGCAGGAAACGCGCCTCGAGCGCCTCGGTCACGCCCTCGGCATGGCCGGCGCCCACGAAGCCCGCGCTGGCCACGGTCCAGCCGCTCTGCACGCGTTCGGCCGCCTGCCGGGTGGTGATCACCTTCATCGCTGTCTCCTGGTTCTTCTGGCTCGTGGTTTCTACCGATCCACGAATCCCGAACAAATGTTCGCAAAACGCCTATCATACGGATCGGGCGACCGGGCGCAAGTCCGGCCGCATCCCGAGAAACCCCTATATAGATAGAGCCCAGCCGATCCGTATGCCGCGCACTGCCGCTACCGCCAACGACCTGCCGAAGAAGGAGGAACTGCTCGATTCCCTGACCAAGGGGCTGGCGCTGCTGCGCCTGTTTGCGAGCGGCGTGGAGCGGCTGACGATGCAGGAGGTGGCCGAGCAGCTCGACGTGACCCGCGCCGCCGCGCGCCGGCTGTTGCTGACGCTGGAGCACAACGGCTACCTGTCGCAGGACGGCCGCCACTTTGCGCTGACGCCCCGCGTGATGGACCTCGGTTATGCGTATTTCGCGTCGATGAACCTGCCGCAGCTGGCGCGGCCGCATCTACAGGCGCTGTGCGCGGACCTGCGCGAGAGCTGTTCCATCGGCATGCTCGACCGCGAATCGGTGGTGCTGGTGGCGCGCGAGGAACCCAGCCAGCTGTTGCGCGTGGACATGGCCATCGGCCGCCGCATGCCGGCCTATGCGCACTCGCTGGGCCGCGTGCTGCTGGCCGGGCTTGATGAGGCGGCGCTGTCCGCCTACCTGGCTGGCGCGGCGTTGCGCAAGCTGACGCCGTTCACGATCGATTCGCGCCCCGCGCTGGCACGCAAGCTGGCGCAGGTGCGCGCCGACGGGTTCTGCACGCTGATCAGTGAACTGGTCGATGGATTCGCCGGTATCTCGGTGCCGCTGCGCGACCAGACCGGCAAGACCGTGGCCGGGCTCGGCCTGAGCATGGTGCTCGGCAGCCGGGACAAAGAGTATCTGGAATCACATTACCTGCCGCCACTGCGCGCGGCGGCAGAGAAGATCGAGGCGGTGCTGCAGGCGCGGTTCTGAGGGCCTTGACTCAGGCGTGCGGCCACGCGGCGAACACCGGGAAGCGCTCCACCGCTGCCGCGAACGCAGCCAGTGCCGGATGGTCCGCCACACTGACCTTGCCCGGCAGCAGCGCCTGGGTAAAGCTCCAGGCCACGGCGACGGTCAGGTCCGCCTGGGTCAGCGCGCCGGCATTGGCGGGCACCACGCGGGCGGCGATCTCCTGCTCCAGCAGCGCATAGGCGCTGGCGAGCTGCCCTTCCACGCGATCCAGCCACGGCTGGTGCTGCTTATCGGCCGGGCGCAGGTTACGTTCGTAGACATCCTGCACGGCCTTCTCGCACGCGGCCAGCGCCAGTCCGATGATGCGCAGCGCACGCTGCCGCTCGCCAATCTCCGCGGGCATCAGGCTGCGGCCCGCCAGCGCTTCCGCGTAATCGATGATCAGCGAGGAATCCATCAGCACCACGCCGTTGTCGCACACCAGCGACGGTGCCTTGACCACGGGATTGATCGACCGGAACTGCTCGAAGGTGCGGAACACCGATACCGACTCATGTTCGAACGGCACATCGAGCAATGCCAGCGAGATCGCCGCGCGACGCACGTACGGGGAATCGAGCATGCCAATCAGTCTCATTTCTTGCGCTCCGGGACAAAACCAAGGGAAATGCGATCTTCGCACAGGATGCGTGGCCCGGCTCCCATACTGGCCTTTTGACCTAGCGCATCTTTCCGGAGCGCCGCCTATATATATTTCAGAATGGCTGACAACAAGGAGACTGCAATGGCGGGACCGATCAAGACCCGGATGCATCCGGGCTCCCGCTCCACGGCCGACGGGCTGGCCGCGCTGCTGTATCACCTGGTGCACGCCACATCACAAGGACAACTCGATCCGGCCTTCGCCCGACTGCTCGGCAGGCACATCCGTGGCGAGATCGAGGCGTACAAGGCCGCAAGCCCGCAACGGGGCATCGAGCGCGACATGCTCGATGAAGCCGTTTCACGCTTCGACCACACGCTGGTTCAATCGCAAAGCCATCAGTTGCTGGACGCTGTCCGGCGCATCGGCAGCGGGGAATCGGCCACGGCTTCCCGCGGCACGTCATGAACACGCCCCAGGTCGCGCTCGAGAACCTGGAAGCCATGCGCGAGCCGGTGCTCGACGTGGTGGATCGTGTCTCCGAGATGTTGTTTGGACTGTTCATGGCCCTGACGTTCGTCGGCGCTGTCTCCACCACCGCCGGCCCCGACGCCGGGCACCTGATGCTGCGTGCGGCGCTGGGCTGCAATCTCGCCTGGGGGCTCGTCGATGCGGTCATGTTCCTGATGCGCACCCTGGCCAACCGGGGCCAGCGGGTCAAGCTCGTGTTGGCGATCAAGCATGAGCCCGACTCCGCCCGCGCGGCGCAGATCATTCGCGAGTCGCTGCCACGAACGATGAAGACCCTGGTGGACGACACCGAGCTCGAAGTATTCCGGGCCCGCCTGGCCGCCACGCCGACGCCGACGGGCCGGCCCGGGCTCGACGCCGCCGACCTGCTGGGCGCCTTGCGCATCTTCGGCATCGTCGTACTGTCGACGTTTCCGGTTGCGCTGCCGTTCGTCCTGGTCGATCACGTTCCCCTGGCGCTGCTGATCTCGCGGGTGCTGACGCTGGCCATGCTGTTCGTCGGCGGCATGGCGCTCGGGCATCACGCCGGCTTTGGCGCCATGCGCGCCGGCATCGGCATGACGGCGCTCGGGCTGGCGCTGACCATGGCGATCATCGCGCTGGGCGGATGACGTGCGCACCGGCGCCTGGGTGGTCGGTACCGGCCTGGCGATGGCGATCACCGGCGTGCACGCGCTGGAAGACAAGGAAACCGGCCGGAGCGGTTCCGCCACGGCCTACTGGAACATGCCGCGCGGCGGCGAACAGTATGTGACCGGCATCGTCGGCGCCAATATTGGCGCGCTGCGGCTGGAGACCCGCGTCAATTACGAGGCCCGCCGGGCCGCATCGGTATTCGCCGGGTGGACCTTTGCCGGTGGCGAGACCCTGACTTACGCCGCGACCCCCATCGTGGGCTGGGTCGGCGGTGACGTACAGGGCCCGATCGCCGGGCTCGAGGCCAGCCTTGCGCTGCACCGCTTCGACTACTACATCGAGATCGAGTACGTGCATGACCAGCACCAGGCGTCGACAAGCTACCTCTACGCATGGAGCGAACTGGCGTACCGTCCGCTCGACTGGCTCAGGCTCGGCATGGCCGTGCAGCGCACACGCGCCTATGGCACGGCGCGCGAACTCCAGCGCGGCGCCTTTGCCCAGGTCACGGTCAAGCGCGCCACGGCGGGCGTCTACTGGTTCAATCCGGGCGCGTCGGAGCGGCTCGTCATCCTCTCGCTGGGCCTGTCCTTCTAGCGCACTTGCAGTGACACGGCCAGCCGCAGGAGATTATGCGGATCGACGCGGATCAGCCCGCCGCGTGGACTGTCGATGTCGGCGATCAGCATGAACGACGTGGCAACGACCAGCGGCAATACCGCCATCAGCATCGGCTCCGCCTCCGCCTTGCGCACCCCATAGCCCACCATGACATTGCAGCACACCGCGACCAGCAGCATCAGCACCCATGCGGCACGCGGGATGCGGTTCCACCACGCGGACTGCGTGTAGCCTTCCGAGTTCAGCACATCGTTCATGCCTGCCGCCGCCA
>Ga0255338_1002733_pt1 | contig 24043 bp, 23 predicted proteins | sample MeOH1_35cm_T4_19_FD_203715 | JGI IMG/M metagenome (GOLD analysis project Ga0255338, IMG submission 203715) | Sandy soil microbial communities from University of British Columbia, Vancouver, Canada - MeOH1_35cm_T4_195 | ecosystem: Engineered > Artificial ecosystem > Sand microcosm > Unclassified ...
GCCTATGTCGTTGATCTCGTTTGTCCCGCGTCAGCCTTGCCACATAGCTGACATGAACCGCTTATACCGCGCGGCCCACGGCCACGGTACCCCGTTTCTCCGCTTATCCCCAGCCATGAGAAGGTGCGATCAGGCCAGCATGGACATGAGTTCGGCAAGCCGCGCCACACCCGCCGATTCGTCGAAAGGCTCCGGGCGGGTCAACCGCACCAGCGCGGCGTTCGAGCGCGCAAGCGACTTGCCGGAAAGCGTCGGCACTTCGGACGCGATGGCCAGCATCTCGTCCATCTTGCCGTTGCAGTGGAGAACGATGTCGCAACCTGCCGCGAGGCTCGCCCGGGCGCGCTCGGCCAGCGTTCCGGCCAGCGCCTGCATGGACAGGTCGTCGGACATGAGAAAGCCGTCGAAGCCGATTTCCTGACGGATCACCTCGGAAATGACCTTGGCCGAGGTCGTCGCAGGGGCCTCCGCGTCGAGCGCCGCGTAGACCACATGGGCCGTCATGGCGAGCGGCATGTCTGCCAGCGCCTTGAAGGGCGCAAAATCAGTCTGCCGAAGCGTCGCAAGATCGCTGTCGACCACGGGCAGGCTCAGATGGCTGTCGACGCCCGCGCGGCCATGTCCCGGAATGTGCTTGATGACGGGCAGAACGCCGCCCGCGAGAAGCCCCTCGGCGGCGGCGCGGCCAAGGGCGATCACAGGATCGGGCGTGAGCCCATAGGCACGGTCGCCGATCACGTCATGAGCGCCGGGCACAGGCACGTCGAGCACCGGCAGGCAGTCCACATTGATCCCCAGAGCGTGAAGCTCGGCGGCGATCAGGCACGCGCCGAGACGCGCCGCCTCAAGCCCCTGCTCCTTCGAGCGCGCATAGAGATCGCCGAAACGCCGACCGGCCGGATAAGCCCGCCAATGCGGCGGCCTGAGCCGCGCGACGCGCCCGCCTTCCTGATCGATGAGGACGGGTGCGTCATGGCCCGCCGCCGTCCGCAACTCGCCGACGAGCCGCTTCACCTGCTCCGGCGTATCGATATTGCGCGCAAAGACGATGAAGCCCCAGGGCCGCACCTCGGCGAAAAAGCGCTTCTCCGCATCGGTGAGCGATGTTCCCTCGCAGCCATATATCGCCGCAGAGAGTGCCATCAGCGGGTCTTCACAAAACAGGCCTGCCCTTGCGCCTTCAGGCTGACGCAAAGCTCGGCGGCCTTGGGCTTGTCCATGTAGCCGCCACGCAGACGGTAATAGATACCCTTCGCGCCGAGATCGGCCCGCTGAATATCGGCAGAGAGGCCGGCCAGCGCGGGATACTTCTTCTGAAGCTTCTTGAACTCGGCCCGCGCGCTCGGTTCGTCGCGGAAAGCGGCAAGCTGGACAACATAACCGCCCGATGCCGATGCCGGCGTTTCAGCCGCCGGGGTCGCAGCCGCTGCCGGAGCGGCGGTCGGGGCCACCGTGGCGGCAGGCGCGGCCGGCTGGACCGCCGCCGCAACAGGCGGAACGGCTTGCTGGGTGACATTGCCGGTCGGAGCGGGAGCCGCCCCGGGGCTAGCCGCAGGCGCGGTCGGCGTTACCGCAGCCGGCGCCGGAGCTGGAGCCGCTGCGGGTGGCGTCGGCTGCTTCATGGCCATCGGCTCTTCCGGGCTCGGCAGCAGATGTTCCGCGCCACCCTGGGAATCGGCCTTCTCGCCGCCACCGGACAGGCGGTCATAGACGGTCTTGTCCTGATGAGGAATCTCGATGCCGCCCGGATTGGTCGGCGCGACTTTGGTCGGGGAATCGTCGGCACGGATGACGGGCGGGTTACCCTGCGCGCCCTGCTTCATGCCCTGCTTGTAGGCGAAGAAGACCACGCCCGCGAAGACCACGATGAGCGCGATGATCGCAAGCAGCACGAGCGGACGGCGCCGGCCCTCGTCCTCCTCGTCGGTCGCGTCATAGGTGTAGTAATCGTCCTCGTCTTCGTCGGGCTCGTAACTCAAACCCCGCCCCCGCTCACTGTCCGACATCAGCGCATCTCCTCGGCCGGCTCAACTCCAAGAATCGCGAGTCCGGCGGCGATGACATAGGCCGCCGCGCGAATCATCGCCAGACGGGCAAGCGTAACATCCCGGCGTTCACCAATGATAAATCGCAAGCCGGGCTCGTCCTTGCCCTTGTTCCAGAGCCCGTGGAAGGCGGCGGCGAGGTCGTTGAGGGCAAAGGCGATGCGATGCGGCTCATGCGCGACCGCCGCCTGCTCGATCTGGCGCGGGAAGCCCGCAAGGAGCCGGACAAGGGCGAGCTCCGCCTCGTCCGTGAGCACGGTCAGGTCTGCGGCGGCAAGGCTGTCGTCGGAAATATCGACGCCCGTTTCCTTCGCGTTGCGCAGCACCGAATGGATACGCGCATGGGCGTACTGCACATAGAAGACCGGGTTGTCGCGCGACTGCTCCATCACCTTGGCGAAGTCGAAGTCGAGCGGCGCGTCGTTCTTGCGCGTCAGCATCATGAAGCGGACGACATCCTTGCCGACCTCGTCCACCACGTCGCGCAGTGTTACGAAATCGCCCGCACGCTTCGACATGCGGAAGGGCTCGCCGTTGCGGAAAAGGCGAACAAGCTGGCAGACCTTGACGTCGATCTCGGCCTTGCCGTCGGTGATCGCCGCGACGGCAGCCTTCACGCGCTTGATATAGCCGGCATGATCGGCACCCCAGACGTCGATCAGCGTGTTGTAGCCGCGATTGAACTTGTCGAAGTGGTAGGCGATATCCGGCGCGAAATAGGTCCAGGTGCCATCGGACTTCTTCAGCGCCCGGTCGGTGTCGTCGCCAAACTGGGTGGAGCGGAAAAGCGTCTGCGGGCGCGGCTCCCAGTCGTCGGGAAGCTCGCCCTTGGGCGGCTCGAGAACGCCGGTATAGATAAGGCCCTTCTGCTCCAGCAGCTTCAGCGTCGCTTCAATCGCGCCGGAGGCATGCAGCGTGCGCTCGGAGAAGAAGACTTCATGGTCGATGCCGAGCACAGCAAGGTCACCGCGAATGAGTTCCATCATCGCGTCGATGGAGGCATTGCGGACGATGGGAAGCCATTCGGACTCCTCCATCTTCGCCAGCGCGTCGCCATGTTCGGCGGCGAGCATCGTGCCCACGGGCTTCAGGTAATCGCCGGGATAGAGCCCTTCGGGGATCGAGATCGTCTCCCCGAGCGCTTCGCGGTAGCGCAGATAGGCGCTGCGGGCGAGTACCTCGATCTGGCCGCCTGCGTCGTTGATGTAATATTCGCGGCAGACTGTGTGGCCGACTTTTTCGAGAAGGTTGGCCAGCGCGTCGCCGAAAACCGCGCCGCGCACATGGCCGACATGCATGGGGCCCGTCGGATTGGCGGACACATATTCGACGTTCACGCGCTCGTTCTTGCCGAGGTCGCTCGCGCCATAAGTCGCGCCGCTCCGGAGAATGGCGGGAACGGCGGCGCGCCACATGTCCGGCTTGAGACGCAGGTTGATGAAGCCCGGCCCGGCGATTGTGACTTCCGTCACCGATTCCTCAGCAGCGAGCTTGGCGGCGAGTTTTTCGGCCAGCTGGCGCGGCTGAACGCCTGCGGGCTTCGCCAGCACCATGGCGGCATTGGTCGAGAGGTCGCCGTGTGATGGATCGCGAGGCGGCTCGACGGCGATGCGCGACGTATCGAGCCCCGGAGGAATCACCCCCTCGCTCGCCAGAGCCTCAAGCCCTGCCTTCACACGCTCTTCGAAGTGCCGAAAAATATTCATGGGATCCGTCGCTTAACCCGGTTTTGGGCGCGCACTCTAACGGCTGGCAGGTGCGCTTTCCAGTCGCTTCGGGGCTTAAGGGCTACTCCCTAGCGACAAAATGCTCCTTTCACGCGCCCGCGCGGCATGATTGTCTTGTTCCATGCAGATCGGCGGGGCATATCGCGGGAGCGACCTTCTCCACACCATCCGGAACCGGATGGCGGGTGTCGCGTTTTTTGCGATCTTCCTGCATGTCGTGGTGCCGACGGCCTACGAGATTTCCGGTCCCTCCGTTGCAGGCCTGATGAAGACCGTCATCTGCTCCGGCGGCATAGCGACCGAGGTCTATGTCAACGCCGACGGCAAACCCGTTCATCCGGCAAATTCCGGCCATCAGGACTGCAAGTTCTCCTGCCTGCATCATTGCGCTGCGCTCGCCGTTTCGGCGCTGACCATTGCCTCCCCCTCCTGGACGATCCTCCTCGCCGTCCTGACAGGTGCCGAATCCGCCCCGGCGCATGTCGTCCATGCTTCGAACCCGCGCGGGCCTCCGGCCTGACGCGCCTGTTGCCTGGCGCCTCTTCAGGTCCGCGAGCTTCGCTTGCGGGCTTTTTTATTTGCTGAACGATCAGGCGCGCGGATCGTCGAGATCGAAAAGACGCTGATGCTCTTCGATCGCGAACTTGTCCGTCATGCCGGCGATGTAATCGCAGACGCGTCGCGCGGTCTTCACGCCCTCGACTCCGTCGCAGCCCTGCTGCCATTCGGGGGGCAACAGATCGGGCTCGGCATGAAACAGTCCGAAGAGATCGCGCACGATGCGCTTCGCCTTGCTCATGGAGCGGTTGACGCGGTAGTGGCGATACATGCGCGTGAAGAGAAATTCCTTCAGCGTCGCGTTGTTCTCGTTCATCTCTCGCGAGAAGGAAACCAGCGGGCGGCCGAGCGCGCGGACATCGGCGGCCGAATGAGGATTCGCCGCGGCGATGCGCGACTTCGTTTCAGCAATGACATCTCCGATCATGCTGCCGATCAGGCGGCGCACGGATTCATGGATGACACGGTTCGTATCGAGCCCCGGATATTTGTCGATAACGGCGCGGAAAATGTCGCCGACATGCGGCAAGGCCATGAGATCGTAAATGGTGAAGAGCCCTGCCCTGAGCCCATCGTCGATATCGTGATTGTCATAGGCGATATCGTCGGAGAGAGCCGCGACCTGCGCTTCCGGTCCCGCATAGGTCGCGAGTTCAAGATCCTGCGTCGCGGCATATTCCGCCAGCGCGCGCGGCAGATCCGCCATGGTCCGGTTCGGCGTGAGCAGCGGCCCGTTGTGTTTGACGAGGCCTTCAAGCGTCTCCCAGCAAAGGTTCAGCCCGTCGAACTCCGGATAGCGATGTTCGAGCTTGGTTACGATCCGGAGCGTCTGGGCGTTGTGGTCGAAGCCGCCGAACCCCTCCATGCAGGCATCGAGCGCCACCTCGCCCGCATGGCCGAAAGGCGTGTGCCCAAGATCGTGCGCCAGCGCCAGGGTCTCCGCGAGGTCTTCGTCGAGACCCAGCACCCGGCTGATCGAGCGAGCGATCTGGGCCACTTCCAGCGAATGGCTGAGGCGCGTCCGGTAGTTGTCGCCCTCGTGATAGACGAAGACCTGCGTCTTGTATTTGAGGCGCCGGAACGCGACCGAGTGGATGATGCGGTCGCGATCGCGCTGAAAGGCCGTGCGGGTTGCGCTATCGGGCTCGGAGTGGAGCCTCCCCCGGCTCGCTTCGGCTCGGGTCGCGTAGGGAGCGGTCGCGGCTGGGTTTGAAAGCGACAAGTAACTACGTCCCCGATTGGTGGCAGGAATGGCTGACGCGGGTTTAAATCTTCGCCCACGACGATTACATGTCCGATAGGCTATACTTAGTATCGTTCCAGAGTAAAAGCCCAATCCCCGTGGGGATATGGCTGGAGTGGACCTGCATGAGCGACACACTGACCGAGATCAGGCCGGGCACCGGCAAGCCCATCACGTTGAGCGACCGGGCTGCGAAAAGGATTCTCGAGATTCTCTCCGGCGAGGACGAGGGCGTGACGCTGCGCGTTTCCGTTTCCGGTGGCGGCTGCTCCGGCTTTCAATATGGCTTCACGCTGGACGATCACCGCGACGCCGACGACCTGGCCGTCGAAAATGCGGGCGCAACGGTGCTGATCGATTCGGTTTCGGTGATGTATCTCGAAGGATCGGAAATCGACTTCGTCGACGACCTGATCGGGTCGGCCTTCAAGATCCACAACCCGAACGCCACTGCGTCCTGCGGCTGCGGTACCTCATTCTCGGTCTGAGCGGGCTTCCGGCTATTGGCCCACGGCCAGCCGCATCAGGAAGGGCTCGATCGCGACATAGGTGTAAAAGCAATAGGCACCGATGGAGACGATGGGGGACAGGACGAGCATCGCGACTGTTGCCCTGCCATGCACCATGACGCCGAGAATCGAACAGAAAAGACAGATTGCTGGCACCCAGACACCGAGCGTCGCGATCGTCCAATATACTTCGATATCCTGCTTCACAGTGAGCGGCGGAAGCGCCGACATGGTCAGCATGCCATGCACGAGCGTCATGAACGCCGCAAGGATGCCAATAACACTGAGAAGGCAACGCTCCGTCAGGTTTGCCGGCGCATGATATGCGCGGGCCATCTGCCGGTCCTTTGGTCTACTGACCACAGCACGAGTCACCACTTCCGACTCCCTCCCCAGGAGTATTTTTGTTGGTGACGATGCTGAGGCTTCTTTTTGCCGCCGTCAATTACCTTCATTAAACTGTTAAAAGCCGCCCCGGAAAGGGGCGCTTCTTGCCGCGCCCCTTCATATCCATGTGGATCCGGCGATGCGGCGACTCAGGCCGAGGTGTTGACGACTGCGCCAGTTCCAGGCCGCGGAGACGCAACCGACGAAGCGGCGCCAGCGCCCTCATCGCCGTCGTGATCGTTGCTTGCTCCGACTTCCGGCCCCGGCGCTTCCTGTGCTTCAGGCTTCTTGAGCATTGGCGTTGCGCCTGCGACGCTCGACACATTCATGCGATGTTCCTTTATATGTTAGCCGGGCATTCCACACGCCGGACGAACCGATCCTAGGTCCGGCGCGTTAACGAGATGCCAGCTACATCAAGGCGGCCGCAGGATTTTTCATGAAAGTTTCGTCATTCAACGTCAATTCGCTGAAGGCCCGCCTCGGCAATCTGAAGGACTGGCTGAAGGAAGCCGGCCCCGATGTCGTCTGTCTTCAGGAGACGAAGTGCACCGACGATACCTTTCCTCGCGGCGAGATCGAAGACCTCGGCTACAACGTCGTCTTCCACGGACAGAAGACCTATAACGGCGTCGCCATTCTCTCGAAACATCCCATCGACGAGGCGATCCCGGGCCTGCCCGGCGGCGATGGCGACGAACATGCGCGTTATCTCGAGGCGGTGATCTCTATCGATGGCGGCGCATTGCGCGTGGCCTCGATCTATCTGCCGAACGGCAATCCGATCGGCACCGAGAAATTTGCCTACAAGCTCGCCTGGATGGACCGGCTGATCGCCCATGCGACGGAGCTTCTGAAATACGAGGAACCGCTCATCCTTGCCGGCGATTACAACGTCATCCCGATGCCGGAGGATTGCTTCGATCCGAAGGCATGGGAAGGCGACGCGCTTTTCCAGCCGGAGTCGCGGGCGAAGTTCCGTGAACTGCTTAATCTCGGCCTGACGGACGCCTTCCGCGCCTGCCACAAAGAGCCGCACCGCTACACCTTCTGGGATTATCAGGCGGGCTGCTGGCCGAAGGACAAGGGCATCCGCATCGACCATCTTCTGCTCTCGCCGCAGGCGGCGGACAGGCTCAAGGCTTGCGACATCGACAAGGAGCCGCGCGGCCGGGAGAAGCCTTCCGACCACACGCCGATCTGGGCGGAGTTCGATTTCTGACGGAGGTGCCCATGCCTCAGTTTCCACTTACGGGTGGATGCCTCTGTGGCGCTGTGCGCTACGAGGCGACGGGCGGCTATGACGGCTGCGCCCATTGCCATTGCCGCATGTGCCAGCAGGCGAGCGGCGCACCCGTAGTGCCATGGTTCACGATCAAGGGCGATCATTTCCGCCTCACCAAAGGCGTGTTGAAATTTTATCGCTCGTCGGAGCATGCCGAGCGCGGCTTCTGCGGCGACTGCGGCACACCGATCGTCTTCCGCTACCTCAAGGACGAGGGACAGGGCATCGACATTACGGCGGCGAGTCTGGATAACCCGGATGCCATCGAACCCACGTTCCAGATCTATACCGGATCGCGCATCGGCTGGATGCACGGCTTCGATGAAACGCTGCCTGTCGGCAAAGGCACTTATGAAGACTGAGATTCAGCCCGCGTAGGGCTCGCCGAGCGGCATCACGCGCACGCCTTTTCGCAGATGCTTGTAATGCAGCTTAGAAAGATCGGCCGTGTTGGGTCCTGGGCTTTCGACCACCAGAACCTCGCGGGCCAGCGGCCCGAAATCGGCACGGAAATGCACCGAGCTTTTGACGACGAGGATGCCGAGCTTCGCGGGCTCGATGCCGATATGTTTCAGCATTTCCTGATCGGCGCATTGTGCCTTGCGCGAGGCAACGACGATTTCGATACCGCCTTTTCTCAGCCGCGCCGTGGTTCCGAGCGACATGCGCGATCCGCCGTAGAACGGCCCGGTCGCGAGAAATTCGCCATTGGTGATGCGGACCACCTCGAATTCGTCCTCCACGGGCGTTTCATCCGCGCCGCCTGTCTTCGCGCCGAGCTTCAGGCGGATGCGCGCACCCTCGCCCGCATCCGCCGCCACTTTCGCGGACTCAGGATCGAAGAGAACGCCAAGCGCCGCCGCTTGCGCCTGCTGCGCGATCAGTTCGCGCAGAATTCCCACCGTGTCGCCGTTGCCGCCCGCGCCGGGATTGTCCTGCGTGTCGGCAAGTATGATGGGCCCACCCTCGCCCGCATTGGCGATTGCGTAGGCCACGGCGTCATGTGCCGACCAGAGCTTTTCGCGAAATGCGCTTTCGCTCTCGTTCACCTCTTTCGCAATGCGGTCTGCCGCTTCCTTTGCCGCCGCTTCCGTGTCGGCATAGGCGATGACAGTGGGACTGCAATCCTTGATGTCCGCTGGCGCAAAACCGCCTGCAAACGAAACCGTACTCACGCGGCCATTGCCAAGCACCGCGCCTTCGAGCGCGGCGACATCGCGATAGATGCTCGCGGAAGGCTCGACCAGTGTGCATTGCGCGGTCAGCGGGATCAGATAGTCGATCTTGCGCATCGCCTTCGCCTGACGCGGCAGCCCGGCGAACATCGCATCGAGATGAGCCGCCGCCCGCGCGCCGGTCTCGGCCATGTCGACATGCGGATAGGTGCGATAAGCGATCAGCGCGTCGGAATATTCGACCATCTCTGACGTCACATTGGCGTGGAGATCCAGGCTCGCGACGACTGGAATTTTCGGGCCGACTGCCGCGCGGACGCGCTTCAGCAATTCGCCCTCGCCGTCTTCGAGGTGCTCCGTCACCATTGCGCCGTGAAGATCGAGATAGACTGCATCGATTTCGCCGGCATAACCGAGCGCATCGAGCAATATCTCGGCAATGCGCTCATAGGCTTCCTCGGTCACATGAGCCGAAGGCGTGGCGGAACACCAGACGAGCGGCAGCAGCGTGTGGCCCTTCGCCTCCGCCGCGTCGATAAAACCGGCCACCGGAATGTTCATGCCCTTGAAGGCGGTCAGCAGCGGCGCGCCCTTTTGCAGGCCGGGCCATGAGTCGGCCTGCTCGAAGGCGGAGAACGGCGCCTTGGAGGGCGCAAAGGTATTCGTTTCGTGCTGAAAGCCGCCGACTGCTATACGCATGATGTGCTCAACGCCTCATTCGAAATCCGGCATGCCGGCCGCTCTTCGGTCCGGCGCACGTCCATCGTAGAATGGCGCAACGAAAAAAGGGAGGACCGATGATCAAACTTACCTTCTGCCTTACGCGCAAACCCGGCATGACCCGCGAGGCATTCCAGGAATACTGGTTCAACAACCACGCCCCGCTCGTCACGAAACATCGCGAGGCACTGAAAATCAGGCGTTACGTGCAGCTTCACACAGGCGAATTCGCCATGACGGACGCCATCCGCGCCGCCCGTTCGGGCACCGTCGAGGCGGCACCGGCAGTCTATGACGGCGTGGCGCAGCTCTGGTGGGACAGCCTCGACGATCTGATGACTGACACGCCCGAAGCACGGGAAGCAGGCCGCGCTCTTCTCGAGGACGAGGCAAAGTTCATCGACTTTTCGAAATCGCCGCTCTGGTTCGGTGAGGAAAAGGTGATCTTCGGCTGAGCCGGTCTGGAAGGCGGTCAGCCCTCGTGCTTGGCGAGCCAATCGTCGGCGACCGCCTTCGCCTGCTCCTTCTCCCCATCGCGCATGCGACCCGAATATTTCGTCATCGCCGCATTCACGCGGCCCGCATTGTTCGGCTCGGCAAAGCGGTTGGCGAGATCGAGAAAGGACCATCCCGTCACGCGATCCTGATGGACGCCCTCGCCGTCGAAATAAACGCGTGCCAGCTCAAGCAGGCTCAGCACATGGCGCTTTTCGGCAGCGAGCAGAAGCCAGCGCAGGCTCTCGGAGCGCTGGATGGGAACGCCGAGGCCGCGGCGATACATGTCCGCGAGGTGATATTGCGCGTCGGGCCAGGCCGCGAGCGCGCCGACCTCGAACATCTTGAAGGCCTTCTGGTAGTCGCGTTTGACGCCGACCACCGTGTTGCCGTTGCGATAGACGAGGCCCACCTTGTCGGCGGCCTGCGCGTTGCCGCCTTGCGCCGCCATCAGATAGTAGTGGAAGGCGGTTCCGTCGGATTGCGGCACCCCGCGCCCCTGTTCGTAGAGGCGCGCGACCAGATAGCCCGCCATGGCGTGGCCACCCTTTGCCGCCTGCGACCACGAATCGACCGCCGCCGTGATGTCGCCCGCGCGATAGGCCTCGACGCCTGCATTGAACATCGCATTGGCCGCAGCACTCGGTTCGGCATGCACATTGCCCGCTGCGCCGAGCGTTAGCCCCAGCGAGAGGATGAGGGCGGCAAATTTCTGGCGTCGGGACATCGAGGAAACTCCGGCTTCGGGGCCGCCATTCTGGCACAAAGACCGAGCTTGCAAAGCCCCTGACGCGCGACTTCGCCCATTGACCCGGGCCCGCCCCGCAGGCCACCATTGCTTCATAACAGGCCGGTAAACAGGCCGCTCCGGGAGGTACATGAAATGAAGGCTGCCGTTCTACGCGAAACGAAGAAGCCCCTCGTCATCGAGAATGTCCAGATCAACAAGCCGGGCCCGCATGAGGTGCTGATCCGCACCGTCGCCGCAGGTGTCTGCCATTCAGATCTCCACTTTCTCGAAGGCTCCTATCCCTATCCGCTTCCGGCAGTCCTCGGCCATGAAAGCGCCGGCGTCGTCGAGCAGGTCGGCTCCGAAGTCCATACCGTGAAGCCCGGCGACCATGTCATCACCTGCCTCTCGGCCTATTGCGGCCATTGCGAGCATTGCCTCACCGGCCACATGTCGCGCTGCGTGAGTCCGGAGACGAAGCGTCAGGCCGAAGAGGAGCCGCGCCTCTCGCAGAATGCGGGGATGATGAACCAGTTCCTCAACCTCTCGTCCTTCGCCGAATACATGCTCATTCACGAGCATGCCTGCGTCTCGATCCGCAAGGACATGCCGCTCGACCGCGCCGCGCTGATCGGTTGCTCGGTGACGACCGGCGTCGGCGCTGTCATCCACACATCGAATGTTCGCCCCGGTGAAACCGTTGCCGTCATCGGCTGCGGCGGTGTCGGCCTCGCCGCGATTAACGGCGCGGCGATCGCGGGTGCAGGCCGCATCATCGCCATCGACATGCAGGGCTCCAAGCTCAACCTCGCCAAACAGTTCGGCGCGACCGACGTCATCAATCCGAAAGATGGCGACCCCGTGAAGCAGGTCATGGACATGACCAATGGCGGCGTTCACCACTCCTTCGAGGCTATCGGCATGAAGCAGACGGCCGAGCAGGCCTTCCGAATGCTCGCGCGTGGCGGCACGGCGAATATCATTGGCATGATCCCGGTCGGCGTGAACATCGAACTTCACGGCGCGGACTTCCTCGGCGAGAAGAGAATCCAGGGCTCGCTCATGGGCTCGAACCGCTTCCCCGTCGACATGCCGCGCCTTGTCGATTTCTACATGGCGGGCAAGCTCAAGCTCGACGAAATGATTTCGCGTCGCCTGAAGCTCGAACAGATCAACGAGGCATTCGACGAAATGAAGCGCGGCGAGCTCGCCCGCTCCGTCATCGTTTTCGACGCCTGAGCAAGGCGTCACTGCAAACGCAAAGAGGCAGCCCTTGGGCTGCCTCTTCTGTTTTACGCTCAGCGCGCCCCAAATGGGCTCACAGTCCTAATTCGTCAGCGCAGCGGCCTTATCAACGATTTTGGACGGCTGCTGCTTCGCGGGCTCAGCAGCGGCCGAAGCGCCGTTCTGTGCGAGATTGATGTTCACGGTCGGCTCGTATTTGTTGTCCGAGCCGCTCGCGGAGTCGATCGCCCAGCCGATGCCGCCGCCAAGGATGATATTGCCGACCGTCGCTCCGGCCACGTCGGAATGATTGACGTAGCTCGCCTTCTGATAGCCCTCTTTCGAACACTCGATCATGATGTCGTATTTGGTCTTGTCGATCTTCAGCGAACCCGGCGTCGGATCGATCTTGCCAAGGTTCTCGCCGTGGCGCGTGAACTCACAGGCAGCGCCAGGTGGCGTCGTATTCACGCTGATGCGCTGCGAAGTACCTTCGACCACGGTTGAGCAACCGGCGAGCGCCACCATGGCGCCGCCCAGAATCAGGATGCGTTTCATATATTCCCCCAGTAAATGCCGCGCATGCGGCCAGCCCGGGGAAATGCTAACGCCGAAGCATCGGGATAAGCAACCGCTCAGAGTGCGGAGCTTTACACCGCACCTTCGAGCATTTTCAGCGCGTCCTTGAACTTCGTTCGCGCCGCCTCGGCCTCGGCCTTGCGCTCGCGCTGTTCCTCAACAACATGCTCCGGAGCAGAGGAAACGAATTTCTCGTTGGCGAGCTTCGCGCTCAGCTTCTCGATCTCGCCTTCGAGCTTGCCAATTTCCTTGGCGAGGCGCGCACTCTCGGCCTTGAGGTCGACAAAGTCAGCAATCGGCAGCAACACGGTCGCTTCATCGAGGACGAGCTGGAGCGAACCTGCCGGCACCGTCTCCGACGTGTCGGCGGAAGCGAGGCGCGCAAGGCGCAGGATGAGATCCTTGTGACGCGCGAGACGCTCAAGGCTCTCCTGCGAAGCACCTTTGATGAGTAGCGGAATCTTGGCACCCGCCGGAACGTTCATTTCGGCGCGCACCGAGCGAACGTCGGAAATAAGGCGGATGACCCAGCCCATTTCGGCGTCGGCTTCCGCGTTGCCAAGGCTCGAAAGATTGGGCCACTCGGCCATGACGAGCAGCGTCTTGCGCGCGGGGCCCGCCGTCGTCGCCCAAAGCTCTTCGGTCATGAAGGGCATGAAGGGGTGGAGGATCAGCAGTATCTGATCGAGCACCCAGGCCGCCGTCGCGCGCGTTTCTGCCTTGGCGGATTCATCCGTACCCAGCAGAAGCGGCTTGATGAATTCGAGATACCAGTCGCAGAAGACATTCCAGACGAAGCGATAGGTCGCGCCTGCCGCCTCGTTATAGCGATAGCCCTCGATTTCTTCCGTGACTCTGGCCGCAACGCGCGCGACCTCGCCGACGATCCAGCGATTGACAGTCTGCGAAACGCTTGCCGGATCGAAGCCTTCGATGCGGGCGCATTCGTTCATTTCACAGAAGCGCGCGGCGTTCCAGAGCTTCGTGCCGAAATTGCGATAGCCTTCGACGCGGTTGGTCGCGAGCTTGATGTCGCGGCCCTGCGCGGCCATGGCGGCCAGCGTGAAGCGCAGCGCATCGGCGCCGTACTCGTCGATCAGCTTCAGCGGGTCGATGACGTTGCCCTTCGTCTTCGACATCTTCTGGCCCTTCTCGTCGCGGACCAGCGCATGGATATAAACGTCGCGGAACGGCACTTCGTTCATGAAGTGCAGCCCCATCATCATCATTCGGGCGACCCAGAAGAAAATGATGTCGAAGCCGGTGACGAGCACATCGGTCTTGTAATAGCGCTTCAGTTCCGGCGTCTCGTCCGGCCAACCGAGCGTCGAGAAGGGCCAGAGCGCCGACGAGAACCAGGTGTCGAGCACGTCCTCGTCGCGCTTCAGCTCAACGGGCTTACCGTAATGCTTTTCGGCGGCGGCGTTCGCCTCTTCCTCGCTATAGGCGACGAAGATTTCTCCGTCTTCCGCATACCAGGCCGGAATGCGATGACCCCACCAGAGCTGGCGCGAAATGCACCAGGGCTGGATGTTGCGCATCCATTCGAAATAGGTCTTTTCCCAGTTTTTCGGAACGAAGGTCGTTTCACCGCGCTCGACCGCCGCGATGGCGGGCTTCGCGAGCGTTGCCGCGTCGACATACCACTGGTCGGTGAGATAAGGCTCGATCACCGTCGTCTTCGACTTTTCGTCATGCGGCACCATGACGGTCTTGGGCTCGATGCGGTCGAGAAGTTCCAGCGCCTCGATGTCGGCGACGATCTTCTTGCGCGCATCGAAGCGATCAAGGCCGCGATAGGCTTCCGGCGCCTCGTCGTTGATCTTGCCGTCCGCCGTCAAAATGTTGATCTGCGGCAGGCCGTGGCGTTTGCCGACTTCGAAGTCGTTGAAATCATGCGCGGGCGTGATCTTCACGGCACCAGAGCCCTGCGTCGGATCGGCATGCTCATCGAAGACGATCGGAATCTTGCGGCCGACCAGCGGCAGGATGACATGCGCGCCCTTGAGGTGCTTGTAGCGTTCGTCTTCCGCATTCACCGCGACGGCGGTATCGCCCAGCATGGTTTCCGGGCGCGTGGTCGCAACGATGATATAGGGCCGATCCTCCCAGGCGGTGGGCTTGCCCTCCTCGTCGAATTCGCTCGGATAGCGAACGGTCTTGCCGTCGGCGAGCGGATAGCGGAAGTGCCAGAAATTGCCCTTCACCTCGATGTTCTCGACTTCAAGGTCGGACACGGCGGTCTGGAGCTTCGGGTCCCAGTTCACCAGGCGCTTGTCGCGGTAGATGAGGCCCTGCGCATGCAGCTCGACAAAGACCTTGGTCACCGCGCGGACCATCTGCTCGTCCGGCGCGCCGCGCTCGCCAAGCGTGAAGCGCTCGCGGCTCCAGTCGCAAGAGGCGCCGAGGCGGCGAAGCTGGTTGATGATGCTGCCGCCCGATTCGCCCTTCCACCTCCAGACACGCTCGATGAAAGCCTCGCGGCCCATGTCGCGGCGGCGGACATTGCCCTCGCCCTCGAGTTGGCGTTCCACGATCATCTGCGTCGCGATGCCCGCATGGTCGAGGCCCGGCTGCCAGAGCACGTCCTTGCCGCGCATGCGCTCGAAGCGGATCAGCACGTCCTGCAGCGTGTTGTTGAGCGCATGGCCCATATGCAGGCTGCCGGTGACGTTCGGCGGCGGGATAACGATGCTATAGGGCTTGGCGCCCGCCGCGACCCGCTCGGGATTGCCCGCCTTGAAGGCCCCGCTCTCTTCCCACTGGCGGTAGAGGCGTTCTTCGACGTCCTTGGGGCTGAATGTCTTCTCGAGCATGGGAATGGGTCCGGGGGGCAGATCGGCACCGGGCCCTTCGGGGGCCTCTGGCCGGGAAATGGGAAACAGAAGCGCGGAATACCGCCGTCTTACAGCAGGTGCCGTTCCCGGCCAAGCGCCGAAAACGGGGGCAGCACGTGCCGTTCCCGGCCAAGCGCCGAAAGCGGCGGGCCCTTTATCGAGGACCGCCGCAAGGCTCGAAGCTCGAAAATGGGCGATCCTAGCGGTGGCCGCGGGCCACGCGCTCGATTTCCTCGCGTACCAGCCGCTCGACGAGCGGCGGCAGGTTCTGGTCGAGCCACTGTTTCAGCATGGGCTTCAACAGGTCGGCCACCAGTTCCTCAAGCGTGCGGGAACCGCCGGACGAGGTCATCAGCGAACTCGCCAACGCCCCGAAAGCCGCCGAAGCGGCGCCGGCAGCGTCACTGGACAGCAGGCCGGACGACGCGGGGGCCACAGGCTGCGGGGCATAGGTCGGAGCGGGAGTCGGTTGCGCGTTCATCACGGGCTCGCCAAATGCAATGTCTTCGTCGGATTCGTCATAAGCAGGCTCGGGAGCAGGCTCCGGCTCGGGCTCGGGCTCGTAGGCCACGGGCGGAGGCTCGTAAGCGGCTGGCGCGGGCTCGGCATAGACCGGCGCCGGAACATATTCGGGCTCCGGTTCGGGCTCCGGTTCGGGCTCCAACTCCGCCTCAGGCGCAAAGGCCGGCTCGGACAGCGGCGCGCTCGCCTCGATAAGTGGCTCTTCCTCAGGCAGCGGCTCGGTCAATTCGAGCACGTCTTCCTCAAGCTCCTCTTCGAAGCCGGCTTCCTCTTCGTATTCAGGCTCGAGCGCTTCCTCAACGGGAGCCGGCGGCGGTGGCGGGGCCGCTTCGGCAACCTCCTCGGCCTCGTCGTTGCCTGTATCCTCGGAAATGATCCGGCGAATGGAGGCGAGAATCTCCTCCATCGTGGGTTCTTGTGCCGGGCCTTGATTGCTCATACTGCGTCCTGCCAGTCCTCGGTCGCGACTTCAACCTACATACCAGACAAAAGCTTAGGAGATGTTGACTGCAAAAGCCAACATTCGCCGGTCAGGAAACGTAGTTAAAAAGCGTGTTTATTGGCCTTCGTCGCTCGCCGTGCCGAAGCCGATCCACTTGTCGCGGACGTCGTCGGCGTTTACCTGCGGGTCATAATATTTAACCGGCAGTTGCAGCTGGCGCGCGGTGAGCTGACCGGTGGCCGCGAGCAGATTATAAGCTGCGACCACTTCGTCCCTCTCGGCGCTCACGAGAGTGACGCGGGCGTTAAGGAGTTCCTGCTCCGCGTTCAACACGTCGAGCGTGGTCTGCGATCCGACCTGCTCTTCCTGCTTCACGCCTTCGAGCGCGATCTCGTTCGCCTTCACCTGCTCCTGGCTCGAAACGATGTTCGAGCGGGCGGCGCGAAGCTGCTCCCAAGCGTCGCGAACGGCCTCGTCCACCAGACGCTGAACCGAGGCGATCTGCATCAGGGCGGCGCTCGCCTGCTCCTTGGCGGCGCGAACCTTCGAATATTCGGCGCCGCTCTGATAGAGTGGAATGGTCAGCACGCCCATGAGGGAGCTTTCATCGCTCGAACGCACAGCCGTGCTCGACAGCGCGCTGGAGGAAGGATCGCGCGCATACTGATATTGCGCCTGAACGTCGAACGACGGCAGCAGCGCGCCCTTGGCGACGGAAATGGCCGAACGGCTCGCCGCCTCACTGGCGCGGGCGGCCTTGAGGTCCGGATTGTTGCGCTCGGCATAAGCGCGCGCCTGATCTTCGCTCTGCGGCACATTCGCGGCGGGCGCGGGCTTCACAAGATCGGCCGGTGCATGGCCCACGATCTTTTCGTAAGACGCGCGGCTCGCCGTCAGCTGGGCTTCCGCCTGACGAAGCGAAGTCTTCGATCCGCTGAGGCGGGCTTCCGACTGGGCGACATCCGTGCGCGTCAACTCGCCGACACGGAAGCGGTCCTGCGTCGCCTCAAGCTGACGCTTCAGCACCTCGACGTTGTTCTTGTTGAGGTCGACGACACCCTGATCGCGGATGACATTCATGTAGGCCGCAACGGCATTGAGCAGCGTCGCCTGTTCGGCGCTGAGCAGCGAATTCTGCCCGGCTTCGACTGTATGTTCCGCCTGCGCCGTCGCATTGACCGTGCGGCCGCCCGCGAAGAGGTTCTGGCTCAGCGTCACGCTGCCGGTCAGGGGACGGGAGTTTGCGTCGAGACTCGCACCGGCGGGCGTTTTGAGATTCGCGCGCGAGCGCGTGGTGGCATAGGTACCCTGCGCGGTCACCGTCGGGCGCCAGCCTGCGAGAGCCTGCGGCACCTGCTCGTCGGTGGCGCGCTGCTGGGCGCGCTGCGCCATAAGGTCGGGATTGCTCTGATAAGCTGCGGACAGCGCATCCACGAGGTTTTCAGCCGAGGCGACGGGCGCGAGCACCGTCAAAGCCAGCGCACTGACACCGCCAAGAGCCATCAGCTTCACGGACGCTCCAAAGGATCGTTTCATCGTATTGCCTCTCCGCAAAGCGGGGCCTCGCCCCTCTACGCTTACGCGATTGGTACCTGATCTAGTTCCGGCAAGGTACAGATATGATCGGGCGCGGCCAAGTGCCAGTTGAGCGCATGGCCTTTACTGTCAAATTGCTGTTATCATTCACGAATCGGAATTGGGCGAGGCGCGCTCGCCCTGCCCTGTTCCGCCGGTCAGAAGACGAAGCTTTCCGCCACTTCAAAGCCTGGCAGCGCATGAATTTTTGCGTCGAAAGCCACGCGGCTGCTGGTCGCGTCATGCGCGCGGATGAATATCCGCGCATGGGCGGCGGGGCCGGCCCCGGTGACGACGACGAGTCGGCCGCCATCCTTGAGCTGGCTGAGGAGATTCTCGGGGGCCGCCGGCGTCGCGCCGCTGAAGAAAATCAGGTCATAGGGCGCGGCCTTGGCATAGCCGTCGCCAAGGCGGCCGGTCACCACCGTCACATTGGAAGCGCCGAGTTCAGCAAGCGTCGCCGTGGCGGCGGCGGCGAGCGCCTCGTCCACTTCAAGCGCGACCACCGATTTAGCGAGCCGGGAAAGAACGGCGGAGGAGTAGCCAGTGCCCGCGCCGATATCGAGGACGCTGTCGCTCTCCTGAACCTCGGCGAGCTGGGCGAGCTTGGCGAAAGCGCGCGGCTGCATCAGATAGCGCCCGGCGCCCGCGCCGTCATCGAGTCGCACATCTTCATCCATATAGGCAACACCCCGACGCTCGGCGGGAACGAAGAGTTCGCGCGGCACGGCGCTCATGGCGGCGATCAGTCGCGCATCGGTCACGGCGTTACAGCGCACCTGGTTCTCGACCATATTGATGCGGGCGGCGGCGAAATCGGTCATGGGGGACGTCCTGAGGCGAGATGGACCGCCGCGGCTGGATTGGCCGCCGGGCGGAGTCATTGGAGGCGTTTATAAGGCTCCCCGGCGCCAAACTCAATTCGCCTGCCGAAACTCAATTCGGCGCCTCCGGGGGCTTAACCTGTCCTTGAGGCCCCGCAGGCATAGTTCCCCCCGCAGACAGGCACTTCCGGCAGTGTGATTGTGCCTCGAATGTGCATTGTCTGTCCGGCGGGGAGTTGCTATACCCCGCCTTGTCTAGGATGGCCACGTGGCGGAGTGGTTACGCGCCGGACTGCAAATCCGTTTACCCCGGTTCGATTCCGGGCGTGGCCTCCAGATACCCCCCTCAAAGTGACAATGCCGTTTCGGTCCCCGGTCGGGCCCGCCGTGCCGCGACTCGTCAGCCCGTGAAGCCGGCTGCGCCGATTTGCCCACGGGCCTCGCCTGCATGCCTCCAGGCCCTGCCGCCAGCTGCGCGAGCGAGGATGACGCCCCAGATCATGCCAAAGAGCAGATAGATGTGCCGCCAGTTCTCGATGTCGATGATGAAGGCTTCCATCATCTGTCCGACGATGCAGGCATAAGCGACGATCAGATATTCCTGTCCCGGCCCCGGCATGAACGAGGCGAGCCAACCACGCCGCAACGTGAGCAGCACGAAGGCGATGAAGGAAAGGCCGGACAGGAAGCCGCCCGCAACCAGCACATGCAGATAGACATTATGCGTATCGAGCTTGTTGAGCTTCGCCCATTGGTTGGGACCAAGCCCGAGCGGATTTTCGAGCGTCTTCACGAAGGCGCGCTTCTGGCTTTCAAAGCGCCCCTGCTCGCCCACGTCATAGTCTTGAACCAGCATGGCGCGCTCCTTGAAGAGCGCCTGCACCTGCGGCGTCGACAGCGCGGCGGCGAGCATGCCGACGACCAGGAGCCCCATGAGCACAGACGAGACAATCAGCCGCATCGATTGCCTGGCGGATTTCGATGTCGCCAGAGTCAGGCCGAGATAGATCGCGGCGGACAGAATGAGCGTGCCCCATGCGCCGCGCGAGAAGCTGAGGAACACGCCGAGAAGCAATACCGCGATGGCGGGCGCCAGCAATAGCGACCGCACGCTCTGTGCCATGCTCAACCGTTGCGCGAGATAGATCGTCGGCGGAATGAGGAACGGCCCGAAGACGTTCGGATCGTTGAACGTACCGGTGGCGCGGCCCATGGCCAGATAGTCGCCCGCACTTGGCATCACGCCGAAATAGGCTGCGATGGCGATTGCCGACACCACCACGCCGCCAAGGGCCCAGGCGTTGAAGAGCAGCGGCAGTCGGCGGCCCGTATCTTCATACACATAGGCAGAAAAGAAAATGAAAGCGCAGACCTGATAGGCGCTGACGGTCACCGCATCTTGCACCAGATCCATATAGGGCGCGGACACACCGCCGAGGATATAGCCGACCAGCACCAGCCCCCAGCAGAGCGCAGGCCAGGCGATCCCGCGCGGCAGCCTGAGGCCGAGCAGGAAGAAAAGCCCCATGCAGCCGATGAGCGTCAGATCGTAGGGCACGGGCTGGCTCTCGCCCGCCTTGCTCTTCTGGTAGAAGCTGCCGACGATGACGAGGAAGAGCAGCAGTTCACCTGCGCGCTTGCCCCAGGCACTCGCGGCCGAGGCTTTACGCTCATGGGTATCGATGGTGAAACCGTTCATGGCTCCACCGTCAAAATGCGTTTTCGCCGCGCAGCATGGCGATAGGCGTCCGCGCGATGATGTAAAGGTCAAGCAGCAGCGACCAGTTCTCGATGTAATAGAGATCGTGCTCGGTGCGCCGGAGGATCTTCTCGCGCGTATCGGTTTCGCCGCGCCAGCCGTTGATCTGGGCCCAGCCCGTGATGCCGGGCTTCACACGATGGCGCGCGAAATAGCCGTCCACCACATCGCCGTAAAGCTCGTCTCCCGCCTTGGCGAGGATCGCATGCGGGCGGGGGCCGACGATCGACATGTCGCCCTTGAGCGCGGTGATGAACTGCGGCAACTCATCGAAGCTCGAACGGCGCAGGAAGCGCCCCACCCTCGTCACGCGGTCGTCATTCGCCGTGACGAGGCGCGCGGCATTGGCATCGGTCTGCTCGTGCCTCAGCGTGCGGAACTTGTAGACCTCGATCAGCTCATTGTTGAAGCCATAGCGCCGCTGTTTGAAGAAGACCGGTCCCTTGCTGTCGATCTTGATCGCAATGGCGATAACCGCGAGAAGCGGCGACAGGAGCGCAAGGAAAATCGCCGCAAGCGCGCGGTCCTCGAGCGTCTTCAGGACATAATCCCAGTCGGAGAGCGGCTTGTCGTAGAGATTGAAGAAGGGAACATTGCCGACATAGGAATAGGTCGCGGACGTCATGCGCAGCGGCATGTCGAGCGCCGAGAGACGTATGTCGACCGGAAGCACCCAGAGCTTGCGCATCATCTCAAGCACCCGGCGCTCCGCCGAAATTGGCAGCGCCATGATAAGCAGATCGATGCGATTGGACCGGGCGAAGCGAACCAGTTCGTCCACGGTGCCGAGCATCGGATAGCCCGCCACCTCCTTCGACACGCGATCGTCGCGCCGATCATCGAACACGCCGCAAATCCTGATGTCCGGCTCAGGCGAAGCCTTCAACGCCTCGATCAGGTGGCGCCCGTGCTCGCCGCCACCGACAATGACGACCCGCCGCTCAAGGCGCCCGATGCGCATCCAGTGCCTGATCAAGCCCGTCATCGCGCCGCGCATGATGAACATCGCCCCGAGCGCGGCGAAGTACCAGCCCACGAACCAGACGCGTGAAATCTGGTCACTCGCCTTGAGCAGGAAGCCGAGCGCAAGCAACACGGCGGCCACGCCGGTCCAAGTCATGACGAGGCGGCTCGCCTGCCGCAAAGGCCGCTGGAGCACGGAAATACGATAGAGACCCGCCAGCTGGAAGCTCACCAAGGCGAGCACGGTTCCTGCGAAGATCGTCGGAAAATAGATGAATTTCAGCAAGGGCCCGGACTCGCCCAGATAGGCGTAGAACATCGACACGCCGGCAAGCGCGATGAGCGCGGCGTCCGCGATGCGCACCGAGCCGCAAACGACGGAGGGGGAAATCATCGGAATGATCGGCGAGCGCCGCTCGTCGCCAAGACCTGAGGGGTCGCGCACCTGCCCTTCGCGGCGCCCGCGTTCATATCCGCGCGGGATGCCGCCGCCGGCGGTGACATCGGAAGGGGCCGCATTGACGCCCGCTGAAGTGACCTCTCCGCTCATGATGAGACACCTTCTCGAAAGCGGGTGAGAGGCGTCTTCGCATTCTCACCGGGAGGACTCTTCCGCAACATTTCAAACGCCGCGCGATAGGAACCGATAACGCCTTCGACCATCCGGGCGGCAGAAAACTTCTCAATCACGCGCTGCCGCATGCGCGTTGCAGCCGCCTTCATGTCGCCGGGCTCATCAAGCGCATAAGCGAGCGCAGCGGCCAACGCCACCGGATCGCCCGCCTCAACGAGGCGCGTTGCATCCGCGCCGAAAATTTCAGGAAGACCGCCCACACGCGTCGCGATCAGCGGCAATTCGGCAGCCGCGGCTTCCAGAGCGACGTAAGGCAGCGACTCATGATGCGACGGCAGCACGACGACACGTCCGAGCCTGAAGGCTTCTCGCGCAGGCAGCGGCCCCATGAATTCGATGCGAGCATTGCCGGGAGCCTGCCGGGCCATTGCTTCGAATGCTTCGCGCTCCGCCCCCGAGCCGACGATACGAAGGCGAGCCGGACGCTCGAGCAGCCCCATGGCATCGATCAGCGTCTCGATACCCTTCAACGCTCGAAGTTCGCCGATAAAGACGAAATCCGCCGCGTCGTCGCTCGGCAAGACGGCCGCGAAATCGGCTTCCGTCACGCCATTGTGGATGACGACAGCCGTCGCAAGCGGCTCGCCCACCAGCTTTATGAAAGTCCGGAGTCCAAATTCGGACTCAAAGATGAAGCCATTTGTGCGACGGCGCATCAGCCGTTCGGCGGCGAAGAAAAGCCTGCCCTTGAGGCTTCGTGCGTCGAAATGTAGCGCGCCGCCATGCGGCGTATAGAAGCGCAACCCGCCGGCGATGCGCGGCAGCAACCGCGCATAGGCGCCGCCCTTCGCGCCATGGCCGTGAATGACATCGACACCGAGAGGCCGCGTCAACCAAAGCAGCCGCGCCAGGTTCGCCAGATCACCCAGACCCGGCATCCGGCTCATGGGAACGACGTGAACGCCAAGCTCGCAATCGACCGCGACCTCGCGCAGCCTCGCGACCGAGACGGGATCGCACGGCGCTTCGCCCATGACGATGCCGACCTTGAGCCCCGCCTCACGCTGCCCATGGGTGAGGTCGCAGACATGGCGAAAGAGACCGCCGAGCGGCGCGCGCATCAGGTGCAGCACACGCAGGCTTTCCGGCGCACTCGATGCCACGCGATCCGTCATCAGAAATAGCGCTCCTCGACAAGGATCGTATCGCCGGGCCGAACGGGCGCGCCTGTATCCACTTCCATTTCGACGAGCTTGTCGCCCCGCTTTCGCGTGATGTGGACCGTGCTCTGGTCGGCGCGATATGAGAATCCGCCCGCAATGGCGACGGCGCTCTGCACCGTCATGCCGTTTACATAGGGGTACTGCCCCGCCTTCTGCACTTCGCCAAGGATGAAGAAGGGGCGGAACTCCATGACCTGCACGCTGACATTGGGATTGCGCAGCAAGGTCTTGCCGAGGGATTCAGCAATGGCGGCCTGAAGTTCGTTGGTGGTGAGCCCCCGCGCCGCAACGGGCGGAATGAGCGGAATGGCGATATTGCCGCCGCCATCGATGGAAAAATCGCCGCTGAGGTCGGCCTGTCCGAAGACCGTGACGCGAAGCTTGTCGCCGCTATCGAGCAGATAGGGCTCGTTAGCCTCGTTGATGGGTCGCTCCGCGACCACGCCCTGCCCGGCGCAGCCACCAAGGACTGCGAAACCAAACCAAAGCACCAGCAAATGAACGCCGCGGCGAGCCATGGCCCTGCGATCCCTAAAATTGTTCGCTTTGTCCCACCCTATGCGTGAGTGGTTAATTTTTCGGAATTGAGTTCGCCACTGCAGAATATTGAAAGGCGAGAAGCGGCGGATTTGTGCGCCTTTCGGTCG